>ERZ869909.2400-NODE-2400-length-12498-cov-3.427743_pt1 | contig 12498 bp, 7 predicted proteins | sample MGYA00520892_ERZ869909 | MGnify/ENA primary metagenome ERZ869909 (study PRJEB32215, sample SAMEA104723947) | bioreactor metagenome | biome: bioreactor; feature: anaerobic bioreactor; material: water | place: China | collected 2015-03-12 ... | reverse complement strand
GGAGGCCTCAGCCTGGGGTGGCAGGTCCCAAGCCCAGGGCATGGCCCCATTCCTTACGCTGCCGAGCGATTTCGAGGCACTGTTGCAGCAGTTCCGGAAGAAGACGCGGTACAAGGTTCGAGCCGCCATATCGGCGGCGGAAGAGGCAGGCGCCTCGTTTTGCGTCGCCAGCGAGCCGCGCGAAGGCATCGCATTCCTGGAGCAACTCTTCCGTCTTCATGCGCTTCGATCAACACAAGTCGGGCGTGATAGCAGCCTGGCGGGCAACGCCATATTCGCCTTACACAGTCACCTCGTCGGAAATTCCCCTGCCGCGCGGCTCTTCGCCCTGGTCGTGAACGGGCGCCCGGCAGCCGTGTTGTACGGCTTTCTACATCTCGGTCGCTTCGCTTACTATCAGGTGGCGCATGATCCCGACTTTGCCAGTCTGGGCCCGGGAACGGTGCTACTGTCGAGAGTCATTGAATGGTGTTGCCGCAATGGAGTCGAGGAGTTCGATTTTCTGCAAGGCGATGAGGACTATAAGTTCCGCTGGTCATCGGGACGGCGCGAGCTAAGCCGTGTGACCATTTCGTCCGACCGCACGGCCGCGCAGATTGCAGACTGGGTTGACGGGATGCTCGACGCGGCGCGCTCACGCCTCAGGGGAGCTGCCTGATGGGCGTCTTCCACAGGTTGGCCTCACTACACTTGCCGCATGCGCTCGAGCGCCGCGCGCGAGACACGACTTCCAGCCGCCAAGGCGTGGTCTTGATGTATCACGAGGTATTGCCTGACGAGATCGACCTCCCCGTCTGGACGGTAGTGGCGCGCTCCAATTTTCAGCGCCAGATGCGGTATCTCCGCCGGCATTACGATGTCATCAGCATGTCGGAGGCCATCGAACGCGTATACAGCAACACATATGCGCCGGCCTCCAACCGGCCTTTTGCCGTTGTAACCTTCGATGACGGCTATCTAGGCAACCTGTCGTGCGCCATGCCAATCCTGCAACTCCTTGAACTCCCATTCACCGTTTTCGTTGCCACTGGCAAGGTCGCTGCCGGAGGGCTGCACTGGTACGACAAGGTCATCCTGCACCTGTTGTCGCAACGTCACTGCGTGGCTGTCTTCGAAACTTCGCTGGGACAGATCGTCTACCAGCCAGTCCGGCTCGGTGCGGCGCGGCGATGGCAGCGAATCAACGCGGTGCTCGACCAACTCAAGTCGCTGCCGGAGAGCGAGCGCGAAGAGTTGGTGGACCACTTGCCTGCGCGGAGAGAGCGATCTCCGCTACGGATGCTGAGTCCGGCCGAACTCGGCAGGCTGGCCAAGTCACCCTACTCCGACATCGGGTGCCACACCCACGGCCACGAGTTACTCGACCAGATCCCCCGAGACACGGCCCGCGAGAGTATCATTTCATCACGCCATTTCATTTCTGACTGCATCGGCCGACGCCCTGCTCATTTCTCCTATCCGAACGGCAACTTCAACCCAAGCGTGCAGGCGCTGGTCCAGGAACTTGGATTCGCGTCGGCAGTGACCACAGAGGACAGGCACTGGACTGACGCCGACGATCGCTATGCCATTCCGCGAATCGCCGTGGGGCGATTCGATTCGATGAGCCTGTTTCGTGCAAAACTGGCTGGCGTCTTGCCGCGGCCCGCATCATGAAGACTCTACGTGTATTCATCGTGATCGACTTCTACCTCGGACCGAGCGGAGGCACGGAGCGTCAACTGCAGCTGCTGATCGAAGGTCTCGTTGAGCGAGGGCATGAAGTCCGATTGTTCGTCCTGCATCCGACGGAATTCTCCAGTAACGGAACCGGCCTGGCTTGCCCGATCGAGTGTCTGGCAGTCGGCTCCATCGCATCTGCCGATACAACCCGCCGCATGCTGGCATTCCGCCGGAGGGTCAAGGCTGAGCGCCCGGACGTCGTCCATGCTTTCTTCAACGACGCGGCAATCCTCGTGCCGATGTACTGCAAGATGCGCGGCGTACGGGTGTTCACATCTCGGCGCGACATGGGCTACTGGTACACCCCCGGGTACCTTCGGGCGCTCAGAGTCGCCAACTTACGCGTTGACCACATTCTCTGTAATGCTCAAGCCGTGGCCGATGAAGTCCGGCGCCGAGAGCACGTCCGCCCGGGTCAATTGCAGGTCATCTACAACGCGTGCCACGTACCGGTGGTGCCCCCAATTCCACCGCACGCCCCAGTGGACACGCAGAACGGCCCGCCTGCACCGGAGGTCTGCCTTGTGGCAAACATTCGCCGAATCAAGCGAGTGGAAGACCTTATTCGCGCTGCTGCGATCGTCGGTTCCGTTGTACCGGAGATGCGGTTCAGAGTTGTGGGCGCGCGCGCCGACGATGACTACTTCGTGGAGCTTAGCGCATTGGCAGAGCAGCTCCATGTAACCGACAGGCTGGTCTTCATGCCGCCCACCACTACACCGACCAAGTCCATCAGGGAATGCCAGATCGGGGTGCTCACATCTGCTTCTGAGGGCCTATCGAACACCTTGATGGAATACATGGCCTGCGGCCTTCCCGTGGTCTGTTCCGATGTCGGCGGCAATCCGGAGTTGGTCGAGCACGGCGTCCAAGGCCTGCGCTATCCGGTGGGCGATGTGGATGCATTGGCGGCCCACCTCATTGGCCTGTGCCGTGATCCCTTGTTGCGCGCCCGGATGGGGGAACAAGGGCAGCAGCGAATGGCGAAATTCTCGCTGGACAGAATGGTGGACCTGTTCAGCAGCGTATACCGAGGAGTGCCCTCAGAATCCCAACTGATTGCCCGTGGGACTGGTGAATCACCCACCGTTCCTCCCCCGGTCACATGAGACTCTGTGCGCGACTGATCCCATTTGATGCACTGACGCCGGGGCTGCTGGCCGAATGGCATCGGCTGGATCGGGAGACCATCGAACCGAACGTCTACCTATCTCCAAACTTTGTCATCCCGGCTGTCCACCACCTGACCCCTGACACGCCACCGATTTTGGCACTCGTTGAGGATCTCGATGCGCCGGACGGGACCCGCCTCCAGTTGCTCGGGCTGCTCCGTTCCACCCGCCATTCCCGAGCACTTCCCTTGCGGCACTTCCGCGCGTACAGGACCTTGCACACCTTCGGAACCGGCTTGCTCGTCGCTCCGCAGGCGAAAGAAGCCACCATGCGCACCTGGGTCTCTCACCTGATGAATTGCCGGCCGAGGCATCATGGACTGGATTTTGACCAGATTCGCGCGGACCAGCCGGTTTTTCGCCTGCTTCGGGCCACGGCCGCCGAGCTGGACATGGAGTGGTTCGAGCTGCAGCGTTTCCATCGTGCCGTCCTTGAAGGCTCTGCGGTCAAGGTGCAGGGCGTCAGGATGCCGAAGGACGTACGCCGCAACCTGCGTCGACTCCAGCAAGCGGGTCAGGTGGAGCACCGCATAGTCGGACCGGGCAACACCGATCCGGACTGCATTGAGCGCCACCTGGCTCTTGAGTACATGGGCTGGAAGAGTGAGGCGGGCACTGCCATGTTGTGCCGGCCTTCTGAGGCTGCGTTTTTTCGGAAAATGGCCGCCAATTTCCTCGCCGATGGCCGCGCCGTCTTCTCCGAGTTGTTGATCAACGGAGAAGTGATCGCCTCGACCAGCAATTTCGCATCGGGTAGCACGCTGTTTGGGTTCAAGGCCGGCTTCAACCCCGCTTTGTCGAGCTACGGCCCAGGCATCATCAACGAGGTAAAATTTCTTGAAAGCGCCATTTCCCAACGACCTGGCCTTACCAGTTTCGATAGCGGCACTGCAGGACCCTCCTACATTGACAGGCTATTGCCGGATCGGTCCCCCGTTGTCACCGGCTTCTTCTCGCTGTCCGGCGTCTCAAAGCCGTGGCTGCGGATGGTTGCCCGGGCCTGGCCCATCAAAAACCGATTACGCACGCGGTGGACTGCGACCGACCGCCAAACTTGATTCACGCACGGACGAACACCAGTCTCCGAGAACAGAGGACTCTGCCTGCCAATGAAAGTGATCGGCATAAGCTCTCTATCGGCCGCCTCCAGATTATACTTTTCGCGGCTCGCGGCTCGACGCCAAGTGGCAGCAGTCATTCACGTGCTGCCCCCGGAGTCCGGCCCACAGGGCCTCGACATTGGAGTCCTGGCCGGCAAACTCAAGCGATTCAGGAAAGCTCCACTGCGAAAGATCCGGACGCGCCTGGACCGAATTGCGCGCGGTGCGCTTGAGGTGTTTCAGCCTCGCTCCGTCCTTGACCCCCCGGCCGCACCAGCGGTGGAGGATCTCCCCTTCGACTGCCTTCCTGTGCCGGCGGACCAACTGAACTCCCCGTCGATGGTCGCAACCCTTGCATCATTGGCTCCAGATACCATCGTGACCCACGAGGCGCCTGTCCTCACCCCAAGAGTCTTCAATACCGCACAGGTGGCGGCGCTTAACGTCCACTACGGAATTTCGCCTGAATACCGGGGTGAGCATACGCTGTTCTGGGCGCTATACCACCGCGAATTCGACAAGGTCGGGGTGACCATTCACGAACTGGACCCTGGAATAGATACGGGCAAAGTGCTTGCGTATGGTTACCCAAGGCTGGAACCAGACGATACCGAAGCTTCGATTGCCACGCGTTGCACCAACCTCGCCCCCGAGCTGACCGCGGAAGTACTTGAACGACTCAAGAACAAGCCCAGGATCAGCGAGCGGCAACAGCGCCCCGGCCGTTTGTATCGATACGCGGACCGCACGGTCGTTCATGAACTCCGCTATGCAATCCGCAGAAATCTGCTCGGAGAGCGCCTGCCGAAGCAGGAAGAACGTCGCGAGGTAAAGACATGAATGACCACCCCCTTGTCAGCGTGATCATTCCGGCGTTCAACGCCGCTGCCACACTCGCAGAAACCGTTGATTCAATTCTGGCCCAGACCTACGACCCCATCGAAATCATCGTAGTGGACGACGGGTCTACCGACGACACATCAACGGTGGCAGAAAGCTACCAGGCGCGCCTGAATTACCTTCGCCAAGCCAACAGCGGCGGCTGCGCCGTGCCGAGAAACACCGGACTGGCACGATGCCAAGGTGAGTACATTGCTTTCATGGACGCCGACGACCTGATGACGCCCGATCGGGTCCAACGGCAGGTCCAGTTCTTTCGGGATCACCCTCGGGTGGGAGTGGTGTTCTCGGACTACCAGAATTTTTCTGAGCGCGGTATGTACCAAACTTCTCACTTCCCCACCTGCCCAAAGTTGTCTGACCTGCTCGGCACCAGTCACGAAATCGTATTGCATGATGTGGGTGAGTTGCTCGCCGAGGAGAACTTTGGAATTGCGAGTTCATTCCTGATGCGCCGCGACCTGCTCAAGCTGGTGCCGGGATTCGCGCCCACGCTTCGTGCCTGTGAGGATTTCCATTTCTTCTATCGCCTGGCACGCCATACCCCCGTCGGAATCATCAACCGGGTCGGCATGCTGCGCCGGATGCACGGATCGAATATGAGCGGCAATCCGGTTCGGATGTTCAGCGCTGGTATCCAGGCCTACGGGATGCTCGTGGAGGATGAACGCAATTCTTCCGCCCGTGCCGCCCTGAGGCGCTATATCGCTCGCTGCTGGTCGGACTGGGCTCGTTTGGAGGCCAATTGCCGTCACCCGGGGACGGCATTACGTTATTACGCCCGTTCGGCTGCCCAGTACGCCAGCGTGCGGAATCTGGGTGAAACATCCCGCGGAGCAATACGCGCTTTGGCAGTCGCTGCAAGATTGCATCAACCGGATACGCAGTGACGAGGCAACCAGCGCTGGGCCCATAGCCCAAGCGCAAAGACCGCCCAACGCTCGAGGGCGCCGCCGTCCTCGTAGCGCCGCCTCAATGCGACCGGATCGACCACGTCATTCACGGGCGCATCGGAATCCCATAGTGCGGATTGCACCAGACCGCTTAATGCCGGCGAGTCGAGCCAGAGATTGACTGGTGCTCCGAAGCCGTGCTTGCCGCGCCTTCGGATCGCATCCGGCCAACTATCGGCGAATGCGGCACGCAAAACCCGCTTGTCTTCGCCGCTGGTGACCCTTAATTGTGCGGGCAGAGACAAGGCGAACTCGCCCAGCTTTACGTCGAGGAAAGGCGCACGGAGCTCAAGCCCATTAGCCATTGAGGCGCGGTCGACCTTGGTCAGGATATCACCCGCCATGTATCCCTGGACATCGAAGTTCATTGCGCCGGATACGCCATCTCCTTGAATCAGACTCTCATCCCAGCCCCTTATTTCAGCGGCGCAATCCCCGAGGCCAAGTTGTTGAAGGTCGACATCGCTACAGAATCCCATCTGATCCACATGTGCCGCGATCACCGTGCGCTCGCGACGCATCATTCCAATTCCGATGTTTCGCTCTTCGAGCCTGGAACCTATCGGCAGGCCCATGGTGAGCGCAGTCCGTGCGAGCAACCTCGCAGTCATCCAACGCCACCAGGAAGGTGATGGATTGCGTTCCGCCCAGCAAAGCGCTCGATACCAACCGTAGCCGCCGAAAAGCTCGTCGCCCCCATCACCGGTCAGGACGACCTTGACATGCTCCCGCGCCCTCTGCGCGATAAGGTAGGTCGGAACGTTCGAATTGTCCGCGAAGGGCTCATCATATATTCCTGCCAGTGTTGTCAGGACCTCCGGCAAAGAGAATGAACCCACCCGGAGCTCTACGTGATCCGTGCCGTAGCGCTCCGCAGCTAGTCTTGCGAATGGCGCTTCACTGGCTTGGCCCTCGAAGTCTGCACAGAACGTCCGCAATTGCTTCGAAGACTCGGCCGCCAATCCGACGATCGTCGTGGAATCCAGTCCGCCACTCAGGAAAGCCCCGACCTCGACATCCGCGATGAGCTGGCTCTCCACCGCAGCACGCATCTTCTCACGCAGAACCTCGGCGGCAGAATCCAGTGTCAACGTCTCGTTGCTGCTCGATGGGACAATCCAGTACCGCCGTCTCTCGACACGGGCGCCGTCCCAGGAAAGACAGTGGGCCGGCGGAAGCGCATGGACGTTTCGATATATGGACTTCCACGGGTGCACATAGTGGCGCTTCAGGTAATAGGCAACGGCGCAAGGGTCGACTTCCGGCGTCACAAGTCCCGAGGCCAAAATGGCCTTCAATTCGGATGCGAACACAATGACACCGGGTTGCGGCATGGCGAAATAGAATGGCTTCTCCCCAAACCGGTCCCGGGCACACAAGAGGCGATGCCGTGTCTCGTCCCAGATGGCGAAGGCGAACATGCCCGGAAGGTGCTGGGCTGTCGCCATACCGTGCCTGGCATAGGCCGCAAGGATGACTTCTGTGTCCGAGGACGTTCGATAAGGGAAGTCTCCAAAGGACGGTCGAAGGTCCTTGTAGCCGTAGATCTCGCCGTTGAAGACAATGTGGTGGCGTTCCAGCGCGGAAGACATGGGCTGGTGGCCGCCGGTCAGGTCAACGATCGCGAGCCGCGTGTGGCCAAGAATCCCGTCCGGGAGCACAAGGAACCCGCTGTCGTCCGGTCCGCGAGGATGCAGTGCCTTGAGCATGCGTCGCATCGGCTCGACGAACTCCTGGCCGGGGGCACCCATGATTCCTGCTATGCCACACATGAATGACCCCAACTGACGCCTAGTAGATTGGATGATGAGATGACAAGGGCGATTTGGCTCGGTCGCCAGCGACTGCGGGCCGACGCGCGAATGCGGCGACATATCCGGTCGGAGCCTCCACGGCGTGGACTTCCACCAAATCATCCCCGCTGGCCCCGGGAAGCGAAATCAATCGGTGCCACCCGGAGTCCCCGCTGACCTCGAACGACTGCGGTTCCAGAGACAATCCGAGTCCTACCGCCTTGAGTACCGCTTCCTTGCGAACCCACGCCCGGTAGAATCCAAGGCGCCGCTCGCAGACCGGCAGTTTCCGATACCAGCTCAACTCGCACGGTGACAAAATCTGTTCAGCAAGCATGTCGTGGTCCGTGGTGTCGGTCACCATTTCGACATCAACCCCCAAATCACCGGCATCCCCCAGGGCGATCAAGACCCAGTCACCCGCGTGGCTGACGTTGAAGACTATCCTGCTGCCATGTAACGGATGAATGGAAGGTTTTCCCCAAGGGCCAAACTGGAACCTCAATGCATCGGCCGGCAGGCCAAGTCGCCTGGACAACAGCCGACGCAAGGCCACGCGTGCCGCGAGGCGGCGTACCCGCGCTTCCGGAATCATGTGCGACAGCCACTGCCTCTCGATTGCTGGCAACTGGGCCAACATCGCTCCGATTTCCTCCACCGGCGCAGACACGCGTAACCACTGGACTTCGATACCATCTACCCGTCGCTCATCCGGCGGTTTCACTTTGCTGGTCCGGTTGGAAGCACGGTACGCAGATGCGACGCGACCACGTCGATGTGATCCGTCAGGCAGGTTGCATGTCCGCCGGGGACACGCATCACGCGTAATCTTGGCGCAACGCTTCGCCACCCCAGCGCTTCATCACCGTGGCGTGCGGATGGGCCTTCGATGGTCGAAACCATGACCACGGGCGCCCGAGTGTGCCCGCCTGGTACATATTGATCAATAACGCGCAGATACTCCTCGGTCATGCGGTCAATCGCCGGAGCAGCATCGACCAATCGCCGGACGTCCCCCTCGGAGGGCGCGGGAGGTTCACTAGGTACGCTACGAAACATGCGCCGGAGGTAGTACCGGACCATCGGCCCAACGCCCTGTCGCCACAGTGAACGTGCGTGCTCGACCCGGAAACACCAGACCACGAACGACTTCTCCAGCCGGGCGCGTTCCCAACCCCTCAAGCGCCCCACCAACCGTAACCACCCCTTAAGGTAACCAAGCCTCGGGTCCGGCATGGTGGTGTCAATCACGAAAAGCAATCCAACCTGCTCCCCCATCGCCTCCAGCCGCCGTGCAATCTCGAATCCAACGAGCCCGGCCTGCGAGTACCCGCCGAGCTGATAGGGGCCCCGTGGCTGCAGTTCTCGAATCCGCTCCAGGAAGTCGTCCGCCATCGCCTCAATCGAATCAGGTGCACCCGGGAGTGTCAGGTCATGTGGCGCCAGCGCCCATACGGGCTGGCCCGGGTCGAGATGACGTGCGAGCGTGCGGACGTAGAAGCCCTGCCCGCCCCAGTCTCCCGTCAACATGATGAAGGGCGTACGACCGTCGCCCTCCTGAAGCATCATCATCATTTCCCGCGGCCTTTCGACCGGACGGTCCTCCGTCAATGCCGCTGCAAGACGCCGAATGGTGGGTGCTGTCCAGAGCAGCGCCGGCTGCAACGGCGAACGACCGGCATCGCGCTGGCGCCAGCGCTCCGGGAGCGTGGCGCCCAGTTCGCGACTCATGGTCCCGAACAGACGGATCGCCAGCAGCGAATGCCCTCCGAGATCGAAGAAATCATCGTCGATACCAATGCGGTCTCGGCCCAGCAAGCGCTCCCAAAGCGATACCAGGCGCCGTTCCAGCTCGGTCTCTGGCGGTGTGTAGACGATCCCAGCACTTTGATCGGAGGCCTCCGGCACTGGCAGCGCGCGGCGGTCGAGCTTTCCATTCGGCGTCAAAGGCAGCCGCTCGAGCATCACAAAAGCGGCCGGCACCATGAACTCGGGCAGGCGGCGGCCAAGTGCGCCGCGCAGTGCCTCGGCATCCAGCCCCTCACCCACCACGTAAGCGACCAGCCGCTTCTCCGCGGAGCCGCCTTGCATTGCCAGCACGGCACATGACTTCACCGACGGGATCTGGCGCAGTGCGCTTTCGACCTCGCCGAGCTCGACCCGGAAGCCGCGTATCTTGACTTGGTCGTCGATACGGCCCAGGAACTCGATATTCCCGTCGGCACGCTGGCGCACCAGGTCTCCGGAACGATACAAACGACCTTCCCCGAAGGGGTTGACGATGAACTTCTCGGCATTCAGTTCCGGCCGCCCGAGGTAGCCACGCGCTACACCTGCTCCGCCGATCAGCAGCTCGCCGGGAACACCCAACGGCACCCGGCGCAAGTGATTGTCGACGACGAACACTTGTGAGTTCGGCAATGGGCGGCCAAGCACCAGCGTGCCGGAGGGTGTGTCGGGGCGCCGAGGCGTTGCCTCGAAAGTCAGCACGCCGACGGTGGTCTCGGTCGGTCCGTAATGATTGAAGAAGCGGCACGAGGCGCCAAGGGCAAGCACCTGGTCCACCCACTGGAGGCTGGAAGCTTCACCACCCACCACCAGCCACCGGCGGGGCATCAGGCGCACCGGATCAGATACGGCCTGCAGAGCCGCGAGGTGTGACGGCGTGATTTTCAGCAGATCGACGGGATGATGCCCGAAGTAGTCGGCCAGCGCCTCGCCATCCAGGCTGCGTTGCTGTGTGATGACATGCAGGCAGCCGCCGAGCATCAGGGCCGGGAACACGGCCGTATTTCCGAGGTCGGCGGCCAGGGTGGAAACTGTAGCGTAGCTCGCGCCGGGTGCGAGGCCCAGCCGCTTGGCCAAGCCGGTGACATAGTTGTACAACTGTCGATGCTCGATGCCAACACCCTTGGGCAGTCCGGTCGACCCTGATGTGTAGATGATGTAGGCGAGGTGCCCTGGCCGCACCGCGACCGCCGGAGCAACCGTGGGCAATCCTTCGAACTCCGAACTCCGATCCAGACAGAGCCGCGGCGCGCCCGTATTGGGCAAGGTGGCCTCCAGCGCGGAGTGCGTGACTACCGCGCGCGCCGAAGCGTCCGCAAGCATGTGCCGCAGGCGTTCCGTGGGAAGTGCCGGGTCCAGCGCCAGGTACGCACCGCCAGCCTTGAGGATACCTAGCAGCCCGACCACCATGTCGATGCCGCGCTCGAGAAAAAGCCCCACTGGCACGTCCGGCGCCACTCCTAGCGTCACCAGCCGCTGGGCGACCCGATTCGCATGCGCCTCGAGCTCCTCATAAGTGAGCACCTCGTCCTCGCAACGCAGTGCCATGGCCCTCGGATTCGCCTCGGCATGGCGCTCGAAGAGATGGTGCACGCACTCGGGAGTCGCCGGACCGTACTCTGGGTTCGCCGCCGCCATGGCCACGGCCTCGCGCCGGGTCAGCAGCGGCAAAATGCCAATGGCCGATTCCGGATCCGCGACCACGCCCGCGAGCAGCTGGCGGAAGTGGCCGGCCATGCGCTCGATCGTATCGGGGTCGAACAAGTCGGTGCGGTAAGTGATGAAACCGCCGAGACGCCCATCGTGGCTCTCGATGGATAGCGTCAGGTCGAAGCGTGCAGTCGCCGAGGGAGTCATCAGCGGCGTGACTTCGAGTCCGGCCAACTCGAGGCTGCGGGTCGGGTTGTTCTGCAGGATGAACATCACCTGGAACAACGGCGACCAGGCGCGACTACGGGGCGGCTGCAAGACTTCGACCAGCCGCTCGAAGGGGAGATCCTGGTGCTCCAGCGCGGCCAGGGTGTCAGCCCGGACCCGAGCCAGCAAGGCGCGGAATGGCTCGTCTGTGGCAACTCGGCTGCGCGTCAGCAGAGTATTGACGAAAAACCCTACCAGCGGCTCGAACTCCGGCTGGCCGCGCCCCGCCACGGGCGATCCGGTCACGATGTCATCCTGGCGACTGTAGCGGGCGAGCAGCACGTGGAAGGCAGTGAGCAGGAGCTGGAACAGCGTGACGCCTTCCTTGCGCGCTAGCTCAACAAGGCGGCCAGAGAGCGCATCGGGCAGCTCGAACTCGAACCGCGCGCCTCGCTCGCTCATCTCTGCCGGCCGTGGCCGGTCCGAAGGCAACTCCAGCAGATCCGGCGCACCAGCCATGTACTGTCGCCACCAACCGAGCTGGCGCCCAAGTTCCGGCCCATCGAGCAGCTCGCGCTGCCAAGCTGCGTAGTCGGCGTACTGAATCGGCAGCGGCGTCAAGGGAGAGGAAGCGCCACCTGTGAAGGCCGCGTAGAGCTGGCCCAGCTCCTGGCTGATAACGACTTTGCTCCAGCCATCGGAAACGATATGGTGCATGTTGAGCAACAGCACCGCCTCGGCGTCACCCAAGCGCAGCAGCACGAAACGCAGCAACGGTCCTTGCTCTAGGTTGAATGGAGTCGCCATATCTGCGGCCATGTAGCGCCGCACCGCCTCCTCCCGCGCGGCTGGCTCGAGTGCGGATAAATCAACCTCCGCGACCGGCACCTCCAGCGTCGGCGAGATGAGTTGCACAGGCTCCCCATCCCGTTCCGTGAACCTCGTCCGCAGCGACTCGTGGCGGGCCACTAGTTCCGCCACGGCCGACTGCAGCGCGTGTGCATCGAGTCGGCCGACCAGCCGGTATGCCTCAGGCATGCTGTAGGCCGTCGAGCCCGGATCCATCCTCTCCAGCACCCATAGGCGCTGTTGAGCAAAAGACAAGCGGAGCGGCCCGTCTCGCGGCACTGCACGAACCGGGGGGCGCTGCACCCGCGCCCCAGTCTCGAGCGCCGAACTCAGCTCGGCGATCGAGGCGTGACTGAACACCAGC
>ERZ869909.2399-NODE-2399-length-12504-cov-32.845739_pt1 | contig 12504 bp, 10 predicted proteins | sample MGYA00520892_ERZ869909 | MGnify/ENA primary metagenome ERZ869909 (study PRJEB32215, sample SAMEA104723947) | bioreactor metagenome | biome: bioreactor; feature: anaerobic bioreactor; material: water | place: China | collected 2015-03-12 ... | reverse complement strand
CTCGACAACGGACATGAGGTGATCGCCTACACGTCCGGGCGCATGAAGAAGAACCGCATCCGCATCCTGGCGGGCGACAAGGTCACCGTCGAGATGACGCCCTACGACCTCACGAAGGGTCGCATCAACTTCCGCCACAAGGACGCACGCTCCGGCCCTCCGCCGTCCTCGTTCGGCCCCGGCGGCGGCCCGCGTCGCCCGCGCTGATCGGCATATGCCGGTCGGCCCCGACTGGGGCAGGAGCCGCCCGTCGAGACCGCGGCCCGCCCACTTGAGAGGCGCAGATGCCGCTCCAGACCGTCAGAACGGTTCCGATCCTCAGAAGCTTCGATGAGGCGAAAGCCCGCGAATTCTATGTCGGCTTTCTGGGGTTCACGGTCGACTGGACCCACCGCTTCGAGGCGGACCTCCCGCTCTATATGCAGGTGAGCCGCGACGGCATCACGCTCCACGTCTCCGAGCATCACGGCGACGCCACCCCCGGCTCTCACATCCGGATGGAGGTGACGGGCCTCGCCGGCCTCCACGCAGAGCTCGCGGCGAAAGCCTATAAGAACAATCGGCCCGGCCTCGAACGGCCTCCCTGGGGCGGGCTTGAAATGACGGTCACCGATCCCGCCGGGAACCGCATCACCTTCGCCGAAAAAGACGACGGCTGAGCGCGCCCCTCACGGATAGGCGAAGCCGAACCGGAAACGCACGAGCTTGCCGCGCAGGAACTCGTACTCGGCGTAATACAGCGGAAAGCTGAAGCGGCTGAGCTCGGGATCCCGATCCGCGTCCTTGATCTCGTACTCGATGAACACCTCGTTGCCATTCCGCTGCCGCGACTTCACACAGGGTCCGAACAACGCTTCGACCTGCTTGATCGTCATGCCCAGCGCAACGCCGCGCCCCGTCGCGAAGCTCTCGATCGGCAGATCGCGAAGCGTGAGCGCTTCCGTCCCCGCCACACGCACCTCCGCCTCGGCATATTCGTCCTGGTTCGCCCCGTACGGCGCAAACAGCACCAGCTCCTCGGCTCCATTGGTGGAAACGAAGCGGGCATGCGGGAGATCGTGGTCGTTCTCGATCAACTCGGCATCCGCGCCGACGACGCTCACCGCGCTTTCGCTATCGGTCAGCGTGATCCCGCTGATGACGGTATCCGGGGATCTCATCCGGCACTTTGCGTGAGCCTGCCCGGAAAGATCCGACGCGACCAGCGCCAGAAGCGCGATCATCCCGACCCGCAAACGGAGAAACATGGGCAACGTCCGGCTCCCGCGACACAGCCGATTGCTGATGTGCCCTCATGAACCCCCACCTGGGCACGAGGCCAGCCGTCCACAGAGCGACATGAGCATAGCCGCTTGGCGAACGCTGACCAGAGCCAATCGCAAATTAGACCATGATCGCTTCAGGCCCGATCAGCCTGAAACGTGAATCATCGGTCTCACCAAAGACCTGGAGCATGATCGTGTTTCCATACAAAACGATCACGCTCTGATCACTGGGCGCGAAGCCGCGGCGCTTTGAGGTCGCGGCCCTGAACGACCGGCACGTCCTGCGTCTGGGCGAGGGCGTCCTCGACGTTGTCGAGAAAAAGCCGGGCCGCAGCCCGCCAGGTGAACGCCTCCGCGGCTTGGCGCACCTGAGTCCGATCAAGATCGAGCGCCGCCAGCGCAGCGGCCCGGAGATCCGATCCGAGAATCCCGGAGACACCGGAAATGACGATGTCCTTCGGGCCCGTTGCCGGAAAGGCCGCCACCGGAACACCCGTGGCAATGGCTTCGAGAAGCACCATGCCGAACGTATCGGTGAGACTGGGAAACACGAAGACGTCCGCCGACGCATACGCCGCCGCCAGATCCTCTCCTTCGCGAACGCCGGTGAAAATCGTCTCGGGATATCGCGCCTGAAGCGCGCCGAGCTGCGGACCGTCGCCGACGACCACCTTCACACCCGGCAGGTCGAGCGACAGAAACGCTTCGATATTCTTTTCGACAGCGACACGGCCGACATAAAGAAACACCGGCCCCGGACCGAACAGGCGCTCCGTCGACGGCCGGAACAGATCCATGTCCACGCCCCGCGTCCAAGGCCGAAGACGTTGGAACCCGCGCCCCGAGAGATCGGCCGCAAGGCTTCGCGTAGCCACCATCACGCCAGCGCTCCGCGCGTGGAAATATCGCTGGAACGCATACCCCCACGCCTGCGGCACCGGCCAGCGCGCGCTCGCATAATCCGCAAACCGCGTATGAAAACTGGTGGTGAACGGCACGTTGTGGCGCAGGCACCATGCGCGCGCCATCCATCCGATCGGACCCTCCGTCGCGATGTGAATGGTGTCGGCTTGGGCGTCTTCGATCAGGCGCGCACAGCGGCGGCGCGCCGGAAGCGCCAGAGGGATCTCGGGATAGCTGGGGCAGGGGACGCACCGGAAGTGACCGGGCTCGAGCACGACGAGCTCGGCACCCATGAGGCTGAGCTCGTCGCGGAGTTTCAGGTACGTCTTGACGACGCCGTTGATCTGCGGCGTCCAGGCATCGGTTGCGAGGAGAACCCGCATCTAGGCGGCCTTGAGCGCCGGATCGAGCACCGCCGGCACGGGCCGGCTCTCGACCACGTCGCGCCAGCGGATCAGTTGCATCTCGCCCGTCTCCGTCTCGACCACGGCCGTGCAGCTCTCGACCCAATCCCCGGTGTTGATGTAATGCACGCCCTCGATCATCCGGCTGGCCGCATGGTGGATGTGCCCGCAGATGATGCCGTCCACCTCGCGCCGACGCGCCTCCTCGGCGAGGTTCTGCTCGAAGGCGCCGATGAAATTCGCGGCCCGCTTCACGCGATGCTTGAGGTATGCGGAGAGCGACCAGTAGCCGAGCCCGAGCCGGCGCCGGATGAAATTCAAGGGCCTGTTGCACCAGAGCGCGAACTCGTATCCGCGGTCTCCGAGGAGCGCGAGCCAACGCGCGTAGCGCACGATGACATCGTACTCGTCGCCATGCAGCACGACGAAGCGCCGCCCGTCCGCGGTGACGTGCACCGCCTGCCGTTCGATTTCGATACCGCCGAAGTGCATGCCCGCGTAGTCGCGAATGCCCTCGTCGTGATTGCCTGGAATGAAGACGACGCGCGTGCCTTTGCGCACTTTGCGGAGCAGCTTCTGCAGCACATCGTTGTGAGTCTGCGGCCAGACGGCCCCGCGCTTGATGCGCCAGAAGTCGATGATGTCGCCGACCAGATAGATCGTGTCCGCGTCGTTGAACCTGAGAAAATCGAGAAGCATCTCGGCCTGGCTGGTACGCGTTCCGAGGTGAACGTCCGAGATAAACAGCGTTCGATATGAGCGTTCGATGCTCATGCGGGAAGCCCTCCAACCGGCGGGACCACTCCGGATCCGAGACCCTGATCGCTCCGGCCCCATCGGTCCGGCGCGTTACTCATGATCTCGTCGAAGATCGAGAGCACCCGATCCAACCCACCGGATCGGACGCTCTAGGCTCCTTTGAACGGGCTTCGGTTTCAGGAATATGACAGGGGGGAAGCCGGGGCCGGCGGTTAGTAAATTCGCAGCGGAAAATAGCGCTCCACGAGCTCCTGGAACCGGCCGCTCTGGCGCACCCTCTTCAGCGCGTCGTTGATCAGCGCCTTGATCTGCGGATCGCTACGCGGCACCGCCACCGCGATGCCATCGCCGAAGTACTTGGGCTCGAGGAAGGCCTCGCCCTTGAACTCGCAGCATTGCCGCGACAGCGAGCCGTTGAGCCAGAAGGCGAGGCTGATCGCGTCGTCGAAGATGAGGTCCACGGTCTTCTGCTGCAAACCTTCGCGCGCAAGCTCCGGGTTTTCGAACAGAACGACCTTGCTGTCGCGGAAGAACGCCCGCACGAACGCTTCGTGCGCCGTGCCCTTGGCAACGCCGATCGAAACCCCATCGAGCCGGTCGGGGCTCACCTCGTGCGCGCCGTCTTCGGTCCGGCCCGCGAAGCGCCCCGGCGTGTGGAAATAGCGATCCGTAAAATCGACCTCTGCAAGCGTCGCGGCCGTCACCATATGCGCGGCGATCACGGCGTCCGCTTCGCCCCGGCCGAGGCTCGGCAGCAGTTCGTCCCACGGCCGCACCTTGATATCGCACGCCGCATTCGCTTCGAGGCAGATGGCGCGCGCAAGATCCACGTTGAATCCCGCAAGCACCCCCTCGTCGTCGTAATAGTTGAAAGGCGGAAACTCGCCCTCCGTCAGAAAGCGGATCACAAAGCGTCGCGGCGCCGCGGCGGCCTGCGCCGCCTCGTCCGCCGCATCGATTTGAAATCCTGCCCCCTGCGCACGCGCATCGCTCTGAGCGCCGAACAAAGGCAAGGCGCACAGGATCGCGGCCACGAGCGCGAGCCCGATCGTCAGAGGAGATCTGCCAGGAACCGTCTTCAACGTCATGGAGCGCGTGGCCTCACGCGGATTTCGTTCGAACGTCGTCTAGTCAACTTCGAAAGCAATATGCCAAAATCGCGGCGGACGCGAGCGGATCGGGGGCACGCCGCCATCGTAGGGCGCACCATTCGGCTCTCAGGAAAAACGCAACATAAGGATCGACGGACCAGGAAACAGCGCGCTCGCGAGAGCTTCCACCACAAAAAAAGACGGGCGCGCATCGAAAAAAAGGCGGGGGGAAGTTCGAACGTGCCTCAGCGACGCGAAGGCAGCACGAGCCCTGAACGCGGACGCTCGGGCTTGTCACTGCAACGAGCGCACGCCCTCCTGTCTCCGCTCTTCTTGCCGAGCGGACCGCCACTCCGTTCGCGGCGCGATCGGATCCCCAAGTCCGGTCACCGCGCGACGGCAAGCCAGAGAGCCCGCGATCTCGACCTCGCGGTGAACGGCCTGCGCCGGCGGAGACCGGACTTTTCGGCCGCCGAAGCCCTGTGGGCTTGGCAAAAAGCCGCGCTCATCTTCGTCCTGCCGATCCTGGCAACCGTCGCCGTCCTCGCGCCGCATCGCGCCGCGTTCGTCGTCGCGACCACGCTCGCCCTGCCCTTCTTGTGCATTGTGCTCCTGAGAACGTTGGCGCTCTGGAAAGCGCTCGCCGCCAACCGGGGCACTGCTGACGCACCGGCTCCCACCGCGCGGCTCACCGCCCTCCCCCGCTACTCCATTCTCGTCCCGCTCTACGACGAGGCCGACGTCGTGCGGGACCTGCTGACCGCACTCAACGACCTCGACTATCCGACAGATCGCCTCGAAATCTTCCTGGTCCTGGAGGAAACCGACCGGCCAACCCGCAACGCCGTCGAAGCCGCCGACCTGCCCCGGCACATGACGCCCGTGATCGTGCCGAAGGGCCTGCCGCAGACGAAGCCCCGCGCCCTCAACTACGTTCTTCCGCGAGCCACCGGCGATCTCGTCGTCATCTATGATGCGGAGGATCTTCCCGAGCCGGACCAACTCCGCCGGGCCGTTGCAGCCCTGGCTGCCAATCCGCACCTCGGCTGCGTGCAGGCGCGCCTCAACGTCCTCAACGCCGACGAGACCTGGCTCACGCGGCAGTTCGCGATCGAATACACCGTGCTGTTCGATTGCATGCTGCCGACGCTCGAAGCCTTGAAGCTTCCGGTCCCCCTCGGCGGCACCTCGAACCATTTCACCCGCGCCGCGCTCGATGACGTCGGCGCCTGGGACCCCTTCAACGTAACGGAGGACGCCGATCTCGGCATCCGCCTCGCGCGCCACGGCTGGAGCGTCGGCGTCGTCTCCTCGACGACATGGGAGGAAGCCCCCGCAAACTTTACGAGCTGGCTCAAACAGCGCACGCGCTGGCTCAAGGGATGGATGCAGACCTATCTGGTCCACATGCGCGATCCCTTGCGCACCGTCCGCGATCTCGGCGGGCGCCAATTCGTCGGCCTGCAGATCTTGATGGGCGGGATGATCCTGTCGGCCTTCGTCCATCCCTGGTTCTATGTCGCGGCCGCAGCCGAGCTCACATACGGCCCCTTGAACATCCTTGGCGACGACATCCTCTCGCGGGCGATCAAGGTCGTCACGGCGGCCAATCTCGTGCTGGGATATATGTCGGGCGTCGCCCTCGGCATCGTCGCCATGCGCGGCCGGGGGCGCCAGCGGCTTGCCGCGTGGGCACTCCTCATGCCGGTCTACTGGCTTCTGATCTCGCTCGCGGCTTACCGGGCCCTGTTGCAGCTCGCCACATCGCCCTACCGCTGGGAGAAGACTCGGCATCGTCCCCGCGCCGCGTTCGCGCCGCAGTGTCCATCGGGCAAAAAGTATCCATCGGCCCAAACGTGTCCATCGGCAAAAACGCACTGAGGTGCCCCGCACCGAAGAGAGGCACCTCATCGTTCCCTACCGCATCGACGCAGACTGGATGAAAGCCCGCGTTACGGCTTGACCAGAACGCCCCACGGCAGACGGCCGACCGGAACCGACTTCTCCGGCTTCAACGTCGCGACGTCGACGATCGTCATGTCGTTCGTGAGCCCGTTGGCGACATAGAGCTTGGTGCGATCGGTGTTCATGGCGAGATGCCACGGCCGCTGCCCCACGAGGATGTAGTCGACGGCCTTGTAGGTCGCGACATCCACCACCGCCACGCGGTTCGCCGGACCCAGCGCAACGAACGCGCGCTTGCCGTCGTCGGAGAAGCGCACGCCCACCGGCTGGATCAGCTCGCGCCGCACGCCCGGAATGTCGAAGCCGAACTTCTCGACGATCTTGTGCGTCTCGGGATCGATGACGGACACCGTCCCGCCGATCTCCGCCGTCACCCATACGAGCTTTCCGTTCGGCTCGAACTTGGCGACGCGCGGGCGCGTATCCACGAGCACGTTGGCCGTCACCTCGAGCGTCTCGTTGTCGATGAAATGCGCCATGCTCGTGGTTTCCGAGGTGGCGACAGTAAACTTGTTGTCGGGCGAGACGGCCATGCCTTCCGGCTCCACGCCCACCGGGATCTCGGCCAGAACCTTCCCGCTCTCGATCTCCATGACGGTCACATAGCCTTCGTCCTCGTTGGCGATGTAGACGCGCTCGCCCTGGGGATCGACGTCGAGCAGCTCGGGATCGGGACCGGAATCGAGATGCCGCACGACTTCGAGCGTTTCGGTATCGATCACGTCGAGGCGGTTGTCGTCGCCCGCACATACCAGCAGCAGCTTGAAGTCGGGTGTGAACACCATGCCGCGCGGCCTGGCACCCGTCTCGATCACTTTCAGGATCTCGTAGGACGTGCCGTCCAGCACCGTGACGGTGTTGTCCCGCTCGTTGGATACGAAGATGGTCTCGGCTTTCGCCGCCGGAACTGAAATCGAAACAAGAGCGGCGGCAAGTGCCGCCACGGCCACGGAACGCGTCATGTGTATCCTCTCCTAGGGTGCGGGAGGCGGCTCGGGCACCTGCGCCCGAGGCCCCTTCTTGTCTTTTTTATTGTTCGAACCGGCACTGTGTTTCGGGTTGATCGAAGCCCAGCGTATCGGTCAGAAACCGTTCGTGCAGAAACCCTTCCTGCGGCGAGATCGAGACCAGCGCGCGCGGGCCGGAGATCAGCATCGGCTGGCGCATCTGGTGGTCCCACGTGCGGAACGACTGGCCGATGCCCTTGAAGCCGGCCACTTCGAAATCGCTTTCGAGAACTCTGGCGCGAATATCCTGCGGCGTATTCTTGCCCGTGCGCGTGACGACCTCGCCGACGACGCGCGCCCCAAGCCACGCCGTATAGTCGCGCTCCATCATGATCCGGCCCGCGAGTTTCTCGAAACGGTTCTGAAGCTGCGTTCCCGCATACTGCTCGTAGGCGCGATGCCACGCGACGGCCTGCAATCCTTGAGAGCCGACCACCGGGCGCGGCTCATAGGTCCGGAACATGAGATAATCGCCGAACGCCTCTCCCGCATCCGCCACGAACACCACGTCATGGTCCGCCGCGCCCTGCGTGAGCAGCGGCATTTGCGTCTGGATCTGCTGATGCCCGCTGTCGGTGCGCCGCGATCCGGCGTCGAACTCGTACACCCGCTCGTCCACCACCTTGGCGCCGAACTTCTTTGCCGCTCTGCGAATGGCCGCGAGATATTCGAGATCCTGCGGCGTCGTGCCGTGAACGACGAACCAGCGCCGCCACTTCTTCCAGACGAGATACTGCGCCAGCGCATCCGCGCGCATGGCCCAGTTCGGCATCAGGTGAAACACGTTCGCACGGCAGTCCTGCTGACGCAGTTCGTCGCGGCTGCTGCGTGTATTGAAGATAACCGACGCCTTGGCTTCCGGCAGATCGGCAAGCGCCAGAAGATCCGAAGGCTCGAGATCCGCCAGAAGGAGCGCGGGGCCTTCCGCCAGGATCGGCCGCGCGAGGTTCAAGACGTCCTCGTCCCGCTTGGCGACCACTTCGACCAGCTCGAAATGCTGCTTCAGGAAGCGGCCCGTCTGGTTGATCTCGTTGATCGCGAGGCGCGCGCCCTGCACGCCTTCGTCGCTCAGTATTTTTTCGAGCAGCGAGAGCGGCGGCGGCTCCGGATACCGCTTGCTGAGATAGACGACCTTGGTAACGAGCGCATCAGGCGGCGCTTCGGATGGACTTTCCGGTGCAGCACGGGCGGGCAGTGCCGCCGCCAGCCATCCCGCAAGGATGGCGGCGGCAGCCACGGCCAGGCCGGTCTTCGCTCGGATCAAGAGTTCCACGCGCGGCCCAACCGCCATTCTACCACTCCTTCCGTTCCTCGCGCCCGTTCCACTTCGTGCGAACCCAGGCGATGAGCTTCCAAAGCTTGCGCTCGTCGTCGATCAGATCGCGGTAGGCCATCATCGGGCCGACGACGCCTTCCGTACCCTTGCGCGAATAGCCTTCCTTCTGCAGGTCCTGGCTGCCGAGTGTGATGAGGCGGAACAGCGTGTCGTCGTCTCCGCCGTAGACCCACACTTCGTTGGTGACCGGCGGACACATGCCGCCACCGCCGCCGCCGCCGTGGCAGCCGTTGCACGAAAGGCCGAACCAGACCTTCTCGCCTTCCTTGATGGCCTGCTCATCGCCGGTGTAGGGGTTCTTGAGCGTGCCCTTGGGGCTCGCCAGTACGCGATCGATCGCCGACATGAACTCGCCGTCCGCGGCAGGTGCCGCAGCTTCGGCGGCCGGCGCAGCCTCTTCGGCCTTGTCGCCTGCATCAGCCTTTGTGTCGGCCTTCTCCGCTGCATCGGCCTTGTCGCCGGCGTCGGCGACCTGGACGGGCGTGGCGTCCGCGGCCGGAGCCGCCGCTTGCGTTTCGGTCGCTTCACCGGCCGCCTTCGCCGTCGGTTCTTCGGCTGCGCCGCACGCGCTCACCAACGCTGCGGTGGAAACCGCTGCTGCTGTCAGCAGCGCCAGGAAATTCTTATTCACGTTCCGTCCCTCGTCATATCCATGTTGTACCGCCTCTTCCGATCGTGATGAGGAACGGCAGCGAGGCTTCTGCCGCCCTTCTCCCCCGTGCTTGCTTGCGGAATGGGTTCGGAGCGGCGCGCACGGCGCCGCACCACCCCCTTAAAGTTTTTCCTTCTCGCTTTGCGCTTCGTTGGGCTGCGGCACGCGGCCTGAGATCGTGGCCTGGAATAGCTTGATCGACTTCACCGCGTCGGGATTGAGACTGTCGGCCGCGATGTCGATCGCTTTCTTTCCGGCGTGCGACCTGAGATCCGGGTCGGCACCCGCATCCAGCAAGAGCCCCAGCATCGGCATGTTGCCGCGCGCGGCGGCAATCATCAGCGGCGTAATGCCCTGCGCGTTGGCGGCATTCACATTCGCTCCGCGATCGATGAGCGCGGTCGCGATGTCGGTGGACCGCAGCCCCTGCCGAAGCTCGATTTCCTTCGCCGCCTCGCCAACGGCAAGCCACGTCGCCGCCACCATCAGCGGCGTGACCTTGTCCTCGCCCGACACCGCATTCACGTTCGCGCCGAGCTCGATCAACGCTTTGGCTGCAAGGAAATGCCCGCCGTCGATCGCGAGCGACAGCGGCGCAAAGCCTCCGTCGACCGCAAGCTCCACGTCCGCACCGCGCTCGACGAGCGCCTGGATCGAAGGCACATGATTGCGCTGCGCCGCATTGCTGAGCGCCGTGAAGCCGTCCCTGTCGCGGCCGTTGATGTCGGCGCCGAGCTCGACGAGCAGCGGAATAAGCTTGTCCTTCCGGCTCCTCGCAGCGGATTGAAGCGCGGCATATCCCTGCCGGTCGAGTTTGTTGACGTCTCCGCCCTTCTCGACGAGGAAGCGGATGCGTTCCTCGTCCGAGGCGAGCACCGCGTTCGCAAGCTCGACCTGAACGTTGGCGCCCTTCGCCAGCCAGGCTTCGAGCCTCTCGCGGTTGACGAGCTGATCCGGAGATTGCGCGCTTCTCGGCGCCTGCATGACGTCGAACGGCTTCGTATACGAGCCGTGCGCCGGAAGATCTCCAGAGACCACGCAGCGGCTGCAATGAACCAGCGGCACACCGAAGCTGCGCAGGATCTCCTCGATCTTCTCGCGCTTGTCGTCCATCGCGAACTCGAGCGCATACTTCAGCACCGCGTTCGTCGGTCTGACACCGAGCGCCAGATCGAATTCGAGCGGAACGTCGTCGTCCATCAGGTTCACGGGCAGCACGGTGATGGGCTCGCCCTTCCCGGTCGCGTACCATCCTGCGAACGGCCCCCATACGGCCGCCACATCGAGCGTACCGTCGAGAACCTGCTGAAGCTGATAGCCCGGCTGCTGCTCGGGAATGAGATCGCCGTTATGGCTCACCGTATGGAGAGTCACGTTGGCCGTGTGCCCGCGGCGCTTCAGCGCCTCGCGAATGGCCGAGGTCTGATAGACGCCGATTTTGAGATCTTTGAGCTTCGGATCGTCGAGGCCGGTGATATCGAGACCGCGGTCGCTTCGCCAGGCCAGCACATAGGCTGTCCGATAGAGCGGCAGCGTTGTCAGGATACCTCGATAAACCGCCGGCATGTCGACGAGCACGTCGCAATCGTCCGTCTCGAAGGTTTGCCGCGTGATGCCCCGTTCGAGATAAGGGCGCCAGAAATGGATGAGCCGCGCGCCCAGCGCCTCGGCCACCACTTCCATGATCTTGTTCTGAAAGCCTTCGCCAGCGATCGAGGAGAGCGGCATGTTGCCGGGATCGCCACACACACGCAGCGTCGCGAGAGATTTGTTCCGCCACACGTCCCGTCCGGCGGTGCGCGCGGCCGTCTTCTCGGCCGCGGTCATCTCGTCGTAATCCTTGTTCAACCGCATCCGCGCGTCATCGCCAAACGCGCCCGCGCTCACGACGCAGGCCAACACACCCGCTGCAAGAATCGAAGCCGGAAAACGGAGCAAGGCAGACGTCACACGTTTCTCGTTCATACGGATTTACCTGTAACTCTATATCGTTGCACAGGATGAGCGACAAGGCACTCTTGCCCCGCGCGATGATCAAGTTCCGTTGATCCCGGCCGAAACTCCCGAAAATCGGAAGGAAAAACGCCCGGCGTCGTGAGACGCCGGGCGCATGTTTCACTTCAGATCGATGATCACTCATAGACCCGGAAGGTGAACAGCGTGCCAGCCTGCGGGATCTTGTCGAGGCCGGTTGCCTTGGTCATCGCAGTCGCGCCGATCGCACCGAACTTGTCGTTGAGATCGAGGCCAGCGGTGACGGGAACGCCGATCCAGCCGCCGATGCCGGCGAGGACGGAGACGTACTGCTTGCCGCCCACCTTGTAGGTCATCGGGTTGGCGATGATGCCGGAAGCGAGCTTACGGCTCCACAGCACCTTGCCGTCCTTCCGATCGACCGCGCGGAAGTCGCCGCCGAGCGAACCGTAGAACAGGAGGCCGCCGTCGGTGACCATCGTGCCGCCCCAGTTCGGGTACGGATCGGGGATCTCCCAATCGGTCTCGCCCGTCACGACGTCGAACTTCTTGATCTTGCCCGTCGTGCCAGGCTTCTCGGGATACATGTACACGTTGGCGAACACGTAGACCGTGCCCTGCTGCGTGTGCGTGCGCTCCTGCGGCTCAAGCTCCATGCACCAGTTGTTGGTGGGGCAGTAGAACTTGCTCGGCTCCTTCGGATCGACCGAGCACGGCTGCTGGTCCTTGCCGCCCATGGCGGAGGGGCAGACAGCCACGTTGCGGCCACGCTCGAACGGCGAGTGCTCGTAGACCTTGATCGGACGACCGGTTTCGAGGTCGACCTTCTCGGCCCAATCCACGGTCACGTACTTGTGCGCGCGAAGCAGCGTGCCGTCGGCGCGATCGTGAACGTAGGCGAAGCCGTTGCGGTCGAAGTGCACGAGAGCCTTGTGCTTCTTGCCGTCGACATCGAGGTCGTCGACAAGCATGTTCTCGTTCACGCCGTCATAGTCCCACTGGTCGAACGGGGTCATCTGGTAGGCCCAGACGGCCTCGCCCGTGTCCACCTTGCGGGCGAACGTGGTCATAGCCCACTTGTTGTCCCACTCGCCGGTGTTGCACTCGTCGTGGGTCTTGGCGCCGCAGCGATACGACGGAGACCAGAG
>ERZ869909.2396-NODE-2396-length-12518-cov-4.427779_pt1 | contig 12518 bp, 11 predicted proteins | sample MGYA00520892_ERZ869909 | MGnify/ENA primary metagenome ERZ869909 (study PRJEB32215, sample SAMEA104723947) | bioreactor metagenome | biome: bioreactor; feature: anaerobic bioreactor; material: water | place: China | collected 2015-03-12 ... | reverse complement strand
AGCCCGGGAATCACCGGTGCGACCAGGGTCCCAACCGGCACCCCGGCACGGGCGAGGTGCTCGATGATGCGCAACCGCGCAGTGGGGGAGGCGGTTCGCGGCTCAAGGGTGCGCTTGAGGTCACGGTCCAGGCTTGTCAGGCTGATCATGACGCGAACCAGGTTCCGGTCGGCCAGCGCGGTCAGCAGGTCGAGGTCGCGCAGGATCAGGGCGCTCTTGGTCACGATCGACACCGGATGGCGGCACTCGAGCAGAAAATCGAGCAGCTGACGCGTCGTGCCGCGTTCGGCTTCGAGCGGCTGATAGCAGTCGGTATTGCCGGAGAGGGTGATCGGGCGACAGACATAACCGGGGCGGCACAGCTCCTCACGCAGGCGTTCCACCAGGCCGCTGCGGGCGATCAGGCGAGTCTCGAAATCGAGTCCGGGCGAAAGATCCCAATAGGCATGGCTGGGCCGGGCATAGCAGTAGATGCAGCCATGCTCGCACCCCCGGTAGGGGTTGAGTGAGCGGTCGAAGGGAAGGTCGGGCGAGCGGTTCCATGACAGGGCGCTGCGGGCGGTTTCGTCGCGCACCAGGGTAGCCAGCCGCTGAGGCGTGGCGTCCTGCCACCAGCCGTCGTCCACTGCTTCGCGTTTCGTGGGGGCGAAGCGGTTGCCTGGATTGAAAGTGGCGCCACGCCCCTTGAGTGGTGGAGTCTGTGCCATCTCGATTTCTCATTTTCTGTATTTATATACAGTATAGTTGTGATGTCACGAATGGCCAAGTGTCGCGCATGTCGATGCATGGCTTGGCCAGTGGGTGGCCGCTCAGCTAGTTTGAGAAGCGAGCACCCCTTGCCATCGCTGCATCGCCTTGGGTCGCCGCAAGGGTTTCAAATCGCTGCAAGGATGCCGTCATGTCCATGAATTCAGGCGTCGAAGAATCGACGCCGAGTGAAGCGCTCTTTTCGGTGCAAGGGCTCTGGTGCACCAGCTGCGCCCTGGCGGTGGAGGCGCAGCTGGAACGGCTGCCCGGGGTCACCTCGGCCAGCTTGCACTATCCCAGCGCCACCCTGCTGGTGTGCGGGCATCCCGAGGCCCTCGACGAGAGCGCCCTGGCGAGCGCGGTACGCCGCATCGGCTATCGGCTGGGGCCACCGGAGGCGGCCGGGGATGCCGAGGCACGCCTCGAACAGGAGAGCCGCTACCTTATCCTGCGTCTGCTGATCGCTGCCTCCTTCGGCATGTGGACGATGCTCGCGTCGCTGCTGATCTATGCGGGGGCGCTGCCCCATGCCGGACTGGAGCAGGTCCTGGCCTGGGTGTCGGGGGCCTTTGCCCTGCCGGTGGTGGCCTATGCGGGGCTGCCATTCTATCGGGCCGCCTGGCGGACCCTGCGTGCCAGGCGGCCCGGCATGGATGCGCTGGTCTCGCTGGGGACTCTTGGTGCCGTGGGGGTTTCTCTGTGGCTGCTCTATCGAGGCTCGGCAGAGGTCTACTTCGACACGGCGGTCATGCTGATCCTGCTGCTGTTGGCGGGCCGCCTGGTCGAGACCCTCTGTCGTCATCGCGGCCTGCGTGCACTGCATGTCCTGCATACGCCGCCGGGTGACGTTCGTCGGCGACAGTGGGGGCGCTGGGAGAACTGCCCGGTTGAGGCGGTAGCGCAGGGCGACTTCCTGCGAGTGGAGCAGGGCGAGGTGCTTCCCCTGGATGGAATGCTCAGCGAGGGCGAGGCGCTGCTCGACCTCGCGCCGCTCACCGGGGAGAGCGCCCCCCGCCGCTGCCTCCCGGGTGATGCAGTGGCGGCAGGCTGTCGTAACCTGGGCGGACCACTGGTACTGGAAGTGACGGCCCTTGCCGGTGAGTGCCGATTGGACAAGCTGCGTGAGCAGATGTGGTGGCAGCAGGCGCGCAAGGGGGAGCTACAGCGTCTGGCCGACCGCTTCGCCGCCTGGCTGAGTCCGTTGGCAGTGGGGCTGGCCCTGTTCACCTGGGGCATGACGCTACTGGCGGGGGTGCCGGGGGAGGAGGCCCTGGTGCGGGCGCTGTCGGTGCTGGTGGTGGCCTGCCCCTGCGCAGTGGGTCTGGCCGTGCCTCTGGCCGGGCTGGCCGGCAGTGGCCAGGCGCTGGGACGCGGCGTGGTATTTCGCGACCCGAGTACTTTCGAGAGCCTGGCGGGCATCCGGGCCGCGGCATTTGACAAGACCGGCACCCTGACGCCCGGGGAGCCGAGGGTGCTCGGCATCAGCGTGGCGCCCGATGTCGCGAGGGCTACCATGCTGTCGCTGGCGGCCAAGGCGGCCCAGGATAGCCAGCACCCGCTGGCAAGGGCATTGCGACGCTATCTGCGTGACGAAGGCATGGTCGAGGCGGAGGGTGTCACCCAGGCGGAGGAACTGGCTGGGCGCGGGCGCCGGGTTCGGCTCGACGATGGCCGCGAACTGTTGCTTGGGAGTCGTGGGTGGCTGGCGGAGCAGGGCATTTTCGCCCCGGAGAGCGACGAGGAGGCAAGCAGCGAAACCCTGCTGGCCTGCGATGGTCGCTGGCTGGGTGGTTTCACCCTGGGAGAGCAACCGTTACCCGGCACCGGCGAGACGCTGGCAGGGCTGCGTGAAGCCGGCCTGGCCTTGGCCCTGATCAGCGGCGATCGGCGAGGCGCCGTCGAGAGCCTGGGCAGGGTCGTGGGCCTGGTGTCTGAGGAGTGCTATCCGGAGCGGAGCCCCGAAGCCAAGGCGAGGCTCGTCAGCGCGCTGCCCCAGCCCTCTCTCTACGTGGGGGATGGCATCAATGACGTGCTTGGCCTGGCCACCGCGACGGTAGGCGTGGCACCGCTGGGCGCAAGTTCGGCGGCACGGGACGGAGCCGGTGTGGTGTTGATGCGCCCAGGCATCGAGGGTGTGGCCTCGGCATGGTGGCTGGCACGGCAGACGCGGCGGGTGATGCGCCAGAACCTGGTGCTCTCGGGGCTCTACAATGCCCTGGCACTGGGGCTGGCGGTGAGCATGGCAATTCCCCCGTTGGTCGCCGTGCTGGCCATGGTGGCGAGTTCGTTGAGCGTCATGGGCAATTCCGCTCGGCTGGCGTGGCATGACGGCCCGGAGCCGGCAGTGGAGCCAGGCGAGGCAGGGGGGCCGTTGAGGCCAGGAAGTGGCGAGTTAGCCATAGAGACCAAGCGAGTCTACTGAGCGGCATGCGCAGGGCGCTCGGCCCTTGCTATGATGGTGCCCTTTTCCACGCTACTTTCCACACCCCACCCAGGATGCCACGCATGCTCGCCGATACCCTTGCCCGTCTTCAGTCCACCGACAGGGACATCGCCGGCCGCGTTGCCGCTCACCTCGATCAGCTGACGAAGCCGCCGGGCAGTCTCGGCCGGCTCGAGTCGCTGGCGATCACCCTCGCCACCATCACTGGCGAGGAGCTGCCCCGTGTCACCCCTCCCGCCGTACTGGTATTCGCCGCCGACCATGGTGTCGCCGCCGAAGGCGTATCAGCGTTTCCCCAGGCGGTTACCGCGCAGATGGTGGGCAATTTCGTTGCCGGCGGGGCAGCCATCAATGTCTTCGCTCGTCAGATCGGTGCGCGGCTCGAGGTTATTGATGTGGGCGTGGCCAGCGAACTGTCCCGTGATAGCGCCGCGCGTGGCGGCGAGAGTGGGTTGGTGCACGACAAGGTGCGTCGGGGTACCGCCAACTTCGCCGAGCAGGATGCCATGGAGCGGACCGAGGCGGTGCGGTCGATCGAGGTGGGGATTCGGGCCGCCGAAAGGGCCGTCGCCGCCGGCTGTCGCTGCCTCATCGTGGGGGAGATGGGGATCGCCAATACTACCGCGAGCAGCGCCATGCTGGCCGTGCTGACCGGTAAGCCGGCAGCCGTTCTGACCGGACAGGGAACCGGTATTCCCGAGAGCCGGCTGGCACACAAGCAAGCCGTCATCGACCGCGCCATCGTTGCCCGGGCGCCGGACAACCAGGACCCGCTGGATATCCTGACCAAGCTGGGAGGGCTCGAGATCGCCGCCATGGCCGGCGCCTACCTTGGCGGGGCCTCTCGGCGTGTCCCGCTGCTGGTGGATGGCTTCATCGCCACCGTGTCGGCGCTGCTGGCCTGCCGTATCGACCCGAAGGTGCGCGACTACCTGATCTTTGCTCACCGTTCCTGCGAGCCGGGCCACGTGCATGCCCTTATGGCGCTGGACGGAGACCCGCTGCTGGAGCTGGGGCTGCGCCTGGGTGAGGGTACCGGCGCGGCACTGGCGTTTCCGCTGCTGGAGGCGGCGTCCCGCATGTTGGCCGATATGGCCACCTTCGCCTCTGCCGGGGTAGCGGGCAGCCAAGACGCATGATGGTAGAGCCGCTCTCGCTGGCGCTGCTTGCTCTGGTGGCGGTGGCGATCGTGCTAGACCTGCTGATCGGAGATCCACGCGGTCTGCCACACCCGGTGGTGGGCATGGGCCGGGCTATCGCCTGGCTGGAGCGCGCCTGGAACCATGGTTCGCCCCGGGCGCGCCAAGGCAAGGGGGCCATCATGACCCTTCTTGTGGTCCTGGGAGTCTATATCCTGGCCTGGGGCTTTCTGATGGGGCTGGCATGGCTCCACCCCCTGCTGGCGCTGGTCGTGGAGATCGGGTTGCTGGCATCCACGCTGGCCATCAAGGGGCTGCAGGACGCCGCGCGGGATGTGGCTAGGCCCCTGGCGTCTGGCGACCTGTGGGGGGCGCGCCGGGCGCTGGGAATGATCGTCGGGCGCGATACGGCAACGCTCGACGAGAGCGAGATCACGCGGGGGGCAGTGGAAACGGTGGCCGAGAACAGCGTCGATGGCGTTACCGCGCCGCTGTTCTGGGCCCTGCTCGGCGGTGCCCCCCTGGCCTTGGCCTACAAGGCGGTCAATACCTTGGACTCCATGGTCGGCTATCGCAACGAACGCTACAGTGACTTCGGCTGGGCATCGGCGCGGCTCGACGATGTGGCCAACTGGGTGCCGGCGCGGCTCACGGCACTGGCGATGTGGCTGGCGGCCTTCACGCTGCCTGGTGCGCGTACCCGCGGTGCCCTGGTGGCAACCTGGCGCGAGGCACCACGCCATGCCAGCCCCAACAGCGGCTGGCCGGAGGCGATGATGGCCAACCTGATGGGGGTCCAGGTGGGCGGCACCAACCATTATGCCGGGGTCGCCTCGCACCGTGCCACGCTGGGCCGGCCACTCGTGGCGCTGGAGGTTCGTCATATTGCGCTAGCCATCCGCCATCTGCACGGCACCTGGTTGCTCTTCATCGTGCTGATGGCGCTCACGATAGTGGTGAAGGAGGGGGGCTCTTGAATTCACACGGTGCATGGCCGAGCCACGGCGGGGAGGCGTCAGCCCTGCTGGAGCGCTTCGGCCTGCCGGCGACCCAGCCATTGATCGACTTCAGCACCAATCTCAACCCGCTGGGGCCGCCCGACTGGCTGGGCGATGCCATTGCCAGTGCCATGGCGGGACTAACCCGCTACCCCGATCCTGGCTACCAGGCTGCACGCCAGGCGATCGCCCGTCACGAAGGCGTGAATCCGGATCAGGTACTGCTGACCAACGGTGGGGCCGAGGCGATATTCCTCGCCGCCGGGCTTCATGCCCGTTGTCGGGCAGTCATCGTCGAGCCGAGCTTCTCGGAGTATGCCCGGGCCTGTGCGGCCCATGGCCTGGCGGTGACCTCGCTACAGCTGGCTCCGCCGGCCTTCGACCTGGATCCGGCCAGGCTCGACTCCCCGCTTCGCCAGGCCGACGTCCTGTTCCTCTGCCGCCCCAACAACCCCACCGGTACCCTGCCACCAAGGCCTGCCATGGAGAGTCTGCTCGACGCGGCGCAACGGCAGGAGGTCACGGTGGTGGTGGATGAGGCCTTTATCGACTTCGTCGATGAGCCCGCAGCTGCGCTGACCTCGCTATTGCCGCGTTTCGACAACCTGATCCTGCTGCGCTCCATGACCAAGCTCTATACCCTGCCGGGGCTGCGACTGGGCTATCTGTTGGCAGACGCGCAGACGGTCCGTCGGCTCCAGACAGGCCAGCCCCCCTGGAGCGTGAACCATCTGTCAGCCGCACTGGTGGCGCCCCTGCTGGCGGATAGCGACTTCCTTGGCCGCACTCATGCCTGGCTGCGTGAGGAGCGCCCGCGCCTTCAGGCGGGCCTGCTTTCGCTGGGGCTCGAAGTGGTGCCGAGCCGGGCCAATTTCTTTCTGGTGCGCCAAGGCAGCGGCCCGTCGGCAGGCGATGCATTGCTTGAACGATTGCTGCAGGCCGGCATCCTGGCCCGCCATACGCACAATTTCCCCGGCCTCGACGGAGGCTGGCTGCGCCTGGCACTGCGCGGCCCCGCGGACAATGATCGTCTGCTCGCAGCACTGGCGGCGAGGGAGGGGCCATGATCGCCTTCGTCAGTGGCGGTGCCCGCTCGGGCAAGAGCGCAGTGGCTGAGAGGCTGACCCTCGACTGGCAGCGGCAGCAGGGTGGCCCACGCGTCTACCTTGCCACCGCCATGGCTTCAGACAGCGAGATGGCAGTCCGTATAGAGCGCCATCGGCGTGAGCGAAGTAGCGGCTGGATTACCCGGGAGGCACCGCTGGGTCTCGGCAACGCCCTCGCGCCGGTGGCGGACGGGGCCACTGTGCTGCTCGACTGCCTGACGCTCTGGGCCAGCAGAGCGCTCTATGAAGCCGGCTTCGACGAAGAGCAGGGATATGCTGAACTGACGGAACTTCTGTGTGTGGCCAGGGCGAAATCGCTGGCTCTGGTGGTGGTATCCAACGATCTCAATGAGGACCTGCCGCCTCGGGACGCCGAAACCTGGCGCTACCTGGCGTTCCTGCAGCGACTGCACCGTCAGCTGGCCATGGAGGCGGATCGCGTGGTCGAGGTGGTGGCGGGCATGGCCATCGAATGGAAATGCGGCGAGGAGCCCAAGCAATGAGCCTTGGACGATGAGGCGACGAACATGAAAGAGGCCGGCTATGGCCTGCTGCTGGCGATCCAGTTCCTGACCCGGCTGCCGGTGCCGGTCGCCTGCCCCTGGACGCCGGCCACCAGCCGCTGGGCGCTGCGCTGCTACCCGCTTGTCGGATTACTGCTTGGAGCGACCCTTGCCAGCCTCGGGGCTTTGCTGCAGGGTGTTCTACCCACCCCAATGCTGGCGCTGGTGCTGCTCAGCCTGTGGGTGGGGCTCTCCGGCGGGCTGCACCTGGATGGCCTGATGGACGTGGCCGACGCCCTGGGCAGCAATACGCCGCTGGAGCGGCGCTGGGCGATCATGAAGGATCCCCAGGTGGGGAGCTTCGGCATCCTGGCGCTGGTCTTCCTGCTGTTCTGGAAGGTGACGCTGCTCTGGGCCTTGCTCGAAGCAGGAGTGAGCCTGGTGGTGTTGGTGCTAGTGCCAGCCCTGGGGCGCCTGGGTGGCGTTGTGCTGCTGCTCCTCGCACCCTGCGCCCGGCGCGAGGGACTGGCCTGGGCCTGGCGACAGCACCTTCAGCGCCGCGATCTGGCTCTGTCGCTGGTGCCTCTGGCGGCTGCGCTCTGGCTGCTGCCGGGCGGGATGTTCGTGTCGAGCGGTCTGGCTGTATTACTGCTGGGTTGTCTGCTGCTCTTCCTGCTGGGCTATGGCCTGCTCATGAGCCGCGCCTTCGGCGGGATCAATGGCGATATCGTCGGGGCTGCCATCGAGGCAGGGGAGCTATGGCTGTTGTTGGTTGCCTGGGTCTGGTGGATGTGGGGCTGACAGTCCGGGATAGGGAGGAGAGGATATTATGGAGTCAACAACGCTGGAACTGGTGATCGTCCGGCATGGGCTTACCGGCTGGAACCTTGAACAGCGCTACCAGGGGCAGCGGGATATTCCGCTATTGCTTCCCGATGCCCTCGACGCCATGAATCGGCTGCGGGACAGGCTGGCCGATGAGCGCTTCGAGGCGGTGTACTGCAGTGACCTGACCCGCTGTCGCCAGACCCTGGCGCATGTGTGGAATGCCAGCGAGGCATCCTGTGAGCCCCAATTCGATGCCCGGCTGCGTGAGCTCGACTTCGGTGACTATGAAGGCATGCGCTATGCGGACCTCAAGGACGAGCCCCTCTATCGGGCCTGGATTGACACCTGCGGCGAGCAGGCCCCTCCTGGCGGCGAGTCGACGGCGGATCTGCGGCAACGGCTTGGTGCCTGGCTGTCGGAGCTGTTCCTGGCCGCCGAGTCCGAAGGACACCGAAGGATACTGACCGTGACCCATGGCGGAGTGATTCGCGAACTGCGTCGGCGCTTCGAGGCCATCGACTTCTGGGACGGCAGCGTCAGCCAGGCCCAGGGCCGACGGCTGACCTTTACCCATCGGCAGGGAGGCTGGTCATGCAGCTCTTCATCGGCGGTGCCTGCGCCGGCAAGCGTGATGCCGTAGTCCGACATCACCCCTCGGCTCGCTGGCACCGTCTTGATCCGCAGGCGGATCTGGTTGACTGGCTGGCAGCGCTCGAGACGGGGGGGCTGCTGGAATCCGGAGGAGTTCGGGTCGTGACGGGCTGGTCGGCCTGGCTGGAGGTGGCGTTGGACCGGGAGCCCGATGATGTCCGGCTACGGCATGAATTGGCCGATGCTGTGGCGGTGCTCCTTGCAGCCGAGCATGACCATGGGCTGACAGTGGTCCTGATTCTTGCAGACATGGGGCGCGGGATCGTACCCATGGCGTACCGGGATAGGCGCCTGCGCGATCTCGCCGGCTGGCTGGCCCAGGACGCAGCAGCCCGGGCGGAACGGGTCTGGTACGTTCGCCACGGGCTCGTCCAACCAATGCACCAGGTCAAAACTTCGGGTAATTGAGATTGACGCCCCCCGGAGCGGTTGCTAGCTTACGCCCACCTCTAAGGTGCCTCATTGCTCTATCTGAGGTTAATCGGGAAGTCGGTGATCTCTCTGCTCTTCATGATGAACGGAGAACAACCCGACGCTGCCCCCGCAACGGTGATCGAGTTTGGGTCCATCATTACGCCACTGTGCTCCGGCATGGGAAGGCGATGGTCCTGAAGCTGGCTTGCAACATGCCGCTTCGCTCGTAAGCCCGGAGACCGGCCTTGGAGTCAAGGAAACGCCAATGTGTCGACGAGCGGAATGAGGCGCAAGATTGCGCTTCGTCCGCGCAGACATTCCTGGGGTGTTTCCCTTATGCCGGGTTGCGGTGGGCGACCGAGGGCAGGGCAGGCGCCGGCGTTCACGTTTTCCCTCTCCTCTTTCCCTTCAAGTCGCCCCGGCTTCATATAGAAGACCGTACGGGTAGGTACGGCGAGCTAGGGAATAACATGAAAACCAGAACCACCGCCTCTCTTGGCCTGGCTGCCTTCAGCCTGGCCGCACTACCGCTGGCCGTTCAGGCTCAGTCCGCCGATACCGGCGAGACAGGGCGTCTCAATCCCTTGGTGGTCACCGCCACGCTGGCGCCGCGTACCGCCGATGAGACGCTTGCATCTGTCACCGTGCTGGACGAGGCCAGCCTGCGTCGCCAGGACCCCACCAGCATTACCGACATGCTGCGAGGGCAGCCTGGTGTGGATGTCACATCGAATGGCAGCTACGGCAAGAACAGCAGCGTTTATCTGCGCGGCACAGGCAACGAGTCGACGGCACTGATGATCGACGGCATCCGGCTGCGTTCTGCCACCGCTGGTGGTGCGGCCTGGCATTACCTCGAGCCGAGAATGTTCGAACGCGCCGAGATCGTTCGTGGACCGCGTGGCAGCCTCTACGGCGCCGATGCAGTGGGTGGTGTAGTACAGCTCTTCACGCATGAGGCCGAAGATGGCGGCCCGCATCCGCGTATCGCTGCAGGTGGAGGCTCGTTCAATACCCAACGCTACAGTGCAGGGCTCTCCGGCAGCAGCGGCGGCACCCGCTACAGCTTCTCCGGCAGTCATTTCAGTACCGACGGTACGCCTGTACGCCGCGACGGTGGGGACAAGGGCTACGACAACACATCGGCCCTGGCGCGGCTGGCGCACACCTTCGAAGGCGGCGCCGAGGTCGGCGTACTGGCCCTGCGGGCGCGGGGAAGCAATGAATACGATGGTGGCGAGATGGATTTCGTCCAGCAGGTTGCCGGCGTTTACGGCGAGCTGCCAGTGACGGAGAACTGGCGTAGTCGCCTCACGCTGAGCGAATCCCGGGATGAACTGGACAATCATGCACAAGCTACCCAGTGGGAGCCGGCAGGGACTTCCGTCATCGATACCCGTTCTCAGACAGCTCGCTGGCAGAACACCCTGAGTTTCGGCCTTCACGAGCTGGTGGCCGGTGCCGAGTACAGTGAGGACAAGGTGTCCGGTACCACGGATTTTGACGCCGACAGTCGTGACAATGTGGCGGTCTTCGTCCAGGGCCTGCTCGATTTTTCGCCCTTTGCTGTGCAGGCAGGCCTGCGTTACGACGATAATGAAGCCTATGGTGACGAAGTTACCGGTAGCCTGGCGCTGGGCTATGACCTGGATGGCTCCCACACGCTGAGAGCCAGCTACGGCACCGCTTTTCGTGCACCGACCTTCAATGACCTGTATTGGCCCAACTCGGGCAACCCCCAGCTCGACCCGGAAACATCCGAAACCGTTGAGGTGGGTGTGCGCGGGCAATATCGGGATTGGTACTGGGACCTTGCGGCCTACCAGACCGACCTGGATGACATGATTGCATGGGCGCCCACCGAAAGCGGTTTGTGGGCGCCTCAGAACATCGCCGAGGCGCGTATCCGCGGCGTCGAGCTGTCAGGCGGCGCCGAGATCGACGACTGGACGCTAGCAGCCGCGCTGAACTGGAGCGATCCGGAAAATCGTAGCGGGCTCAATGCGGGCAACCGCATTCAACGTCGTGCCAGTCAGAGTGCTCGGTTCGATGTGGACCGTGAATTGGGTGAATGGTCCCTGGGGGGCTCATGGGTCCTGCAAGGGCATCGCTACAACGATGCGGCCAACGAGAACCGTATCGGTGGGTTCGGGCTGGTCAATCTGCGCGCCGGATGGCAGTTTGCCCCGCTGTGGACGGCTCGCCTGACCGTCGAGAATGCCTTGGATAAAGAGTATGCGACTGCAAGATTTTCCAGTGGCGATGATTACCTCAACGCCGGTCGTGCGGCTTTCGTCAGTGTTCACTTTGGCCAGTAGCGGCCGGTTCGGCGGGGCCCTTGGCCCCGCTGCGCTCTTCGGCGTTTCGCTCGCCGCGGCCCTGCTGGGCTTCGAGCAGGCACACGCGGAGTCGTTGTGCGCCATCGACGACCGCGACCGCAAGGTGTGTCTCGATGCGCCGGCCAGCCGTATCGCCGCGCTGTCCCCCGGGGCCACCGAGCTGGTCTATGCCGCTGGCGCGGGAGAGAACGTGGTCGCGGTAGTGGCCTACAGCGACTACCCGCCCGAGGCAAAGGCGGTGCAGTCGGTAGGCAGCCACACCCGCATGGATCTGGAAACACTCGTCTCTCTGCGACCGGACCTGGTGATCGGTTGGGTGACCGGCAATCCGGCCGAGCAGCTCGAGACCATCGAAGCGCTGGGCATGCCGGTGTTCTATATCGAGCCGCGCAGCATCGAGGGCGTCTCCTACGCCATCGAGCGTCTGGCACGATTGGCCGATACCCAGGAGGCGGGCGACCAGGCAGCAGCGGCGTTTCGCGACGGCATGGCCGAACTCGCCGACCGCTACCGGGACGCCGCGCCGGTGCCTGTGTTCTATCAGGTCTGGGACGAGCCGCTGATGAGTGTCAACGATGAGCATCTGATCGGCCAGGTGGTGTCTCTGTGCGGTGGCATCAATGTCTTCGGCGGACTGTCGCGGCTGGTGCCGCGTATCGATGACGAGTCGGTACTGGCCGCCGACCCGGAGGCGATCATTGCTGGCGGCATGGGTGAGGAGAACCGTCACTGGCTCACCCACTGGGAGCAGTACCCCAATCTGACGGCGGTGGCCCGGGATAATCTCTTTTTCGTGCCGCCATCGCTGATTCAGCGTCCTACGCCGCGACTGCTGGAAGGCAGCCGGATTCTCTGCGACAAACTGGAGGTGGCGCGTGCCAGAAGGTAGCCAAGCCTGATGCGGCCGTTGAGCCTGCCCCTGGGAATCCTGCTGGCGGCGTCGCTGGCCTCGCTGGCGCTGTCGGTCAGCGTCGGTAGCGTCAACGTGGCGACCGGCGAGCTTTGGGCGGTGTTGCGCGGCGGGGGAGAGGCCCTGCCGCGCACCCTGGTCCTCGAGCTGCGGGTGCCGCGCTCGCTGTCGGCCTTTGCCGTGGGCGGGCTGCTGGCGGTGGCGGGTGCGCTGATGCAGGTGCTGCTGCGCAATCCGTTGGCCGACCCCTATGTACTGGGACTCTCCGGTGGCGCTTCGGTGGGCGCCCTGGCGGCTATGTTAGGGGGCATGGGCGGCCTGGTGATCTCCGGCTCGGCGTTCGGCGGAGCCCTGCTTTCCACCCTGCTGGTATTCGGCCTGGCCCACGGCACCGGCAGCTGGACGCCGTCGCGGCTGCTGCTGACTGGCGTCGTGGTGGC
>ERZ869909.2395-NODE-2395-length-12526-cov-3.863202_pt1 | contig 12526 bp, 9 predicted proteins | sample MGYA00520892_ERZ869909 | MGnify/ENA primary metagenome ERZ869909 (study PRJEB32215, sample SAMEA104723947) | bioreactor metagenome | biome: bioreactor; feature: anaerobic bioreactor; material: water | place: China | collected 2015-03-12 ... | reverse complement strand
TTTCTCGCTTCCGTCCTGCAAGGACGGGCTCTGGCAGATGGGAGTCGAACGCGTTGGCGATCTCGCTGTTTGGAAAAAAGGGTCAGAGTTCGGGCGACGAGGGCGGCGGCGATGACGGTGCCGGCGGGAAGGGTGTCTCCCCGTGGAGTCCGCAGCCGGAGAAGGCCCGGGTCTTCTTTGATCGGGCTCGGACCGTGCATGACACCGCGAACTACGAGTACGCGATGACCCTCTGGCTGCAGGGCTTGCGGCTCGACCCCTCGAACATGACCGCTCTGGAGGCGTTTTTCGACTCCGCCGCCAATTTCAACGCCAAACAGGAGAAGAGCCGCGGGCCGACCAAGGACCAAGTCGGCACGATCGACAAGAAGGGTCCGCTCGATAAGTACCTCGTGAACATCCTTCACTGGGGGACCAAGCCCACGACCGATTGGGTGGCCGGTCTGAGGGCCATGGACGAGGCGGCGAAGTTCGAACTGAACGAACCGGCCTATTGGATCGGCGAGAAGGTGCTGAACATCGCCATGAACGATCCGAAGGCGAAGAAGGACCACTTCCTCAAGATGATGGAGTTGTTCCGGAAGATCGGCGCACCGGACCTCGCGGTGCGTTCGGGCGAGCGGGCGCTGCAGGCGGATCCGAAGGATGCCAAACTCGTGAACACGATCCGCAACCTCTCTGCCGAGGCGACGATGTCGCGCGGCGGGTACAGCAAGACGGGGCAGGAGGGCGGTTACCGCGCGAACATTCGCGATCACGGGAAGCAGCAGGATCTCGTGGACAGCGATCAGGTGATCAAGACGGAAGCAGCGATGGAGCGCTTGATCGCCGCGGCCACGGACGACTACAAGTCGCGACCGACGGATCCCAACGCCGTGCAGAAGCTCGGAAAACTCCTGCTCGAGCGGGGCACGCTGGAGGATGAGAAAACGGTCATCAAGCTGTACCTCAAGGGGCACAAGGACACGCAGTCCTACCGCTTCAAGGCGTTGGCAGGCGATGTCCAGATGCGGATCGCACGGCGTCGCCTGCGTGCGCTCGAGCAGAAGCTGCGTGCGGATCCGGAGAACGCGCAGTTGCGCGAGCAGTTCGAGAAGGGGCAGCGTCAGGTGCTCGAGTTCGAGCGTGACGAGTTCACGGAGCGGGTCGCGAATTACCCGACGGATCTGAAACTCAAGTTCGAGCTCGGTATTCGCCACTATCAACTCGGCGACTACGACGAAGCGATCCAGCACTTCCAGTTGGCGCAGGGCGCATCGGGGATCGGGACGATTGTGCTCAGCTATCTCGGGCGGTGCTTCGAGGCGCTGGGCTGGCTCGACGAGGCGGAGGGAACCTTCCGGCGCGCCATCGAGGAGCACGGCTCCGATGCCGATGAGACGGCGACGGAGTTGCGTTACGGCCTGCTGAAGTCGCTCCAGAGCAAGGCGGAGCAGCAGAGAGATCTTCAGGCGGGCGAGGAGGCCCTCAAGCTGGCTTCCGGCATCGCGATCAAGCAGATCGGCTTCCGTGATGTTCGCGATCGGCGAACGACACTCCAGGAACTGGTCAAGGTGCTCCGTCAGGAAGCCAAGAGCAGTGGCTGAAGCCCAACATCCCGCATCCGCTTCCCAGAGTTCATCATCGGGCGCGATCGCGATCATTCCCGCCCGTCTCGGGTCCACTCGATTCCCTCGAAAGGTTCTGGCCGATGCGACGGGGAGGCCGCTGATCCAGCATGTCGTCGAGAGCGCGGCACGGGCCTCGACGGTGGAGCGCGTGATCGTCGCGACGGACAGCCGGGAGGTGGTCGATGCCGTCGCCCGTTTCAGGGGGGTGGCGCTCCTGACTGCGAGGGAACACCCCAACGGCACCACTCGGATCGGCGAGGCGGCGGCGTTGCTCCGGCTGCCGGTGTCGCAGGTGGTCGTCAATGTGCAGGGAGACGAGCCGGAGATCGAGCCGGAGGTGATCGACGCCTGCGTTCGCGCCCTGGTCGATACCGACGCGGACATCGGGACCGTGGCCTCGCCCATGCAGAACACGGAGGACGCCGAGAATCCGAACATCGTCAAGGTGGTTCGGGGCGTCGATGGGCGTGCTCTGTACTTCTCGCGGGCGCCCATCCCGCACGATCGCGATCGGAGCGGGGGCGACGAGGCCAGACCCCTGCGGCACATTGGGGTATATGCGTACCGGGTGGGGTTCCTGCGGAAGTACGCGGCTCTTGCGGAAACGCCTCTGGAACGCGTGGAACGCCTTGAGCAACTTCGTGCGCTTGAGCATGGTTACCGGATCACGGTCGCGATTCAGGAGTCCCGGCATACAGGTGTGGATACGCCTGAGCAGTACGAAGCGTTTGTGGAGCGATGGAAGGCACGGGAAGGATGAGCGTGCATCTGTTTTGGGGATAGTTGGTCCGTTGGTGGCTTCCCCTACGGGAAGGGTGGTAGACTCTGTCATGCCCAGCTTCGAGAGCGATCCCGGCGAGTCGCGCCAGTTCGAATCGTTCTCAGGCCGTCTCACCGGCTCGGCTCTTCTCGCCTCCACGGTCGAATCATCCGCGGACACGGAGTTGTACTCCCCGATTCCCGAGGGGTATCGGCGCGGGTTCCACAAGTATGTCGTGGTCATGGGCACGGTGATGAGCGGGCTGGGGAAGGGCATCTTCGCATCGTCCGCCGCGAAGCTCATCAAGGACAAGGGCCTGACCGTCGCGCCGATCAAGATGGAGGGCTACCTGAACATCGATTCGGGCACGCTCAATCCCTACCGGCACGGCGAAGTCTTCGTGCTCGACGACGGCACCGAGTGCGACATGGACCTCGGGACCTACGAGCGGATGCTCGATCAGAATCTGACGCGCCGGAACTTCATCACCAGCGGGCAGATCTATCGCGACATTCTGGATCGTGAGCGTCACGGCGGGTATCTCGGGCGCGATGTCCAGATGATCCCGCATGTGACCGGAGAGGTGAAACGCCGACTCCGCGAGCTGGCGATGTACGGCGACGGCAAACGGCCCGCCGATGTCGTCTTTGTCGAAGTAGGGGGGACGGTCGGCGACTACGAGAACGGCTTCTACATCGAGGCGTTGCGTCAGCTTGCCTTCGAGGAGGGCCCGAACTCCGTCTGCTTCGTGGCGCTGACCTACATCGTGGAGCCGCCGGCGCTGGGAGAGCAGAAGAGCAAGGCGGCGCAGCTCGGCGTGAAGCGTGTTATGGAAGCCGGGATCCAGCCGCACATCATCGCCTGCCGTGCGACGAATCCGATCAATCCGACCGTCGCCGAGAAGATCGCGCTGTTCACAAATGTGCCGCAGCGTCGGGTCTTCTCGATGCACGACCGCAAGAGCGTCTACGAGATCCCGGAGGCGATGCGTCAGGAGGGATTGGACCGCGAGGTTCTGAGTATCCTGAACCTGCACGAGCGCGTTGATCTTGCCCATGAGGATCGTGCGCGGGAGCAGTGGGTCGGCTATGTCCGGCGGATGAATCAGCCGAAGAGCCGCTTCCTGAAGATCGGACTGACGGGCAAGTACGCTTCGCTGCGTGACGCGTACGCCTCCATCGTCAAGAGCATCGAGCACTCGGCGACCCATCTCGGCGCGGAAGCGGAACTCATCTGGATCAACACCGCCGAGATCACTGAGGACAATGTTGCGAACCGGCTCTCGGAGGTCGATGCGGTTGTGGTGCCCGGCGGCTTCGGCAGCCGCGGCGTCGAGGGCAAGATCTCGTGCGTGCGGTACTGTCGAGAGAACGGCGTGCCATACTTGGGGATCTGTCTGGGGTTCCAGGTCGGCGTGATCGAGTTTGCGCGGAATGTCATGGGGCTGAAGGATGCCAACTCGACGGAGTTGGATCCGAAGACGCATGATCCCGTGATCTCGGAGCTTCCGGATCAGAAGAAGATCGAGCAACTGGGCGGTAGCATGCGGCTCGGCGGGCAGGATGTCCGTCTCGAGCCGGGGTCGCTCGTGTGGCACCTCTTCGGGAAGAAGGATGTCGTCCGTCAGCGCTTCCGCCATCGGTACGAGGTCGATCCCTCGTACATCGAACGGATCGAGGCGGCGGGTCTTTTCTTCTCTGGGCGGCACCCGCAGTTCCCCATCATGCAGGTGCTGGAACTGCCCCAGCCAGGTTCGGATGAGGCGGTCGAGGGCCGGCCGACGCACCCGTACTTCGTCGCGGCACAGTTCCACCCCGAACTCACCGGCGGCCCGCTGCGTCCGCAGCCGCTGTTCATAGGCCTGATTTCCGCGGCGATCCGGCGCAAGTACCCGGATGCCCAGACACCCCTGTGGACCCGCCCCGCCGAGGCGACAGAGGCGGGTCAGCCCTGATCCTGAGTTCGCAGGAGCATGACCATCGCAGGCGGAGCGCGTATACTCGCGACCATGCCGACGGCTCGATGCCGTGCGGCATCATTTCGCCGAGGTAGCTCAGCTGGTTAGAGCGGAGGATTCATAACCCTCAGGTCGGCGGTTCGAGTCCGCCCCTCGGCACTTTCCATCCGTGGCTCGCTTCGGGGCGGCTATGGCGTACTTTTGCTTCCCGAGCAGGTCGATGAGCTTGGGTGGAGGGCGGCGGCGATCTTCGTGCTCGCCGCGGTCGGTTGGGGGACGAAAATCATCCCGCTGTTCGCGACTTCGCTGTTTGATGTTGTGGTGGTGCTCGTGGGATACTGGCTCGTGATTCCCAAGACGCTCGGGCTTTGAGCCAAGATCGCGCGAGTCAGCGATTCCCATCTGCATGCAAGGGGGAAGCACCACCGCTCTTTGGGCACTACAGAACGCGTTGCAGACTCCCGGCAAGAAAATTGCCCATCCGCCTCTGGTCGCGAGCTCGAAGAACGAGGCCCTGCCGGACCTCAACCTCGACGCCCGCGTACGCATCACCCGAAAAGCGGTTCCTCATCGCCGTGGTTAGGCCGTCGTCAATACCCAGATACGGCTCGTTGTCCCGGATGCGCATCCCTCCATTACTCGCTCCCAAACGCTCACGCCAGGCCGCGCACACCTCGCGCTCGCTCTCGCGCGATGGATCGAAGAGCAGCCCGATGTCTATGTCCCGCGTTCGCTCTTGCCACACATCCGTGAACGAGTGAACGCCGATGTGCAGCACTCGGTGTCCCGCTCTTGTTGCGTCATCAATCGCGTGCTCGACACTCTCGCGATGCGGCCGGTAGTAGCGACCGATGATGTCCGAGCGTTCGGGTGCGGGGAGTCCACGGGTGAACTCGCTGAAGAGTTCCGGGTGATCGAGCGACCGATTCACCTCCACGAGCAGGCGGCAGATCGTCGTGACGATGAGGGGGGCCGACAGAACCGAGGCCATTCGCAGGCCCACCCCGAGTGTTCCCATGTCGCTCCCCCGATGGCTTCGCAGCACTCCGCCCGCCCCGCGAAAGTGCTTCCGATACTCCGATGGGATCTCCCTACCGGCATGCTCGCATGTCAGCAAGAGGCGGGTCGGACGCCACGGATGCGGACCATCACCTGACATGGAAAAGCTCTCCGCGCTGGAGGCAGTCCGCCAGCTCACGGTAAATGGATTGGAGTTCGTCTCGCGTCGGGAATCGCCGCACCATCTGCCCGATGCGGATTGAAAGTGAACCGGCGCTCAGCATCCTGCGCAGCAACGGTGTCCAGACAGGATGATCCGGCATGACCTCTTCCAGGAGGCACGCCCAGAGTTCTCCTGCCCATGTCATCGCCTGCGATATGCCGAACGCATCGAGGATGCCGCGCTCGTGAATGCGAGTGTGCTCGGCGTATCGGATCGTATCGAGCAGCACGCGATGCAGCGGATCGCTCAGTACGGCCTTCTGCTGCTCGTAGCTGATCCAGCGCTCCTCGCACATCGCACGGATGACCGCGTTGATGAGCGCTGTGAGCGCGATGTCCGCGAGCGGGCACTCCTGTATATCGAGCAGCCGGATCTCGATAGAGCCCCGGTCGAACCGCGGGATCGCCCCGCGCGCATTGGCCCATTCGTGATGAAGAATTCCCTCCGGATCCAGCGGCGAGAGTTCCTGATAGAGCCGACCGAGAATGTCCCGCTCGTACTCCGCGCGTGTGAAGACCGGCTCGGGAATGATCAGGCCCGTCATCATCGGCACGCGCGCCGAGTTCCTGCGGTACACATCAAGCCGGTAATCGGCGATCGAGCTCCAATCGCCGTCGAACACGGGCGAACTCGCCGCGAGCGCCGGAAGAATCGGCAGCACGAGACGGATCGCCGCGTGCAAACGCCCGAACTCGTCGTCGTTCGCGAAGGGCAGGTTGATGTGCGTGCTCTGGAGGTTCCCCCAGCCGTGTCCGCGGCAGCCGAAGATCCGGTCGTAGGTCGCGTACACCTCGTTGTTCTCGTGCGGCCACAGCTTGGTCTCGGTGTCCGGATCCATCCACGGGTGCATCCCTGTCGGCAGCAGGCAGCAGCCCATCGGCTCCAGCAGTGCGTTCATCCGCTGGACATGGCTCTGGAATTGCTCGGCAAGACCATCGAGAGATGCGACCGGGCGCGTCGTCTTCAGCTCCGCAACATGCAGCGCCAGCTCATTCGACCATGAGATGACCCCGTCCGGGCCGTCCGGCTCGACATCCGAGGTCTCGCGCCCCGCCGCCGCGCTGAACAGTCGATCCGCGACCGGACGGACATCCAGAGTCTCCCGATCGACGATCATGTACTCCAACTCAACGCCCACGCCTCCGTGGAGACCGAGCGGATAACTCCATGCATTCGCACGAGAGACGCTTTGCAGTGTGGTCAACGAACCTTCTCCTCCGATCCCCGTGCCTCGAAGCGATCGAGAAAATGCCGCATCACCCTTCGATACAGCTCGTCCCCGAGCACAGCATCCTCCACACCGGCATCGATGTTGGGATTGTCGTTCACCTCGATCACGATGGGACGCGCACCGATCACCTTCAGGTCAACGCCGTACAGCCCGTCGCCCATCAGCTTCGCCGCACGAACCCCAAGACGCACGACATCCTCCGGAGCATCCTCGACGGCCAGCGTCTCGTAATTCCCGTACTCGATGTCTGTTCCCTCGCGCTTGACGATCTGCCAGTGTCCAGCAGCCATCCCGTAGCGGCAGGCGTACAGGGGCTTGCCGTCCAGAACTCCGATCCGCCAGTCGAAGCTCGTCGGGACATACTCCTGCGCGATCAGAAGATCCGATTGCTCGAACCGCTCCGCGAGAAAATCATCCAGACCGTCCGGTGAATCAATCCGGCTCACCCCCGCCGAAAACGAGCTGTCCGGCTGCTTCACCACACAGGGGAACCCGAGCGATCGAATGCCCTCCGCCGCGTTGTCCTTCGACAGAATGAGCGTCTTCGGCGTCGGAACGCGGTGTCGCCCGAGGGTCTCCGCCAGGTACACCTTGTTCATGCAGCGCATGATCGATCGCGGATCGTCGATTACCACCAGCCCCTCCGCCGCGGCACGGCGCGAGAAACGGAAGGTGTAGTGATTCACATAGGTCGTCTCGCGGATGAACAACCCGTCGAACTCCGCAAGCCGGCCGTACGCATCTTTCCCGATCAACTCGCAGCAGATGCCAAGCTCTTCGCCCGCGTTCACGAACTTCTTGAGGGTCTTGCCGCTCGACGGCGGCATCGGATCCGCCTCATTGCGCAGGATTGCGAGATCGTAGCGAGACGGGGCCTCCGCCTTGCCGCGCCGCGGCGTGCGCTTCAGGTAGCGCTCCGCCTGCTCGACGACGAAGGCCTTGTGTGTCTCGGGCATGTCGCCGAGACCGATCACCTTGACCCCGGCCAGCCGCCAGCGACCGTTGTGCTCGAACCGTGCCCGGAGCAGTGGGGCGGGAAACGCATTGAACACCGCCAGCGCGAGCCGATCGTGCCCCGCTGAAACATTCCGTCCGAAGTACACGCTGAGATCGAAACTCTCTGACTTGATCCGACGCAAACTCGACTGCATCAGCTCGTCGAGATCCTGCGACACCAGCTTGATCACCGGAGCCAGCTTCAGATCCTGGATCGCCGCCATCGAGGGGAGCGGGCGATGGCCGCGCGCCTCGGCGAGCAGCGACACATAGTAACCCGCTGCCTGATACCGGATCGATCGACAGAGATTGAAGACCTTCCGCCCCGGTCCCTGCGAATATGCGGGATCGGAGAGATACCGATACGACGATACCACTTCCGTTCCCGGGATCTCCAGCGGCCAGCGCTTCGGCGAGTCCACGACAAGCAGCGGTTTCACCGTGACTCCTCGGAGCGTTTCCGCGCCTTCTCGGGTTCGATCACCAGCAGGTTCGCATCGTATGTCAGCACGCCCAGCATGATCGCCGGGACGAGACGAGCCATCGGCACCGTGTATTGCTGAGACTCAAACCCCGGGTTCTCCTCCAGCGGATCCGCCACCGCAACGATGCGCCCACGCGGTCGGTAGCCGTGCAGCACCACGAAGTGCCCGCTCGGCTCGCCGCGGATGTCGTCGTAGTCATCATTCGGTCCGAATTCCCGAGCGCAGCGGTACAGGTAGGTGGCGCTCAGGCCCGTGAGCACAGGAACACCGCGCCGGATGTGTCCGGAGATCAACCGGCTCGTCAGGTCGCGAAAGCGGATCTTCCCGCCCAGCCGAAGAAACTCAAGATACGAATCCGTCGCGACTAGAAAGCGCACTTCCTCAGCCGACTTCGCCATCGACTGCAGACGGAGCTTTTCGGAAAGATACCCGTGCTCGGCGGCGCCATCCGCATCAAACCAGGTCGGGTCGAACACTCTCAGGTTGAATGTATACAGCGTCGCCTGATAGCCCCTGCTCAACGCGTGGACGCCCAGCATCACCGCGAGCGTCCCCCGCCCGACGCCCAGCACATTCAACGAGTTCGTCGAGTCGACGACTTCCTCGAGCGAAACATCGTCACCCCAGTAGCGGTACACCGCGTGCAGACAGGTCGGTCCGCACGCCTCATCGTTCGGCTGCGCCAGTATGTGCAGCGGCAGAATCTCCTGCACGCTCGAACTGTGGGAGATGCCTTTCGCTTTCTGGTGTTTCGAGGAACCGCGTTGTGCTCGGGGCATGAAGGGGCCTTAAAAGCGGTTCTTGTATCACCGCGAACACAATCCTACACCGAGGAGTCAGGATCGGGAATCAGCGGGCTCTCCCAGCCGGCGGCTGCTTCGTGGTGATCTCATACACAACCACACTCCCGGACTGCTCGAAGCCCACCACCAGCAGATCCCGCGCATCCGGTCCCCAGCCGCGGACGATCGCCATCCCCTCCGGCGCTGTGAAGCCGTCCCGCGCCGACATCTCGATGTCTACCACTCGTGGCGAAGCCGGCTCCGAGACATCCACGATCGCGATCGCCCCCGGCCGCTCCAGCGAAACAAACGCCAACACTCTCCCACCGAACTTCCCGACCACCACACCCTCCGGCTCCGGACCGCGGTTGTCCGAGCGCGAGTCGGGGCTGTGGACGCGGGCTCCTTCCCGGTTCGCATTGAACAGTTCCGGCCACCGCTCCGCGATCAACTCCTCGAACGCGCTCCCCGTATCGCCGACCCGCTCCAGTGTCGCGGCATCCCAGATACTCACGCTCCGCGTCCCGAAGGCGTGTACCCGGTCGATCAGCCCGTCCCCCGTCTCATCACCGGTAAACGCACACACCTGCAGCCGACCCGCCCCCCGGTTCGTGACATCCAGCCCATCGAGTGCCTGCTCGCTCAGCATCCCGCGATCTTGCAATGCGCGGATCCGGATCGCATCGCCCATGACCGTATCCCCGGAGTCGCCCCGCGTGTCCCCCTCGTTCGCGGTGATCAGATACCCGCGACCATCGATCGTGAACGCCGCGACCTGATCCGGCATCGGCATGCAGTCGATCACCGTCGAGATGTTGATGCCGTCCCGATCCGAGGCATCGATCCGCTGGCGGATGCTCCCCAGCCCGACGATCCGCTCCACCCGCTGCTCCTTCAGGTCCACCACCGCGATCGCGTTGTTCTCCTGCAGCGTGACATACGCCCGATCTCCGAGCACCGCGATGGACTCCGGCTCCAGGTCCAATTCGGGCCGACTCCGCCGGTCCGGATGGATGCGCACTCCATCGCCCTCCGGCAACGCCTCCACGAGGGACAGATGCACCGGGCGGATGGTCGTCAGCTTCTCGAGCAACCCCTCCCCCTCGACCGCCCCGGGTAACTCCAGCAGCGTGATCGAGCCCGGCGGATCGCGGAACTCCCCGCGCCAGAACCCCGGCTCACCCTCATTCGCCACGATCGCCATCGAGCCGTCGGGTGTGATCTTCACCGCGTCGGGGTGATGGCCCACGCGCACAATCCCCAGCACTTCGCGCCCGTGCGTGTCCACCACCGCGACCGCCCCGACATGCTCCCCGACCCGGTCGGAGATCATCGTCGCCAGCAGAAATCCGCGCCCGAGCGGGTCCGCCTCGACATGGGACACTTCACGGAACGGGAACCCAGCTCGGAAGACCCGTGTCATCCGCACCGCCTCCAGAACCGTCGGGCCGCCGGTCGCCGCATCGAGCTCGACCACCGCGATCCCCGCATCGCAGGCCACGAAGACATGCCCCGTCGCCGGATCGTGCGTCACGACCTCCGCGCCCGCCAGATCCGCACTCCCGACCAGCCGCAGCGACACCCCCGCCCGGCTCGGGGAGCCCCACACACAGCACACACCCAATCCGACGATCCCCAACAGCCGGACCAGTCCGCTACGCTCCAGAATTGCAGCCATCGCCCGTCCTTTCGCTCCACCTTCCGCCCCAAAGATTACCGGGGATCGCCCGTCTCGATTCCGGAGTTTGCCCCCTGACGCCCGCCCCGATGCCGGGTATCATCGCCCCTGCCGACGGGAACCACTTCCGCACGGCAGGACAACGGGGGCGTATAGCTCAGTCGGCTAGAGCGCTGTGTTCACACCGCAGAGGTCACTGGTTCGAGTCCAGTTACGCCCACTTTCCCCTCCCCCGAATTCACGACCCTCGCAGCCGCGATCGGATGGTCCGCGCCAGCGCGTCGACCTCTTCGCGGTTCGTGCCGCTCGGCATCAGCACCACCCGACCCTCCGGATCCACGAGGAAGAACCGCGTCGGATGCTCGATGTTCATCATCGTCCCGCCGTCGGGAAGCTCCACCACCGAGCCGGGGATGTCGCTCAGAAAATACCCCAACCCCTGCACGATCCGATGCACCGATTCGATGTCTCCGGTGGTCACGAAGCGCCACCGATCGTGGCTGACCTCGAACCGATCCACATACGCCCGCATCTGCTCCGGCGTGTCGTTCGCCGGATCGACGGTCATCGTCACCACCTGTGCGGGCACATCGCGCAGCATGCCAACCATCCGTGCGATCTCGCCGTGCATGATCGGGCACGCCGTCGGGCAGTGGGTGAACCCGAAGGTCAGCACCGTCCACCGCCCCCTGAAGACCCCCTCATCGACTTCCCGCCCTAACTGATCCACGCCCCGAAACGAGCCCACGGGCACCGGCTCCAGCGGCGCACGCAGCACGACCTCATCAACGATCTCCTCCCCCGTCCCGTTCATCACCATCAGCAGCGCGAACGCCCCGCACGCCCCCGCCAGCAACATCCCGATCACCAGCGCGATCATCACGCCCCGCTCGCTCACGCCGCGCTGCCATCTGCATTGCAACATCCCTGTGCTCCTTTGCTGCCATTCAATCCCGTTCACGCGCTCATCGCCACCCTCGCCCGCCCCCGCTCCGCAATCACCATCGCCCCGCCCAAGCTCACCGCCGCGAACGCCGCCATCCCCAGCCACGCCAGCGCCACTTCGCCACTCCCGCGCGCCCCGATCCCCAGCGCATCGCCCATCGCGATCGTGCACCAGTGCAGCGGATTCACCCGCATGACCCACCCCAGCCAGTCCGCGGCACCCTCCGCCGGAAACAACGCGCCGCTCAGCAGCCACATCGGCGTCAGCACCAGATTCATCAGCCCGTGAAACCCGCTCACCGAATCCACCCACCACGCGAGCGCCAACCCCAGCGACACCACCCCCAGCGCGGTCACCGTCGCCGCGATGCTCGCAAGCACCAACCCGCCCACGCCCGACTCCACGCCCACCATCCATCCCGCCAGCAGGATCAACACCGACTGAACACCACCGACAATCGCTCCCGCGCCCGCCTTCGCCGCCACGCACGCCCAGCGTGGTGCGGGGCTCACCAACGCCGACTGCAGAAACCCGCTGTGCCGATCCTGAATCAGCGAGATCGACGCGAATACCGTCCCGAACAGCACACCCATCGTCACCATCCCCGGCACCAGATACGACGCATACCCCGCACCATCATCCCCCGGCATCACGAACGATCCCGACAGCCCGCTCCCGATCACCAGCCAGAACAACCCCACCGTCCCCAGCGTCGCAACCACGCGGCTCGGCTGGCGCATCATCCGCACCAACTCCCGCCGCAGCAGCACCCCCGTTGCAACCATCCCCATGCGCACGCTCATGTCCCCCTCCCCGCGCCGAGCGTCCGCCCCGTCTGCGCCCGATACACATCCTCAAG
>ERZ869909.2394-NODE-2394-length-12533-cov-32.453597_pt1 | contig 12533 bp, 13 predicted proteins | sample MGYA00520892_ERZ869909 | MGnify/ENA primary metagenome ERZ869909 (study PRJEB32215, sample SAMEA104723947) | bioreactor metagenome | biome: bioreactor; feature: anaerobic bioreactor; material: water | place: China | collected 2015-03-12 ... | reverse complement strand
CTATCGCATGTTCACCTCCCGAGCCGAATTTCGCTTGAGATTGCGGGCAGATAACGCCGATCAGCGCATGACGCAAAAAGGCATGGAATTGGGGTGTGTGGGCACGGTTCGTTCTTTTGCGTTCTCTAATAAAAACAATGAATTAGAGCGTGTAGCTAAGATACTTTCTAATTTTTCTGTTTCTCCGCGTGAAGCGGAACGAAACGGAATCGAACTCAACAAGGATGGACGGCGTCGAACCGCGTTCGAACTTCTCTCTTATCCGGACATGACGTTGCGGCGACTGGCTGAGATCTGGCCTGAACTCTCCGGCGTCGATCCCGCGATCGCAGCGCAGGTCGAGGTGGATGGGCGGTATGCGGCGTATGTCGAGCGGCAGGACGCGGATGTTGCGGCGCTGCGGAAGGACGAAGCCATTTCGATCCCGGCGACGTTCGATTACGCGTCCTTGCCGAACCTCAGGGCCGAGCTTCGCGAAAAGCTGGTCGCGCAGCGGCCGGCCACGCTTGCCCAGGCCGGGCGGATCGAAGGCATGACTCCGGCGGCCCTCATGCAGCTTCTGGCAGCCGTGAAAAAGCATACGGCGCGGAAATTGGCCTCATGAGCACGGAAATGCCCCGAATTCGCTCGGCCGAGGCGTTTCGGGAGGTTTTTGGGGTTTCACGTGAAACGGCGGACCGGCTTGCCGTCTACGAGGGGCTGCTCAGAACATGGCAGCGGACCATAAACCTCGTTTCACCGGCCACTCTAGAGGACGCGTGGCACCGCCATTTCGCGGATTCCGCCCAACTTCTGAATTTTTCTCCCCCGGATGCGAAAAACTGGCTGGATTTGGGGTCCGGAGCCGGATTTCCGGGGCTCGTGCTGGCCATTCTGCTGGCCGAGCGGGCCCCCGAGGCCCATATGACGCTGGTCGAAAGCGATTCGCGAAAGGCCGCGTTTCTCCGCGAGGTGGCCCGCAAAACCGGCGTGGCTGTGGAGATTCGGGTCGAACGGAGCGAAAATACCGCGACTCAGGCTAAGTCTCAGATAAGAGATGCGATCACGGCGCGTGCGTTGGCGCCTCTTCCGAAGCTTTTGGGGCTGGCTCTGCCGTTTTTTTCTCCCCAAACCGTGGCCCTGTTTCCAAAAGGTCGCGAAGTGGAGGTAGAGGTCGAGGAGGCGAAGCGGCGATTCGATTTCGATAGCCAACTCGTCCCCAGCTTGACGGATGCGGAAGGACGAATTGTGATCGTCCGAAATTTGGCTGTTAAGACGGAGGGTTAGCCCCGTGACAGGCCTAGGTTCGAAACTCAGAGTGCTGGCGATCGCCAACCAGAAGGGCGGCGTCGGCAAAACCACGACCGCGATCAATCTCGGCACGGCGCTGGCGGCCATCGGCGAGCGTGTCATCGTTATTGACCTCGATCCGCAGGGCAACGCCTCGACCGGGCTCGGCGTGCCGCCGGAAATGCGGGCCAGGACGTCCTATGACGCGGTGCGCGGCGCCGTCAGCTTGCTGGAAGCTGCCGCTCCGACGGCCATTCCGGGGCTTTTCGTCGTGCCGGCGAACTCCGATCTGGTGGGGCTCGAAGCCGATCTCTCGGGCGATCCGAGCCGGGCGTACAAGCTTCGCGACGCGGTTGCGGCGCTTGTCGCGCAGTCTCAGGCCCGTCCGGACGATCAGGCCTTCAAATACGTGCTGATCGACTGTCCGCCGTCTCTCAACATCCTGACGCTCAACGCGCTTGCCGCCGCGGATGCCGTGCTGGTGCCGGTCCAGTGCGAATTCTTCGCGCTGGAAGGAATCTCCCAGCTCAAGGACACGATCGATCAGATCCGCGCGTCGCTCAATCCGAGCCTCGAAATCCAGGGCGTCGTGCTGACCATGCACGATGCGCGCACCACGCTCTCGCGCGAGGTCGCGGACGAGGTGCGGGCGTTTTTCGGGCCCAAGGTCTACCAGTCGGTCATTCCGCGGAACACGCGGGTTGCGGAGGCGCCGTCGCACGGCAAGCCGATCCTGCTTTACGACTACGATTGTGCAGGCAGCCAGGCGTACATCCGCCTGGCCACCGAAATCATCGAACGCGAACGTCAGACCAAAGCCGCGTAACCACCTCTGAACGAATAGAAAAATGGGTATGTTCATGAACGCATCGCTGCCCAAGAACCGGCTCGGCCGTGGTCTCGCTTCGCTGATCGGAGATATTCCGCAGGGTCAGGCTCAGCCGCGCATTCCTGCCGAGGGCGAGCAGCGGTCCCTGCCGGTTGCGCAGCTTCGCGGCGGGCGCTTCAATCCGCGCAAGGAATTCGCGGAGCCAGAGCTTTCCGAGCTTGCGGAATCCATCCGCACCAAAGGACTTGTGCAACCCATCATCGTGCGCCCGCATCCCGACGATGCGCAGGCCTACGAGATCGTCGCCGGCGAGCGGCGCTGGCGCGCGGCGCAGAAGGCCGGCGTGCACACGGTGCCGGTCATCGTGCGGGAACTCTCGGACCGCGAAGTGCTCGAACTCGCGATCATCGAGAACGTGCAGCGCGCCGACCTCAACGCCATCGAAGAAGCGGGCGGCTACAAAGAACTGATCGAGCGCTTCGACTATAGCCAGGAGCAGGTTTCCGAGATCATCGGAAAGAGTCGAAGCCACGTAGCCAATACTTTGAGATTGCTGAAACTTCCGGATTCCATCCAAGCGTATGTTCTGGACGGCCGGCTGACCGCCGGGCACGCGCGCGCGCTCGTCGGGCGGGCCGACGCCGAAGCGCTGGCGCAGCGGATCGTGGAGCAGAACCTCAACGTGCGCGAAGCCGAAGCGCTTGCCCAGGCCGGACCCATTGGCCAGCCCGGGTCGAGCGGGCCGCGCAAGGCGCGCGAGAAGGATCCGGATACGAAGGCTTTCGAGAGGGAGCTTGCGGATACGCTGGGGCTCAAGGTCGAGGTCAAGCGCGGCTCCGGCGAGAGCGGGAACCTCGTGATCAAGTACGGCAACTTCGATCAGCTCGACTATATCCGCTTGCGTCTGGTCGGCACATCCGGCGGCTAAGGGTCCGTACTTCAATATTGGATGGGCATTGACGCGAGGACTTTCGGGCTGCTGGCAGGAGCGAAAGCGCAGCAAACCTCCATGGTTTGCAAGCTTTCGCGACGAACCGGAAGCGCGAAAGGACCGCGCCCCTCCGGGGTGAGCCAAGACAAGCCAAGGGCGGCGTCAAACCGCTTGCCCGATGCGAAGGCATCGCGCTGCGCGCTTTTCCTGGCCCTTGGCTTATCTTGGCTCATCAATGTCCCATCGAATATTGAGTACGGACCCTACCAGGTGCGCCCGTTAAGCGCGTGACAGCGCGAATGCTGGACACTGGCGGCCTTGGCGCTTATGGCACGTCTGTCTTCTACCGAACGCGGACTGTTCTCTTTCGCGTCGGGCGTCCTTTTCGGGGGCGTAAGGCAAGGTGTCATGCCATACGGTCTCGAAGGTCGGTCTGATGAGCAGCGACGTTCTCTTTCGCCTGGCGGCGACAATCCGGGCCAGGCGCGCGGAAGCTTCCGATCGCTCGTATACGCGCCAGCTTCTCGACGGCGGGCCTGAGCGCTGCGCCAAGAAGCTCGGCGAGGAAGCTGTCGAGACGGTGATTGCGGGCGTCCATCAGGACGACGACGCGCTGCGTGCGGAAGCGGCCGATCTCCTCTATCATCTCCTTGTTCTGCTCGAGGCGCGGGGCATTGCGCTCGACGACGTGCTCGCCGTGCTCGAAGGGCGGACGGCACAGTCGGGACTTGCGGAAAAGGCATCTCGCGATGCGAAAGGAGAAGCCGGGTAGGCTTCCGGGTGTGCCCCATGACCAAGATGGCCGAAGCGCCTAAAGCGGGCCGGAACCCGTTCTGCACCGAGCTTATCGGCGCACAGGCGCCCGAGCTGCAGTTCTCGCCTTATCGCGTCTTCACGCGCGAGCAGTGGGCCCGACTGCGCGCCGACACGCCGATGACGCTCGAAGCCGACGAGCTCGAAGAGCTGTCGGGTCTCCTGGACGAGCTTTCGGTGGAAGAGGTCGAGACGATCTATCTGCCGCTCTCCCGCCTGCTCAATCTTTACGTTGCGGCCGCGCAGAAACTCCATTCCGTGAGCTCGACCTTTCTCGGCCGCACGGATTGCCGCGTGCCCTTCATCATCGGTGTGGCCGGGTCGGTCGCAGTCGGTAAGAGTACGACGGCGCGTGTTCTCAAGGCGCTGCTCGCGCGCTGGCCGGATCATCCCAAGGTCGATCTCGTCACGACGGACGGCTTCCTGCTGCCGAACCGGGAGCTCGAAGCGCGCGGCCTGATGGATCGCAAGGGCTTCCCCGAAAGCTTCGATACGGCGCGGCTGATCAATTTTCTGGCCGACGTCAAAAGCGGAAAGGGGCAGCTCGAAGCGCCCGTCTATTCGCACTTTCACTACGACATCATGTCTGGGCAGAGGGCGCTGATCGAGCGGCCGGACATCCTCATCGTCGAAGGCCTCAACGTCCTGCAACCGGCGACGCTCGAGCGCGGCAGCGTGTCGGAGCCGTTCGTCTCCGATTTCATCGATTTCTCGATCTTCATCGATGCCGATCCCGAGGTCATTCAGACCTGGTACGTCGAGCGCTTCATGCGGCTCCGGAGCACGGCGTTCCGGGATCCGGCGGCCTTCTTTCACCGCTATGTGACGCTGACCCACGACAACGCGGTGACGCGCGCGCTCGACATCTGGCGCAACATCAACCTCAAGAACCTGGTCGAGAACATCCTGCCGACGCGGCCTCGGGCGCGGCTCATCCTGCGCAAAGGCGAGGACCATCGGGTGAGCACCGTCGCGCTGCGAAAGGTGTGAGCGGCGTTTGCCGAATCAGTGCGCCCGCTGAGTGTGCAGTGCGGCATAATCGCCTCGTCCGGGCGGGTGTCCGGCGGAAAGCGCGCCAATTGCGAAAATTTATTGCTTTTCGGGGGGTGACTTGGCAATTCCCGACCTAGATCGGGAATATTTCCCTCTAGACATGCTGCGACGCGGCAACGAGATATGGAAGTATTCCATGCCTGCTTCATAAGGAGGAAATCATGAAGCGCACGTTTGCTATCGCCGCGGCTGTGATGATGGCTTTCGGTTCGTCCGTTGCAATGGCTGACGACGAGCCGACGGCTGACGAGATCGAGAAGATCAAGGCGGCTGTTGCCGAGTGGGGCTGCGAGGGCGGCAGCTACGAGAAGGAATCCGAGGGCACGGGCGTGTACGAGGCCGAGGACGTGAAGTGCAAGGCCGGTCAGTACGACTTCCGCCTGAACAAGGACTTCAAGGTCTTCGCGATCATCAAGGACTAAGCGGCGGCTTAGTTTCTTACGGCGAATTACAAATCGAAAAGCGGCCCTCTTTGGCGGGAGGGCCGCTTTTCTTTGTTTAGGTACGCAAGCTGCGAGAAGCTTCGTTCAAGGGGCGTGCCGGTATGTGGATGGCCGGCGCACTTGCGCCGGGTCGCCTTGCTCCCGGGCGCTGACGCGCCGGTTCTATGTGGCGGGCCGGCGGTGCAGTCCATGCGAAGCATGGCTCCGCCGCTTCTTTGTTTGCATGGCTTCGCCATGACCCGCAGGTCGCGTCCAAGCGGAGCTTGGCTTCGCCAAGACGCTCCGGGCGCAGCCGCGCCGGTTTTTGAGCCTGTCCTCCCCCACAAGAGGGAGTTATGCGACGAGCGCTTCGAGCTTCTTCACGATGGCGGTGCCCATGTCGCTCGTGCCCACCTGGGTCATGCCGGGCTGCATGATGTCGCCGGTGCGCAGACCGTCGGCGAGGACGCCGGCGATGGCGTTGTCGATGAGGTCGGCTTCCTCGCTCATGCCGCACGAGTAACGGAGCGCCATGCCGAAGCTTGCGATAGTCGCAATCGGATTGGCGAGGCCCTTGCCGGCGATGTCGGGCGCGGAGCCGTGCACGGGCTCGTACAGCGCCATGCGCTTGCCCGTCGTCTCGTCGGCCGCGCCGAGGGAAGCTGACGGCAGCATGCCGAGCGAGCCGGTGGCCATCGCGGCTTCGTCGGAGAGGACGTCGCCGAACAGGTTGTCGGTGACGATGACGTCGAACTGCTTGGGGTTGCGGACGAGCTGCATGGCGCAGTTGTCGGCGAGGATGTGATGAAGCTCGACGTCGGGCGCGTAGGACCGGTGAGTCTCGGTAACGACTTCCTTCCAGAGCACGCCGGTTTTCATGACGTTGTGCTTTTCGGCGGAATGGACTTTGTTGCCGCGCTTGCGCGCCAGATCGAATGCGACCTTGGCGATGCGTTCGATTTCGCGTGTCGTGTAGAGCTGCGTGTCGACGGCGCGCTTGCCGCCGTCTTCGAGCGTCACGATCTCCTTCGGCTCGCCGAAGTAGACGCCGCCGGTCAGCTCGCGCACGATCATGATGTCGAGACCTTCCACCAGCTCGCGCTTCAGCGACGAGGCGTCCGCGAGCGCGGGGTAGCAGATGGCCGGGCGGAGGTTGGCGAAGAGGTCGAGATCCTTGCGCAGGCGAAGCAGGCCCGCTTCCGGACGCTGAGCGTAGGGTGCGTCCGCCCACTTGGGGCCGCCGACCGAGCCAAAGATCACCGCATCGGCTGCCTTGGCCTTGGCAACGCAGGCATCCGTCACCGCCACGCTGTGCGCATCGTAGGCCGCGCCGCCCACGAGATCGCTTTCCGTTTCGAACGTGTGTTTGCCGCCCTGTGCGTTGAAGAACGCGATGATGCGCTCAACCTCGGCCATGGTCTCGAGGCCGATGCCGTCGCCCGGGAGGAGGAGCAGCTTGTGCGTGGTCATGTGCGGATGTCCGTTCGAGGAAAGAAAAGGCTGGCGCGGTGGTAGCGCGCTGAGGCGTGGGCGGCAAGTCGGTCCGGGGCGGGGTGCGCCGTCCCGGCTAGAGCGTGATCATTTTCGATTGAATCGGGATCACGCTCTATCTCGTTGGTGAGACCGATGATTCACGCTTCAGGCTGATAGGGCCGGACGCGATCATGGTCTAAGCGATGAAGGGAAGCTGCACGAGCAGGAAGAAGCCGTTGAGCATCATGGAAAGGCCGGCGGCTCCTACGAACGCGCTCAGGACGATCAGCATCGTGCCGCTGGATATGATGGCGACGCCGGCAAGCACGATGGCGATCTGAAGGAGCGCTTCTCCCCAATCGAAATAGGGATCGCGGCTGGCGGCGACGTCACGCGCGGCTTCGAGAGCCTTGCCGCGGTGGAAGAGCTCGTCGAGGCCTTCGTTGCTTTCGGGGTCCGACGTGAGCTGTTTGTCGAGGTCTCTGTACGAGGCGATCTTCGCTTCGATGGCGGTGCGCAGGGGCGGCGCCAAGGTGCCGGACGCGAGCTGCAGCTCGAGCTCGTCCACCTGCAGGCGCAGCACATGGCGGCGCATGTTCTTGGCCTGGAAGAAGCCCCAGATGTTGGTCGCTTCGATGTTGCTGTGGTTGGCTTCCTTGGCGGCGTTGGCGCCGCCCATGGCGCAGATCGCGAGCGCGACGGCGAGGAAGCCGATGTAAACGCCAATCCAGCGGTCGCGCGATCGTGCGTCGCTTTTGGCGACGTCTTCCAGCGCGTCAGATACCATCGTCCCGGCCCTCAGAGCGGACGAGCTCGCGGTACTCCGTGACGTCGCCCGTCTCGTCGAGACGATAGACTTGCGGTGCCGCTGTCGCCAACTCGCGGTCGAGGATTTCCTCGCTGGAGAGCTTTTCGAGAGACATGATGAGGGCGCGCAGCGAATTGCCGTGCGCGACGACGAGAACGTTCTTGCCGGCCGCTATCTGAGGCCAGATGTTCTCGCGATAGTAGGGAACCACGCGCTCGGCCGTGTCCTTGAGGCTTTCGCCGCCCGGGGGCGGCGTGTCGAAGCTGCGGCGCCATTCGAGCACCTGCTCCTCGCCCCAGCGGTCGCGCGCCTGATCCTTGTTGAGGCCGGACAGCTCGCCGTAGTCGCGCTCGTTGATGGCGGCGTCCTCGATGATCGGAGGCGCTTCGCCGCCGATCTCGCCCAAGATGATGTCGAGCGTATGCTGAGCGCGCTTCAGCTTGCTCGTGAAGGCGATGTCGAACGCCAAGCCCTCGCTTTTCAGAACGCGACCGGCCCAGACGGCTTCGATGACGCCCTTGTCCGTCAAATCGGGATTGCGGATGCCGGTGAAGATGTTCTTCCTGTTCCACTCGCTCTCGCCATGGCGCACGAGCACGAGCTTGTTGGTCATAGTGCCTGTCCGTTTGGTTCTCTCAAGCGTCGACATCGGTGCTTAAAGTCCTAATACATCGCTCATATCGAAAAGGCCCGGGCCTTTGCCCCGGCCCCAGACGGCAGCCTTGACGGCGCCGCGTGCGAAAATGCTGCGGTCGCCGGCACGATGCGTGATCTCGATCCGCTCGCCGTCTCCCGCGAAAACAACGGTGTGGTCTCCGATCACGCTTCCCCCGCGCAGCGTGGCAAATCCGATGTCGCCACGACGGCGCGGCCCGGTGTGGCCATCCCTCGTTCTAACGCTTGCGGAAGTAAGTTCGATCCCGCGCCCCTTGGCCGCCGCCTGACCCAGCATCAACGCCGTGCCGGACGGAGCATCCACCTTTTGACGGTGATGCATCTCGACGATCTCGATGTCGAAGTCCGCATCGAGAGCTTCGGCGATGCGCCGTGTGACGGATGTCAGCAGGTTGACGCCGAGGCTCATGTTGCCCGCCTTGATGACCGTAGCATGGCGGGAGGCGGTCTCGATCGCGGCTTCGTCCTTTTCGCCGAGACCTGTGGTGCCGATGACATGGACGATGCCGGCTTTGGCCGCGAGGGCGGCCATCTCGACGGTGGCAGCGGGAGTGGTGAAGTCGATGATCGCGTCGCTCGCGGCGACGATTGCGGCGGGATCGGACGATATGGCGATGCCCAGGGGAGAGAGACCCGCCAGCGTGCCGGCGTCCGCGCCGAGGTGAGGCGAGCCCGCAGGTTCCGTCGCGCCGCTCAGGGCGACGCCGTTGGTTTCGGCAATGATACGGACAAGCTCGCGGCCCATGCGGCCTGCGGCACCCGTCACGGCGATTTTGATGTCGCTCATCACGCCCTGGTCTTCAGGTTTGCCGCGCTTCGCCGGGAAGCACGGCGGGCTCAGTTGCGCGCCGATATAGCAACCACAGGAGGTGAACGGAAGTGCGGCCCTTCCGCCGAGCGAGGCTTGTCAACCGGGGATCGCGTTCGAGCGAACGAATGCGGGGCAAACGAGACCATCCGGCGACGTTGCATTCTTGCACACGCGGAGACGTCCTGCGCGGCGGCGACGTTTCCGAGGTTAAGATATCGAGCCGACAGAGGCCGGGAGGCGCGCCAGTCTTCGGCCGGATCATGCGTACAAAATGGATGGGCAATCAACGCGTTGGCTGTGGCGTGCCGACGGACGCGAGGCGCTGCCTTTCGCGTACGGTGACCGGGCGGATTGGGGAGGCTCGGTCAGGACGGCCAGGCGAAGGCGATTTTTTCGAGCTTTTCGCCGCCAATGTTCTCGAACGCCTGCTTCACGGGTCGGCCGCCACGGCGCCAGTAAAAATCCGTGGCGCGGGTGTTTTCCGCCAGGGCCCACACGATCAGGCCCTTCAGGCGACGCTGGTCGAGACCGTGACGGCAGGCTTCGAAGAGGTGCTCGCCGAGCCCGAGGCCCTGATAGACGGGTGAGATGTAAAGCTCGTAGATCTCGCCCTGGTAGGGACCGCGTGTGCGCGAAAAGCCGAGCGTGGCGTAGCCTGCAATCGCGCCGGCTTTCTCGATGACGATCAGGCCGTCGCCGTTCTTGATGACGGTGGACCACCAATCGGCTCCGCGCCGGCGGATCATGTTCTCGAGATGGGCGTGGGGGATGACGCCGCGATATGCCTGCGTCCAGGATTGGCGAAAAGCTTCGGCGACGGACTGGGCGTCGGCGAGCTTGCCCTTACGAACCTTGATGTCGGAACGCGACCCTAACATAGAGTTATTATAGCGTGGATTTTGGCGCGTGTAACGCTCTCGGCAGCGACGCCCGGAAAATTTTTGGCTGCCAAAACAAAACGCCCGGCGATGAGAGTCGCCGGGCGTCGAATATCCGAAAACGGAGCTTTTCAGTGAGACCGATGTTTCACGCGTGAGGCTGACAGGATCTGACGCGTGAGGGTCTATCAGCCCGCCTTCTTCATCTGCTCGAAGGACTTGGTCGCGGCAGAGTTGAAGCTCTCGAACGTCTGCTGGGCAACCTTGGTCGACAGCTCGAAGAGCTCCTTCGACTGGGCGCCAGCGGACTTGAACTGCTGCTGGAGGAATGCGGTCTGGAGCTGGATCAGCTCGGGGAACGTCTTGGCGCGGGCAAGGGCCTCGGCGGCATCGAACACGGCCTCGGTGTTGGCTTCGGTGTTCTTCAGAACCTTTTCGCCGATCGACTTGGCGCCAGCGAAGGCAGCGACGGTTGCTTCCTCGAACGCCTTGGCGTTGTCCTTGGCGACGCTGTTGAACTTGCCGTAGGTCTCGCGGGCCTTGGAGACGCTGTCCTCGGCGATGGCCTGAACCTGCTCGGGGATGCGGGCATCCTTGGCGGCAGAGAAGAATTCCTGAGTCTGGCGGGTGAAGTCGTTCATGGCAATGCTCCTATCGGAAAAAGATCGAGGGAAACGGTGGTGATCCAATGCGCGGCGCCCTGCCGTGACGACGTGCGACGCCCGATGTGTGTCGATAGGGACAGTAGCAGATTATTTTTGCACCGCAACATGAAAAATGCTGCTTTGCGTCAGTGGGTGATTTTCCCAGTATCGACGGGGTTAACGAGAGATTATCGGTGCGCTGCCGAACGACCTTGTTGTGATCACATTTCGCAATTGCGAGAAAAAGCGAGCCAAGCCATATCTTTATCTAAAGCGCTGGGAAGCGCTCGCGGTAGCCCAAGGCCGAGCGATCGAAGAGAATGTCGCGCGGCGTGAGGGGGCGGGCGAGCGCGAGACCCTCCAAAGAGCGGCACCGCGACAAAGCGACATACGCCTGTCCGTGGGCGAAGGTTCCCCGCCCGAGATCGATGTAGACGTTGTCGAGGGTAAGGCCCTGGGCCTTGTGGATGGTGAGCGCCCAGGCCAGGCGAAGAGGATATTGCTTGAACGTGCCGGCGACGGTGCCGACGATCTTCTCCTGCTCCTTGTCGTACGCATAGCGCCGCTGCTCCCAGCTTACGGGCTCCAGCTCGTACTCGCGGCCTGCGACCTCGATCATCACCTTCTTGTCTTCGAGACGGGAGACACGCGCGACGGTGCCGTTGACCCAGCGGCGGTCGGGGTCGTTTCGCAGGAGAATGACCTTGGCGCCAGGCTTCAGGGTGAGCGCGCTGTCCGTCGGGTGCGACGCGGTCGTGAAATCCCCGGTGATGCCTGCCTCGTACGTGCGTGCGTGGCCGGGAAGCGCTTCGAGGTACGCCGCATTGATGCGGTGAGCTGCGGCGTTCGTCGGTGTCAGGATGACGAATTTGTCTCCCTCGCCGAGGGTGCGGATGGGGGCCACGCGCTCGTTGAGCTGGGTGAGGTCGTCCTCGTCGACTTCCCCATCGCGGATCCGGTTCAGCACCGAGATCAGCGTCTCGTCGCTTTGGCGGAACACCTGCGTCAGCTCGAGACGGGCCGTGCCCGCTCCTTCGGCGAGCGCTGGGACGGAGAAGAAGAACGGGCCGCCGAACTCGGAGTCGAGATGGGCCGCAACCTCGGCTTCCTGCACGACGGGCGGAAGCTGATGCAAGTCGCCGAACAGCACGAGCCGCACGCCGCCGAACGGCTCGCGGGGGCGGCCGCGGTTGACGCGCAGCGATTGGTCGATGGCCCACATCAGGTCCGAACGCACCATCGACACCTCGTCGATGACGAGAAAGTCCAGCTTGCGCATGATCTGGCCGTTACGGCTGCGGCGGATGTCGTCCGAGCGTAGGAGCCGCGGGGGGAGGCCGAAGAAGGAATGGATGGTCTGGCCGCCGACGTTGACGGCCGCGAGGCCGGTCGGGGCAACGACGACGATTTCGGCGTCGAGCGCGCCTTGGAGGGCTCGGAGCAGCGTGGATTTGCCGGTGCCGGCGCGGCCGGTGACGAACAGATGGCCTTCCGCCCCGTCCGTCAGGAAATCGAGGGCAGCCTTGTATTCGTCGGTCGGGGTGACGCCGTCCGGCCATTGCATCCGCGGGGCGTCGGGCGTCGTCTCGGCTGGGATGTGAGGCGGTGGCGGCAAGTCTGGCTTTCCGATCCGGGGCTTGGGCCCTGAGCTAGAATGATGCGGCTGCTGCTGTCAAAGCCGGGTGCCGTGGCCCGCGCGCGTGTGCCGGTTCCTGTGGGCGCTGTCCGACCAAAGGTTCTCTTGGTCCAAGGTGCAGGTCTTCGAAAGAACCTTGAAAGACGGGGCTTCGGCGCGTAAGTCAACGCCGCCGGTTGGAAATTTCCGATCGGTCGGAAAAGGACCTGAAAATCATGGGATATAAAGTCGCTGTCGTGGGTGCGACCGGTAACGTCGGTCGCGAAATGATGAACGTGCTCGTCGAGCGCA
>ERZ869909.2393-NODE-2393-length-12536-cov-4.376033_pt1 | contig 12536 bp, 9 predicted proteins | sample MGYA00520892_ERZ869909 | MGnify/ENA primary metagenome ERZ869909 (study PRJEB32215, sample SAMEA104723947) | bioreactor metagenome | biome: bioreactor; feature: anaerobic bioreactor; material: water | place: China | collected 2015-03-12 ... | reverse complement strand
TCAGTGTCCGGATGATACCGAAATGCTTGTCCGGCTCAGACCGGAATCACTGTCCGGATGACCCCGAAATACGCAGTAGGAAGAATGGCCTATTATCAAATTGAACCAGATATTAAAAGTGACTGGGATGTGTTCCAAAAATATTTTGGTTCGACAATGGACAGTGTCACAAGACGAAGCTCTGTTCGATACTTCAAGAAAGCTACGCCACAGCAACTTGAGAGACTTGCATCCCGTTTTAATAAGTAATGGAAATTCTAGCTAGCATAGGTCATTTTCGTTAAGCGCAATTTGTTCACTAATCTCCTATTCAACCAACCAATTGAATCTTCAATTTTTAGCCTGACCAGAGGAGGTTGTGACACGACACAAATGAAGTCGCTTTACGATATACCCGATGTTGGAAAATCATCATTGCTACGTTGAAGCGCAGTAGCTCTACCTCTTCAAACGAATTGATGGACGTATTCCTCAAAGAGCTGAATTCACAGCTTGGCACGACCGCCCTTCCAGTGGTGTCTACGCTAAGAAGAGTTTATACCTTTCGGCCGCGATGAGGCAAACCTGTTCTTTAACGTTATCGCCAAGCGATATGAACAAGGTAGTGTCATCGTCACTAGCAACTTGCCATTTTCACAATGGTCGAATGCATTTGCCGATGACACAACGCTTACTGCGGCACTATTAGATCGGCTTCTGCATCATTCGCACATTGTGCAAATTAGTGGTGAGAGCTTCCGATTAAAGGGCAAAAAAGCTGCCGGAATCATACCTGCAGTTGAAACAAGCACAGAAGTACTTGTTGATGCCTAAATGCAGCAATGGATCAGTTAAATACCGTTGTTTTGCACGAAAATGGCCGTTAAGGTGGATCAATTTTATTCCGATGCTTTTCGGATAAACCACAAACCGGCCAAGATAATTGACGCTGAGTAAGCACTTTTGTGGATCACTTTGTAGTCGGCGTCTGAAGTATAAAATTAGCTAAGGGTGGATCACTTTTACTCCGTTGTTTTTAGGACAAAAGTGGATCAGTTTTCACCCGTTGTTGACACAACAGCCTTGTCATTCTGAATGCGCAGGTAAATTTCTTCACGGTGCACAGACACATCGTTTGGTGCCTCGATTCCAATCTTAATTTGGTTACCTGATACGTTGAGTATGGTGACCATGACCTCATCACCAATCATTAGCTTTTCACCAATTCGTCGAGTCAAAATCAACATAAAGCCTCCTGTGCTTATATCTTCAGTTCTTGTTGTAAATTCTATGACTAGACTATGGTAACTACCAAAGAGACACAATACGAAAATTAGTGGGTAATCGCTGAATTCCGTGTCGCCATGAACGGAGTGGTTCGATTACCGCTTTGAAGCATGAATGCTTTTCAGCTCTTCAATTCTGGCTGCAACTGCATCAAAACAGTCCTCGCAGAAATCGAAGTTAAACTCTTCGCCGTCGCGAGTAGAGCCATAACCAAACGAAGCATGTAACTTGGCATACGCGCTGAAATCGTTGAGGCTATCGATATGTTTTTTGTAATCACGTGGAACCACACTCGAGCCACAAATATCACAACGGATATCTTTAACAACTGTCATGGGCTGAATCGCTTCGATTTTCATTCACTTTCCTTACTAGTTACACAAGTGCGTCGTTTGCACTAGACTCATTGTAAGCGCTAATGCGCCGTTTCGCACGGTTCCCGGCCTTGTAGTGTTGATTAGAGCGAGAGCTAAACCAGACTCATTGGTAGTAGAAGCTGGCAATGAGTCAGAATCCTGACTAGGATTTATGAAAAACTTACGAGCAGAGGGACTCATGCCATCACCAATTTTTGAATCACCTGAAGAACTGAGTCAAGCTACGGCGTTGACAGTGTTCAAAACCCCAGAGCATAGAAAGGCCTATAGCGACCGAACTGCCTGGCAGATGGCATGCTACTCTGAACTTGCGTATATACGATTCAATCCACCTGTTATCAGTGGCAAGAAACGAGCACTGGTGGAAAAATACATCGAACCTGCCATTGATGAGAGTAAACGGCATGGATTTGAAGCGATTCTGGATTCAATGGCTTATGATCACGTGGCTGAAGAAGCTCATTTGCAGCGTCAGGTGCAATCTCTTGGTGCTAAGCTTGAGAAGACTTTTGCAATCGATGGAACAGAAGCGATTTTGGTGAGCACAGATTCCTTTATTGTTCTGGCATTTAGGGGAACGGAATCCACATCAATTAGGGATATAAAAACAGACGCAAGGGCCAATACTAGAAACTGCCCGAAAGGCGGCAAAGTTCATAGTGGTTTCGATTCAGCTTTCTACCTCCTGCAAACGAAATTGAAACAACCATCGCGTTACCTGAATATAGGGATAAACCACTGTACGTCACTGGGCACAGCCTTGGTGGTGCACTAGCGACGGTTGCATCGAGAAAGCTCGAACATAATACCGGGATTGCAGCATGCTACACATTTGGTGCTCCCCGCGTTGGCGATGATGAGTGGGTTGAAGGGATTAAAACTCCAGTATATAGAATTGTGAATGCAGCGGACTGTGTTCCATTTTTTCCACCAAATGGGGATGTTGTTCAGGGGCTCGCGTGGCTATTCCGGTTTGTGCCTTGGGGAGGCAAGACTATCTCACATTGGTTGTTATCGAAATTTTCAGGATATATGCACGGTGGGAACATGAGATACCTATCGAACTGCCCTACAGGTGATTATAGCGAAGTAAAGTTGCTCTATTCAGTTTCTTGGTTTTATCGCTCCAAAGGCTATTTCATCAAAGAGTTTACGTGGAAGAAGTTCTTAGCCGACCATTCTGTCAGTGTCTATAGGCGAAAGTTGGGCGTTGTGGCATTGCGTAGAAATGGTCTTTTAGAATAAAGGAGAAGCATGATGAGTCGTCAAGTAAAAGCAACACGGAAAGACAACAATGGAAATATTACGCACCTGTGCAACGCCGGTCAATGGTGGTCACCAATCAGTAGTGCCGAAGTTATTCGTCACATTGAATCAGGTCTGTACCGTTACTATGTTCAAATTGGCGTATATCAAGAAGTAGATATTCATGTAGTCGGTTCCGGAAACAGTAAATATCTAAGGACCGATCCAGACAGCACAGCAACAAACAACTTGGACGAATTGCCGAACTGCTAACTTTCCCTGCGACTTGTACAATGTGCGCATAATGCAACAACCTATCAAGTAGCACCGCAGTCAGAGTCTGGTCGTCAGCAAAAGCTGTTGACCATTGTGAGAACGGCAGGTTACTTGTAACGATAACACTGCCATGCTCATAGCGCTTGGCAATGACATTAAAGAACAAGTTAGCTTCTTCGCGACCGAAAGGTAAATAGCCGATTTCATCGATAACCAGTAACCGCGGACCTAATACGCTTCGTTTGATGTAGCTCTCGAGCCTATCCTGCTTTTTGGCCGTAGCGAGCTGTAGCATTAGGTCAGCAGCGGTAATAAAACGTACCTTTATACCTTTCTGAACCGCTTGATAGGCATAGCTCAGTGCAAGATGACTCTTATCTACGCCGCTCGGTCCGAGTAAAACGATGTTCTCGGCTCGCTCAATGGAAGCTAGAACTTGTGAGTTCAAGTAATTGCTTGTTTAGGCGTGCCTGTTGCGAACTTAAAGTCATAATCAATGTGAAAGCGTTGCTGCGCTTTTTGAACGCTATCGGATTAAGACTAAAAGCGTAACTCATTCGCCTATTCCCTAAGAAAACACATTGATACCTTAAAGCTATTATGCTTGAACGGCAACAATACAGCGATAAGGCCAGTATCAATATCACTTTGCCGAGTAATCTAACCTCAGCTACTCCTAGCTGGATAATCCATTATAATCAACAACAACTCGCAGTTTGATGTGCTCCACTGTTTGTGACGACCGGTTTATAGTAATTCCTGTGTCGTCTCTCTGACTCATTTGGGGATATTTCAGTGGGAGCGCCTGCTCGTGTTTAAACCATTGGTCGGAAAAAGGGCTGCTGTTACCTAAATTAACACCAAAGTGGCTTTTCAGTCCTGATTTGGTTAATCTGGGAGTTCGGTTAAGTGAGAATTTTGATGATAGTCAAAATCTAAATAAAAGCATATTTCACAATGATTTATTAAGCCAACCGTGTTTGTTAATATTCATCAATCTGGTGTGTTAACCCTGAACAATTAAACAGCGAGTCAGGCATGTGAAAAGATCAACGCAAAAAATGAGCAATAAAACAATGATTTCCCTGTTTAGCGGAGCCGGAGGGTTAGACCGTGGCCTCTCTGAAGCCGATTTTGATGTTCGTCTATGTGTAGAAATAGATAAAGATGCTCGTAAGACTCTCTTCTTAAATAACCCTAAAGCTAACTTCTCAGAGCCCAGTGACATCCATGAACTTACTCCTTGTGAGGTATTGAAACAGGCAGGCTTGCAAACGGGGGAGCTAGACCTGTTGGCGGGAGGGCCTCCTTGCCAGCCATTCTCGAAATCAGGTTATTGGGTAACTGGGGATACAAATAGATTGACAGATCCAAGAGCTAAAACTCTCAAAGCTTACTTAGATCTTGTCCGGCACGCTCTTCCAAAAGTAATTCTTCTAGAGAACGTTAAAGGCATAGCGTTTAAGAAGAAAAATGAGGGCTTGAACCTTTTAATTGATGAGCTAAGTCTAATCAACAAAGAGCACGATACAGCTTATCGCCCAGAAATTGTGAATATTAACGCAGCGGATTACGGGGTTCCTCAGTTGAGAGAACGCGTATTTATTGTCGCTAGTAGAGATGGAACAAAGTTCAGTATGCCTCCTCCTACGCATGGTCCTAATTCCCTATCTGGAGATCCTTATGTATCCGCGTGGGACGCGATTGGTGATTTAGATACTGATGATTGGGACAGTGAGCTAGCGCTTTCAGGAAAATGGGCTGAATTATTACCGAGTATTCCAGAGGGTTATAACTATCTTTGGCATACAGAGAGGCTGGGAGGAAAACCCATATTTGGCTGGAGGTCTCGGTTCTGGTCATTTCTGCTCAAACTCTCCAAGGACAAGCCGAGCTGGACGATTCAGGCTCAACCTGGTCCAGCAACAGGGCCTTTTCATTGGAAGAATAGAAACTTATCTCAGAGAGAGTTAGCCAGACTGCAGACATTCCCAGATGACTTCAATTTCTCTGGTAGTAAGCGAGCAATTCAAAAGCAAATAGGTAATGCAGTTCCTCCAGCTATAGGTGAATTGTTTGGGCTTGAAATAAGGCGCCAATTTTTTCGTGAGGACGTGCGGGAAAAGCTTCTATTGCTTCCTGTAAAAGAAAAAGGGGTTGTTCCGAGAGAGGAAATCTATACTGACGTGCCTCCTCAGTATGAGAGTTTATACGGAAAGCATCAAGCTCATCCCGGTGTAGGTAAGGGGCCTAGCGCGATTACTCGAAACCTGTGATTGATTTGACGTATTGAATATAAAGGGACCTTAACAATGATTGATAATAATAATCGTCCAATTCTTCGAGTAACAGAGGTTGGTGAATTCATCCGCCACAATTCATGTGAAAGACGCTTCAAGCTAGGCTTCAATAACCGTGAACAAGGGAGGAGGTTGCCTTTTTCAGAGCGTTTGTTCAACGCTCTGGATCCTGTTCTGCAGGAAACAGGTAAAAGACGTGAGGAGGAGTGGGAAAGATCGCTTCGAGATGGTCATGGTTTTACTAATTTGAATTTGAATGCAGGGCTGACTTCTCAAGATTCTATGGTATGGAACGAGTTTTGCGCTGCTTTAAAAAGCTTAAAGAAAGGAGAAAATGCTTATGCTCGGGAGGTCGAGCTAGAAGGAGATGTTGGTGCTTTTAAATTAGTGGGTAGGGTCGATTTTATTATCATAACTTGGTGTGGAGATTTTCCAAAAGTAAGACTGGTTGAATGTAAAGCAAGTAGACGAGATAGAACTTACCACAGACTGCAAATAGCGCTATATAAAATCCTATTTAATGAGCTCGTGGAGCTTCAAAGTTTAGTTATAGGTGATGTTGACCTCGACCTTTCTAATTTGGAATGCGTTGTTGCTAGGATCGATGAGTCCACTAATGAAGGGCTTCCCATTTTAGGGTTACGACCTCTTGAGCTAGATTTAATTACATCAGATGTTATGAACTTGCTGGGAAACAATGGATTACTTAAGAAAATCAGTGAGAGTGAACTCGATGATTTAGACTTCAAACTTGAGCCAAAATGTGATGGTTGTATTTTTAATGTGGATTGTTTCCCAGAGGCAGCAAGACTTCGTCGACTTCAATTGTTAAGTATTGACCCGTCCGATATACGGATTCTAAAGTCTCACAACATTTCTAGCATCGATGAACTCGCAGAGTTAGATCTAGACTCCCAAATAGCAAATGCCATACGAAACTCTCCAGGCTTTTCCGGTGGCCTTGATATACTTGTTGCAAGAGGACAAGCCAGGCTCACGACCTTACCAAAAGAAAATACTAATCAAAAGGACTATCAAGTGAAACCTCTTCCCGCGCGATGGGCTAGCCAATTACCCTCGCATGAAGTCAGCGGAAATAGGTTAGTAAGAATCTATTTAACGGTAGACTATGACTACACTGAGAATCGTATTGGTGCTTTATCAGCTCATATTACTAACAGTCAGGGTGAGGTAAAAACGAGATTTGAAGATACTCCGGAGGGGCTGCGTCCATCGCCAAGGCTAGCCGAGATAGATAAAGACGGAAGAGCTACCGATGGCTTATTCGGAGAGAGTATTACTCGATACAAGACGTCTCGATGGGCAGGTCGAGTTGAGGAAGATAACGGTAGTGAGAAGGAGATTATACAAAGTTTTTTTCATGAGTTGGTTGAAGCTATTGCTCGGGTCTCGTCATCAAAAATAGCCACGATTCATTTTTATGTGTGGTCCCGCTCAGAAATGAATCATCTTGTGGAGGGTTGCACGAGAGGCGGCTCAGATTTACTTGGTCATTTGAAAGAGCTTTTGGGGTGTCGTGAAAGTTTGGAGCAATTGATATTTTCTTGTTTGTCTGAGGAGGTGAGTAATAGGTTTGCTCTAGGATGGACAAGTACTGGGTTATCAGTAGTTTCCTCCTTAAAGTGGTTTGGCGACAGTTATCACTGGACTAGAGAAATTGGCGGTGAGATTGTTAAGCTTGATGAAGTTTTCGAGCAAGATATTTTTGACTTTAAAACAACTTTGAGCTTAAGCGGCAAGGAATGGGCGCAAAAGGAAGATAACGAAGCAGCGAAATATAAATTTGAAATTCGAAGTCGGTTTTATGACTCTTTACCAGCTCCATATTGGCATGCTATTTGGAGAACATTGCCTACCCCTAATAGCAAAGGTTTGCCGACTAATTTAAGTAGCGCAATTAAACGTTACAATCGTGCGTCTGAACCAAATCGTCTAAGAGCCTACCTTCAAGCGCGAACTCATGCGCTCAGGTGGATTGAAGAGCACATCAAGTACAAAAATGATGGAATTCACAAAATACCTCTAAATATAAATGACCTACAGCAATTCACTTTAGGTATAGATAAGGTGTCCAAGTCTGCTGTCGATTTTCTGCAGTTAGAACAACATATACGCTTTTCTCATTGGATATCAGCTCATTTGGTATCTCCTATTAATAGAGTGGCGTTAGGGAGAACAATTCCGCTGAGAGATATTATTTGTGATGATAAGTTTCTTATTGGGCATATAGATACTTCAAATTTTGATACTAGTTTGGATGAGTTGAGCTCACGGTCTGTTATTCATGAATCGGCTTTTGCTAGGCTTATTCCATATAACGGGGATCCAAATTCCCCTCAAAGCATAAGCCAACTACAGAGATTGGGAAGCACGTGCGTAGTCGAGAGTTTAGATTGGGATACCGGACAAATAGTAATGTCGATTCTTCCTATGAAAAATGACAGTGTAGATAGGTTCAGGTTGCCCAGCTTTTCGAACTATAAACGAGGGCATAAAATTAATTTCGCAACGCTAGAGGAGAGCCCATCAGATTATGTCGCATATCGCGTAGCTACGCGATTGGAAAAGGTTAATAACTCATCGATTTATCGTTGGTTTGATCCGCTATCTCCACGAATACCGGAACAATCGCGTCTTTCCCAAAAGGAAGAAGAGGTAATAAGTCAGACGCTTTTGGATATTCGTTTTGAAAATGGTTTCCGACTGTCAAATGATCAGCGCAATGCTGTAATTAGCGGATTAGATACTACAGTTCAACTTCTTCAAGGTCCTCCGGGTACCGGAAAGACTCAAACTACGGCAGTTGCAGCTTTGATGAGGATCTATCGCGAGCTGAGTAATGGTGATGTAGTTCTTGTCGTGGGCAATACACACACTTCTGTCGATAACCTTCTCTATAGAATAGAACGCTTGAGAGAGAGCTTTAAAGGAGCGCTGGAACAGAACGGGCTAACTTCTCCGAGTATATGCATTGCTAAAGTTGACTCGAATGATCCCAAGAAGCCTTTAGAGCCGCCAATTTTAAATATCTTAGCAAACAGTTGTACTAGACAAGTAAACCAGCTAAGAAAAGAAGCTGTACTAATTATTGGAGGAACGACTAGCGCGATTTTAAAAATGACTTCCAAGCTCGACGGAACAGCTAAATTCCGGAATGGATTTCTAACCAAGTTGCTTATAGTAGATGAAGCTAGCATGATGGTATTCCCAAGCTTTTTGGCTTTAGCATCGATTCTTTCAGAGAGCGGAAAAGTGATGTTATCTGGAGATAATAGGCAACTTTCGCCTATACTGGCCCATGATTGGGAAAGAGAAGATCGTCCTCCAGTCGTGTTATATCAACCTTTCTTTAGTGCCTATGATTCAATTGATGCACTCACAAGATTTCGCGCGGTGACGGAAACCTCGGTACGCAGGTCTGCTTTAACTTATACTTATCGCTTACCTCCAGTAGTACGTTCTTTAATCGCAAAATTATATGAACAAGACGAAATTGTGCTTCAAGGCCCAGATAAGCAAACGGTTGACGAAAATATAAATGAACAAGATGCACTTGCCATCATGTGGGGAGGTTTAGGGTTATTTCTAGTTGTGCATGATGAAAGAGAATCTAGAAAACGAAATCCGGTAGAAGCAAAAATTATAAAGATGATTATGCAAGCTGTGGGGAGTATAGATGATGACTCGGTCGCAGTTATTACACCTCATCGCGCGCAGCGAACGCTATTAAAAGAGGAACTTGCTCCTTTTGAGAAACAAGTGCCGATCATTGATACTGTAGAACGACTTCAAGGAGATCAGCGACAAACTATCATCATTTCGGCTACGGCAAGTGATCCAATCGCAATAGCTGCTAGTGTCGAGTTTATTTTAGACTTGAACCGCTCCAATGTCGCCTTTTCGCGTGTTCAAAATAGGCTTATCGTGGTTTGTTCGGAAACTCTTCTTACTCACATAGCTCCAGACATTGAGAATTATGAGTCAGCTGTTTTATGGAAGTCACTCAGAAAAATCTGTAGTAGAGAGGAAGCTAGTTTTTCAGTTGCTGGCAACAAAGCAACGGTTTTTGTACCTGATAAAAAGTACCTCGCGACGTTAAAGTCGAAAACCACGTAAAACGTCTCTTTGAAGCTTGAAATGGGAGTGAACTGGATTGTGGGAGCATTCAGGTCGCTCCCACAATAAATTAATATGTACTTTCTTAATTTTTAACACTAGGCCGCATTTCTGGCTTTAGACTGTTGCGTCATAAAGTTCACCATTTCTACCGCTACAGCCATCACAACATTCATACACACTGAATTACCGAATTGTTTGTATATCTGCCCGTGGGATACAGCGTCTACAATAAATTCCTCTGGGAACCCTTGCAGCCTCGCGCACTCTCTAGGGGTCAGTTTTCTTGGGTTTTTTCCAAGTTCGTTTTGATCAATCAGTATCTCAGAGCCATCTTTATAATACCTAGCACTCAGAGTGTTGGTATATTCTGAGTTTTTGTTTACTAAGGAATAACCAAAACCGTTCCCTTTCTCTCTATGTTCTTCTTTGCGTTTCTGGTGTCCATGCCAAAGCCTATCAGAAATGGTGTAGCGGTCTTCAGATGGGGTTAGATCAGTTAAGTCTTCCAATATATTACCAACTAGTGTTGGCGTTCGGGGAGGAACAGGCCATTGAAAAAGCTCATTAATCTCAGCTTCGTCATAGTAGTCTTTGTCGAAGCCAACTATGTAAATACGTTCACGATTCTGGGGAACACCAAAATCTGCAGCTCTCAAGACCTTGTAATCCACCCAATAGTTGAGTTTTTTTGATAATGCATTTCGAGCCTCTGTACTAAGAGGTATATCATCAGGCACTTCCTGATCAAACTCTCCTTTCAAAATAGCTTCGATAGTTTTGAGTGTGCGTCCTTGATCATGCCCCTTCAGTTGTTTTACGTTCTCTAACAAAAATGCGCGTGGCCGCTTCTCGACAAGAATGCGCTGAATCTCGAAAAACATTGTTCCTCTAGTATCGGCAAACCCTCTCTTCAAACCGGCCTGCGAGAATGCCTGACAAGGAAAGCCCCCGAGTAAGATATCGTGATCTGGGATATTGGTTGCAGATATTTTTGTGATATCACCATTTGGAATTTCGCCAAAGTTGGCTAGATATGTCTTTTGAGCGAATTTATCCCACTCTGAGCTAAATACACATTCACCTCCTAATATCTGAAAAGGTAAACGGATCCCACCGATGCCTGCGAATAAATCGATAAAACGAAATGATGCACAATTGCTATTAGGGGCAAATGGCGCACTTCGTATTATCTTCTCGAGTTTCTCTTCTAGCAATAAAATGGCTTCAACCTTACTTTTCGAGGGGCGATGCTCTCCATTTTCCCAACCGCGTACTGTGCGTTCGCCCTGATTTCCTAATCCAAGCAGATTAGCAAATTCAGTTCTGCCCAAGGCCAAACGTTCCCGTATACATTTGATATCTTCAGCTGTAAGATTATTCTTAGTGTTATTCATACACAGAACCCTTATCCGGTTTTTATCCCGGCCAGGGTACCACTGTACATTCGACCAGTCAATGAGTAATTTGTTTGAGTTGAGAAAGGAGCTGTTTGGTTATGAAATTTCATGGAATAGAAATACCAAATAACGAATATTTCAGCTTAGATGGTGAGAAAATTCTTCCCTCTGAATCTCTTTCTCGAGACTTCTTTTTTCCATTACATACACTTCTAAAATCTAAGTTAGTCGCAAACGCGAGCACACCTTGTCACATCAATTTTTATAATGTGAAGAACAAAATAGAGAATTTGTTGGCATCTCTCAATAGTAACCAAGTACTTGAGTTAAAGCAGATGCAAACTGCGTCGAAAATCATTAGTCGCAGCAGATGGACAAGAGAGCAAGATAAAGGCGAAAGACAAAGTGGTGTATCTAATTTAGGCAAAGTCTCTGAGTTGCTTCTTGAACGGGCATTAAACGCGCTAAATGACAATGACAATTTCTTTAAAACAAATGATCCGAAGGTAAAGACTTACGGAGATTTTGTGTTGATGTGCCTACCGAATAATCTCTGGATTTCGGTGAAATCGAATTATGCCAGAGAGAGACTATTGGCATCTGGATACACGATAGACATTATCGGTGTCGGTTTTTTTACTGATATGAAGGAATTCATCAGCCCATCTAAGATAAGAAACTTTGAGGGTGTTCAATATTCTGTGTCAGCCAAGTTTTCATAGGTCTATGTGATCATCCAGTCGGCCTTCGAAGTGGATGCTCAGTTGCGACAGCGTCAGGTTCCAGTTTTGAACTGGGTGTGACCAGCGCTCAGACGCTTTTAACATACCCGCGTAAAGCAGCTTGAGCAAGCTGTTCTCGTTCGTAAAGCCACCTTTGGTTTTAGTCAGCTTGCGGAACTGGCGGTGCACAGCCTCCACTGCGTTGGTCGTGTAAATGGCAGTGCGCACGTAGTCTGGGTATTTGAAGTACGCTGATAACGTCAGCCATTTGCTTCGCCAGGACTTTATCACGATGGGATACTTGTCACCCCATTTGGCTTCTAAGTCGTCCAAGGCACTCTCTGCGGCGCTCAGTGTCACTGCCTTGTACACGCACTTTAAGTCGGCCATGAAGGCTTTCTGGTTCTTGCTGGCGACGTATTTCAGTGAGTTGCGAATTTGATGAATGATGCAGTGCTGAACTTCGGTCTTCGGATAAATACTTTCGATGGCTTCAGGGAAGCCTTTTAAGCCATCGACGCAGGCGATAAGAATATCTTGGACACCTCGGTTATGTAGGTCGGTGAGTACGCTAAGCCAGTGGTGCGCGCCTTCTGACTCGGACAGATAAAGGCCGAGCAGCTCTTTTTTACCTTCAACATTGAGGCCGAGAATGGTGTACACCGCTTTACTGATGAAGCGCCCATTCTCTTTGATTTTATAGTGAATAGCATCGAGCCAGACGATGGGATAAACAGCTTCTAGTTGCCGCTCACGCCAAGCCTGAAGCTCTGGCAGTAGCTTATCGGTGACCGCATTGATGGTACCGTTCGA
>ERZ869909.2392-NODE-2392-length-12541-cov-3.507301_pt1 | contig 12541 bp, 13 predicted proteins | sample MGYA00520892_ERZ869909 | MGnify/ENA primary metagenome ERZ869909 (study PRJEB32215, sample SAMEA104723947) | bioreactor metagenome | biome: bioreactor; feature: anaerobic bioreactor; material: water | place: China | collected 2015-03-12 ... | reverse complement strand
CAAGATGATCTTCCTTTAGATTCATCTCTTTGACTTTACTGTTTAGTAGTAGAGTGACTCCGTGTTTTTTTAGCATGGACTGAAGCTGCATCGCCGCATCCCGATCCATCGGAGGTAGAATTCGCTTCTCCATTTCCACAATGGTCACAGTATGTCCCAATGAGCGATAGAAAGAGGCCAGTTCAACACCAATAACACCACCACCAATCAACACAATGCGTGAAGGGACTGCAGGCATATGCAAAAAGCAGTCATCCGATGTCCAAAATCGTGGGTGGTCCGCATTGGGTATTGGAAGTCGACGGGGTTCACTTCCGGTAGCTAACAGAATCACATCTCCACTAAGTTCTTCCCCTTGACTACTCATCACGGTGTGACTATTCACAAATTTCACGGTATCTTCAATCACCCTGATTTTATTTGCCTTAAGTAAAGAAGCAATTCCTTTTCGTAAACGCTCCACAACCTCATTTTTACGATCCATGATGGCTTGAGGGTTAACGTGAGGTACAGAATCAAAAAATCCGTATTCCTTGGCTTTGCGAACCTGTTCAACCATTTCACTGTCATGCAAAAACGATTTGGTCGGAATACATCCGCGATTCAGACACGTCCCGCCCAACTCCGCTTTTTCAACTAACGTTACATCGAATTTGTTTTGTGCAGCTTTGATTGCGGCAGTATATCCCGCAATACCACCACCTAGAATTAATACTTTCATGAAGTTACCTCCTCAAAGAGTTCATGTAAGATATCACTGATTAGGCTATCGTCAAGATGACGTGCAGCCTGTTTCATTGCCTGCTTATCATATGGAATCTGTGTCCATACGGATTTCAGCTGTTCAATCAACTCGACACTCATGGCATCACTGAAAATCTGATTTTCCACAATGAACCCCTGATGAATCGTAAAGAACGCCTGGATTTCACCCCAGGAAAACTTAGTTTCAAGCTGGGCGTCAAACGATGATAATTTGTTCAATCGCCACTGCTCACTGGCATATTTGTCAATAATCGGTTTGATTTCAGTGGTATCCATGGTTAAGGGAATTAATTCTGTCTGATATACTTCCTTAAAGCTTTCAACCAACGTTTCCTTCAGTATATCAATCGAAAGCTCCGGATTAAATGAGATCAGATTGGCGACACGCTTGCGCACGGAATCCACACCTTTCGAACTCATCTTCGCTTTTGACACATTGAGATAATTGGCTAGCTGATCCATCTGAACATTCACTAACAATGTCCCATGATGAAGTGAATTGCCATTGGACTTCGCAAAGGCATTTCCCGAAACTTTACAGCCCTCCACTTCAATATCATTACGACCCGCAAATCGGGCGTCAATTCCCAGCTTTTTCAGTGCCGTAATGATGACATTCAACTGTTTATTGACATCATAGAGAGCATCAGAAGCAATAAACGTAAAGTTCAGATTTCCTAAATCATGATACACAGCACCACCGCCACTCGACCTACGAGCCAACGATCCACCGGTAGACTCCAGTTGAGCCACCTTGGCTTCTTTAAATGCATTCTGATTTTTTCCAATGACCACGGTGTGCTGATTCTGCCATAAATAAAACACCACTTCATCTTCTTTGTTCTTTTGTAATAGCCATTCCTCATATCCAAGATTGATATAGGGATTGACCGAATCACTTGTTACAATATAGGCTTTCATACACAAATCCTCCATAGGTATTATAACGAATGAAAGCGCATAACTCAACTAACACTTGCAAAGATTCAAAATGGTGCTATACTGTATATGACAAGGGTGTCATAAGGAGGTTAAACCATGCCAACCCCGACCTACTTCAACCTTCCAAAAGAGAAACGGGAAGCAATTGAGCAAGCAAGCATTCTTGAATTTGCGAACCATACCTTCTCGGAAGCTTCCATCAATCAGATCGTCAAGGCCTCAAATATTTCACGAGGCAGTTTCTATCAGTATTTTGAGGATAAGGAAGATTGTTACCTTCATATTCTAACCATGATTGCCAAGGAAAAAATGGAACTGTTTGGAACCATTGTGAATCGAAGTGAGCAGGATTCCATATTTGATGAGTATGAGCAGATGCTTGAGGCCACAATTGAGTGGATTAAACAAAAGCCACTGTACTATCAGATGGGCATGTATATGGATATGGATGACAGTGAGTTTATCCAAAAATTAATTAAACGCAATCAGGCAAGCATGGATTATTTCATCCAACTGGTCAAACGTGATCAGGATCGAGGACTAATAAAGTCATCCATAAACCCAGTAGTTCTGGTGGATATGCTTTGGTCCATCAATCGCAATACCCTGATGCAATTTTATCTAAAACAGGATTTTGATGGCATGAGAATCCATGTCAAGGAAATGATCGCCATAATTAAAGGAGGCGCAATGTATGTTTAAAGTAGAAAATCTCGTCTTTCAGTACCCAAAGAACTCAGAACCAACAATTCAGGGCATTAGCTTTGAAATTGCCAAAGGAGAAATCTTCGGATTTTTAGGTCCAAGTGGTGCCGGAAAGTCCACTACACAGAAAATATTAATTAAGTTATTCAGTCAGTATGAAGGAGAAATCTATTATGATGGCAAAAACCTTAAGGATTTCCACGATAATTTCTATGAGGAAATCGGAGTGTGCTTTGAAATGCCTATTTCCTTTTCCAAACTGACAGCCATGGAAAACCTGGAATTTTTCCAGAAGTTATATAAGAATCAGGCAGATGTGGAACCATTGATGAGACGGGTAGGTCTTTGGGAAGACAGGGATAAACTTGTGGGCGAATATTCCAAAGGAATGAAAATTCGTTTGAACATGGTTCGTGCTCTATTGAATAATCCAAAAATGCTCTTTCTGGATGAGCCAACCAACGGGCTTGATCCAAAGAATTCACGTATTATTAAAGATATGATTCGTGATTTCAGAGATCAGGGTGGCACCGTCTTTTTGACCAGTCATATCATGAGCGATGTGGATGAGCTGTGTGACCGGGTTGCCTTTATCACTGAAGGAAAACTGGAAGAAGTGGATTCTCCACGAAATTTGAAATTGAAATATGGTCAACGTACCGTTGCTGTGGAATATCGTCCAAACGGTGAGTTGGTTAAAGAAGTGTTTACAATGGATCAGATCAAGGAAGAAAAGTTTATGAATCTTCTCAAACACGAGTCCATTGAAACGATTCATAGTGGTGAAACCACGCTTGAAGAGATTTTTATTCAAGTGACGGGGGTGAAACTCCATGGAGAAGATTAAACATCTGGTCAAAGGAGAATTTACCCGGTTGGCCAAGTACAATCTGTTTACGGCTTCCTTTGCGGTCGCTCTGATCTGGATTGTCATGGGATATTTCCTTGAACCTGAAGAGTTCAATCTGTTTATTCCACTGGTCTTCTTAATGGAATCTTCCGCAATGACTGCACTGCTAGTGGGAGCGCAGATGTTTTATGAAAAGAAGGAACATACCATCAGTTCCATCCTTATCTCACCGATTTCATCATTGGATTACATTATTTCCAAGATATTGACCCACACCGTGAACATTCTGATTATCTTTTTTGTAATCGTGGGGTCTCTGTTCTTTCTTAAGGATATGACCTTTAATTATGTACCCCTATTAATAGCCACCGTGCTGGTCACTGCGTTTTATGTGGCTATTGGCTTACTGTTAAGCTATGTTTCCAGGGATTTTACAGCTCTTTTACTTAATTACATGCTTATGATGATTGTCTTTGTGTTTCCTTCTCTGCTTATTATGATGGGAGTCTTCCCGGCAGAGTGGAAAGATGTTCTGTACTATCTACCTACCGAAGCGACCATTCGTTTGATGAATATGGCAGTGGAAGAGGTAAAGTGGGGACAGTTCTTTTATGACAGTGCCTACATTATTGTACTGATTTATGTTTCCTTCCGCTATCTGGTCATTCCTCGATTCAAGAGTTATGCCACAGCGAATCTGGGGGTGTAATCATGATTGGACGATTATTTAAATTTGAATTCAAGAATCTGATTCGTGATCGCATGACCTTACTGATTATTGTGTATCCGCTGATTGTGGCAGGGGTGGGCAAGTGGTTGTTAACCAACGAAACATTGGATGCCATGGGTATCGAGATTATGGTGATTATTCTGGCAATCATTTCCGGATTTCTCTTTGGGGCTTCCGCTGGATTCTCCATTTTGGACGATCGAGATGATCATGTCTTTATTTCCATTCAGATTTCTCCACTCAATGTTCGGACCTATGTTTTATTTAAAGTCATCTTTGTGTATCTGATGTCCATTGTATCAGCCATGTTTATTCTGATCTTTGTGAATGCATCCGATATGAGTCTAACTACGATGTTTACCATTAGTGCTCTTTCAGCTTTCCAAGCTCCGATTCATGCCTTTATGATTAACGCCTTTGCAAGTAATAAGGTGGAAGGGTTTGTAACGATGAAAGCCAGTGGTTTCTTACTGATATTTACCATCGCATCCTATTTCTTCTTGGATTGGAAAGAGTGGCTGTTTGCCATTGCCCCTGCATCTTGGGCTGCCAAAGCAGTTCAGTCCACATTGCTTGCTCCTATGATTGATGCAGGGATGATTACGATGAATCTACCTTATTGGGGTTATATTGGCATTGGTTTTGCTTATAATATGGTATTGGCAGTTTTAATGTATCGTTTCTTTAGAAATAAAGCGATGCGTTAACTATAAAAGGAGGAAAGAACGATGTTATCTATTTTCTTATTTGTCCTTGGGGCTTTGTATCTGGTCGCCTACTTTGTGGAAATCCCGATTTTCTATATGGGAAATCCCAAAACCCGATTCATGATTGAAAAGATGGGGAAAAAGAATTACAAGTTATTGCTTCTAATCTTAGGTGTAGCACTGCTTATTGCGGCATATCTTTTCCGCTAAAATGTGATACAATACTTCTATAGATTTTCTGGAGGTATTGTATGGTTCCATTTCTTTCCATGGTGAATATTATTCTAACCATTATCATTGTATTTTCGATTCCAGTATTAACAATTATTTATTTTAAAGGCAAAAAAGGTGTGTTTCGAGCGCTTGCGGCAGGTGGTATGGGCTATTTTATGGCTCAGTACCTCTTTCGTCAGCCCCTGTTAGGCACCTTTTTAAATAATGAAAGTTTCTATTTCATTAGTGAAAATGTGGTTCTCTATGCGTTGACTCTGGGAATCAGTGCAGCAGTCTTTGAGTTTTTGGGAAGATTGCTCACACTCTCATTCTTTATGAAACGGGATCGCCAGAAGCATCACATCCTCTCTGCAGGGATAGGTCATGGGGCATTTGAAGCCATTTTCGTCGTTGGATTTACGTATATAAACAATCTTCTGATTGCCAATCTGATCAATGCGGGTCGGATTGAGGAGCTGGTCAGTGAAGCGATTTCACTTGAGCAGGTTCAAGTAGCTGTCAACACATTTATCTCAACCAACTCCTGGGTATTTTTGGTTGCGGGAGCAGAAAGAGTGATGACTTTGGTCATTCATGTAGCCATTACCTTATTGGTATTTAGAGGGATAAAATCCAAGAAGTATCTGAAAAACTTTGGGATGGCTATCGCATTTCATGCCTTACTTGATACCGTCGTAGTGATTCTACTTCAATCCGGTGTTTCCGTCTTCTTGGTGGAAGTCGTTATCTTTGTAATGATGATGGGTGCAATCTATATCATTCGCAAAATACTGGATGAATGGAAGCAAGAGGATGAAACAATGGCATTATTGGATGATGACACAAAGGAGGATATTGAGTATGTCTAAACTTGAGGTTTTCATTTTAAAACGTTGTCCTTATTGCAAATCAGCGATGAAGCAAACCATCGAACTGATGGATGAATATCCTGAGTTTACCACTCTGAATATTGAGTGGATTGATGAGCGTAAGGAAAAAGAGCGTGCGAACGCTTTGGATTACTATCTTGTACCAACCTTTTATCTCAATGGTGAGAAGTTGCATGAGGGCGGTGTTGGCAAAGATAAAATCTATGAGATGCTTAGAAGAACCTATGAGTTAAGTCAAAGTGCTAGTGAGTAGCACTTTTCTCTGTTTATCCAGGTTGTAAAATGTCCAATTTTACATTTTGGCGCAATTTCGTTTTACATTTTGGCGCAATTTCATTTTACAATTTGGCGTGACCTTATCTTAGAAAGGGATATAAGGCTTAATTTTAGGGATTTCCAAGCAGGTAGGATTGACACTGAGTTTTCAAATAATTCACCAAATTTCTGTCGATTCTGAAAAGGTTATCCAAAGTTTTTCGATTACTTGATGTTTACAGAGCACTTTGACATAATGCATGTGAAATCAAGGAGGAATCATATGAAAATCGTTACGATTGGTGGTGGCTCAAGCTACACACCAGAGTTGATTGAAGGATTTATTTTAAGAAAAGATCAGCTGCCAATTCAAGAGTTGTGGTTGGTGGACATTGAAGAAGGAAAAGAAAAATTGGAAATCGTTGGTGCTATGGCACAACGCATGGTCAAAGCTGCAGGTCTTGACTGGAAAGTGAACTTAACCCTGAACCGTCGCGAAGCACTGAAGGATGCGGACTTTGTGACAACACAGTTCCGTGTAGGACTTTTGGACGCTCGTATTCGCGATGAGCGCATTCCATTAAGCTATGGGATGATCGGTCAGGAAACCAATGGGGCAGGTGGAATCTTAAAAGCCTTCCGTACCATTCCAGTGATTTTAGACATCATTGAAGATATGAAAGAGTTGTGTCCGAATGCATGGTTGGTCAATTTCACCAATCCATCAGGAATCATTACAGAAGCTGCGATTAAAGTTGGTGGCTGGAAACGGACGATTGGTCTTTGTAACGTTCCGATTCGTTTTGAAAAGATGTGCTTTGAAGTTATGGGTAAACAAGAGCATTCCAAGGACTTGTTCATGAAATTTGCGGGTTTGAATCATTTCCACTGGCATAGAGTTTGGGATAAAGCAGGAAATGAAGTGACTCAAGAGATTATTGAACGGCTTTACAACCCTGAGAAAAAGGCTTCGCTAGCGGGGATGAAGAACATCCGTGATTTACCATTCAACTATGAGCAAATCAAGGATAGCGGATTATTGCCTTGTTCATACCACCGTTACTACTATATCAGTGATGATATGCTTAAGGATGAGTTAGCTGAGTTTGCGAAGGGTGAAACTCGCGCTGAGGTTGTCAAACGTACGGAAGCCGAGTTATTTGAACTATACAAAGATCCAAACCTAGATTATAAGCCAAAGCAGTTAACCAAGCGTGGTGGAACCTATTACAGTGATGCGGCATGTGAGCTCATTTGCTCAATTGCGAATGACAAGCGCACAGTGATGGTTGTAAGTACAGAAAATCATGGTGCTATCTCGGATCTTCCATATGATAGTATCGTCGAAGTATCGGCTCAAATTACCTCTCATGGGGCAGAACCGATTCATTGGGGTGCATTTCCAGCGAGCACACGCGGAATCCTACAAGTACAAAAAGCCATGGAAGAAGTAGTGATAGATGCGGCGGTCAGTGGCAACTATGGTACAGCCCTTCAGGCGTTCACAATCAACCCATTGGTTAGCAGCGGGAAAGTTGCAAAAGACTTGCTTGATGTGATGTTAGTTGCCAACAAAGACTATCTGCCACAATTTAAGGAAACAGTAAAACAACTTGAAGCTTCTGGAGTCGTATATAACCCTCAATAGTACAATGACGATATCTTACCGGATATCGTTTTTTCATGAAATGATTTCTCTTTTCGAAACGATTTTTCATGAAAATACGATGGTCTGTCTATGATTCTAAAAGTTCATGCCAAGAAGCATAAAACGCCTTGTAAGCGCTTATTTACATCTATATAATGGGGAACAGACAAGAAAAACGAATCTTCGTTGAAAAACTTGTAACAAAAAAAGGGAGGAGATTTTCATGAAAGATAAACTCATGAATGCGTTGTTAGCCTTTGCGGGTAAGATTTCATCACAACGCCACATGATAGCGATCAAGAATGCATTTACTGCAAACTTGCCTATCATTATCACCGGATCGTTCGCGACACTGATTCTAAATGTCGTACTATCCACCACGACGACAGGGATTTCTCTAGCAAAAGTTCCTGGAATGGCCTGGTTGGCAAACCTGGCTCCAATGTTCAATGCTATTAACTATGCCACAATGAACTTCTTTACTATCGGGTTGGTTGTACTTATTGCTTTGGAACTGGGGAAACAATACGGACATGACGAGTTCGTACTACCAGTCGTTGCATTATCTTCATATGTGTCACTCACAGCCACATGGACAACTGTGATGTCCAACGGTGAACTCATTACGGTTGCAAACGTACTGCCACGTCAGTTTACCAATGCCCAAGGGATCTTTTTGGGGATGATTGTTGCGATTGTTTCAACGGAACTTTATGTTCGCATCGTTGACAGTGGGAAATTGGATCTTAAAATGCCGGATTCAGTGCCACCAAACATTGCGAAATCATTCAGTGTATTATTTCCATCTGTATTAACCATTATGATTATTGCAGGGTTTGGTATGGGATTTGAAATGCTTACAGGTATGACCCTATTTGATGCAATAGCTACTTGGATTCAAGCGCCATTGAAAGGGATCTTAACTGGATTACCAGGTTATCTATTCTTAATCTGGATGACAACACTTCTTTGGAGTGTGGGTATCCATGGAACTCAAGTATTAAAACCAGTGTATGAAGCCACAATGCTTGAAGCATTGGCTGAAAATATGGATGCTGTGCTTAATGGACTACCAGCTCCTAATATTCTAAATAACTCATTTCTAGCTGTTTTCTCCACAGGAACAGGCGCTGGAATCACCGGAGGATTAATCGCGGCGATTCTTATCTTCTCAACACGTAAAGACTTTAAAGCGATTGCGAAGCTTTCCATTCCTGTAGGACTATTTAATATTAATGAACCAATGACCTTTGGTTTACCTATCGTATTGAATCCACTTCTTGTAATTCCATTCATGATTGCGCCAGCCGCATCCGCCACATTTGGCTATTTCATGACGAAGATTGGGGTTGCTATTCCAATGGCCTACACCGTACCTTGGACAACTCCACCACTTTTGAAATCATTCTTATCCACAGGAGGACATATGGGAACTGTCTTTGTCGAGTTGGGTGCAATTATCATTGCCTTCCTTGTTTATCTTCCATTTGTTATGATTGCAAACAAACAGGAAATGGTTGTTGAAGAGTAAAAAAGAGTTGAGGTGAATCATGAAAAACAAGAAAAAAGTAAAGCCGTTGGGTAGTGCTGTTTTGATTCATTCCAAAGAGGCAGAGTATGCAAAGAAAGTGGATGAAATCAATCAACGAGAAGATATTCATCCATTCTCGCCAGGGAAACCAATGACGTATTTATGGCTGATGCTTTTTCCACCGGTTGGTTTGTATCGTTTACTTCGATTACCCCTTGGGTTTAGTCGATCGGAAAAAACGGTATGGACGATGGTAACCTTGATTTATCTTGTATCTTTATTGTCAAGTTTATGGTAGAAGGCAGTATCCCTGCCTTCTTTTTTAAAAAAGTTTTGGTACAATGGTATTGGAGGTACTATCTATGATCATTGACCGACTAAAGGATTTGGATGATTTGACTGTACAGGAAGAAGCTGTAGTAAAATATATCCTTAAGCATCCAAGAGCATTGCTCAAAATGAGTATTAACGATTTAGCCATTGAAAGTTTTACAAGTGGCTCAACGATTGTTCGATTATGTAAAAAGGCAGGAACAAGGGGATTTGTGGATTTTAAGACCCAGTATGTCTCTGAGTATCCGGAGATGATGAAAATGGCCGAACGCATCAAGGATGTTCCATTTACAAAAACGAGCAATATCGATGATATTATTCATGGCTTACCGATGATTTATCATAGATCAGTCGATTATACCCGCAGTATGCTTGATCGGGCTACCCTTGTACGCTGTATTCACTATGTCAAAAAAGCGAAGCATATTGGCATTTATGGGAATGGATTAAATCTGGATGTAGCCAAAATGTCTCAATATAAATTTGAAGAAGTTGGCGTTAATGCCATTGCCTACGATAGTTCCCATTGGCAACACATAACCCGATTGCAACTGAACCAAACCCCGGCATTTGCGATTCTTATTTCTCATACCGGGAAAAATCCAAGTATTTTGGATACCGCAAAACGACTAAAGGAAGCAGGTATCCCCATGCTTGCCATCTGTGGAAAAGCGGACCGTCGCTTAAGTGCGTTAAGTAATGAAACGATTCAGATTATGATCAGTGATGGAACACTAGAGTTATCAAATATTATCTTTTCAATCTCAACGATGTATGTTTTGGATATTCTAACCATGGCTATGCATGTTGAGAACTTTGAGGAAATGGAATTAATCAACGACCGTTTGCAAGGTGCAAGGGGGCGCTGGCAAAACGACTAAGGAGGAAATCATGTCAAACAAACGATTCCCGGAAGGGTTTTTGTGGGGTGGAGCCACGGCAGCCAATCAGATTGAAGGTGCGTACAATCTTGATGGCAAAGGCTTAAGTGTTGCGGATGTAACACGGTTCAAACCACATGTAAGTGTAGAGGATTATAAAAAGAATAACCATATAACAACTCAGGAAATCATGGAGGCACTCGAAGATAGCGACCCGACCCTCTATGCTAAACGCCGTGGTGCTCAACACTACGAACATATGAAGGAAGATATTGCCTTATTGAAAGAAATGGGATTTAAAGTATATCGGCTATCCATTGCCTGGTCGCGGATCTTTCCGAATGCGGACGATGAATTTCCGAATGAGGCAGGCTTACAGTTTTATGAAGATCTATTTAAAGAATGTAAAAAGCATCAGATCGAACCTCTGGTGACGATGTCTCATTATGAACCGCCCCTCAATCTGGTCCTAAACTATGACGGCTGGGCAAGTCGTGAAGTGGTTGATATGTTTGTGAAGTATGTGGATGTCATTACCAAGCGATATAAAAACTATGTAAAATACTGGCTGACATTCAATGAAGTGGATAGCATGATTCGTCATCCATTCACTACCGGTGCGTTGGTTGAAGATCGCTTTGAAGAAGGAACCTTTGATCAGGCGATCTATCAGGCGATGCATCATCAGTTTGTGGCCAGTGCCCTCGCAACGAAAATAACCCATGAGAATATTCCAGGATCTATGGTGGGGTGTATGCTTACGAAGATGACATTCTATCCATTCACACCTAATCCATTGGATGTTCTCAAGGCGCAAAAACAAGCTCGTGATAACTATGCCTTTGCGGACGCACAGGTATTTGGGGAATATCCTGCCTATCTGAAAGCTCATCTTGCCTTAAAGGGGATTGAAATCAAGAAAGAGGCAACCGATGATGAAGTGATGAAAATGTACCCTGTGGATTTTGTGTCATTTAGCTACTATTCTTCATCATGTAGCAGTGCCAATCCGCAACTGCTTGCGGAAGCGAGTAATAATACCTTTAAAGGAGTAAAAAATCCGCATTTACCTACAAGCGCGTGGGGATGGCAGATTGATCCGGTAGGACTGAGGATATCTCTTGTGGACCTTTACGATCGATATCGATTACCCCTCTTTATTGTAGAAAATGGTCTAGGGGCTCATGATGAAATCAGTTCTGATGGTAAGATTCATGATGATTATCGCATTGAGTATCTGAAGGAACATTGTAAAGTGATGTCGGATGCGATTGTGGAAGATGGCGTTGAACTGCTTGGGTATACTACCTGGGGATGTATCGACCTTGTCTCCGCATCGACCAATCAGATGAGTAAGCGCTATGGATTTATATACGTAGATGTGGATGACTATGGAAAAGGAACATTTAATCGACTTAAAAAAGATAGTTTCTATTGGTATAAAGAAGTGATAGAGACCAATGGAGAAAGTTTGTTTAAATAAACTGCTGAAAGATCAATCGTTGTGTGTGATTGATCTTTTTTTCTTGAAATGAATGTAAGTTATTACATGAAACAAGTTTCGGTGACATGTGTGCTGACTTTACCGATTTCAGTATATATGTGGTATAAAAGTTTCATATTGATAAGTAAATATTATGAGTGTATGAAACAATGGTCCGAACTTTGTGTTCCTATTGTTTCAGTATTTAACCTGTGGCATAATAGGGATGACAAAAAGGAGGCTACTTTTATGAAAATCGTAACTATTGGTGGTGGCTCGAGTTACACACCAGAACTTATTGAAGGATTTATTCTTCGCCAGGCTCAACTTCCTATTACAGAACTTTGGTTGGTTGATGTGGAAGAAGGAAAAGAGAAACTTGAAATTGTTGGTGCTATGGCACAACGGATGGTCAAAGCTGCAGGTCTTGACTGGAAAGTGAACTTAACCCTGAACCGTCGTGAAGCACTGAAGGATGCAGACTTTGTAACCACGCAGTTCCGTGTTGGACTTTTGGATGCTCGTATTCGTGATGAGCGCATTCCATTAAGCTATGGGATGATCGGTCAGGAAACCAATGGGGCAGGCGGAATCTTAAAAGCCTTCCG
>ERZ869909.2391-NODE-2391-length-12547-cov-3.469447_pt1 | contig 12547 bp, 15 predicted proteins | sample MGYA00520892_ERZ869909 | MGnify/ENA primary metagenome ERZ869909 (study PRJEB32215, sample SAMEA104723947) | bioreactor metagenome | biome: bioreactor; feature: anaerobic bioreactor; material: water | place: China | collected 2015-03-12 ... | reverse complement strand
CCAAATCAATTATGGAGTATAATAGAAAAAGACCTCACGGTCTTATAATTTCGTAGGGCCAATCCAAGATACCTCCCACATCATAGATTTCAGTATAACCTAACTTTTGCAAAAGCAAAGCTGCCTGATTGGAACGGTTGCCACTACGGCAGATGATTAGAATCGGCGTATCTTTCGTTGATACGATGGTTGCAATCGATGCTTCAAGGGTGTCCAGGGGTAGCAAAACGGAGCCTTCCGCGTACCCTGTCTGATATTCCTCGTATGTGCGAACATCAATAAAGACGAGGTTTGATGTTGTGTCGATAAGTTCCATGGCTTTCTGTGGTGTTACTTTGGTTATGATTTGACTTGTAGAACTTGCGCAACCAGCCAAAATCAAGACAATTATCAAACTAACAACCAAATACTTTCTCATCGAACCACTCCATAACGCCACATGGCAATACCACCGATATCATACACTTGAGAATATCCCATCGCAGCCAACAGGCGTGTTGCGGCTGATGAGCGAGACCCACTGTAGCAGATGATAAACATCTTGGCATCTTTCTTTGGTAGTTTGCGGGAAGCAAGAGATTCCAGTTGATCCAGCGGTAAGTTAATACTGTTGGCAATATGCCCTTCTCTATATTCTTCCACAGTTCGCACATCAATGACTTTAATGGAAGGATCTTCCGTAAGCATCTTATGAGCATCCGATTGTGAGAGATGATTTGCGGATTGTCTGAAAAAATTGAACATAGTTTACCTCTTTCTGAAAGGAGTTTTTAGGATGAAACCCCAAGAAAACCAGCTTTTTAGTTATTTTCCTGATTTGCGTCAGCTAAGCAAGGAGCATCGACAGCTCATACTTTCAACCTGCACCTACAAATCATTTGCTAAAGATGAAACCCTAATGCACGGCGGGAAAGCCTGCAATGGGTTAATCTCGATTGTCAGTGGTCAGTTAAGGGCTTATATTCAGTCCCCTAACGGCAAGGAAGTCACTTTATATCGACTCTTGCCTTATGACATTTGTGTGATGACAGCATCCTGTCTTCTTCATAATATGCAATTTGATATTCACTTAAGTGCTGAAAGCACCACCCAAGTGCTTCTTATTCCTACTTCGACCATTGAAAAGATAAACGAAGTAGATCCAATTTTCAAACAGTTTACCCTGGATCTGATGACCCAGCGCTTTTCCGATGTGATGTGGGTGATGGAGCAAATCGCTTTTTCTGCCATGCCTGCACGAATTGCCTACTTTCTTATGGACAACTATCAGCAGAAACAACAGCAAACCCTACTGTTCACTCATGATTTTATCGCAAAGGAACTCGGTTCTGCACGTGAAGTGATTAGCCGTTTACTCAAATACATGGAGCAGGAAGGCTTGATTGAAGTGGGCCGCGGTAAGATTACCATTAAAGACCCCATTCGGCTCTCAAAGCTTTCGGATGAACTACTTTAATAGTCCTAGAATTGCTCCTTCATTACCAAAGCCTACCTTTTTCTTATACAGTTTACCGCCTTTAAATGTCATGATGGTTGGAATGCTCATAACATCATATTGTTGAGCCAAATACGGGTAACGATCCACATCCAGTTTAACAACCTTGATTTCAGGATGTTCACTAGATATTTTTTCCATCACAGGACCGATCATTTTACATGGACCACACCAGTCTGCATAAAAATCGACGATGACCGGGCGGTCACTCTGCAATACTTCTGTATCAAAATTGTCTTCATTTACTTGAATTAGTTTCATAGGTTTACCTCTTTATTCCTACGATAGTTTATATGAAAAAAAGCCCGGTGTCTGTGAGATTATCACACACCGGGCTTTAGATTTCAAATAGTGAATCGTTGAATGGAATTTTCAAATGTTCATAGGCTTTGGATGTGGCCACACGACCTCGAGCTGTTCGATTAATAAAGCCCAATTGCAGTAAATAAGGCTCATAAACATCTTCCAGAGTCATTGGTTCTTCCGAAATGGAGCTAGCAAGTGCTTCAAGTCCAACAGGGCCGCCTTTAAATCGTTCGATAATTCCTTTAAGATAGCGAATATCAACTTCATCCAATCCCAATGCATCCACTTTAAGCCGATCAAGCGCATGCTGAGTGATGGTTAGGTCGATGACATTGTCATTGAATACCTGGGCAAAGTCCCGAACCCGGCGAAACAGCCGATTGGCAATCCGGGGTGTTCCCCGTGAACGTTTTGCAATTTCAATCACAGCTTCTTTTGTAATTTCGGTTTCCAGTACTTTTGAGGTTCGCTTGACAATCGAAGCCAACTCATCCTGAGTGTAATATTCGAGTTTTGAAACAATACCAAATCGATCACGTAGAGGTGCCGTCAAATCTCCTGCTCGTGTCGTTGCACCAACAAGTGTAAATGGTGGTAAATCCAGACGAATCGATCGGGTCGTAGCATCCTTACCTACCACTACATCAATCACAAAGTCTTCCATCGCCGGATAAAGTACCTCTTCCACGGCTTTGGGAATTCGGTGAATCTCATCAATGAACAAAACATCGCCCGGTTCCAGTGAGCTTAAAATCGCAGCAAGATCACCCCCACGTTCAATGGAAGGCCCACTCGCTACCCGAATCTGCCCACCCATTTCATTGGACATAATATGTGCAAGAGTGGTCTTACCTAATCCTGGGGGACCATAAAGCAGAATGTGATCGAGCGCTTCGTTTCGACCGATAGCCGCCTGAATGAACACCCGAAGGTTTTCCTTCAATGCATGCTGACCGATGTATTCATCGAGTGATTGTGGACGTAATGATAGTTCTTCATCCTGATTCGCCCACTCTGCACTTAATATCCGTTCCATTAAAAGCCTCCCTTACGAGTTAAAATCCATTTTAACGACAGTTTAATGCATTCATCCAAAGGTTTATCCAAATGATGCATCAGCTCCTTATCCAACCCATTGAGTTCGTTGGCTTTGTACCCAAGCGATTTCAACGCTGTCAACACATCCTGAAGCAGCGGATGACCTTCTACCTTCTTGTTTGATGTCTCAACCAGTTTCCCCTTTAAATCTAGAACAATTTGGGAAGCAGTTTTTGGCCCAATACCCGGCATAGAACGAAGGTAATTGACATTTTGGCTTTCAATAGCCCCCACAAGCTGAGAATAGGAAGACGCGTTCATCATGGTTAAGGCTGTTTTAGGCCCTAACCCTTTTACTGAGATCAATTGCTGAAAAAGCACCAGTTCATCCTGAGAGAAGAAGCCAAAAAGCTGCTGATCATCTTCACGAATATGATGGTGTGTAAAAAGTAGAAGATCCTGTTCCATCTTCAATTGATTTTTATGAGCGGTAAAGATTCGATAGCCAACCCCGCCACTGGTAGACAGGATCACGCAATCAAGTCCATACGAGAATACTTTGCCTTTTATAAATGCGATCATGTTATCACCTTGCACAATTATAACAAAGTGTACAAAAAAAAGATATCCTTTGACGGATATCTACTCTACAAATACAAACGTTGAATCACAGAGTGCGATGATGTCACCATCTTTGGCTCCTGCTTCACGAAGTGCCTCATCGACACCCCATTTGCGAAGCTGCATTGCCCAGCGCATTACTGCTTCATCACTTTGAAGATCTGCCTGCTGATATCGTTTCTCAATGATATCGCCCACAAGTCTAAATTGACCATCCCCAACTTTTCGAACTTCAAAAATCGGTTCTTCCTTCACAAAGGTATATACTTTACGATCTTCCGTAATTTCACCCAATGTAAATTCTGGCGTAACTTCAAGTAAATCTGCAACACGATATAAGACACGATCCAAACCTTCTGTAATTAACGTAATCGCTTCAAATACTTCCACATCCGGATAAGTCTTTTTAAATCGCTCAAGATTTTCAGGAGCATCTTCTAAATCCATCTTATTGGCAACAACGACCATCGGACGTTCCATCAGTCGGTACTGATACTGACGCAGTTCTTCATTTATGACGGTGAAGTCCTCCACAGGATCACGTCCATCGGCACCGCCCATATCGATGACATGTATAATTACACGACAACGTTCAATATGACGCAGAAACTGATGACCAAGTCCTTTGCCCTGATGAGCTCCTTCAATAAGACCTGGCAAGTCTGCCAAAACAAATGAACGTCCATCGCTTACGCCTACAACCCCAAGATTTGGTACGAGTGTCGTGAAGTGATAATCCGCAATTTCCGGACGTGCCTTGGAAACCACGGATAAAAACGTGGATTTTCCAACAGATGGAAATCCGACAAGACCTGCATCCGCAAGTAGTTTGAGTTCAACCATGACTTCCTTTTCTTCACCAAAAGCTCCTTTTTCAGCAAAGTCGGGTGCTGGGTTGCGTGATGTAGCAAAATGCCAGTTACCGCGACCGCCTTTACCGCCTCCGGCAATGACTGCGCGCTGACCAGGCAGCGTCAGATCAGCGATTAGAGCCTGTGTTTCTGCATCCTTGACAATGGTTCCAGGAGGGACAGCTAAGACTAAATCCTCACCGCGAGCTCCTGACATCTTCTTATTTTTCCCATTTTCACCAGAACTTGCCTTTAAATGCTTCTTATAATGCAAATCGAGTAAGGTAGATTTATGGGTATCGACTTCAAAAATGATGCTTCCGCCATTACCTCCATCACCGCCGTATGGACCTCCTAAAGGCACATATTTTTCACGACGAAATGAGACAAGTCCGTTGCCTCCATTTCCTGCTTTAATCTTTAATTTTACGCGATCGATAAACATAAAAATCGCCCCTTCCTTAAAAAAATCCCCAACCGGGGATTTTTATGCGCTTGGATATACTGAAACTTTTGTTTTGTCACGGCCTAAGCGTTCAAACTTAACAATACCGTCGATTAGTGCGAACAAGGTATCATCGCCGCCTCTGCCAACATTGGTACCAGGATGAATCTTGGTGCCGCGTTGACGATACAAAATGGATCCAGCAGTTGCAAATTGTCCATCCGCTTTTTTCGAACCTAAGCGTTTCGAATGTGAGTCACGTCCGTTTTTGGTTGAACCTACACCCTTTTTCGACGCAAACAATTGAATGTCTAATACGTATTTCATGGCTTTACACCTCCTGTTTTTTTATCTTAATATACTTCTTGTAAGAATGCTCAATCGTCTGTAACTGATAGAGCAATGTTTTTAATATCATTTGTTGAGTTGGATGTAACGATGTCACGGAAATGTCAACAAATCCTTCTTCGATAATCTCACTCGTTGTTCCTTCTGCCAATTCCACCAAGGCATTGCATCCACCAATTGTGATTGAACTAACGGCTGCACACACAAGGTCTTTTCCTCGAACATCATATTCAGCATGACCACTGACGGTCAAACGAAGAATATCCTGTGTTTTGGAATGCTTGACAAGAACGGAAATCATGTTAGGCCTCGATGGATTCAACCACTAAACGTGTGTATGGTTGACGATGACCTTGTTTACGGCGGGTTGAGCCTTTTTTCGATTTGTATTTGAAGATAATAATCTTCTTGGCTTTTCCTTGTTTTTCAACTTTAGCGTTGACTTTAACACCCTTAACGTATGGTGTACCAACACGAGTTGTGCGATTTGAGTAAACTAAGACATTGTCAAAAGTTACTGTTTCGCCTTCAGCCACATCCAATTTCTCAACGAAAATGGTTTGACCTACTTCAACCTTTAATTGCTTTCCACCGGTTTCGATTACTGCGTACATTACGTGCACCTCCTTTTTCCTTTTGTGATACTAAGACTCGCCTATAAAGGTGGGTTGCCCACTTAAACCCTTAAAAGTGCGGTTGTAGTCCTAGGACGTACAACTGAGTCATATTAGCATAGTGTGAAGCTTCCGTCAATGACAAATCGCTTCGCTTTGATATTATACACGATAAACACTCAAATGTATAGTATTTTAGCCCAGTAACTGAACCAAAAATAGGATTTGCTGCCACACAATAGGCAGAAAAACGGCAGGTAACATATTCGCCACTCTCAACTTCGTTGCATTCAGCATATTCATTCCTAAAGCTAAAATCGCCAGCGAACCAATGACTGACATCAGTGTGATGGTTGAGGCTAAAAGAAACTCACCAAAGAACATAGCCAACAGGGTGATGCTTCCTTGATAGATTAGAATGACAAACGCTGAAAACATAACACCGATTCCCATGGTAGCAGCTAAGGCAATAGCTGCAATAAAGTCCAACAGTGATTTGGCAAAAAGAATGTCATAGTTCTGATGTAAACCACTTTGAATCGAACCGACAATCGCCATTGCGCCAACCCCAAAAAGTAGACTGGAACTGACAAATCCAAGGACAAAATTTCCTTTCGATTCTTTGGTCATAAACTGATCTTTTAGGCTATTGGCAAATTGAGTTAAACGCAGATCGATATCAATCCACTCTCCCACAAGTGACCCTAAAGCCATCATGACGATGACTAGCAAGAAATTGGTTTCTTCCATTGCCCCTTTAATTCCAAGGAAGGCAACACAAAGACCTAAAGCTCCCATAAGAGCCTGGATGTACCTTTCTTTCACTCCACGATGAACCAGTATTCCCAGCAAGCTACCCATAATGATAGCCATCGTATTGACAAATGTAGCAATCATTCACATTCCCCTATCTTTATACTTTTTTCAATCAACGTAGCTCTACGTTTATACCCAAATTGCAGACACATGGTCGCGACGGTTGCACGGCGGTAATCTTCGACTGTTTGCATACGCTGCAGAAACAATCCATGATGTGATGCACATGTGAGCAAATCATGCAGATAATCTGATCGAAATACAAGGTAGATACGACCCTCTTTTTTTAGATTCCTACCGATTGAATCAAAGAGATCATCGATAGTTAAGGTTGTTTGAAATCGGGCAGACTCAATCTGCGACTGTTGACTTCGAAGCTCTTTGGACGGCTGTACAAAGTACGGTGGATTACTGATAATCACATCCACTTTTTTTCCATGATAATTCTGAATTGGTGTGGCATATAGATCCACATTTTCAAGTTTATGATAGGCCATGTTTAGTTTGGCTACCTCAATGGCCTCCTCGCAAATATCAACACCAATCAACTTTTTAGGACGATATACACTGGCTTCAAGAAGCAATGCACCGTTATTGGTTCCAATATCAAGTACGACATCATTTTCCCTGATTTTCATAAACAAAGAAAGCGCATGGGTATCCGTGTTGATTCGGAAGTGGTCCTTGCGCTGATATAGTTTCAGTCGGCTATGTGGTAAGTAATCCAATGTCATTTCCATGTTGTTCACCTTAGCAGCCATTATACACCAAGAAGACAAAATTTAAAACTGTGTATCTACAGGTAAATCAACGAAAAAGCAGCTGCCTTCGGTTTCATTGGAGAAAACACCAAAATTAATCGAATGGGCAATGCATATGGATTTAGCGATAGCCAATCCCAGACCGGTGGATTGGGTACTGCGGGTAAAGTTACGATTTGACTTGTAATACCGATCCCATATGTAAGGTAAATCTGTTGGAGAAATTCCATGTCCATGATCAATAACAGATACACGAATGTTTTCCTTTTTCCGAACTGCGGAAATGATGATCAGTTTGTCCTCACCCACATGGGCAATGGCATTATTGACAAAGTTATACAGAACTTGTCCAATTTTAACTTCATCCGCGATGACGACAAAGGTTTCATCTACCTGAACATCAAAGGTAACCGATCCATTCTCACTAAATCCAGAAAACAAGGTTACGATATGGTCAATCAATGATTTCAAATGCATCGGTGCTGGAGAGACACTCAGACTGTTGGCCTGATATTGCGATAGCTGAAGCATGTCATTGACCAGACGATCAAGATGAGCGGCTTCGTGAAGGATAATATCCAGATGCTTTTCACGTTTTATCGGATCATCACCAGAAAGTTCCTTAATCATTTCCGCATAAGCCTTAATCATGGTAAGCGGTGTTTTAATATCATGTGATACATTGGCAATAAGGTCTTTTCGAAGTTCATCCATTTTACTGATTTCATTGGTTGCAAAGTTCAATGTCTGTGCAAGCTCCTTAACTTCACTATAACCTTCCGGCTCAAAGGTAACATCAATGTTCCCTGCCGCAAGTTTTCGTGCGCTTTCGGTCATTTTAGCTAAGGGCTTGGCAATCCGACTGGAAATGATAATCGTAAAGAATCCGGATAATAAAAAGACAACAATCGTGACATAAATAAACTGATCCTGAAGAATCGCAATGGTGGAATCGAGTGGTTCAATGGGCGCATTCACAAACACATAGTAGTTCGCCAGATTCACCTGCACTTCCTTTCCATAGAAAATCATTTCCTGTCGGAAGTTTAGGTTCTGAAGTGTAAAGTAAAAGTCCGAAGTTCCTGCTTTTTTGGCCTCATTAATATATTGTGAGAGAAGCTCAGCATCGCCACCCCCACGAAAACGTGATAAAAAACAGTTAACTCCCAGTGTGTCCACATAGTAGACTAAGTCCTGCTGGGCATTGAATACGGTAGCACAAACATTATTGCGTACAGCTACCGAGACAATGGAATCACTGAAACGATCCTGTTGAATTCCCTGTTCAATCATGGATGCCACATAACGAATATCTTTGATTTTTGTGTTTCGATAATAGGGTTTTAAAAAGGTAATCTGAAGTATCCAGAGCAAACCTAAAATGCCCATGGTTAACACGAGCAAATAGGTCCACGTTTTAAATCGAATGCCTTTAATGTTCAGTTTCAAATTTATACCCTGTGCCACGCACTGTGACAATTAAGTGACGATAATCCTTAAGGTTATGCCGTAGCATCTTGATATGTGTGTCAACTGTACGATCATCTCCGAAATAGTTGTAATTCCATACTTTATCCAATAGAACATCTCTGGATAATGCCTGATTTTTGTGCTTGATTAAAAAGACAAGAAGATCAAATTCTTTGGGAGTCAATGGCAGTTTCTCATCATCAATGGAAACATTACGACCGTCCACATCCACTTTAAGTCCCTGATATTGAAATATTTTGCTCTCTTTACCATAGTAGCGTTCAATGACAAGTTTGATGCGAGCCATTAGCTCTTTTAAAGAGAATGGTTTGACAATATAGTCATCGATACCCAGTTCAAATCCTAGTAGCTTATCATACTCTTCAAAGCGGGCAGAAAGCATAATGACAGGTACATCCTGTTTAGCCTTGATTTGCTTGCAAGCACTAAAACCATCTAAATTTGGCATCATAATATCCAGTAGAATCAAGTCGAATTTTTCCGTTTCAATCATCTTCAATGCTTCAAGACCATCACTGGCTTGCTTTACCTGATAACCATGAGCTACCGCATATTCACTGACAACATCACGAATTCTGACTTCATCATCTACAATGAGAATTTTTGACATGATTTCACCTCAGTTCAAGTTTACTTTTAAATTGTGTTATTTATGTGAAAATCAGGACGAACCAATCATCGTCATATGACGAACGATGCAGTTCCCCTTTTCTTCGATATTTCCGGAAATCTCAACAATGTTTCCTTTGACCAGTAAATTCTGAAACATCTGATACTGTCTTGGCCATAAAATACAGTCCATATTCATGCCTTCATCACCGACAGTGAGAAAGGCCATCATGTCTCCTTTTTTGGTTCGGGTTACCTTAAACCTCGAAATCATCGCCACAAAAGTGACTTCATGATTCACTTGGGTTATTGCGGTCGCTATGGGCGGATATTTTCTTTTCATCTGTGCTTTCATAGAAATTAATGGATGATCCATCAAAAAGAATCCAAAAACTTCACGTTCCTTTTCACTAATGAGTCGTGGATTGTCCGCAATCGCAATGACTTGAGGCACTGAGACCAGAGACAAATCAATTCGACTTTGCCCATTGACTTCAATACGAACCAAATCCGCATAAACGATCGCATCATCCAGCGTTGCAATCATACTTTGACGCGATAAGCCGAACTCGTCACAAGCTCCAGCCCAAATCAAAGATTCAAACCATTTGCCTGTAAAGCGGTGGGCACTCATTCGTGCCACAAAGTCAAAGAAACTTCTAAATGTACCTTTTGCACGTTCCTGCTCAATCAGCTGATAAGCAGCGATGCCAATTCCTTTAATGGCAATCAGCGGGAAACGAATCGCTGAGTCATTAATCGTAAAGATTCGTTGACTTTTCTGAACAGATGGAGGAAGTATCGTAATATTTCGCATACGACACTCATCAAGATATTGTGCCATCTTGCCTTCGCTTCCAATGACACTGGATAAAAGCGATGCATAGAATAACAGTGGCACATTGGCCTTCAGATAAGCCATCTGATACGAAATAAGAGCATATGCGACAGAATGTGATTTATTGAAACCGTAATTGGCAAATTTCAGAATATATTCAAATAACTCCACTGCCACATCATTTGAAATCTGACGGTTTATACACCCCTGAATAAACTCACCTCGCAGAGCCTGCAATTCCGACTCCTTTTTCTTACTGATAGCCTTTCGGAGTACATCAGCACGTCCCAGCGAGAATCCGGCAATCTGTTGTGCTATTTGCATGACCTGCTCCTGATATATCATAATGCCAAAGGTTGACTGCAGAATTGGCTTCAACTGCGGAATGAGGTAGGAAGTTGACTGCGGATTTTCTTTTGCAGCTAAAAATGCGGGTATATTTTCCATTGGACCCGGTCGAAACAAAGCAATCGTGGCCACAATATCATCAAATTCCTTGGGTTGCATTTTACGGATCAGACTCTTCATTCCATCGGATTCAAGCTGGAATACGCCCATCGTATCGCCTTTGGCAATAAGCTGATAGGTTTCCTTATCATCCAAAGGAATTTTCAGTATATCGATCGGTGGTTGCATCTGATTGACTATTTCATCAATAATTGTAAGATTTCGTAAACCGAGAAAGTCCATTTTGATTAAGCCAATATCCTCAAGATACTCCATGGAATACTGCGTGGATACCAGTCCTTCGTCAATATAGACAATAGGTAATACTTCCTGTAGTGGTTTACCTGAAAGCACAATTCCTGCCGCATGGGTGGATATGTGACGAGGTAAGCCTTCAAGAGCTAACGCATGTTGATAGACATTGTTTAGGATACTGGATTGCTCAAGCATTTTTTTGAAACGTGCAGATTCCTTAAAGGCACTCGCAAGCGTCACCTTTGGGGCATTACCAATGGCTTTGGTTAATAGTTCAAGATCTTTTAATGGAACTCCCATCACACGTCCGACATCTTTAATTACCGCTTTTGCGGCTAAAGTATTGTATGTGATAATTGATCCAACATGCTCTTCACCATATTTTTCCTTCACATAGTCAATGACTTCCTGACGTCGTGTATCCGGAAAATCGATGTCAATATCTGGCATGGAAATGCGTTCAGGATTCAAAAAACGTTCAAACAGTAAGCCATATTCGATAGGATCCACATGGGTAATTCCCAACACATAGGCCACTAGGCTACCGGCTGAACTCCCCCTTCCCGGTCCAACATAAATGTGCTGCGTTTTTGCGTAACGTATAACATCATAGACAATAAGAAAGTAGTCCTCATAGTCCATGGAAGTTATCACCTGAAGTTCAAAATTCAATCGTTCGATGTATTCGCTTGGGATTGGCTTTCCGTTCATCCGTTTTTTCAGACCAACCTTGCATAATTGTGACAAAAACTGTTTGGAAGTCACCTTTGCATCCAACGGAAACAAAGGCAAGCTTGTTCGTCCGTTAAGTTCAAACAACTCACATTTTTCGGCGATTTCATCGGTAGAGATCAGATCATCAATGTCATATAACTCAACTAGTTGACGGGTGGATGGCATATGATGATGCAATCGGGGTAAAAGACGCTTGTCATCTAAAGTTAAGTTTTCTTTAATACCACGAAGAATCCGATGATAGATTTCATCTTCTTCTTTTAGATAGTAAACTTTTGGAAGTGCAACTGTGCGCATCGACTGTTTTTGAGCTTGCTGCTTTAACCACTGATTGTTTTTGTACCAAAAAGGAGCATGCTGATTGGAGAGTCCGATATAGACATCCTTGAACTGATGTAGACGAGTGAGTTTTTCACGTAAGGGTTCCACAGACTGATGAATCATATCATCTTCAAGATATCCACCTTCACCTAAGGCAATGACAACGCAGTGGTGTGTATGAACTAAAAGTTCATCAAAATCAACAACGCCATCTTTTAGCATTCGATTGGATAAATAGATGCATTCTTTGTAACCTTCTTCATTTTTACTTAAGACGATAAACTGAGCTTTCATCTGATCGATACTAGCATCAACCCACAATCCGACAATCGGTTGAATGTTCGCCTGCTTTGCTTTCAAGATAAATTCCATAGTCCCAAACATGGAACCATGATCACAAAGCGCGATGGCAGAATAACCACGCTCTTTCGCACCTTCAATAAGTTTATCTATGGTCAAACAGGAAGATAACAGAGAATAGCTACTTTGATTTGCAAGTAATACGGCCATAAGTTACCTCCTTTTGACATGTACTTATATTATAACAAAAAAGCGC
>ERZ869909.2390-NODE-2390-length-12549-cov-4.878368_pt1 | contig 12549 bp, 12 predicted proteins | sample MGYA00520892_ERZ869909 | MGnify/ENA primary metagenome ERZ869909 (study PRJEB32215, sample SAMEA104723947) | bioreactor metagenome | biome: bioreactor; feature: anaerobic bioreactor; material: water | place: China | collected 2015-03-12 ... | reverse complement strand
CCAGCCCGGTGAGGTGGGGGAGGCCACCGCCGCCGTGCTGGTGCTGACCTACATGGGGGTGCTGGTGGGCCCGGCGCTGTTCAGCCTGATCGTGTGGCTCAGCGGCAGCTATGCCGTAGGCTTCCTGCTTCCCACGCTGACCGGTGCGCTGGCGGTCTTCTGCCTATTGAACTGCGTGCGCAGCGATGCCGCGCCGAGCACCGCCTGAGCGGTCGATCCATTCCAACAGGTGCCCCCTGTCGCGCTATGCTGACAGTGACCGAGACACTTCGTATTGCGCCAGACCACAAGGAGAACGCCCATGTTGGATCTGATCTCCCACCCGGCAGACCATGTCGTGGCGATGAAGGTGGGAGGCATTGTGACGGGCAGTGAGCTTCAGCACGCCATCGATGCCATCGAGGCCGCCAAGCGGGATCATCCTGTGATCAGCCTGGTGGTCGAAATCGAAAACTTGCGCCTGATGACGCTGACGGCCCTGCTCAAGGACGTCGGTTATGGCCTGACTCAGCTCGGTGATCTCGACTGCTATCACCGCGTCGCCGTGGTCACCGACCAGACTTGGATCGAACATATTGCCCACCTGGAAGAGCGGCTGTTCAAGGCAGTGGAGATCCGCACGTTCTCTCGTAACGAACGTGTCGCTGCCATGGCCTGGGTCGGCGAACTGCCCAAGGGCGCCCATGAGGATCCCGAAGAGGACGGCTATCACGGGGCCTGACCCTGCCTAGTCATCTCGCGGCACGCTTTCTTGCCGGCTGAGTGAGGGGCAAGGTGCTCGAGCCCCTGGTGGTCAGCGGCGCCACTCCTCAGATAATGGCATGGCGTACCCGGGCGGAGACCCACTCCGAGGCCAGCACGGTGACGAAGATCATCAGAAAGATCACGCTCACCTGATTCCAGGCCAGGCTGTTGATCGCCGAATTGAGCTGGAGGCCTATCCCGCCGGCTCCCACCAGGCCCAGCACCGTCGACTCACGGATATTGATGTCCCAACGGTAGACGCTGATGCCAGCGAAGGCGGGCATCACCTGGGGCAGCACGCCATAGCTCATGACCTGCATCCGTCCGGCCCCCGTGGCGCTGATCGCCTCGACGGGGGTGGGGTGGATCTCCTCAATGGCTTCATAGAGCAGTTTGCCGATGAAGCCGATCGAACGAAGTGCGATGGCGATGATCCCGGCCAGTACGCCTGGGCCGAGGATGGTCACCAGCAGCATGGCCCAGATCAAGGAGTTGATCGAGCGTGACGAGACGATAATTATCAGAGCGAGGCTGCGCACCAGCGGATGCGGGGAGGTATTGCGTGCCGCCAGGAAGGCGACAGGAAAGGCCATGGTGATACCCAGCAGGGTGCCCAGGGTCGCGATGTTGATCGTATCCCACATCGGTTTCCACAGCCGGTGGGCATAGCCCCACTGCGGTGGCAGCATGCGGCTGATGAGATCGCTGCCCTGACGGCCGGCATCCTCGACGAACACCCACATGGTGTTGTCGGAAATCATCTTCCAGCACAGCAGGAACAGCGAGATGCCAGCCAGCCAGGCCAGGTAGCCAAGCCACTGGGCGCGGGTGGTACGTAAGCGCCAGATGGGCGTGCCCTGGGATGTTGTCGAGAGAGGCATGAAGGGATTCCTCTAGGCGGGCCGAACGCTCATTGCGTCCAGCGCCGCACGTGACTGGAGGTGTATTCGCAGAGCAGCACGATGGCGATGATGATCAGCAGGATGGCCGCCGAGGTGTCGTACTCGTAGCGGCTCATCGAGGTGTTGAGCGTGGCACCGATGCCACCGGCACCGACGATGCCGATCACCGCCGACTCGCGGAAATTGATGTCCAGGCGATACATGGAGAGGCCGATCAGGCGCGGCATGACCTGGGGCTGCACGGCGTGGTTCATGGTCTGCCACCAGCTCGCCCCGGTGGCGCGGACGGCTTCCACCTGGCGCCAGTCCAGATCCTCGATGTCCTCGGCCAGCAGCTTGGCCATGAAGCCGATGGTGGCGAAGGCCAGGGTGATCATGCCGGCGAGGGGGCCGAAGCCGAACATCACCACGAAGAGGATGGCGATGATCACTTCCTGGAAGGTGCGCGATACCGTGATGATGCCTCGGCACAGCAGGTAGACGGGCCAGGGAGCAATGTTGCGGGCCGCGCCCAGGCCCACAGGAATGGCCAGTGCCACCCCGATCACCGTGGAGGTCAGCGTCATGGTCAGGCTTTCCAGCAGGCCATTGACGATATCGGTACGTCGGCTGACGAAATCCGGCTGGGCGAAGGCGGCCAGGAAGTTGAGCCCGCGGCTGGCGCCCTCGGCGACGCGTGCCCAATTGACGTCCACGGTAGAGAGCGCCAGTACCAGATAGACGACCGCTCCGATGGCGAGCCCCCAGCGCAGCTTCGGGTCGGCGATAAGCGGCAGTCGTTGCCACTGGCCCTGGCTGGCGAGCCCTTGTCGACTCATCGCGCGCCTCCCGTGGCCAGGTTGGGGGCCAGTTTAGGAGCCAGGTTGGGGGCCAGTGGGGTTGGTTCCGCCGAGGGCTGGAATGGGATAGCCGAAGGGTAATCCTCCTCGGCGGCCTGGGTGTCCCAGTCCTCTTCGCCATAGATGGTAGTGAGGATTTCGGCGGTCAGCTCGGAGGGCTTGCCATCGAAGACGATTTCGCCGGCTCGCAGGCCGACGATGCGGTCGGCGAACTGGCGGGCCAGCGCCACATCGTGAATGTTGATGATCGCGGCCAGTTCACGCTCGGCGCATAGTTCGCGGATCAAGCGCATGATCTGGCGGGAGGTTTTGGGGTCAAGACTCGCGGTGGGTTCGTCGACCAGCAGCAGCTGGGGACTCTGCAGCAGGGCACGGGCGATGCCGACCCGCTGTCGCTGGCCGCCGGAGAGTGCATCGGCACGCTTGTCCAGTGCATGGGCCAGACCGACCCGTTCCAGCAGGCGAAACGCCTCGGCGACGGTCTCCCGCGGATAGCGACGCAGAAAGCTGCGCCAGAAACCCACGTAGCCGAGTCGCCCGGAAAGCACATTTTCCATGACTGTCAGGCGGTCCACCAGGGCGTATTCCTGAAAGATCATCGCCATGGCGCGGCGGGCCTTGCGCAATTGCTGCCCGGATAGCAGGGTCAGTTCGGTGTCGCCCAGGCGGATACTTCCCTCGCTGGGCTCCACCAGACGGTTGACGCAGCGGATCAGGGTGCTCTTGCCGGCCCCGGAAGGGCCGATCAATGCCATCACCTGGCCGCGGGGCAAGGCCAGATCGATATCGACCAGGGCTCGGTCCCCGGTGGGGTAGCGCTTGTAGACGCCGGTTAGAGTCAGCATGAGCATTCTCCGTCATTGGTGAACGAAGGCCGGGAAGAAGCTTCCCGGCCGGTGCAAATCATGCGTACCTGGCTCAGTCGCAGTCGTAGGTAACCCCGTTCGCCTCGGCGATGGTGCGGATGACTTCCCAGTTTTCCCGGTAGGTGATGGGAATGAACTGTGCCTCGCCGGAGTTGGCGAACTCGGCCTCAAGCGCACTGCCTTCCCAGTCGTAGCTGAAGAAGGCGTCCTGGACCTTCTCGACCAGCTCCGGATGGAGGTTGTAGACGGTGCCGTAGGCTGTCGTGGGGAAGGTGTCGGAGGTGTAGATAATCTCGTAGTCGCCCTCGTTGACCACACCACGGGAGATCATGCGCTGGGCGACTGAGTTGGCGATGGCGGCGGCATCGTAATCCTTGTTCACCACACCGAGGACGGAGTTGTCATGGCTGCCGGAGAAGGCAGCCTCGAAGTGCTCGCCGGCCTCCAGGCCGTATTCGGAACGCAGCAGCGCCGAAGGGGCGCGATATCCCGAGTTCGAGGTCTCAGAGGTGAACGCCAGGCTGCGCCCGGTCAGGTCCTCTACGGTCTCGATGCCGCTGCCGGGGTAGGTGATGATCTCCATCTCGTAGCCGAAGGAGCCATCCTCGGCGGCCATCATGGTGAAGGGTACGAAGCCGGAGCAGTTGACCGCCACCGGTACGCCACCGGTATTGAAGCCGGCAACATGCAGGCGACCGGCGCGCATGGCTTCCAATTGGGCGGAGTTGGACTGCACAGGGAAGAACTGCACCCGCTTGCCGGTCTTTTCTTCCATGTGCTCGAGGAAACCGGCCCACACTTCGGCATAGACCGACGGGTCTTCCACTGGCGTATAGGCGAAGACCAGGGTATCGGGGTCGACCCACTGGCTCTCATCCGTGGGAGCGTCGGCGACCATGTCGCCATCATCATCGGCGAAGCGTGATGAGAGATCGGCGCTGGCGTGGAAGGAGGTCAGGGCCAGGGCGCCGGCAAGCGCTGTACCAATCAGGGTCCGGGGGCGGGTGGCCAGGGGCCGGTTCTTGAGTGCAGTAGCCTGGGGTGCAGTCGTCTTGGATCGCATCGGTCTCACCTGCTGAACGGGAATGAATGACAGGCGTCATATTGGCGGCTGCTTATGACGATGTCGGGTCAGAGGCGTGTCGATGGGATGAAGATGGAGTGACGCTTGTTTAACCGTTTAACCGGCCAGACGAAGGCTCGCCAATGCGAATGCCCATCCGATGGCCGCCCCGGCTACTACGTCACTGATGTAATGCAGTCCGAGCCCTACCCGTGACAGGGCGATCAGCAGCGACAGCGGAACCAGGATCGGCAGCAGCCAGGGAGCGTGTGTGGCGGTCAGGATGCAGAACATGACCGCGTGCATGGTATGACCACTGGGGAAGCTGTAGCGGTCGCGTGCCGGCTCGCCGCATTGAATGACATTGACGAAGGTGATGAAGGGCCGCTCTCGGCACAGCCGTGTCTTGAGTAGACGGTAGACGGCAATGGCAACGAGGGCGGTGATGCTGTACTGCAGTAGACGCCGGTTGCCCAGGTTTTCATGCAACAGTGGTTGGGCGGCGATCAGTGCGACCCAGACCGGCCAATCGCCGAACTTGCTGGCAAGCCGCAGCGTGGTCAGCCAGGGGCGGTGGATGCTGAGGCGCGCAAAGCGCTGGCAGAGCTGCCACTCCAACAGATCGAGGCGATCAAATACGGCAGGGGTGCGTGGGCGCATACGGTGTCTCCCGGGCCTGTTCAAGGACTGACAAGAAGGTGTCGGCTATGGCCGGCCAGCGGCAGCCCAGTGCGCGCAGACGTGCAGCCCGGCCGAGTCGTGCATAGTGTGCAGGCTTCTGGCAGAGCGCTGTTGCCGCTTCGCGAAAACCGATGGCGTCGCCATAGGGTATGGTCAAGCCATTGACGTTGTGTTCGATCAGTTCGGCTGCGGCAGCATGACGAAAGGCAATGACGCCAAGCCCGCTGGCCATGGCCTCAGATACCACGTTGCCCCAGGTCTCCGACCGGGAAGGGAAGAGGAATAGGTCGGCACTGGCATAGTGACGCGCCAATTCGTTCGAGGGCAGGAAACCGGTAAAGTGGGCTTGTGGAAGCGATTGCTCCAGCGAACGGCGAGCGGGGCCGTCGCCGACAATGACCAAGGCCATGTCCGGCCGGGCATCGAGCATGGCGCGAAAGCTTTCTCGCAGCAGGCCGAGATTCTTTTCCTTGGCCAGGCGTCCCACGTGAAGTGCGACGGGCTGATGCTCACCGACGCCCCACTGGCGGCGAAGTTCGGGATCGCGATGTGCTGGGGAAAAGTGGGTTTCGTCGATACCCCGTCCCATCACTGCCAAATTGCGGAACCCCTGATTTGCCAGCAGATCGGCCTGCATACGCGTCGGTATCAAGGTGGCGGCACAGGCATTGTGAAAATGGCGCAAGGTACGCTGCATTACGGGGGCCAGCCAAGGCACTCCGTAGTCATGGCAGTAGTGATCGAAGTTGGTATGCCAGCCGGCCACGACGGGGATGGACAGGCGTCTCGCGGCCCGCTGTGCTGACCAACCCAGAGGGCCTTGAGTGGCCAGGTAGATTACATCGGGGCGTTGCTTCTGCCACAGGCGCAGTATGCGCCGCGTGGCGGGCATGCCGAGCCGTACTTCACGATAGCCTGGCAGCGAAACGCCACGGACCTGAAGCTCGGCCTGCATGCGGGGAGCGGGGCCGCTCCGTCTGCCGGATGTCGCTGGCGTGGGACGAATGAGCTGCTGCTCCACCCCGCGAACAGTGAGTTCCTGACTCAGCTGTTGCAGGGTGTGGGCAACGCCATTGATCTCCGGATACCAGGTCTCGCTCACCAGACAGATACGCATGAGGTCCTCGTCGCTCACTGGCCCGGCAGGGGCCCTTGGCATCCGAGTATGCGGTCCTGGTATGACATACCGGCGACAAGCGCATGATGATGGGATGACGCTTGTGTCGCCCAACTACACCCTTGTCCACCATGGTCGGCTCGCCAATCGCGCGCGAATCCGCGAAGCTTGACCCTCAAGCTGCCCGGAGTCCGCCATGAAGCATTCGCCTGCCTATCGCCTTGCCGCCACCATACTGCACGGTTTCGACGAGTACCGTTCACGCTTCAAGGAGATCACGGCGGATGCCAGTCGACGTTTTCGTGACGCCGCATGGCGGGAGGCACAGCAGGCCTCTGCGGAACGAATCAACCTCTACGACGAGAAGGTCGAGGAAACCCTCGACAGACTCAAGCGTTCATTTGGCGACGAGGATCTGACCCATTGCGAATGTTGGCGCGAGGCCAGGAATCACTACGCCGAGCTGATCAGCCAGCGTCTCGACTACGAGCTGGCCGAAACCTATTTCAACTCGATGTTCTGCTCGATCTTCCATCACCGCCATATCCGTAACGACTGGATGTTCGTCTACAGCTCCCGGGATGCGGCAGCGCACCACTCAGGCATCGAACGCTGTCGCCGTCTACCGGTAGACGGGAAATGGCAGGATGCCATCCACTGGGCGCTGAAGGATGCTCCTTTCGAGACGCCGTTCGATAACCTGCAGCGTGACTCTCGGCTGGCCGCCGAGTTTCTGCGTGGCCACCTTCCGGCCGCCATTCTCGACGCGCCGGATACCGAGGTCGAGCTGCTCAAGAGCGTCTTCTACCGCAACAAGGGCGCCTACCTCGTGGGACGCATTCGGGGGGGCGGTGAGCAGGTCCCACTGGTGTTACCGGTGCTTCACGATGAAGGGCAGGGCCTGCACCTGGATACGGTACTCATCGAGTCCGATGAGGTCTCGATCATCTTCTCCTTCACCCGCGCCTACTTCCAGGTGGAAGTACAGGTGCCGGGTGAGTTCGTCGATTATCTGCAGGAATTGATGCCCGACAAGCCCGAAGGGGAGCTGTATGCGACGATCGGCTTCTTCAAGCATGGCAAGACGGAGTTCTTCCGCGCGTTGAACCAGCAGGTTGCCAAGCGGGAGGATCAGTTCATCATCGCACCCGGGGTGAGGGGCATGGTAATGGCGGTATTCGTGCTGCCGTCGTTTCGCACGGTGTTCAAGATCATCAAGGATCGCTTCGACCCTTCCAAGCAGATGAGCCGGGAGAACGTGCGCGAGAAGTACAGCCTGGTCAAGCGCCACGACAGGGTCGGGCGCATGGCCGATACCCAGGAGTTTTCCAATTTCATTGCCCGCAAGGATCATTTCGCTCCCGAGTGCCTGGAAGAACTGCTCAAGGTGGCGCCCTCCAACGTCCAGCTAAAGGGTGACAAGGTCATCATCAAGCACTGCTACACGGAGCGGATGATGACACCGCTGAACATCTACCTGGAGCAGTGCGATGAAGCCGAGACAAGGGCCGTGCTCAAGGATTATGGCAATGCCATCAAGCAGATGGCGGCTGCCAACATCTTCCCCGGTGACATGCTGCTCAAGAACTTCGGCGTCACTCGCCATGGCCGAGTGATCTTCTATGACTATGACGAGGTCTGCTATCTCACCGAGTGCAATTTCCGTCATATTCCGGAGCCGATGTATCCCGAGCAGGAGCTCTCCGATGAACCCTGGTACTCGGTGGGGCCGAATGATATTTTTCCCGAGGAATTTGGCCCCTTCCTCTTCGCTGACATCCGGCTGCGCAGGCTCTTCTATGCATTGCACCCTGAGCTGCTCGACGCGGATTACTGGAAGGGATTGCAGCAGGCCATTCGCGATGGACGGGTCATCGACGTCTATCCCTACCGCAACAAGCAGCGGTTCACCGGCAGCGAGGAAAATGGCCTGGTTTATTGAAGCGAGCCGCTTCCAGACTTGCCGTTTCAATGTGTACGAGGGGCAAATGTGTACGACGGGCAGCAGCAATGACGAGGCAAGGTATGGTTGAGGAGAGGTATGGCTGAGGAGAGGCGCCCCCATCTGGTCGTTTTTACCGGTTCCGGCATCAGTGCCGAGAGCGGCATTCAGACCTTCCGGGCCAGCGATGGCCTGTGGGCCGACCACCCCATAGAGGAGGTGGCCACTCCCGACGCCTGGCGTCGCGATCCACGCCGCGTACTCGCGTTCTACAATACGCGCCGGACCCAGGTGCGCCGGGCTCGACCCAATGCTGCCCACAAAGCCCTGGCCGGGCTGGAAAAGCAGGGCTTCCGGGTCAGTATCATCACCCAGAACATCGATGACCTTCACGAGCGCGCTGGTTCCCGTAACGTGCTCCATTTACACGGTGAAATCCTCAAGGCTCGCTCCACGGTGGACGCTCGCATGCAGTATCGTCTGCCGCGTGGGGGCATCGAAATGGGCGATATCTGCGACAAGGGGAGCCAGCTCCGCCCTGACGTGGTGTGGTTCGGCGAGAGCGTGCCGCACTTTACCGAGGCCTGTGAGATCGTCAGCGACGCGGACCTGCTGTTGGTGGTCGGTACCTCGCTCACCGTGATGCCGGCCGCATCGCTGCTGGAACATGCCCCATGGGATGCCCCCTGCGTGCTGGTGGACCCAGACGCGGAGAGGCTGTCGCCCCCCGGAGTGGCACGGCTCAGCCAGACGGCTGGCAAGGGGGTGCCAGAGCTGGTGCGCCACTGGAGGCGAGAAGGACGCCTGTGGATGCCGGAGACACTGTTAGGAGCCTCTCCCTAAGCGGGGAGCCATGGTAGAATGCCGCCCCTTTCAGCACCGCCGAAGGCCCTCATGTCGAACAATACGCCCAGCACTTTCGGCGACCGTGACCCCGCGACGGGTCATCCACGGCCGCCACGGCGAGAGTTCAAGGGACGCGGGAGTTTTGTCGAGCGCTGTTCCGGCTGCAACCTGCCTCGCCTCAACTGCCTATGTCCCTTTCGGGTTCGTGCCGAAAGCGAGGCGCGAGTGTGGCTGCTGACCCATCCCTTGGAGCACTATAAACCGACTAATACCGGGCGGCTGATCCGCGACGTGCTGCCCACCACCGAGGTGTTCACCTGGTACCGTACGGCGCCAGACGAGCGGCTGCTGGCACTGCTGGAGGATGAGCGCTTCGCCCCCTTTGTGATTTTCCCCGACGACCAGCCGGACTACGCTGACCGGGTGGTAGGTCTCGAGGCGGTGGCGGAAGCCAAGCGTCGGGAGCGCATCCCGGTCTTTATCCTGCTCGACGGCACCTGGCGACAGGCGCGGCGTATCTTCCGCAAGAGCTCCTACCTGGATGGCCTGCCGGTATTGCCACTCGCCACCGAACGGCTGACCCGCTATCAGCTGCGCAAGCCGGCATCGGCGGCGCACCTGTGTACCGCCGAGGTGGCCGTCGAACTGCTGCGTCAGTCGGGTGATAGCGAGGCCGCCCAAGTGCTGGACGATTACTTCGATGTCTTCAACGTCAGCTACGCTGCCAGCCGCGCCTACCACAAGATCGAGCAGCCGACTGCCGCCATGAAGCGGTTGCAGAATCGTCGTTTGCCGTAAGCCATCAGCCTCGCGCTTCGGCCACTCGTACGCAGGCGCGTCCCTCGCTCTTGGCCTGGTACATTGCCATATCGGCCCGATGCACCAGATGGTACGACGTATCGCCCGGCTGCCATGCGGTAACACCGATGCTGATCGACACCGTGCCGACTGGCGGGAAGGAAATGTCGAGGAGCTCCTGGCAGAGGCGACTGGCCAGTTCGACGGCCTGGGGAAGGTCGCAGTCCGGGGCGATAATCAGGAATTCCTCGCCGCCCCAGCGCCCTAGGTGATCAGAACCTCTCAGGCGAGCCTGGACTTCCAGGGCCACCTGTCTCAGTACCTGGTCACCTGTATCATGCCCATGGGTATCGTTGATGCGCTTGAAATGGTCGATATCGAACAGCAGCAACGAACAGGGCTTGTCGCCGTGTTCGGCGATGGTCAGTTCCGCCTGCAGGAGCTCCTCGATGCGGTATCGGTTGGTAATTTGTGCGACCGGGTCGATATGGGCCAGGTGCTTGAGCCTGGCATTGCGCGCATACAGGCGCCTGCAGCGCCCCCGGGTTCGCCAGATGGTGATCTCGGTCGATAGCAGCCTGCCGATATCGGCAGCGGCCTGCCGGTCAGTCGCAGACCAGGGGGGACTCGCCTCGCCTTCCTGGTCTTCCTCAGCCTGTCGGAACAGCATCAGCCAGCCGGCTGGTCTGGACTCGTTGGTGAGGGGAACGGCCAGCATGCCGGTGATATCGCTCCGGGGAAGGCAGGTCTTGCCGATCGCCGTGAGGCTCAGTCGATGACTGCACCAGAAGGTGTCGGGGGAGTGGCGGTCGAGCTGAGCACCCAGTTCCTGCAGGGTTCTGGCAGCCGGACGCTTGCCCAGCGCCAGGACCTTTCCTTGGTATACTAAGGCGATACCGCAGGCTCGGAAGTAATGCTTGCAGGACTTGGCGGCTGCCAGCAGAGATGCGGTGGATAACCGGTGCTGGCGGCGAGTGCCGAGCCGGGCGGTCATTGTCAGGAATTGTCTTCGGCGCAGGGACTCCTCCCGTTCCAGCAGCAGGGCATAGCGCTGGAACGCCGTATGGGCCAAAAGCTTCAGCAGATGGCGAAGCGTGGGTGCCAGGTAGCAGGGCCGAGGACCATGACAGGCGATCAATCCCCAGCGGCGCTGCGCATCCTGCAGGTTGATGACAAGGGCCGCATGCGCCTTCATCTGTCTCAGCCAGCACCGTTCGTGGGTCGGGACCGCGCGAAGCGCGGCTCGGGAGAGGTCCAGGGCACCTGCTCCTGTCAGGTGAACGGGGTTTGCCGTGGTGTCAGCAATCATTCGTAAAGGGATGGCCCCGGAAAAGAGATTCTTTGGCGGTCGTGACGGGGTGGCGGAACAGTCCCGGCATCCGTTTCGTGCTGCTACGGGGACATCGTTTGCCGGTAGCCGTCGCAGGTGGCCGTCATCGTCAATTCGATAGGCCTCGGCGGCCTCGAACCCGGTCAGCTCGCGCAGCGCCTTCAACAGCAGCGCGAGCACCTCGGCCGGGCTGTCGGCTTCGGCAATGCGTGAACCCCAGCCAGCCACGAGATCCGCCAGGTTGTCGGTCAGGTTTCCGAATGGCTCCAGCTCCAGAATGATGTTGCTTGCCATGCCGTGTGCGGTGACATGCAGCGGTTGTGCCGGGGTTTCAAGCCGACAGGTGGCGGTGCTGGAGCGGCCTGCTGCTCCCTTGCCGAGGCGGGAGGCGAGCAAGGAGATGGGGTCCGCACCCAGAAGGGCCGATGGAGAGCGGCCGAGCACATCGGCTGGTGTCTGGCCGAGGAACCGCTTCAGGTTGGTGCTGGTGAGCATAACGCGGCGCCAACGCTGATCGACAACGATCATGCAGCCATGGGGCTGGATGGCACTGGCGGTGTCTGCCAGTACCCTCTGATTAGTACCTCGCATCGAGATCCCTTTGAGGCGAGTCCGACATGGGGGGCCTGTTGTGTTTTGGGCCGATGGCCGCGGCTGTCGGAGCTGGCATAGACGTCCAACTGACATGATGGGAGTTAACCATTGGTTGCTATATTAGATCAACTACAGTTTAACTGCGAGTGTGGCGTACGCGTCACATTCGCGGAATGAACGAAAAAAATGCCTTTGCCGAACGCCTGGCATCCGCAATGCGGGCGGCCGGCTATGAGCCCCGGCCCGCCGTGCTGGAGCGTGAATTCAATCTGCGTTACTGGGGAAAGCCCGTCACCCTGCAGGGCGTGCGGCGCTGGCTCTGCGGCGAGACCTTTCCCCAGCAGGAGAAGCTTCAGGTGCTGGCGGAATGGCTGTGCGTCGAGCCCCAGTCGCTGCGCTATGGGGAGGCCGTGGGACTGCAGATTCGCGAGACTCGGGGCCGGTGGGAGAGATCGATCAGTGGCGAGGAGCGCCAGGTGCTGCAACGCTACCTTGCGCTGCCGGTTGCGCAGCGCAAGGTGGTGGCTCAGGTCATCGAGGCGTTTTCTCAGGCCTATGGCCCACAGCTGGACGAGGCCGAGGATACGCTGGAAGGAGGGTGAGTGTTGTGGTCACGAGCTCCCGAACAGCGCGCCTGCGATGCGAAACCCGGCAATCCAGGTACCGGCTGCCGAGCCCAGCGTGGCGAACAGGAATACCAGCAGGGTGCGTGAAACACGGTTGCGCCACCATCCCTTCAGTTCGGTGACATCGTGGCGCAGGGTGGAGAAGTCGCGCACCTTGGGCTTGCGCAGCCACAGCTCCACCCCGGCGGCCACGAAGCCGGC
>ERZ869909.2389-NODE-2389-length-12555-cov-6.812390_pt1 | contig 12555 bp, 8 predicted proteins | sample MGYA00520892_ERZ869909 | MGnify/ENA primary metagenome ERZ869909 (study PRJEB32215, sample SAMEA104723947) | bioreactor metagenome | biome: bioreactor; feature: anaerobic bioreactor; material: water | place: China | collected 2015-03-12 ... | reverse complement strand
CTGGCGCGAGGCCGCGGCCGCAATCGGCGTCACGCCACCGCAAGGCCCGTCCCGCGGACCGGAGACCTTCTTCGACGGCAAGGTGTTCGATCCCGAAGATCCCGCAGCCTACCTCGCGTCCCTTGCGATCACGCGTCTGTCTGCCTGATCCCACGATACCGAACAGGAGCTTCATGCGATGAACGCGATGCCTGCACGTCCCGTGCTGATCGATGCCGCATCCGATGCGGCGCCCCCGGATAAATCCGCGGCCCCGTCAAAGGCCATGAAACCGAAGACATCGGGGATGAAAGTCCTGCCGCTCAAGATGCCTTCCAGCATGTATGCAGCGCGCATCTCGTCGGCGCTCGGCAACACCGCGGTCACCGTCATCCCGCCGCTCGTCGTCGTGGCCGTGATGCTGCTCGTCTGGCAGCTCGCAACCGACAGGCCCGGCGCCGCGTTGCCGTCGCCCTTGAAGATCTGGGCCGAAGCGGGCGATCTCATCGTCTCGCCGTTCTTCGTTTACGGCCCGCAGGATATCGGCCTCGGCTGGCGCGTGCTGACCAGTCTTGAGCGCGTGGCCTACGGCTTCGGCCTCGCCGCCGTCTTCGGCATCGCGCTCGGCGCGATGATCGGCCAGAGCGTCTGGGCCATGCGCGGTCTCGATCCCATCTTTCAGGTGTTGCGCACGGTGCCGCCGCTCGCGTGGCTGCCGATCTCGCTCGCCGCTTTCCAGGACAGCGGCCCATCGGCCGTGTTCGTGATCTTTATCACCGCCGTCTGGCCGGTGATCATCAACACCGCCGTCGGCATCCGCAACATCCCGCAGGACTATCGGAACGTCGCCGAGGTGCTGCGCCTCAACCCGTTCGAATATTTCTGGCGGATCATGATCCCGTCGGCCGCCCCCTACATCTTCACCGGGCTTCGCATCGGCATTGGCCTCTCGTGGCTCGCCATCGTCGCCGCCGAGATGCTGACCGGCGGCGTCGGCATCGGCTTCTTTATATGGGACGCGTGGAACTCCTCGCGCCTCTCCGACATCGTCGTCGCGCTCATCTACATCGGCGTCGTTGGCTTCGTGCTCGACCGGCTGGTCGCCCTGATCGGCCGCATCGCCACGCGCGGCACCGCCAACGCCTGAGGAGAGGAATTCATGACAATGACCGAAAAGCCGTTTCTCCAGATCCAGGGCGTGCACAAGACCTTCCGCCGCGGTGGAAGCGAGACCGAAGTGCTCCACGACATCAGCCTCGACATCGCCGAGGGCGAGTTCGTCTCGATCATCGGCCATTCTGGCTGTGGAAAGTCGACGCTGCTCAACCTGGTCGCGGGCCTGACGCGCGTCACGACGGGCGCCGTTCTTCTTGAAAACCGCGAGGTCAACGATCCAGGTCCCGAGCGCGCCGTGGTGTTCCAGAACCACTCGTTGCTGCCGTGGCTCACCGTCTACGAGAACGTCCACATCGCCGTGAGCAAGGTGTTCGGCAGGACGAAATCCCGCGCCGAACGCCACGACTGGACGCTGCACAATCTCGAACTCGTGCAGATGGCACACGCCAAGGACAAGCGCCCCGCGGAGATTTCGGGTGGCATGAAGCAGCGCGTCGGCATTGCCCGCGCGCTCGCCATGGAACCTAAGGTGCTGCTGATGGACGAGCCGTTCGGCGCCCTCGACGCGTTGACGCGGGCCCACCTGCAGGACTCGGTGATGCAGATCCATGCGCGCCTCGGCAACACCGCGATCATGATCACGCACGACGTGGATGAGGCCGTGCTGCTTTCCGACAGGATCGTGATGATGACCAACGGGCCGTCGGCACGCATTGGTGAGGTGCTGGACGTGAACCTGCCGCGCCCGCGCAAGAGGTTGGAGCTGGCGGCCGACGCCCGCTATATCCAGGCCCGCGAGGCGGTGCTCAAGTTCCTTTACGAGCGCCATCGTTTCGTCGAAGCGGCGTGAGCGAGGGGCCCAGATGAGCGAGCCTCTCGTCATCGTCGGCAATGGCATGGCCGCGACGCGCCTCGTCGAGGAGCTGACCACGCGCGCGCAAGGGAAGTACGCGATTGCGGTCGTCGGCGACGAGCCGTCGCTCGCCTACAATCGCGTGCTGCTCTCGTCCGTGCTTGCGCGCGAAGTCGCGGCGGAGGACATCGAGCTCAAGCGTGCGGAATGGTGGCGCGACCGCGGCGTCACGCTCGTCTACGGCCGGCGCGCGGTCGAGATCGACACGCGCCAGCGTTTCGTGCGTCTCAGAGGCGGCGCCAGGCTCGCCTTCGGTAAGCTCGTCATCGCCACCGGATCGGAAGCCGCGCGTCTGCCGTTGCCGGGCGCCGACCTCCCCGGCGTTGTGACCTTTCGCGACAAATCCGACGTCGCGACACTGCTGGAACGGGCGCGGCCAAGCGCGCGCGCCGTCGTGGTCGGCGGCGGGCTGCTCGGCCTCGAAGCGGTCTACGGCCTCATGAAAGCCGGGATGCATGTCTCCGTCGTCCATCTCATGGACCGTCTGATGGAGCGGCAACTCGACCCCCGCGCCGGAGAGCTTTTGAAGCAGGCCATCGAAGTGCGTGGCATCGAGGTGGTGCTCAACGCCGAAAGCGAGGCCATCCAGGGTCGCCGCAAAGTCACCGGCCTCAAGCTGAAGGACGGGCGCGACATCGCAGCCGATCTCGTGGTCATGGCGGTCGGCATCCGTCCCTGCGTGCAACTCGCGCGCGACGCGGGGCTCGACGTCGGGCGCGGCATCGTCGTCGGCGACGATCTCGCAACCAGTGCTCCGGATGTTTACGCCCTCGGCGAGTGCGCCGAGCATCGCGGCGTCTGCTACGGCCTCGTCGAGCCCGCCTACGAGCAGGCGCGCGTATTGGCCCGCAATCTGGCGGGAGAAAACGCCCGCTACACCGGCTCGCTTCTGTCTACCAACCTCAAGGTCTCAGGCGTGAGCGTCTTCTCGGCCGGCGACGTGCTCGGCGCTACGAACACGGACTCCATCGTGTTGTCCGATCCCGGGCGGAACACCTATCGCAAGCTCGTGATCGGCAAGGACCGCCTCGAGGGCGCGGTGTTGGTCGGCGATACGAGCGATGCGCTCTGGTACCTCGATCTCATTCGGTCGGGGCGCCCGGTCTCGGACCTGCGGAATGATCTCGTATTCGGGCGTGCGTTCGCCGAGCCGGGAGCCCAGGCGGCATGAACAGTGGGGAAGCCATGACAGCCGAGTTTTCGACAGAGCAGAAGCGATACCTGGAAGGCTTCGTCTCTGGCGTGCAGGCAGGGCGCGTCGCGCGGGGCATGTCGCCGGTCGGATCGGGCAGCACCGCTCCGGCCGAGCCGATGGGGCCCGACGCCGCGCACATCAAGGCGCAGGAGAGCGCGAAGGCGCGAGGCAAGAAGCTCGCCGACCAGGAAAACTGGAAGCGCGAGGAGAACCCGTTCGATTCCTATGCCCGCTTCAAGGCGCAGGCGGAAAGGGGTGAATATCCGAAACCGCCCGACAACTTCCGTTGGCGCTATTACGGCCTCTTCTACGTCGCCCCCGCGCAAGACAGCTACATGTGCCGGCTGCGCATTCCGAACGGCATCCTGACGCATTGGCAGTTCGCAGGGATCGCCGACGTGGCGGAGCGCTTCGGCGGCGGCTACGCGAACATTACGACGCGCGCCAACGTCCAGATCCGCGAGATCGAAGCCGCCAATGCCGTCAACGTCGTCGAGGCGGTGCAGGATCTGGGTCTTTCGTCGCGAGGCTCCGGCGCCGACAATATCCGCAACGTGACCGGCACGCCGACGGCCGGCATCGATCCCTTCGAGCTGCTCGATACGCGGCCCTACGCGCGGGCATGGCACTTCCACGTGCTGAACGACCGCTCGCTGACGGGCCTGCCGCGCAAGTTCAACGTCGCCTACGACGGGGCTGGCCGGATCGCCGCTCTCGAAGAGACGAACGACATCGGCTTTCAGGCCGTCGAGGTCGAAGACGGTGCCCCGGTGCCCGCCGGCATCTATTTCCGCCTCATGCTCGGCGGCATCACGGGCCACAAGGATTTCGCGCGAGACACGGGCGTCATCCTGGAGCCGTCCCGAGCGACGCAAGTGGCCGACGCGATCGTCCGGGTTTTCATCGACAGCGGAGACCGCACCAATCGCAACAAAGCCCGCCTCAAGTATGTGCTCGACGACTGGGGCTTCGACAAATTCTTGGACGCGGTGGAAGCAAAGCTCGGCGCGCCGCTCACGCGCATCGACGCGAGCCACATCAAGCCGCGCAGGACGCCGGACCGTCTGGCCCATATCGGCGTGCACGCACAAAAGCAGGCCGGCCTCAACTGGATCGGCCTCGTGCTCCCGGTCGGAAAGCTGACCTGCGATCAGATCCGCGCGGTCGCGGCCCTCGCCCGCGATCTCGGCGACGGCGAGATCCGCCTGACGGTCTGGCAGAACCTGATCGTCTCCGGTGTGGCGGACGCAAACGTGGCGGCGGCGCTCGACCGCATCGAGGCGATGGGCCTCGCCGCCGAAGCCTCGTCCGTCCGCGCCGGTCTCGTCGCCTGCACGGGAAGCACGGGCTGCAAGTTCGCAGCCGCCAACACCAAGGGCACGGCGGAGGCCATCGCGAACCACGTCGAGGGACGGCTTGCGCTCGACACGCCCGTCAACATCCACCTGACCGGCTGCCATCATTCCTGCGCGCAGCATTACATCGGCGACATCGGCCTGATCGGCGCCCGTGTGCCGGTGGGCGACGACGGCGACACGGTCGACGGCTTCCATATCCTGGTCGGCGGCGGATCGGGCGCGGACGCGACCATCGCGCGCGAGATTGAGCGCAACGTGAAGAGCGAGGACTGCCCTGCCGCCGTCGAGCGGCTGCTCGGCGCCTACCTCGCGCATCGCACGGACGCCGCCGAGACCTTCTTCGCCTTCGTCAACCGACACGACATTGACACTCTGCAGCGCCTCGTCGGAGGGGCTACGCCATGACCATCCAGACGCCGCCCGCGACCCTCTCTGTATTGATCCCGGAGAATGCGCCGTTCTCCACCGAGCAGCGTGCCTGGCTCAACGGCTTCTTCGCCGGAATGTTGTCGCTCGATGCCGGCGCGGTGCCGGCGGCGACGACCGACCTCGGCGTCGCAGGCGTCCAGGAACCGGGGGATGACGGCGCGCCCTGGCACGACCCTGCTATCGAGCTCGACGAGCGCATGAAGCTCGCCGACGGCCGGCCGCTGAACCGGCGCATGATGGCGGCCATGGCGCAGCAGGACTGCGGCCAGTGTGGCTACAATTGCGAAGACTACGCCAACGCTATCCATGAACAGGCCGAGCCGCGTCTCAACCTCTGCGCACCGGGCGGCAAGGCGACGGCGCGGATGCTGAAAGCCCTCGTCGAGGAGATGGGCGGCGGCGTGCTCGACCCCGACGAAAAGAAGGCAAAGGAGAATGCCAAGAAGCCCGCCGCGTCAGGCGACCCACGTCCCGGCTATTCGCGCGAGCTTCCCGTGCCGGTGCGTTTCGTCTCCCGCCAGCGGCTCAACGGCGAAGGCTCGGAGAAAATCACGAACCACATCGAGATCGATCTTGCGGGAAGCGGGATCGACTACGAGCCGGGCGACAGCCTCGGCCTCTTTCCGGAGAATGATCCGCGTCTCGTCGACGCGATCCTCGGCGCGATCGGCGCGCCTCCAGATTTCCCGATTGGGGACAAGACGCTGCGTGACGCGTTGATCAAGGAGACGTCGCTGGCCCCCGCGCCGGACGCGCTATTCGAATTGATCTCGTATCTCACCGGCGGCGAACGCAAGCGCAAGGCGCGTGCGCTGGCCAAGGGGCAAGACCCGGACGGAGACGCGGAAAACCTCGACGTGCTCGCCGCGCTCGAGCGCTTTCCCGGTCTGCGTCCCGATCCCGAAGCGTTCTACGAAGTGCTCGAGCCGCTGCAGCCGCGTCTCTATTCGATCTCGTCGTCGCCAAGGGCGAATCCGGGTCACGTCTCGCTCACCATCGACACGGTGCGTTACGAGATCGACGGTCGCGCCCGCCTCGGTGTGGCTTCTACGTTCTGCGGCGAGCGCATCGTTCCAGGCGCCGAGCTTCACGCCTACGTGCAGAAGGCGCACGGCTTCGCGCTGCCCACAGATGGGGCGACCCCGATCGTCATGGTCGGGCCGGGCACCGGCGTCGCGCCGTTTCGCGCCTTTCTTCAGGAACGCCAAGCCACCAATGCGCGAGGCCCCGCGTGGCTGTTCTATGGCCACCAGCGGCGCGCCACCGATTTCTTCTACGAGGCGGAACTCGGCCTCATGCAGGAAACAGGCACGCTGGCGAAGCTCTCGCTCGCATGGTCGCGCGATGGCGACAGGAAAGTCTACGTTCAGGATCGCATGCGCGAGGAAGGCGCGGAGCTGTTCGCCTGGCTCGAAAAGGGCGCGCACTTCTACATCTGCGGCGACGCGAAGCGCATGGCCAAGGACGTGGAAGCCGCGCTGACAGACATCGTGGCCGAGCAGGGGAAGACGTCGATCGAGGACGCGAAAGCCTATGTGGCGGCCCTCAAGAAAGTCGGCCGCTATCAGGCCGACGTCTATTGAGGGACGACATGAACGCGCCTCTCTCCCCACCGGCCGTCAAGACCACCTGCCCCTATTGCGGCGTCGGCTGCGGCGTGCTCGCTCGGCCCGATGGCTTCGGCGGAGCACAGATTCAAGGCGACCCTGAGCATCCCGCCAACTTCGGCCGTCTCTGCTCCAAGGGCTCGGCGTTGGGCGAGACGCTCTCGCTCGACGGACGCCTCCTCCATCCAATGATCCGCAACGGCGAGGGAAACCTCGCCCGCGCCACATGGGGCGACGCGCTCGACAAGGTCGCCGCAGGCTTCAAGGAAGCTATCGCGCGGCACGGCCCGGACGCGGTTTCCTTTTACGTCTCCGGCCAGCTCCTCACCGAGGATTATTATGTTGCCAACAAGCTGATGAAGGGGTTCATCGGCTCGGGCAACATCGACACCAATTCGCGTCTTTGCATGGCGTCGTCCGTGGCCGGGCACAGGCGCGCCTTCGGATCGGATACGGTGCCCGGCTGTTACGAGGATCTCGACGAAGCCGATCTTTTGGTGCTCGTTGGATCGAACGCCGCGTGGTGCCATCCGATCCTTTTTCAGCGCATGGCGAAGAACAAGCGCGAGCGCGGCGCGCGCCTCGTCGTCATCGATCCTCGCGCGACGCCGACGTCCGACGAGGCCGACCTCCTGATCCAGATCGCGCCGGGCATGGATTCCGTTCTCTTCTGCGGCCTTTTTGCGCATCTCGTCGACAAGGGTGTGATCGACCGCGCATTCCTGCGCGATCACACTGGAGGATATGCAGAGGCGTTGGCCCGTGCGCGCCACATCGCGCCCGACATCGACGCGGTGGCGGAACGCTGCGAGGTGCCTCGCGCGGACATCGAAACCTTCTTCTCCTGGTTCGCGGAGACCGAACGCGCGGTCACGCTCTACTCCCAGGGCGTCAACCAATCCGCGCAGGGCACCGACAAGGTCAACGCGATCATCAATTGCCACCTCGCGACGGGGCGCATCGGCCGTCGCGGCATGGGCCCGTTCTCGCTCACGGGTCAGCCGAACGCGATGGGCGGTCGCGAGGTCGGCGGGCTCGCGAACCAGCTCGCCGCACACATGGATTTCGACGCCGGGAATATCGATCGCGTGCGCCGCTTCTGGAATGCGCCAGCCGTCGCCGAGCGTCCCGGCCTCAAGGCCGTCGAGCTGTTCGAAGCGGTCGCCGAGGGACGCATCAGGGCGCTGTGGATCATGGCGACGAACCCCGCCGTGAGCCTGCCGCGCGCGGACGCTGTGCGGAGCGCGCTCGGCCAGCTCGATCTCCTCGTCGTGTCGGACGTCGTCTCGCAAACGGATACGCTGATGGCCGGCCCGCACGTTGTGTTGCCGGCGGCGGGCTGGGGCGAAAAGGACGGCACCGTCACCAATTCGGAACGGCGCATCTCGCGCCAGCGCGCGTTTCTTCCCTCGGCGGGCGAGGCGAGGTCCGACTGGTGGATCGTCAGCGAGGTCGCGAAGCGCATGGGGTTCGCGGACGCCTTCGACTACGCCTCCCCTGCCGACATCTTCCGCGAGCACGCCCGGCTGACGGGGTTCGAGAACGGCGGCACACGCGCTCTCGACGTATCCGGTCTCGCCGCGATCTCCGACGAGGATTACGCGCGCTGCGATCCCGTGCAATGGCCTGTCGTGGAAAAGGGAGCAGCGGGCGAGAAGCGGCTGTTCGCGACGGGCGGCTTCTTCACGCCCGATCGGCGCGCGCGCTTCGTTGCCGTCGCCGATCCCAAGCTTGCCGCAATGCCAGGCCGGCTCCTTCCGCTGCTTCTCAACACGGGCCGTGTCCGCGACCAGTGGCATACGATGACGCGAACCGGAAAATCGCCGCGTCTCGGCGCGCACATCGACGAGCCGTGCGTCTCCATTCATCCGAAAGATGCCGAAGCCTTCGATGTCGTGGACGGCGGGTTCGCCCGCATCTCGACGTTGTACGGAAGCTCCGTGCTGCGCGTCGTGTTCTCGGAGGCGCAGCGCAGAGGCGAGATCTTTGCGCCGATCCATTGGAACGGGGACACGGCCTCCGACGCACGCATCGGCGCACTCGTCCAGGACACCTGCGATCCGGTCTCAGGTCAGCCAGAGATGAAGGCGACCCAGGCGACCATCGCGCCCGTGAGCTATCCCCTCCACGGCTTCCTGCTCTCTCGGAAGCCGGTCGAGATGCCGGCGAATGTCTGGTGGGCCCGCTCGGCCGTCGAGGGCGGCTTCGGCTACCGGTTCGCCGCGCACCCGGCCGGAACGCATTGGGCGGACCTCGCCAAGCGTCTCATTCCCGGGCGGGATCAACTGGCAGAGCTTCTGGATGAAGGGCAGGGCCGCTATCGCGCGGCCTTCGTGCACGATCGCACGCTGGAAGCCTGTGTGTTTCTGGCTAAGCGCGCGGATGCCCTGCCCGGCTGGGATTGGCTCAAGAAGCAGCTTGCCGAGCCCACGCTTTCGGAACCCGCACGCCGGGCGTTGCTCGCGGGCCGTGCACCGGACGGCGGCACGGATCACGGACCGCTGGTCTGTGCCTGCTACGGCGTGGGGCGCAATCAGATCTACGGGGCGATCGAGAACGGCGTGGCCGGGTCTGTCGAAGAGATTGGTGCGGCGCTCAAGGCCGGAACCAACTGCGGATCGTGCCTGCCTGAGCTGCGCCGCCTAGTGGCGGAAACAAAGGCGGGCGTTGCCGCCGCATCGTAGGCTGCGTGAAGCCGTTGGCCACCATCGTGTCATTGTTTGGTCTCGCGGCCATTGACACCCGGCTTCGGACGCCATGAACCCGCCAAACACCGGCGTATCGTAACGCACCCCGTTCATCATGCCGCTTCAGTTCGCGAAGCACGTTTGACACATGATCGCATATTTTCGACAACTCTTTGGAAACCTTGGCGCTTCAGGCTGCGTTGATGCGTGTCAAGGGCAGCGTGTCGAGCCCCTGCGAATATGCCCAGATATGAGACCGGTCTGACGAGGTTCGGATGACGAAAAGGTCCACGGCGCGGCGGATGGATGTCGTGCGCGACGAACCGGTAGCGCCCGCGAAGCCGGCAAACCGGCCGTTGCCGCCCCCTCCCCCGCCCTTGCATGAGGAGGACCACGGCAGCGAGACGTATCGCGCCATCGACCGCATGCGCGAGGCGTTCTCTGCGCATCTGACGGGCGGCATTTCTCCCGCATCGCTTGCGCTGGCTCTGTTCGACTGGTCGATCCACCTCGCTTCTGCGCCGGGCAAGCGGATGGAGCTCGCCGACAAGGCGTTTCGCAAGTGGATGCGCTGGGCCACCTACATGGCCGCGGCGAGCGTACGCCCCGACGTCAAGCCGTGCATCGAGCCGCTCGCGGGCGACGATCGCTTCCGTGGCGAAGCCTGGCGAAAGCATCCCTATTGCTGTTGGGCGCAAGGGTTCCTGCTGACGCAGCAATGGTGGCACAACGTGACGCGCGACGTCCCCGGCGTCATGCCTCATCACGAGGATGTGGTGTCCTTCGCCACCCGGCAGATCCTCGACATCTATGCGCCGTCCAACAACCTTTTCACCAATCCCGAGGTGATCGAGCGCACGATGGCCACCGGCGGCGCCAACCTGCTCCAAGGCTTCCAGAACTGGGTGGACGACGTAAGCCGCGTCGCCCTGGGGCAATCCCCCGTCGGAACCGAAGATTTCAAGGTCGGCGAGGATGTGGCCGTCACGCCCGGCAAGGTCGTCTACCGCAACCACCTGATCGAGCTTATTCAATACAGCCCCATGACCGACAAGGTTCGCGCCGAGCCGCTGCTCATCGTGCCGGCGTGGATCATGAAGTATTACATCCTCGATCTGTCGCCGCAGAACTCCCTCATTCGGTATCTTGTCAGCCAGGGACACACCGTGTTCTGCGTGTCGTGGCGCAATCCGACCGCCGAGGATCGCGACCTCGACATGGACGATTATCGCCGTCGCGGCGTGATGGCCGCGCTCGATGCGGTCGGCACCATCGTTCCCGACCGGAAGATCCACGCCGTCGGCTACTGCCTGGGCGGCACCATGCTGGCGATTTCTGCAGCAGCCATGGCGCGTGCGGGAGACGACCGTCTCGCGTCCGTGACGCTGCTTGCGGCGCAGACCGATTTCGCCGAGCCGGGCGAGCTTGCGCTGTTCATCGACCACAGTCAGATGCATTTCCTCGAAAGCATGATGTGGAACAGGGGCTACCTGTCGGCCGATCAGATGGCGAGCGCGTTCCAGCTCTTGCGCAGCAACGATCTCGTCTGGTCGCGCATGGTGCGCGAGTATCTGATGGGCGAGCGCCGCCCGATGATCGACCTCATGGCGTGGAACGCGGATTCGACGCGGATGCCGTATCGGATGCACGCCGAATATCTGAGACGCCTCTATCTCGATAACGAGTTTGCGGCCGGGCGTTTCATGGTCGACGGAAGGTCCGTTGCGATCCAGGACATTCGCGTCCCGATGTTCGTCGTCGGCACGGAGCGAGACCACGTGGCGCCGTGGCGGTCCGTGTACAAGATCCATCAGCTCACCGACACCGACGTCACGTTCGCCCTGACGAGCGGAGGTCACAACGCGGGCATCGTGAGCGAGCCGGGCCGGCCGCGCCGCCGCTTCCGTATTGCTCTGAAGCGCGCAAACGATCTCTACATGTCGCCGAACGAGTGGAGCGAGGTTGCAAGCGAGAACGAAGGCTCATGGTGGACGGCCTGGATCGAGTGGCTCGGTGAGCACTCGTCGGCTGGTGACGTGGCGCCTCCCGCAATGGGCGCGGCGCGAGAGGGGTATGCTCCGGTCTGCGATGCGCCGGGCACTTATGTTCTGCAGCGATAGGTCGTGAACCCGTAAAAGTCGCGTCATGCACGAAGGCGTGCTTCCAGCCCGAAGTCCCCCGCGTCAAGGCTCCGTCGATTTATGAGTTCACGAGCTAAGGCGAGCGCGGCGGAATGAGGCGCGCGGAATTTTCCCCTCCGTAATGCCCGGTCCGGATCGTCTCTTTGCTGCGAGCGCGATCGCAGCTCGCGTGTTGCGATGTGGCGTAAACGTCAGGGACATCCCGGTGGGGACAGCCGCGGAAAGAATTGTCTTCCATCCCAATGGGTTGACAAGCCGAATCCGGCCTCGCATGTGCAGACACGATCTGTCGGCCGGCGGATCTCGGGACGGACGCTGACATCGCGCAGAGCGCCCCGAATGACGCCGGATTTCGATGCTTCCTCGCGTTTGGAAGGAACCACATCGCTCCGCGCCACGTTGGCGCCTCACCATCCCCACAACTACCAGCGGAGATTTCGGATGTCGCATCTCACTCTTCCCGCTCGCTCGCTTGGCGTGTTGGCTGCGGTCGCCATGTCCATCGCCGCCCTGGCGGGAGCCCGTGCCGACGCCCGCGAGCTCGATGTCCCGTTCGTGCCGACACCGCAGGCTGTCGTCGAAAAGATGCTCGAGATGGCCGAGGTAAAAGAGGGGGATTATCTCATCGATCTCGGATCCGGCGATGGCCGCATCCCCGTTACGGCCGCGAAGAAGTACGGCATCAGTGCGCTCGGCGTGGATCTCAATCCCGTTCGCGTGCAGGAGGCCAACGAGAACGCCAAGCGTGAAAAAGTGACCGACAAGGTCGAGTTTCGCGAAGAGGATCTGTTCAAGACGGATCTGAGCAAGGCGACCGTCATCACCATGTATCTGTTGAACTCGGTCAACATGAAGCTTCGCCCTGAGATCCTCAAGCTGAAGCCCGGCACCCGCATCGTCTCGCACAGCTTCGGCATGGGCGATTGGAAGCCGGACAAGGAGGACGTCGTCGAGGGCCGCACCGTCTACATGTGGGTCGTGCCCGAGAAGATGCCCGATCTCGCGCCAACGGAAGACACGCACTGAGTTGAACCCGCCTCGGGATCATTGACGCGCGAGATCGCACGCCGCACGGGAGCATTGTGAATGGACGTGAGCACCAGTGGCCGTCGCCCGACGTTGTCGGTGCT
>ERZ869909.2388-NODE-2388-length-12561-cov-3.894505_pt1 | contig 12561 bp, 11 predicted proteins | sample MGYA00520892_ERZ869909 | MGnify/ENA primary metagenome ERZ869909 (study PRJEB32215, sample SAMEA104723947) | bioreactor metagenome | biome: bioreactor; feature: anaerobic bioreactor; material: water | place: China | collected 2015-03-12 ... | reverse complement strand
TATGGCAATCAAACCGCCATATCTCAAGCCCCCGAGGGGACTTATCCACAGTCTCCGAAGCGATATTTCCGAGGAGATGATTTCAGACTACCAGCGCAGGTTTAAAAAACGCTTAACGCGGCGCGCGCGTACGCCTGCGCGGTGTGACAGGTTTGAGCGCGTCGATGTCGCGCGCGGTTTCGTGCAGTGGCGGCAGTTCCAGCGGCGGCGCAGCGGGGTGCTGCGCGGCTTGCGCGCGGATCAGTTCCGCCATCGCGCGGTTGCCATGCGCGAGGGCGACATCGATCGCCGTGCCGCCATTGCTGTTGCGCGCAGAAACATCGGCGCCGCGTTCGATCAGCGCGATGATGGTATCGGCCAGCAGCATGATGAGGGCCAGTGTCAGGAGAGGCCCTGCAAGGCGTTGTTCACGCAGCCCGTCGCGAAACTCGTAAAGCGCGCCCGGCAGGTTGCGGGCGACCGGATCAAGGCGGGTGTCTGGCCCGGTAGCATTCAGCGCCGCGCTGGCGGCGCCCAGCTGCCAGATGCCAGGCGGCGTATCAGCGGCCGGCAAGGCGGACGCAAATTCATCTGCCGGTATGGCGCGTGTCTGGCCCGTGGGCGCGCCAAGGCGGCCAGACCCGTCCAGTGCGCGTTCAATCTGCCAGCTGCCATCACTGCCCGCGCCGCCTGCTCCAGCGCCCTCGGCCAGTGCGATCACCCGGCGCAGCATGGCGGGGAAGGTGCCGGTCAGCGGCAGGTCCGACCAGTCCGGCCCTGCCGTGACGTGGAACAGGACGATCCATCCCGCGCCCCGCCTGTCAGCGGTGACCAGCGGCGTGCCGTCTTCAAGGCGTGCCCAGACGCGCCGGTCGAGATCGGCTTCCGGCTGGGCCAGCACCTGGCTGCGAATGCTGGCATCCTCGCTGACGGAGAGGCCCGCAAACGGGCTGTCATCGGCAAACGGGGCGATGCGCTGCGGCTCTTCCCAGTTCAGCGCCCCGCCCAGCAGCCTGCCACCTGCGCGTAGCTGTACAGGCAGCATATCATCGCTGCGCACGGCCAGGCGTGGCCCGGCAAAGCGGATGAGCACGCCGCCGGCTTCGACAAATTCCGCGACAGCCGGATCTTCGATGCGCGCAGCATCCACCATCACAAGGCCGGAGGGTTCGTCTTCGAGTACCCGCTCCAGTGGTCCACGCACAAGCTCGGCGTGGGCCGAGAGCGCCTGCTGTGCATAGTGCAGATCGGACAATAGCGGCTGACGGTTGTCCCCGCCTTCCGGTTCGATCAGGGCGATGCGCGGGCGCTGCCAGCTATCGTCGAGCAAATGGACGCCGCCTGCTGAATTGATGCCTTCCAGCCGTACAGAGCGCACCCGGTTGCGCAAATCCAGCGGCAGGCGCGCTGATGCGCTCGCGGTGCTGGCACCCTCCTCAAAGCGGGCCTGCGCGCGGGCTATGACCTGCCCGTCCTGGCCGATGGCGCTGACATCAATCTCGCGGGCTGCGCCGCTGCCTGATCTCAACAGACGCGCCTCAAACCCGTCTGCCGATGCGCTGACGCCGGTGAGTGCGATCACCTGGTCTTGCGCGCCGGGCAGGCTGAGTGTCAGACGGCCACGTTCGGAAAGCGCGCGGGCAAACGCAATGTCGTCCTCGCTGGCAATGCCATCACTCAGCCAGCGTGTCTCGAAGCGCGCCGGCGCGCTGCCGCTCTCCAGCGCAGCTTCAAGCGCGGCCCGTGCGCCCGCGCGATCAGGGGCCCAGGCTTGCGGGCGGGCCGCTTCAAGCCGGGAAAGCGTCTGGCTGGCCTCGGCAAATTCAGGCGGCTGGGCATTGGCGGTCAGAAGCAGCGCGGCCTGCCGGCCGTCAGCGGACGCTGCCTCAGCATAGGCGCGTGCCTGCGCGAGTGTGCGCGGCCAGCCATCCGCGCTTTGCCAGCCATTATCAACGACCAGCAGAAGGGGCGCTTCGCTCGATAGCGTGTCGGCGGGGCGCCAGACAGGCTGGGCCAGAGCCAGAATGATGATGGCAGCGGCCAGCAGGCGGAACAGGATCAGCCACCAGGGCGCGCTTTGGGGCGTTTGCGGCGTCTGGGCGAGGCGTTGCAACAGGCGCAAGGGTGCAAACACAACGTGGCGCGGCGCAGGCGGCGTCGCGCGCAGAAGCAGCCATAGCAGCGGCAGGGCTATCAGTGCCGCCAGCGCCCAGGGCGCCGCAAATCCGATCGGTCCAAGGCTGAGCATCACCCCCGCTCCATGATGCTGGGTGCGAGCGCCTGATGGAGCGCGAGAACGGCTGTCCCTGCCGGCCTGTCCGTGCGGTGCGTGATAAGTGGCCAGCCCGCCTTGCGTGCCATGGCTGCCAGCCCGTCTCCATGCTCGGCCCAGACCTGCCGGTAGCTGTCGCGTGCATCCTCAGCCCGGCCCAGCACGAGCGGCGCGCTGCGCCCTGACGGCTCGGCAAAGCGGGTGCGCCCGGCAAACGGGAAATCTTCCTCTGCCGGATCGATAATGCGCAGCAGGATACCGCTCGCGCCGCTGGCATTCAGCCGGGCAAGGCGCGAAGCCCAGGTCTCTGGCGGATCAAGAAAATCGCTGGCCAGCACGATACGCGCATGACGCACTATGTCGGCCTGCTCGACCGATCTGGCCGCGCCTGCGCCCTCAGCCAGTGCCCGCGCGGCAATATCAAGGCCTGAACGCCCGGCGCGGGCGCGCCCGGTTTCTCCAAGGGCCGCAACGCGCTCGCCGCCGCGCACCAGTAGCGAGGCCAGTGCCATCAGGCAGACGGCGGCGCGATCTTTCTTCAGGGGCAGACTTTTTGAGCTCACCGCCATGCCGGGCGAGCCATCGCGCCACAGATAGATGGCGTTGGCGGCTTCCCATTCGGTTTCGCGCACAAACAGATGCTGGCCGCGGGCCGAGCGCCGCCAGTCCACGGCCTGCGCGCCGTCTTCGGTGCGGTGGCGGCGATATTCCCAGAAAGTCTCGCCATGGCCCGGCGTGCGGCGGCCATGCGTACCCAATGCCACGCTTGCGGCAATCCGTTCGGCCTCGGCTAGGAGAGCCGGAAACGGCGCAGCCGCCTGTTCGGCGGCCCGGCGCAGGGTCTGGGTGTGGTTTGACCTTGAGGGGGACATGCCAGTGCCCGTCAGGCCGCCTTGGCGGCGAGGCGTGCAATCAGCCGGTCGACATTCAGCCCGTCGGCCCGCGCCGCAAAAGTCAGTGCCATGCGGTGTTTGAGGACTGGTCCGGCCAGCGCCGCCACGTCTTCGGTGGAGGGGGCAAGACGCCCCTGCAGAAGCGCTCTGGCGCGTACCGCCAGCATCAGCGCCTGTCCGGCACGCGGTCCCGGCCCCCATGCCACGGCTTCGGCAACTTCAGCGTCCGCAGACCCGTCCGGGCGCGCGCGCTCCAGAAGGTCCAGAATGGCATTGAGCGTCTGCTCCCCGACAGGCATGGCCCGTACCAGTGTCTGCAAGCCGGCAAGCTCCTGCGCATCGAGAACCGGCACGGCGCTGTCTTCAGCGGCGCCTGTGGTCGCGATCAGTATGGCCCGTTCGGCCTCGCGGCTGGGATAGGGCACGTCAATCTGCATGGTGAAACGGTCAAGCTGGGCTTCGGGCAGCGGATAGGTGCCCTCCTGCTCGATCGGGTTTTGCGTGGCGAGTACGTGGAAGGGCTTGGGCAAATCGTGGCGTACCCCCGCAACGGTGACGAAGCCTTCCTGCATGGCCTGCAATAGCGCGGCTTGCGTGCGCGGGCTGGCCCGGTTGATCTCGTCCGCCATCAGCAGGCGGGTGAAGACCGGGCCGGGGATGAAGCGGAAAGAGCGCTTCCCGCTGGCATCCTCGTCGAGCACCTCAGAGCCCAGAATGTCTGCCGGCATCAGGTCGGGCGTGAACTGCACGCGCTTGTCATCAAGCCCGGTAACGACAGCCAGCGTGTGTACGAGGCGCGTCTTGGCAAGGCCTGGGGCGCCGACCAGCAGCCCGTGCCCGCCAGAGAGCAGGACGCACAAGGCTTGCTCTACCACCTCTTCAAGGCCGAATATGGAGCGGGCTATCGAGGCGCGGACCTCTGCCAGACGCGCTGTAGCGGCATCGGCGCTGGCGGCAAGCTGGGTGACATCTTCCTTCGGCGCGGTCATGAGCCTATGTCCTTGGTTCGCATTGCTGTAGCCCCAAGGTGCAGCATGCCCCGCTGAAGCTTGAGGTGTCCATGGGTTCACAGCGCACAGAGACGGATGGAATGCAGTCGCTGATCGAGGCGGCGCGCGGCTCCGGCAAGGGTCTGCCGCCGGTCGAGCGCTGGCATCCGGAATATTGTGGCGAGATGGATATGGTCATCCGGCGCGATGGCAGCTGGTGGCATGAGGGCACGCGCATTGGCCGCGAGGCGCTGGTGCGCCTGTTTGCGCGCATCTTGCGCAAGGACGAGGATGGCGAGACCTATCTCGTCACCCCGGTTGAAAAGATCCGTATCGAGGTGGAGGCGGGGCACTTCCTCGCCGTGCGCGTCGACGCGCTGGGCGAGGGGGCGGAACAGAAGCTCGTTTTCACGACCGATCATGACGAGACCATCATTGCCGGGCCGGACCATCCCTTGCGCATTGCCTTTGGCGAAGACGGCGAGCCGGAGCCCTATGTCCATGTGCGCGGGCGCCTGGAAGCCCTGCTGACCCGGCCTGTCTTCTACGAGATGGCCAATCTGGCCGTTGAGGGGCAGGCACCCGATGGCCGCAAAGCCACAGGCGTGTGGAGTGACGGTGTGTTCGTGCCGCTGGACCGGGGATGATGCTGGACGATCCATATCACGTGAACAGCCTAGTGGAGCGTCTCAGCCGGGCGCTCGACCCGGTTGAGGGTTCGCCGCCTGCGCCCGCTCGCGGCGATGGTGATCTGAACGGAACGCCCTCGCCAACCGGACGGGCCTTGCGTCCGGCAGCGGTGCTGGCTCCGCTGGTCATGCGCGACACCGGGCTGAGTGTCGTGCTGACCCGGCGTGCAGATCATCTCTCCTCGCATGCCGGCCAGATCAGCTTTCCCGGCGGACGTCTCAACTTGGGTGAGGAAGCGGCCGATGCGGCTTTACGTGAAACCGAAGAGGAGATCGGACTGCCACGCAGCCGGGTCCGGCTGATCGGCCGGTTTGATCCCTATGAAACGGTGACAGGCTTTCAGATCACGCCCTTCGTGGGCCTGGTTGACGCACGCGCTCGGTTTCGCGCCGATCCGGGTGAAGTTGCAGAAATCTTTGAAACGCCGTTCGACTTTCTGATGAATCCGGCCAACCATGTGCTTGAAGAGCGCATGTTTGCAGGTCAGCTGCGCCGCTATTACGCCATGCCCCATGAGGGGCGCTATATCTGGGGGGCGACGGCCGGACTCCTCAAGGCGCTGGCCGACAGGTTCAACGCGTTCCGCTAAAGGTGGTCACCAGACATGCGCTTTCTTCTGACGGTTGCCGTCCTCTTTCTTCTCCCCTTTGCGGGCTATTACACCTGGCGCGGCATCAAGGCGGCGCGTTCAGCCGCGGGCGAAGGAGAGAATGGCGAGGCACGTGACCTGCCGCCCCCGCCCTTGCAAGTGCTGGCTCTGGTGGGCGCAGGCCTTGCCATCACCGGGATTCTCGCGCTCGCCATCGGGACGGCCTTTGGTGGCAGCGCTCAGACGGGCCAGTTCCGTCCGCCCGCGCTGGAAGACGGGCGCGTGGTGCCCGGCCGCATCGATCCGGTAGAGCAGCGCCGCGAAGCGCCGCCGGAGGAGGAACAGGAGCCAGCCGGGGATGGGGCGCGTGGCTGACCGGCTAAGGCCGGAAGATCATGACTGGCTGAAGGATCCGGCCGGGCTCGCGGTCATGGACGCGCTGCTGGCAGCGGCGCCCGGCGGCGCGCGCTATGTCGGCGGCTGCGTGCGCAATGCCTTGCTAGGGGCGCCGGTGAGCGACACCGATATCGCCACCGTGCTGACGCCGCCGCAGGCGGTTGCCGCTCTGGAAGCAGCCGGTATACGTGTGGTCCCCACCGGCATTGATCACGGCACTGTAACTGCAGTGTCGGGCAAGCGGGGTTTTGAGGTCACAAGTTTGCGCAAGGACGTCGCCACCGACGGACGGCGTGCTGTTGTGGCCTTCTCAACCAGCTGGGATGATGACGCCGCCCGGCGCGATTTCCGCCTCAATGCCATCTATGCAGATCGGGACGGACAGCTTTTCGACCCTGTTGGCGGGATAGACGATGCCATGGCGGGGCGTATCCGCTTTATCGGCGAGCCCAGCGAGCGCATCACGGAAGACTATCTGCGTATACTGCGCTTCTACCGTTTCCACGCCTGGTATGCCCGCACCCCGCTCGATCCTGAGGGCCATGCGGCGTGCCTTGCCCTGAAGGCGGGTCTTGGCCAGCTATCGGCTGAGCGCGTCTGGCTGGAGCTGAAAAAACTGCTCGCCGCGCCTGACCCGAAAGTGGTGCTGGAAGCGATGCAGGAAGGCAACGTTCTTAACGAAGTATTGCCGGAACGTATCGACTTAAAGCTTTTCTTAAGCTTACACTCCCTGCAAGCGCAGGAGTTCTGCCCGCCCGATCCGCTATTGAGGGTGGCGGCGCTCCTCGCGGGGGGAGACGCTATGAGGGTAGACGCGCTCTGCGGCACCATGAAGGTGTCAAACGCCGAACGGACGCGGCTTCATGCCGCCGTCCGGCGCGTGGGCGTTCACCCCGGCATGGACCGCGTGGCGTTGCGCGCCGCTCTTTACGAACAGGGACGTCAGGCGGTGGAGGACCAGCTCCTGCTGGCCGCTGCACGCGGCGAGGGACGCCGTGATGTGCTCTCCCGCGATCTTGATGCCGTCAGCCGCTGGCAACGTCCTGCCTTTCCGCTGAAAGCCGCCGACCTGCTGGCCACTGGTCTTGAACGGGGCCCGGCGCTTGGCCGCACGCTGAAGGCGCTCGAGGCCCGCTGGGTGGAAAGCGATTTCATCCTCAGCCGTGCTGACCTTCTGGCTATCGCGCAGCAGCCGGGAGAGTCCTGATGGACGTGTTCTCCCGGCGCTTTCAGTACCGGATCGGCTCCGGTCTCTATGACCGGCAGCTCTATCTGCACGACTACGACAAGGTCGCCGAGGACGCCCAGCACCGGCGTGACCCCGACGCGGACCGCGAGCGTGAGCACGCCAGCCAGGAATTATCGCTGCGCCACCAGGTACGCGTGGCCATCACCCAGTCCGTGGGCGGGCGCGGCGCCGGCACTTTGCCTGAAGGACCACGCGCCGAGCTGGCCGACCTTTATGCCCAGGTACGCAATCCGCTGGCACCTCTTGTCCGGCAGGAGACGCTTAACTGGCTGATGCCGGTCATGCCGCTGGCGGGACAGTCGATTGTCGTGCCCGAACCGCTGGCGGCGGGCATCCGCCAGGACGAGCCCAACGTGTCGCGTCTGGCGATGTGGGCATGCGTCGTGCTGATGGATTATGTCGAGGTCCATTACCAGACCTTGTCGGCGAGCGCGAAAACCGACTTTTCGCGCGATCTCAACACGCGCCTGTCCAATGGCGGGTCGCCCTGGTCCTTTGATCTGGGGCGCTGGATGCGTCCCGGCTGGCCGCGTGAACGCGATACCGGGTTTGACCGGATCGTTCATGCTCTCTGGTCAGAGAGCGACACCGCGCTTGCCCGCCGCGTCAACGAAGTGCTGGGGCCAGACTACCAGCCGGGCCAGAACCATGGACCTGATGGTGAACTGGCGCGTGTAGAAGCCTCCAACCGCGACATCAAGCCTGTCCTGAAGCAGGCGGCTGGTGATCTGGCTCATGCCGAGCGCCTGCTGCTCACAGACCCCAAACTTGAGCACGAAGGGCACACCAAGGCGATTGCCGCTGCCCGCAGTGCGTTCGACCAATGCGCCGCCAGCTACCCAGGCTCGGTTGGCCGCGCATTCATGCGCTACAAGCCGCCGCCGGGCCGCCGTTCGCGTTTTTCCGCGCCGCAACGCACGGCACGCTCGCGCATAGACGCGCAGGCCGGTCCGGGTACCCGGCGCGCGCCTCAGCAATTCATCTCTCCCAGTGAGGGTGCAAGGGCAGCCCACCGTCTGATGCGGCTTGCCGAATATGCTGCCGGTGACAGTCTTGTGCGGCCCGGAGGCGCCAGCGCAGCAACCCGCGAGACGATCCTCAAGCGCATGCCGTTTGCAGAATTTCTCGTGCGTCTGGTCGTGATGAGCCCGTCGGAGAACGAGGCGGAAGAGTATGCCCGCGTTGTACGCATGCCGTCCGGTTCCAAGCTCGAGATCAAGGTTGATGATGGCGTGCTGGCCCGTCTGGTCATCGACATGATGGCGCATCTGGGCATTTATGCTGCGCGCGCGGACACCATTGAGGTCAAGGAAAGCCCAAGCCTGCTGCCGGACGCTGCAGACATGCCGGACTGGCTTGTCAGCACGCTGGCCGTGAGCTGGATGGTGTTGAAAGCCGGGGTGCTGCTGGGTATCGGCTTTGCAGTCGGCGTTCTGGCCGCGCGGATGGGGCTGATCTAGCGGCCGACATTCTTGTCCTCCCCCGTTTACGGGGGAGGTGTCTGGCTTGCCAGACGGAGGGGGGAACTTGTTTCCATAATCCCCCCCCCTCGCCCCTTTCAGGGGCACTCCCCCGTAAACGGGGGGAGACACCGGGGATGCTTGCTCGCTTTAGATTGGCTTTACGGCCATTTCGCCTCCGGCGGCATGGATGACAGGATCGAGGTCACATTGCCGCCCGTTTCCAGGCCAAACTTCGTGCCCCGGTCGTAAAGCAGGTTGAACTCGGCATAGCGCCCGCGCCGTATGAGCTGCTCTTCACGATCAGCTTCGGTCCAGGGCGTGTCCATGCGGCGCGCCACGATCTCCGGATAAATCTCCAGAAACGCCTCGCCTACATCGCGGGTGAAGGCAAAATCCGCGTCGTGGTTTCCGCTATCGAGATGGTCGTAGAAAATCCCGCCGACGCCGCGCGGCTCGTTGCGATGTTTCAGCCAGAAATACTCGTCGCACCATTTCTTGAACTTTGTGAAATAGGCCGGGTCGTGGGTGTCGCAGGCGGCTTTCGCGGCAGCGTGGAAGTCCTTCGCATCCTCGAAATCCTCGCGGCGCTGATAGTCCTGCGTCGGGTTGAGGTCCATACCGCCGCCAAACCAGCTGACCGTCGTGGTGATGAAGCGCGTATTCATGTGAACGGCGGGCACATGCGGATTGCGCATATGGGCGATGAGCGAGATGCCGGTGGCGAAAAAGCGCGGATCTTCGGCTGCGCCGCGCACATGCTTGGCAAACTCCGGCGAGAAGCTTCCGTAGACGGTGGAGCAGTGCACGCCGACCTTCTCGAACAGCCGTCCGCGCATCATGCCCATCACGCCGCCCCCGAGATCCTCTGATCCGTCACCGCGTGTCCACGGTGTCAGCTCAAACCGGCCAGGCTCGCCGGGATAGAGATCAGCCGGCGCTTCCTCCTCCAGTGCTTCAAACGCTGCGCAGATGCGGTCTCGCAGACCTTCAAACCATATACGGGCTTCCTCGCGGCGAGCTTCCAGCGTGGCGGCGGCAACGGGGGAGGCGGCAGGTTGGCTGGACATCAATAACCCTTTTTCGATCATGGCTTTTCAGGCGGCACAAAAGACACTTAACGCCGCAAGCGCAAGTGACGCAGTGCCGCAGGCTGGCCTTGCCCGTCAAGCTTGGCTAGGTTCACCTGGCCGCAGCAGGGGGCTTGCGGCGTTTCATTGCCAGCACGGCACCAGCCCAACGGAGCTGACATGCTTCAGCCGCGACAGGATGATCCGCTTGCGGGTCTTCACAATGCCGCCTCGCGTGAGGATTTGCTGGGCATGTCCGTTGAGGCGCGCGCACTCGTCAATGCCGGTCTCGAACTGGGCTCGCGTTGGAGCGAAGTTGCCGGTATCATGAATGAAGCGGGCGATATCGCCTGCCTGCTGGGTGCCTGCCACAAGCTGGTCGAGCAAGTGCCCGATGACCCCCAGTCCCATATCTGGCTTGCCAGCGCCTACGCCTCTGGCGGCGATCACCGCTCCGCGCTGCAAACCCTGCAGCCCCTGCTGGCCGCCAATCCGCGCGATGCCGGACTGAACCGGCGTGTCGGGCGCATCCTGCTCGATCTCGGTCTGAAGAACGAGGCGCAAGTCCTGTTCCGCTCGGCGCTGGCCTCGAACGGGCTGGACGCACTCGCCTGGGAAGGGCTGGTGAAAGCCAAGACCTTCGTGACCGGCGACGATGATCTGGCACAGCTGGAACAGGCGCGCATCTCTGCAGGCGACGACATGAGCGCGCGTGACCGGGGCATTCTGTCTTATGCACTGGCGAAGGCCTACGAGGATGTTGGCGAGTACGAGATTGCCTCGCGGCGCATTGCCGAGGCGGCGGCCTTCTACCGTGCATCAGCCCCGTTTGACATGGACCAGCACGAGGAAGGCGTAAGACGGATATTGGCCGTCTACGATTCCAGCTTTACTGGCGCAAACGAGGCGGCGGGACTGATCGACAGCCGTCCGGTCTTTATCGTCGCGCCGCCATCAAGCGGCGCCAGCTGGCTGGCATCGGTGCTTGCAGCATCGTCAGACGTAGCCGCCCTGCCCCGCAGCAACTCGCTTTTCTGGATGAGCGCAGCCCCTCTGGGCGATCAGACGCGCGAGCACATCCATGCAGCGCTCCTGGCGCCGGGCGAGGGCAATGTGCTGACGGGGGTAGGCGAGGCATATCTGGAGTACGCGCAGGAACTTCTCGGCGATGTTCGCCGCTGGGTTGATCCGACATCGCTGAGCGAACTGGCGGCGGGCGCAATCGGGCTTTGCCTGCCGGCTGCGCGATTTGTGCGGATTTGCCGTGACCCGCTCGATCAGGCCTGGTCGATTCTGAAAACCCGCTATCAGCGCGCCCGTCACTGGACCTATCATGCAGATGATATTGCCCGTGCACTCGCCGCCCATAACCGGCTGGTGGAGCACTGGGAAACCCTGTTCCCGGGCCGTTTCCTCACGGTCCGGTACGAGGATCTTGCAGCGGACACCGAAAACGAAGTGCGCCGTATCGCCTTCTTCACCGGCATTGACGCCGACAGTGCTGCAGACGCCGCAGTCCAGCGAAAGAGCAACCTGGACGAAGATCCCGTCGGCCTGCACCAGCGTGCCGGCGCGCGCATTGAGCCGGTGCGCGAGGCGCTCGTGCGGGCGGGCTTCACCCTTCCCTAGCGGCGATATCGCCGAGCGTCCGGCCTGCCTCCAGAACCGGCGCTGCGCTGCGCATGTCTCTGCGGCGCGAGGAAATGGTCCCGCGTCACGGTTTTCCACAAGCCGGGCGCTGTTGCCAGCGCGGTTATCCTGCCGGCGGGAGCTGCTTCACTGGCCCGGGCGCTGGCACCTTCGGCAGGCTGAGACGCTTTCACGCAGATAATCTGGTTGAAAAAATGCGGCTCTCATTCTAATCCCCCGGCACCACAAAGCGTTGACGGGGCGGACGCTGCGGCGTTGGGACGCAAGGGCCAGGCCGGCCTGTCACGCTAGATCAAAGGTAACGACGTGTCTGTGCGGGCCTTGCGGCTGCGTGCAGACTTACGCCATACAGTGGCGTAGGCGATCATTACCAGCCGCCGTGAGAGAGGTCTGCGCGTGACAGAATCTGTTGAACACACCGGCGCCGACGGCCAGGAGCCTAGCCGCCGCGATTTCATTTACATCGCAACCGGCGGCGCGCTGGCCGTCGGCGGCGCATTTACGATCTGGCCCTTCATCGACCAGATGAACCCGGCGGCTGACACGCTCGCGCTTGCCTCGACCGAGGTGAATATCGGCGAGCTGGAAGAGGGCCAGGAGATCACGGTGATCTATCGCGAGCGCCCGCACTTCGTGCGCCGCAGGACCGCTGCGGAAGTGGAATCGGCACGTAATGTGGATGTGTCCAGCCTTCCCGACCGCGACGCCCGCAATTTCAACCTCGGCGACGGTGTGCCTGCCACTGATGAGAACCGTTCCGCGATCACGGCCGCAGTGGCTGACGGTGTAGAGATTGAGGATGCGGTGCGCGCCTCCCTGCTGGTCACCAGCGCGAACTGCACCCACCTTGGCTGCGTGCCGACCGAAGGGGCTGGCGATTACGGCGCGTGGTTCTGCCCGTGCCACGGCTCCCACTATGACACTTCGGGGCGTATCCGCCGCGGACCGGCGCCGGAGAATCTCTCCGTGCCTGTCATGACCTTCACCTCAGCCTCAGTGCTGCGTCTCGGCTAGGGGAAAAACAAGCGATGAGCGGACCTTCGACCTACGAACCGAAAACCGGCTTTACCAAGTGGCTGGACGCGCGCCTGCCGGTTGTGCGTCTGGGCTGGGACTCCTTTGTGGATTTCCCGACGCCCCGCAACCTCAACTACTGGTACACATTCGGTGGCATTCTTACCGTCTGCCTGATGATCCAGATCATCACCGGCATTGTGCTGGCCATGCACTACGTGCCCCATATCGACCACGCCTTTGCCAGCGTGCAGCGCATTGACCGCGATGTGAACTATGGCTGGCTGATTCGCTCCATCCACGCGGTGGG
>ERZ869909.2387-NODE-2387-length-12561-cov-4.737584_pt1 | contig 12561 bp, 6 predicted proteins | sample MGYA00520892_ERZ869909 | MGnify/ENA primary metagenome ERZ869909 (study PRJEB32215, sample SAMEA104723947) | bioreactor metagenome | biome: bioreactor; feature: anaerobic bioreactor; material: water | place: China | collected 2015-03-12 ... | reverse complement strand
ATGGTGCCCTTGGGCGTTTCCCATTCCATGCCCTCCATCGCCGTGATCAGATCCTCGGCATCGGTGGAGCCGCCGGTGGCGCGCAGCGCTTCCACGACCGCCAGACCGGCCGCCATGCCGCCGGCGGTGAAGAAATCAGGCGGGGTGCCGAAGCGGGCGAAATGCTGCTCCACCAGCCAGTCATTCACCGGGTTCTGGGGGATTTCGTAGTAGTAATAGGTGGCTCCCTCCATGCCGGGCATGTCACGATAAGCGCCCATGGCAGCAAGGATATTCCCGCCCGAGGCGATCTCGATGCCGTGGCGCGACGGGTCCATCGCCTGGATGCGGCCCATCGGGTTGTTGCCGCCCGCCCAGATGATGAACAGCCGCTTCTCGCCCTCGACGCCGGCCATGGCGTTGAAAATGCGCTCGGCGGCGGCGGTGAAATCGGTGGTGTCGGTGGGCACATATTCCTCATGCACCAGATTGGCGCCGGTGCCCGCAAGCGCCTCGCGGAAGGCGGCGACGCCATCGCGGCCAAAGGCGTAATCCTGCGCCAGCGTGGCGATATGCATGCCCTCGCGCCCCAGCGCCACCGCGTTCGAGATCGCATCCTGGCTGGAGTTGCGCCCGGTGCGGAAGATGAAGCGGTTCCATTCCGAGCCGGTGATGCTGTCGGCCACCGCCGGTTCCACGATCAGGATGCGCTCGAATTCCTCGGCGACCGGCAGCATGGCCAGCGCCACGCCCGAGCTGGTCGGCCCCACGGCGATATGTGCATCATCATCGCCAAAGGCCTCGGCGAGCAATGCGCGGCCCAGATCGGGGCGAAGCTGGCTGTCCTTCTCGATCACCACGAGCGGCTGGCCATTGATCTCCATCGTGCCATTGGTAGCGTATTCCAGCCCCATCATCAGCCCGACATGGCTTTGCGCGGCATAGGCTTCAAGCGCGCCGGTGCGATCATAGACATGCGCGATGCGGATCTCGGCCAGCGCCGGTGCGGCCATGGCGAAGAGCGCCGTCGCGGCGACGGCTAGTTTGAGTTTCATGCGTTCCTCCCTGACAAAACATGACATATGGTTCATGTTTCATGTATGGCATGCCGCGAAAGACGATTCGTGTCAAGCACCCGGCGAGGCTGGCCCTGCGAGAGCGAGTTGCCACCCGGCGCGGCATGGCTAAACTCGGCCACGGAATCGCCCGGCATGGCCCGGCAATCAGGGAGGATGGCCATGAATCCGGCCGAATGGCTTGTGCGCACGGCGGCGGTGCAACCGGATGCGCCGGCGCTGATGCGCGGCACCGCGCTGGTGGCGGATTACCGCGGTTTCGCGCAACGTGCGGCGGCGATCGGCGGGGCGCTGGTGGCGCAGGGCATCGGCACGGGCGACCGCGTGGCGCTCTTCATGGCCAACTGCACCGAATATCTGGAGCTGCTCTATGGTATCTGGTTTGCCGGCGCGGCGGCGGTGCCGGTCAATGCCAAGCTGCATCCGGCCGAACTGGCCTCGATCCTTGAAGACGCCGGCGCCGCGCTGCTGTTTGTCGCCGATGACAGCCCGCTGCCCGGCATCACCACGCGGCAGATCGCGGTGTCCAGCCCCGAATTCGCTGCTTTGCGCGCGCATGCGCCGCTTCCTGCGCCCCAGCCCCTAAGTGCTGACGCGCTGGTCTGGCTGTTCTATACCTCGGGCACCACCGGCAAGCCCAAGGGGGTGATGATCGGTGCGGCCAATATCGAGGCGGCGGCGCTGGTCTATTTCGTCGATGTCGATGCGGTGCAGCCCGGCGATGCAGCACTTTACGCCGCGCCGATGTCGCATGGCGCGGGGCTTTACAACTTCATGCATGTGATGCGCGGCGCGCGCCATGTGGTGCCGCCCTCGGGCGGGTTCGAGCCGGACGAGATCCTCGATCTGGCGCCGCGTCTGGGCAATGTCTCGATGTTCGCGGCACCGACCATGGTGCGCCGGCTGGTGGCGTCGGCGCGGGCGCGCGGGCTGACGGGCGAGGGGTTGCGCACCATCGTCTATGGCGGCGGGCCGATGTATCTGGCTGATATCATCGAGGCTGTCGCGGTGATGGGGCCGCGTTTCGTGCAGATCTATGGCCAGGGCGAAAGCCCGATGACCATCAGCGCCCTGCCGCGTGAGGTCATCGCCGATCGCAGCCACCCGGATTGGCGCGCGCGGCTGGCATCGGTCGGGCGGGCATTCGCCAATATCGAGTTGCGCGTCGTCGATGCCGAGGGGAACACCCTGCCGCCCGGCGAGATCGGCGAGATCGTGGTGCGGGGCGCCCCGGTCATGGCCGGCTATTGGCGCAACCCCGAAGCCAGCGCCCGCACCTTGCGGGACGGCTGGCTCTGGACCGGTGATATGGGCACGCTCGATGATGCCGGTTTCCTGACCCTGCGCGACCGTTCCAAGGATGTGATCATCTCGGGCGGCAGCAATATCTATCCGCGCGAGGTCGAGGAAGCGCTGCTCAGCCATCCGGCGGTGGCCGAGGTGGCGGTTGTGGGGCGCCGGCACCAGGATTGGGGCGAGGAGGTGGTGGCCTTCGTTGTCAGTGAGGCGGGCGCGGCCCCGGACGAGGCGGCGCTCGATGCGCATTGCCTGGCGCGCATCGCCCGGTTCAAGCGGCCCAAGACCTATGTTTTCGTGCCGGCGCTGCCCAAGAACAACTATGGCAAGGTGCTCAAGACCGCGCTGCGCGCCAGGCTTGAGGGCGCCTGACCGGGATCAGTTGCGCTGGCGCGGGTCGATGGGGCGCAACGGGCCGCCCAGCGCATCCTCGATGGCGCGCGCCACCGCCAGCAGTTTCGCCTCGCCGCGCGGTGGGCCGATCAGTTGCAGCCCGACCGGCATGCCATCGGGGGTGAAGCCCGCCGGCATCGACAGCGCCGGCAGCCCGGTGGCAACCGACAGGAACGAGAACTTCAGCCAATCCACGTAATCGGTGATCGGCTTGCCATCGATCTCGGGCGGGAATTCCTGTTCCACCGGGCCGGCGGGCACGCCCATGGTCGGCAGGGCCAGCACATCGAAGCGGGTCAGGAAGTCGTGCATGTTGTGGTAAAGCCGGGCGCGGCCGAGCTGCGCGTCATAGATCGTATCGGCGTCAAGGCTGCGGCCCTGGGCGATATTCTGTTGTAGCGTCGCCTTGTAATGCGCCTGCACCTCGGCGGGGGCGCGGCCGGGCAGCGCGGCCCAGAACATCGCCCGCAGGGTCAGATAGATGCGCTCCAGATCTGGCAGATCGGGGCAGGCTTCCTCGATGGTGCCGCCGGCGCGTTCGATCTGCTGCATGGCCTCGGTGAGTGCGGTGCGGACCACCGGATCGACGAAGCCGAAACCGCCCAGATCCGGGGCGAACCCCACCCGGATGCACGGATTGGCCTGCGCAACGGCGGTCTGGAACGGGGTGGCCGGGGCCTCGATCGACAGGGGCCATATGGGATCGAAGCCGCAAAGTGTATCCATGAACAGTGCGCAATCGGCGATATTGCGCGCCATCGGCCCCTGCACGGCCTCGGTGTTGAAGCCATGCGCCTCGGGCGCGCCGCCGACCCGGCCCGGCGAGGGGCGCAGCCCGATCACGCCGCAATAGGCCGCAGGCGTGCGCAGGCTGCCGGCCAGATCGGAGCCATGGCTGAGCCAGAGCTCGCCCGAGGCCAGCGAGGCCGCCGCCCCGCCCGAGGAGCCGCCGGCATTGCGCGCGATGTCCCAGGGGTTGCGGGTGGCGCCAAAGAGCGCGTTCTGGGTATTGCCGCCGGCGCCGAACTCAGGCGTATTGGTCTTGCCCAGCACCAGCGCGCCGCGCGTCTCCAGCCGTTTGATCAGCGGGTCGGTGGCCTCGGGGATGAAACCGGCGAAGGCGCGCGAGCCCATGGTGGTGCGCACCCCGGCGACCGGCGTCAGATCCTTGACCCCGATCGGCAAGCCGCCCAGCCAGCCCGGATGCCCGCCATGGGCTGCCTTTTGGCCGGGTAGATCGGCCAGCGCGGCGCGGGCGCGCTCGGGGCAGGGTGTGACCACGGCATTGATCACCGGTTCGACCTGTTCGATGCGGGTCATCGCGGCATCGATGAGTTCGGCCGGGCTGACTGCGCCGCGCCGCAGCAGCGCCACGACTTCGCAGGCGCTGAGCGCGCACAGATCGGGGCCGGTGAAGGCGGGGGATTGCGGCATCGGCTTTCTCCTGCATCGGACCATGCCAGATTAGGGTGCCACGGGGTGGATGCAAGCCGCAGGAGGCAGCGGGCCGGCAAAGTGCCGCGAAAACCAACGAACACGCCCCGCCGGCAGTGGCGGGGCGTGTGGTATTGCTCATGCAGGTGCCCGGGCGGCGGTTGGCAGGGTCGCCCGGCAGTGCCTGGCCCGCCGCGGCAGGATCAGAAATCCTGCCAGAGCCCGTTCGAGACCGCCTTGGCCGGGCGCTCGGCGGCGCGTTCGTTGCCGGCGGCAGCGCGCGGGGCAGGTGCAGCGGCACGGGCGCGGGCCTGGCCCAGATCGGCCACCGGCGCAAGCGGCGCGGCGCGGCTGGCGCCACCGCCCGAGGTCTGGAACCCGGCCAGTTCGCGGGTCAGCTCCTCGGCCTTTTGCAGCAGCGAAGTGGCAGCGGCGGTGGTTTCCTCGGCCACGGCGGCGTTTTGCTGCGTCACCTGATCAAGCTGGTTGACCCCGGCATTGATCTCATCGAGGCCCGAAGCCTGTTCCGAGGCCGCCACCGCGATCTCACCCATCAGCCCCGACACTTCGGAGGCGCGCTTGAGGATCTCCTCAAGGCTCTCGCCGGTGCGTCCCACCAGGGCCGAGCCGGCCTCGACCTGGGCGGCGCTTTCCTGAATCAGGGTCTTGATCTCGCGTGCCGATTCCGAGGCCCGCTGGGCCAGCCCGCGCACTTCGGAGGCGACGACGGCAAAGCCCCGTCCTGCCTCGCCGGCGCGTGCGGCCTCGACGCCGGCGTTCAGTGCCAGCAGGTTGGTCTGGAAGGCGATGTCGTCGATCACACCGATGATGCGGGTGATCTGATCGGAGCTCTTCTCGATCCCGCGCATCGCGGCGACGGCTTCACGCACCACCTGGGCACCGGTTTCGGCATGGGCGCGGTTGTCCTGGCTGGACTTTTCGGCCGCGGCGGCGCGCTGCGCGGTCGAGCGCACGCTCTCGGTCAGTTCGTTGAGCGCGGCGGCGGATTGCTCCAGCGTGGCGGCCTGGGTTTCGGCGCGCGAGGAGAGATCCTGCGCGGCGGCATTGATCTCGCCCGAGCCCGAACGCACCGATACCGCCACCGAACCGATCCGCGACACGATCCCGGCCAGCTGTTCGACGACATCGTTATAGGCGTTGCGCAGCGCGTCGTATTCGACCGGGAACGGGTTGTTCGCCGGGCTTTCGATGCGCCGTGTCAGATCGCCGGCGGCCAGACGGGTCAGACCGCTGGTGATCTCGTTGACCACGCGCTGCTGCTTGGCCATCTCGCGCTCCGTGCGGGCGCTGTCCTCGGCGCGCTTGGCTTCGGCCTCGGCGGTCAGGCGGCGGGTTTCGCGGGCATTGTCCTTGAAAACCTCCAGCGCGCGGGCCAGATCGCCCAGTTCGTTGCGATGCGCGGTTCCGGTGACCTCGGTATCGAGATCGCCCTCGGCCAGGCGGCGGGTCTGATCGACGGTGCGGCGCAGACCGCGGGTGACATCGAGCGACAGAAGCGCCGCGATTGCCGCACCCAGCGCCAGAATGATCGCCGCGCCGGTGATCAGGGTGACGATCGTACTGCGCACGGTTTCGGCACTGGTTGCCTGCAGCACGGCGCGGCGCCGTGCGATCTCCTCGGCCAGGGCTTCGGTGGCGGCCATCAGCTCAGGCACCGAGGCAACCACGGCGGCCAGCGATTCGCGCCGGGCCAGTTCGGCATCGCGCGCGCCGTCGATCGCGCCGCGGAAGGTGGTGATCCCCTCGCGGGCGGTGGCCAGCAGGGTGCGTTCCTCGCTCATCAGCGAGCCGGAGGCGAGGTTGGCGAGCAGGTTCTCGGTGTTCTGCAGCGGCCCCGAGGCACTTTCGAATTCGGAGATGGCGCCGCCAGCCAGGAAGCGGTCAACGCGCACGCGCGTCACCAGAAAGGCCTCGGAGGCGCGCAGCGCGGTATAGGCCAGATCGCTGGCATTGCGCGCTTCCAGCATGTCATTGAGGCGACCGATATTGCGCCGATGCTCGATCCCCAGCGATTCGACACGCTCCAGCGCCTGCATCCTGGGCTCGTTGGCGGCCAGGAAGCGGCGCGCGAGTTCGGCGTAAGCATGCGAGGCGTTATCCAGCCGCGCGGCGGCAACCAGCCCGGCTTCAAGCAGATGATCGGCGGCTTGCTCGACCATTTCGAGCGCTTCGAACATGGTGCGCTGCGAAGCCTCGCTGGGTTGGGCGAGATAGGCATTGGCGGCCATGCGCGCCTGCATCACGCGGGCGCGGACATCCGCGGTATCAACGGCAAGGCCGGCCTCGGCACGATAATCGGCCAGGAGGTCGCCCAGCTTGTCGGTCGAGGAATAGGCGAAGAAGGCGAGCCCGGTCAGAAGGGCGAGGATGACAAAAAAGCCGCCCCCGATCCTGGTGGCGATACGGATGTTGTTGAACATGGCGGTCCCTCACAGATTCGATTAGGCCACCATTCGTTCCTGAGCCTTAAGAATAGCTGAACCCGCGCCGCCGGATGGCCTGCCAGATCATTAAAAATGAAGGCAATGCTGCATCTGCACAGAAAAGCGGCATCAGCGTCGCCGCCGCAGTGGCGCCTCATGCCGCGCCGCGCCGCTCCACCATGCGCGCCATGATCGCCGCGCCCAGCGGCAGAACCGCGTCATCGAGCACGTAACCGGGGTTGTGCAGCGGCACCTCGCCGGCATGGCCGATGGTGCAATAGGCGCCGGGCACCGCTTGCAGCATATCGGCGAAATCCTCCGAGCCCATGACCAGATCGCCCTTGATCTGTGCCTGATCGCCCACCAGTTCGCGGGCCGCCATGATCATCTCTTCGGCCAGGGCGGGGGTGTTCTCCAGCACATCGAAGACGTTGCGCATGTCCAGGTCGATCTGCACCCCGTAGCTGCGCGCCATGCCCTCGCAGATGTCCTGCATCCGGCGGGTCACCAGATCGGCGATGGCGCGGTCGAAATAGCGCACGGTTCCGGCCAGGGTGGCGGTTTCGGGGATGACGTTATAGGCCGCGCCGGCATGGATCTGGGTCACCGACAGCACCACCGGGCTGGTCGGCGGCACATTGCGCGCCACGATGGATTGCAGCTGCTGCACCAGCGCCGTGGCGATCACGATACTGTCGATGCCGCTTTCGGGCATCGCGGCATGGCAGCCCTTGGCGGTTATGGTGACATCAAAGAAATTCGCCCCTGCCATGGCCGGCCCCGGCTTCACGCCGACCTCGCCCGGCGCGTGATAGGGTGAATTGTGCAGCCCATAGACCTCATCGCAGGGAAAGCGCGCGAACAGCCCGTCGGCGATCATGGCGCGCGCGCCGCCCAGCCCTTCCTCGGCGGGCTGGAAGATGAAGATGGCGGTGCCGGCGAAATCGCGGTTCTCGGCCAGGTAGCGCGCCGCCCCCAGCAGCATCGTGGTATGGGCATCATGGCCGCAGGCATGCATCACGCCGGGGTTCTTCGAGGCGAAGGGCAGGTTGGTCTGCTCCTCGATCGGCAGGGCATCCATATCGGCGCGAAGCCCGATGCGGCGGCCCGGCCGGTTGCCCCTGAGCACCCCGACAACGCCGGTCTTGCCGATGCCCTCGGTCACCTCGATACCCCAGGAGCGCAGCTTTTCCGCCACGATGCCGGCGGTGCGGACCTCCTGAAAGCCAAGTTCCGGATGTTGGTGCAGATCGCGGCGAATGGCGGTCAGATCATCGGCGAAGGCGCGGATCGAGGCGGGGATGTTCATGCGGTTTCTCCTTGGAAAACAGGGCCAAGCGGTGACAGGCGCAGCCCCGGGCGCAGCCGGCGCCAGGGCAGGGTCGCGGGATCGACAGCCATCGGCCCGGGCGCGCGACAGACCAGGATCGCCTCGGCGATGGGGGTGAAATCGGCGCGGAAATGGTTGGAGCTCTTGACCACCAGGATCTTCTCGCGCTCAGGCGACACGCCGAGGCTGGAGAACATCGCGCGATCGGCCATCTGCGCCTTTGCCGAGGTAACGATGATGCGGATATCATCCAGCCGCAGACAGGCCGAGGGGCCCATCTGCATGCGCCGCCCGCCATAGAACGGCCCCGGCGCCACGAAAACCCCGTCCGAAAGCCGCTCGACCAGAAACTCGGCCTCAAGCGGTGCATCGCCGGGCACGCCGGATTTGCCGCCCAGCGCCAGCCGCATCCGGGCGCCCAGCCCGGCCTGATGCGCGGCGCGGGCGGCGGCGGGATCAAAGAGATTGCCCAGCGCGGCGCTGGCCCCGGCCGCCAAGAGCGCGCGCAACATGCCGGTGGTATCGCTGTTGGCGCCGGCGCCGGGGTTGTCCTGGGTATCGGACAGCACCACCGGACGGCTGGCACCCCGGGCCAGGCGCTGCGCCTCGGCCACGCCTTCGGCTGCGTCATAGACCCTGCCGTTGAAAGCCGGCTCGGCGGCCAGAACGGCGTCCATCATGGCCCGGGCGGCGGCGTCAGCGCTTGCGGCATCGGGGGCATAGGCCAGCACGCTCATGCCGCAATCGGCGAAATCGGCGGCCGGAAAGCCCATGTTGAAGCTGAGCGCGCTCACCGCCGGCACCAGTTCCTCCAGCCGCCGGTAGAGCTTGCCTGCCGGCTCGCCCCAGGTGCTTTGCCAGGCGATGGCGCTCAGATACGGGGCTTGCAGGAAGGTCTTGGCGGGGCGGGTGCCGCTTGCCAGCATCTGCGCCAGAACCCGGGTCGCGCGGGCGCCGGTCTCGGTCATGTCGATATGCGGATAGGTGCGGTAGCTTTCCAGCAGATCGGCCTGAGCGACCATCAGCGGCGTGACATTGGCATGCAGATCGAGCGCCACCACCACCGGCACCTGCGGCCCGATCCGCGCCCGCAGACGGCGCAGCAACTCGCCCTCGCCGTCATCGAGATGCTCGCAGACCATGGCGCCGTGCAGATCCAGAAACACGCCATCCAGCGGCCCGGCGCCGGCGATCTGCTCGATCAGCCGGCCGGCGATGCGCTCGAACGCGTCGCGCGTGACATGCGCCGAGGGCGAGGCCGCGCACCAGAGCGTCGGCACAAGCTCCCAGCCCAGCGCCCGGCCGGTCTGGATCGCCCCGGCGATGGCGGCATTGACCCCGGAAAGATGCTCGAAGATCGCCGCGCCTTCGCGGATCGGGCCATAACCGCTGCCGCCGTCGAAATCGGCAAAGCTGGCCTTCGATGGGCCGAAGGTATTAGTTTCATGCAGAAAACCACCAATTGCAATGCGCGGCATGAACCCTCCTTCAGCGCGGATTGAGCCCGCACCAGCGGGCGATGAACAGCGCGAGAACCTCGGTCACCTCGCGCAGCGATTGCAGGTCAACCCGCTCGTCGAAGCCATGGATATTCTGCGCCCTCGGGCCAAAGCAGAAGGCCGGAATACCGTAATAGAGCCCATAAAAGCGGGTATCGGTCAGCGCGGTCATCTTGTTCTCGCGCAGCGCGGCACCGGTCACCGTTTGCAGCGCTTCGGCCAGCAAGCCCTCGGCTTCATCGGCGCCATCGAGCACATAGCCTTCGGCCTGAAACCCGTTCCAGACCAGTTCCGGCGGGTTGTTGGCGAGGAAGCCATGGCCGCGCGCCGCCTGCGCCAGACAGGCTTCGATCTCGGCGCGGCAGGTGGCCAGATCCCAGCCCGGCAACAGGCCCATGCGGCAATCGACATCGCACCAGGCCGGCACGCTGGAGGCCCAGTCACCGCCGGCGATCTTGCCGGCGTTGAAATTGAGCGGGTGCACCACATCGCCATAAACCGGGTCGCTTTTCGCGCGGGCGTTCCATTCGGCCTCCAGCCCGCGCAGCGCCTGCAACAGATCGAACGCGGCCATGATCGCATTCGACCCTTCGCCGGCCTGCGCCACATGCACCGGCCTGCCGCGCACCCGGATCTTGAACCACAAAACCCCGATCTGGGCGCGGTTGATCGCATGATCCGAGGGTTCGGGGATCAGCGCCAGATCGGCGCGGTAGCCGCGTTGCAGGGTGGACAGCGCGCCGAGCCCCGTAGATTCCTCCTCGATCACCGATTGGAAATGCACCCGCGCGGCGGGTTCGAACCCGGCCTCGCGGATCGCATCGAGGGCAAAGAGCGCGGCCACGGTGCCGGCCTTCATGTCGCCGGCGCCGCGCCCATACATCCAGCCGTCGCGCACCAGCGGCTCGAACGGTGGCTGGCTCCACATCTCGGTGGGGCCGGCCGGCACTACATCCAGATGGCCTTGCAGGATCAGCGAGCGGCCGGTTTCCCGCCCGGGGCGATGCGTGCCGACCACGGTTCGCGCGCGCGAAAAATCGCCCTCGATCGGGCCGAAACCGGGCAGGGGTTCCAGATCGGCGAGGTCGATCTTCCAGTCGTCGACCTCATAGCCGCGCGCGCGCAGCGCATCGGCGATGAAATCCTGCGCCGGGCCTTCGGCGAATCGCAGGCTGGGGATGCGCACGAAATCAGCAAGGAAGCTTGTTTGCTCGGCAAAGCGCGCGGCCACCGCATGTCGCAGCGCGGCGGAAACATCGTCGCTGAGCGGGGAAAGGGGGGCTGTGGGCATCGGTGCTTCATCCGGGGCAGTTGCTGAACAGGTGCAGCATGCGCTGGTTTCGCGGGCATTTCCAGAGCCGTCGTGGCCGCGCCGCAGCGCCCGGCAGCGCTTTCGATTTGCAACCGCAGCGAGAAACCGGACGACGACAGCGCGATTGACAGGTTGAACGGGCGCTGCCTACGATGCCCTTACCAAAAGATGTCCGCGACGATCTGCGGCGCTCATGCCGGGACGATTGCGGAACCAGCAATGGGGGTTACAGAGATGTTTTCAGGACTGCCCAGCGCGGTCGGGGGATTGCTGCGCAATACCACCGCCGCCGCCTTGATCGCTGGCGCCTTCGTGCTCGGCACGCCGGTCAGCGCCGATACCTTGCGCGTGGTGATGCATTCCGCCCTGCGGGTGCTCGATCCGATCATGACCACCGCCTATATGAGCCGCAACCACGGCTACATGATCTATGACACGCTGTTCGCCCTCGATTCCGAGATGCGCCCGCAGCCGCAGATGGTCGATAGCTGGACCGTGTCCGATGACGGGCTGGTCTATACCTTCACGCTGCGCGACGGGCTGGTGTTCCACGATGGCGCGCCGGTCACCGGCGAGGATGTCGCGGCCTCGATTGCCCGCTGGGGCGAGCGCGACCCGATGGGCCAGCTGCTGATGCGCCAGGTTGCCGAAATGGGGCAGGGCGATGCCGCCAATGTATTCGTCATCACCCTGAGCGCGCCCTATGGGCTGGTGATCGACAGCCTCGCCAAGCCTTCGTCCAACGTGCCTTTCATCATGCCGGCGCGGATCGCCGCCAACACCCCCTCGACCGAGGCGGTGGAAGAACAGATCGGTTCCGGCCCGTTCCGCTGGGTGGCCGAAGAGTTCCAGCCCGGGGTGATCGCGGTTTATGATCGTTTCGACGGCTATGTGCCGCGGTCCGAGCCGCCAAGCTGGGCCTCGGGCGGCAAGGTGGTCGAGGTGGACCGCGTCGAATGGATCGTGATGCCCGACCAGCAGACCACGCTCAACGCGCTGCTGTCGGAAGAGATCGACTATTGGGAGGATGCCCCCGCCGATCTGATGCCCATCCTTCAGGCCAACCCCGATATCGAGGTCGCCAACCTGAACCTGCTGGGCTACCAGACCATCGTGCGCCCGAATGTGCTGCATCCGCCCTTTGACGATGTTCGCATCCGCCGCGCCGCCATCGCCTCGATTTCGCAACAGGATGTGATGGACGCGATGATCGGCAACCCCGATCTCTACATGCTCTGCGGTGCGATGTTCATCTGCGGCACGCCGCTCGAAAGCGATGTCGGTTCGGAAACGCTGGTGCAGGGCAATGGCCAGGAACTGGCGCGGCAACTGCTGGCCGAGGCCGGCTATGACGGCACGCCGGTGGTGCTGATGCATCCGACCGATGTGTCAACCCTGCGCACCCAGCCGGTGGTTGTGGCCCAGGCCATGCGCGATGTCGGTTTCAATGTCGATCTGCAGGCGATGGACTGGCAGACGCTGGTCGGCCGGCGCGCCAATCAGGCGCCGCCGTCCGAGGGTGGCTGGAACATGTTCATCACCAACTGGGTCGGTGCGGATGTGTTCAACCCGGTGGTGAACAACATGGTCGGCGGGCAGGGGCCCAATGGCGGCTGGTTCGGCTGGCCCGAGGATGCACCGCTTGAGGCCCTGCGCACCGCCTATACCGTGGCGCCGACGCTGGAGGAACAGCAGCAGCTGGCGGCGCAGATCCAGGCCCATGTCTATGAGCAGGGTTATTACGCGCCGATGGGGCAGTATTTCGTCTTCACGGCCTGGTCGGACGCGCTGGATGGTG
>ERZ869909.2386-NODE-2386-length-12570-cov-4.337229_pt1 | contig 12570 bp, 4 predicted proteins | sample MGYA00520892_ERZ869909 | MGnify/ENA primary metagenome ERZ869909 (study PRJEB32215, sample SAMEA104723947) | bioreactor metagenome | biome: bioreactor; feature: anaerobic bioreactor; material: water | place: China | collected 2015-03-12 ... | reverse complement strand
CACGGCGCCGCCCGCGGCGTCACGCTGGGCGGCTCGGCGGACCGCGCCCCCCACCTCGAGACCACCGTCCTCGTCGATGGCATCGGCATGCAGCAGACCCTGCGCTGCGACGCGGACCCGTGCCGCGTCGTCATCGCGATCCAGCTCGCCCACACCGCCCACCCCGGCTACCCCCCGCCGGACGCGACCGCCTGGCTGCACCTGCTCACGGCACGATACGGCGCTCCGGACGAGCAGCGCACCTCATCCAGCGGCGAGCGCTCGGCGATGTGGCGTGGGCGCGCGGCCGTCGTGCGCCTGACCGAGAACCTGGACCGTGACGGCGCCCCGACCTGGGTCGGGGTGTCCTTCGAGCTGCCGGAGCACCCATGACCCTGACCCGCCGAACCCGCCCAACCCGAACCTGCAGGGCCCGAACGTGCCGAGCCCTCGCCCTGCTGCCCGCGATCACGCTGGCGCTCGCCGGCTGCGGCGACGACCTGCCGGACGACCCGGACGTGACCGACACCACCCCGGACGCCCCGCCCGACCCTGATGGATCGGACGGTGGCGATGCCGACGGCACGGACGCGGACACCCCTGACCGGCGCTGCCTCGGCCTCTGGCCCGACCCCCCGCCCCAGGTCACCCCGCCCACGATGCCGGCGATCGGGCCGGATCGCGCGGGGCTGTTCTTCACCGTCTCGTCGCCGCGGGCCTTCGATCTCGACGGCGACGGCTGCCCGGACTTCGTGTTCGGGGTGGGCGTCGAGCGGGAGCAGTACGCGGTCGTGACGGCGGACTACGGCCGCGTCATCGCGATCGACGGCGCCTCCGGTGACGTGCTCTGGACGGTCGTCACGCCCGGCGACGTGTTCGCCTCTGCGGTCACGCTGACCGCGGCTGACGGCACCCTGCGCGTCGTCACCGCGGGGCGGGAGGGCACGATGGTCTCGATCGTCGCGGCGACCGGCGTGGTCGACTGGTTCGTGGACCCGACGTCCATCGTCGCGCCGCCCCAGCCGTACAACTTCTACAGCCCGCTGCTCGTCGAGGACGTCAACGCGGACGGCGTCCCGGAGCTCGTCAACGTCTACGGGGGCGACGCCAGCGCCCAGCCTGCCGCGCCGCGCGATCCGTCGTGGGTGGTGCTGGTCGACGGCGAGACCGGCGAGCTGCTGGGCTACCGCCAGACGCCGGACGACGCGGAGAGCTACACCTCGCCGGTGGCGTGGCGGACGGCGGCCCGCGATGGCGTGATGTCGACGAGCTTTCTCTTTGGCACCGGCGGCGAGACGCTCCCCGGCTCGCTGTGGCTGGGCACGGTCGACGACCTGGTGGCGGAGACGCACGACGGCGACTGGGCGACGGAGGTGGTCGCCGGGACGCGCGATCGCGGCGTGATCGCGCCGCCGCTGGTGGTCGACGCGGACGGTGACGGCACGCTGGATCTGGTCGTGGTGGACTTTGGCGGGCGTGTCGTCGTGCTCGACGGGGGGGACCTGGCCGACGAGCTGTGGTCCGTCGCCTTCGCCGGCGAGGAGAGCAACGTGGCGGCCGGGGTCGCGCGGCTGGGCGAGGGGCGGCTGGGGCTGATGCTGACGCACAACACCGGGGTGTTCCCGATGTACACCGGGTCGACGCATCGGCTGTTCGAGCTGGCGGACGGCACGCCGCTGGACAGCTGGGGGTCGTCGCTGCCGTTCGCGTTCTCGCCGCTGGCGGTGGACCTGACGGGGGACGGCGTTGACGCGTGGATCGCGGGGTCGACGTCGGTGTTCGCGCCGTCGGTCGCGAGTGAGGTGCGGGTGGTGGACACCGTGACGCAGGTGCGCCGGACGTTCACGTTCCCGTTCGGCATGGCGGCGACGCCGCTGGTGCATGTGGCGCCGGGGCATGATCAGCTCGAGCTGGCGCTGGTCGGGTTCACGATGGATCCGGATGACTTCATGGCGAACCCGCCGTCGTGGCTGTTCCGGAGGGTCGCGTTGGGCGCGTCAGCGCCGGCGTCGATCACGTGGGGGGCGTACCTGGGGACGTGCGGCGACGGGAGGCTGGAGTGCGAGTAGCGTTGGCTCGTTGGATCAGGCGGGGGGCCCGTTGGATCAGGCGGGGGGCTCGAGCGAGCAGGCGAGGGTGGTCAGCAGCGCGGTGAGCAGCAGCAGCGTCAGCGTGAATGAGGCGCGCGGGCTGCGCAGTCGGACAAGCGCTGCGGCCACGGCGAGCAGGGTCATCGCCGCGGCTGCCGCGAGCGGCAGGCGGCCCAGGGCGAGCGGGAGCCACGCCGCGAGGAGCATGCAGGCAAGCGCGACACCCTGAAGCACACGTCGCACGGCCGACGCGTCGTGCCCACGCCGCGCGGCGAGCGTGAACACGGTCTGGGTACCCAACCGGAGATCCGTCTCGACGTCCTTCTCGTCCTTGAGCGCGGCGAGGACCGACCACCCCGCGGCCGCAAGCAGGGCGGCGAGCGGGACGTCGACGCCGCGTACGAACGCGAGCGGCGCCTGGCTGCGGTGGCTCGCCGGCAGCGCGCCCGCGTCGTACAGCGCAGGTCCGGCCTCGCGGAGCTCCGGGACCAGCGCCCAGACAAGGCCGATCAGGAACGCCGCGCCGCCCCAGATGCCCTCGAGCTTCAGGTTCGCGGGGAAGTAGCGCTTCCCGCGGTAGATCGGCGCGTTGTAGAGGTACGAGGCGAGCCCGTACAGCAGCAGCACGATCGCCCCCAGTGAGCCCATCTCGAGCAGCAGCCAGCAGGTCATCGCCCAGGTGAAGGTCAGGAAGACCACATCGTGTCGTGCGACCCGCTCCGGCTCGCCGGGGCGCTCCTCCTGGTCGTCGATGTGGTCGTTGTGCGCGATGGTCATCAGCCCGCACAGGGCGATGAGCACCGCGGGCTGCCAGGCCGAGCTGTTCAGGCCGTTGACCCAGGCGAACCCGACGAGCGCCATCGCGACCAGCGGGGCGGCGTGAACGAAGCGTGCGGCGAGCCGGAGCGCCAGCGGGCGCCGGTAGGCGAACAGGTACAGCAGCAGCGCCAGCACGATCTGACCCGCGATCAGGACCTGCACGAACGCGGATTCGACGCCGCTCCGCGTGGCGATCCGGAACAGGATCGTCGGCATGATCGCGCCCAACGAGACGCAGACCGCGTACGACAGCACGACGGCCGCGACCGTGCTGGCGACCGACCGGGTCCGCAGCCACATGTACGCACCGGTGAACCCGACCGCGGACCACAGGACCACACCTTCGCCCACGGGCATCTGCCGTCGAGGCGCGATCATCGTCCAGGGCCATCCGTCCGGGAACGTCGTCACGTACGCGTAGTGAAACCCGTCGATCCCCACGATCGACCCGCCCCAGCCGCTGTACAGCGCGTCGACCAGCGGCGGCATGAAGCCCAGGAACAGCCCGACCAGCATCACGTTGATGCGGGCCTGCCAGGGGGGCGGCGACAGCAGGCAGACCGGCAGGCCGAACGCGAAGATGCACAGCCAGTACCAGCTCACGTACAGCAGCAGGTTCTCGCCGACCGGCTGGGCGTCGAACCCGACGAGCAGGAACTCCAGCAGCAGCCGCATCCCGCCGACGAAGAGCGCGAAGTAGACCAGCGTCTCGCCGTGGAAGGTGCGCTTCTCCTGCAGGGAGATCAGGTTGGCAAGCCATCGCATCATCGGGACATCACGCTCGTTGCCGGGAGTGCAGGGAGGCCGCGGCGCGCCTCGCGTCCCACGACGGAAGACACGAAACCCCGCGGTGGCGCAAGGACGCGCTGCCGCGGGGCAGGGGGTAGGGATCGGGCAGGGCTACGGCGAGCCGGCGTGGCTCAGTTGCAGCAGGTCGCGCAGCCGGCGCCGCCGCTCTGCGACCCGCCCTGCTGGTCGTTGCCCCAGCGCATCCGGTAGTTGGTCGCGGTGCACTCGAGGTTCGTGGCGCCGACGGCGCGCACGGACCAGACCATCCAGCCTTCGTTGTCGGTGTTCCAGATGTTGTTGCCGTCACACGAGATCAGGTGGATCTCCATGTCGGCCACGGCGCCGTTGCCGGTGATCGTCCGGCAGCGGCCGCGGCCGTTCTGCGCCGGGGTCCCGCTGGCGCCGTCGAAGATGCTGCCCCAGGTCGCGCCGTCACGAATCACGAAGGCGCTGTTGTTCACTCGGCTGGAGGACCGGTTGCAGACCGCGTAGGTGCAGATCTCCGCCGTGAAGTTGTTCTGCAGCGTCAGGCGCACGCGGGGCTCCGGGTTGCCGGAGGTGTCGGCGCCCGCGAAGCCAACGATGTCCTCGGCGAAGAACCGGTACCAGTCCCGGGTGTCGATGTCCGGGTTGAAGCGCGCCGTTCCGGTCCGGACCTGGCCGCTACAGAAGGGGCCGTTGTGTCCGGAGCAGCCGCCCCAGCCGTTGCTGATGCAGTCGGTGTAGCTCCACTCGTTGTTGTCGTTCACACCCGAGAGGGTCGTCACGGCGCCGACGCTGCCGCCGTCGTTCCGGTCAGGCAGCGCACCACCGCCGGCGTTGTCGTTCGCGTCGAGGACCGGGGTGCCGTTGCTGCAGCAGGCCGCCGCGCCAAAGTTCGACCAGGCGCGCTGGTTGGTGCCCGACTGGCAGCGGCGGCACGGGTTCTGGCCGTAGGGCTCCGGCTTGCGGGTGTTGTTCGCCCAGCAGTTGTCGTCCATGAAGCAGGTGTTCGCGGTGATGCTGTAGTCCTGCTGGCAGGTCCCGCCGGTGCAGCCCGGCACGGTGCAGGCGTAGGCGTCGGTCGCGGTGCAGCTCGCGCCGGCCGGGCGGTTCGTGTACTGGAACGTGTCCTGACCGGTCTGGCAGGCGCGGCACTCGTTGGACGGGTCCAGCGCGTTGTTGCCGATGCAGCTGCCCGAGATCAGGCACTGGTTCGTCGCCGGGTTGTACGGGTTGAGCACGACGCCGTTGACGCACTGGTCGTGGGTGCACGCCAGGCCGTCGATCGCGCTCGAGACGGAGCCGCAGTTCGGGCCACAGGCCGTCAGGTCCGCGTAGACGTTCGTCTCGGAGCCCGGCACGCCGCCGTCGAAGTCACACCAGAAGCCCACGTCGTCGAGGCCACCCGGGTTCAGGCTCACCGCGCCGGAGACGTCCTGGACCGAGCCCATTTGGCAGGCGGCGGCCGTCTGACCCACGGAGACCTGCACGAAGTCGAACTGGTTCTGAGGCGGCTGGCCGTAGACCACGCCGGTGCGCACGAGGCCGCCAGACGCCGCCGCGAACGGCTCGCGCAGGTAGTCGACGCCCGCGGTCCCGCTCGTGCTCAGATCCAGCGCGCCGTCGTCGCAGCCCTGGGCAGCGCCACAGCCTGCGGAGCTGGACCAGACCACGGAGCCGTCCAGGTTGTTGCCCGGCCGCTGGGCCCAGAAGTACTGGTACTGCGGGTTGGAGCCGCGCACCGGCACGTCGCGCACCTGCACGGTGACGCCGGCGTCGTACGGGCGCTGGGTCAGGACCCACGCGCGACCCGAGCCCCAGCCCACCCGGCGGGTGTTGCCGGCGGCGCCGTTGAGCATGTCGACGCTGGCCTGCGCCGCAGGGAGCATGTCCGCCACGTCACAGACCTGGGACTGGCTCCCGATGTCCAGCAGCAGCGTGCCGGTCGTGCCGTGCGCCGTGTTGGGCTGATCCGGCAGCACGCCGGCCACGTCGTTCGACGCGCCGACCGGCAGGATGCCCTCGCGACCGGCGATCGAGCCCACCGTCACGTCCATCGCCAGCGCGTTCGCGCCGCCGGGCAGCACGAACTGCGTGTCCGTCCAGCCGCCGGGGCCAATCCGCGTGATGAACCCGTGCAGCACGCCGCCGGTGTCGAACGCCGTGCCCACCGCGTAGTGGCCCACGTCGCCGTTCACCGTGAGCCGCCGCACGCGGTTGCCCACGCTCGTCGACCACGTCGGGACCTGCACGCCGGGCACCAGGTTCAGGTCCGGCTTGCCGTCCCCGTTGGCGTCCTCGTTCAGGTCCCACCACGCCGCCGTCATGTACGAGCCCGCGCTCGAGCCGACGCCGCCGATCACGACGCCGTCCTCCGTCACGCCGTACGCGATCCCGTACTGGAACGCGCCGGTGTCGAGGTCGACCACGCTGTTCACGCCGCTGGTGAGCCCGTCCACCGACCAGACGACCGGCACGGAGAACTCACCCGACGAGCTGTTGACCGACACGCGGCGGAACCCCGCCACGTAGATCTCACCACCGGGCGTCACCGGCGTCACCGAGTAGGCGCTCGACTGCTGGTGCTCGACGCCGTAGGTCGCCTCCACAGCAGCGTGCAGGTCGAGCGTGCTCGCCCAGCTCGCGCCGGTCCAGCGCCACAGCACCGCGCGACGAACGGACTCACGCGCGCTCGTCGCCCAGTAGCCGACGATGTGGTTCTGAACGCTGATGTCCTGCGCGTAGGAGAGCGTCGCCGCGGCCGGCAACATCGAGTGCAGGTTCGACGACCCGGCCCCGGTGTAGCCGCGCGCCTGGGGCGCGCCGCTCACGAGCGTCGTCCACGCCGCCCGGCCCGCGTCGTTCACGCCGAATCGGTGCTCCGAGTACATCGGGCGCGTCGCCCCCATGTCCTCTGCGAGCCAGCGACCGGCCTGAGCCGGGGCCGCGAACGCGGTGAACGCAACCGCCGCGGTGGCGCCAAGTACCTGCCATCGTTTCATCTGATCTCTCCTGCGAGGCCCCCAGAAGCCCCGTAGCTGTGATCCCGGCGAGACGGTCCCCTGTGGCGACACCCTGTGCCACAGCATCATACGTTCGCAGCATCTATTGCCGCGACAATATAAGCGGGTGCACGGGTGAGATCAAGCGCGCACGTCGATCGCCGCGCGATCGACGACGACCGGCGCGCGAAATGCCGACGAAGCGTGAGGGCAAGTGCCCGGAAGGGAGCGGATATCAGCGGCGGGTGCAGGTGATCATTGGTGATCATGCACCGGACAGGGGGGCCGTCGGGCGCTGGGTGTGGGGGGAGGGCGCGAAGGGCGTCGCTGAGCGGGGGCTGCGTCAGTTGCAGCAGGCGTCGCAGCCGCTTGAGCCTCCGTTGGTGCCCAGCCAGTTGGTCGCCCCCCTCCAGTCCTGGCTCCAACGCAGACGGTAGTTCAGCGCGTTGCACTCGAGGTCCGTCGCCGCGCCGACGGGGCGGACGCGGATGTAGACGTTCGCGGAGTCGTTGTTGTTGCCGTGGTTGCAGGTGTGGAGCTCCATGTCGGCGACGGTGCGGCCGTTGCGGAGCTGGGTGTTCTGGCAGCGCCCGGGCAGGCCGGCGGCCGGGGTGCCTGCGGGACCGGTGACGGTGGTCATGCCGCTGGTGCCGTCCCGCTGGAGGGCTGCGTCGATGCGGTTCGCCCGGGCGGTGCATTCGACGTAGAGGCAGAGCTCCATGGGCGCGGCGTTGGTGCTGATCAGCCTGACGCGCGGCTCGGGGTCCCAGATGTTCGTGTTGTCGTTGATGTAGAAGCGGTACCAGTCGACGACGTCGACGTCGGGGTTGAAGCGGGCGTCGAGGGCGCCGGTGTCGCCGACGCAGTTTCCGTTGGCGTTGCTCCAGTTCTGGCCGTCGGTCTTGTTGGCGATGGCGCTCCAGGCGTTCGTGGTGCTGCCGTTGTTGCGGTCGGGCAGGGCGCCTGGTGCGCTGGTGTCCCAGCTGTCGAGGACGGGGACGCCGTTGGTGCAGCAGGCTGCGTTGCCGAAGTTCGACCAGGACGACTGGCTGGTGCCCGGGGCGCAGCGCTGGCAGGGGTTGCGGCCCCATGTCTCCGGCCTGCGGTCGCCGTTTCCGTGGCAGGTGCCGGCGATCAGGCAGGACGACGCCTGGATCGTGTTGACGACAGTCCCGGAGGCGCAGCTGTCCGTGGTGCAGCTGAGCCCGTCATCGACGCTGGTGCCGCAGCTGCCGCAGTGGTTGAGGGCGACGCGGGTGTTGGTCTCGGCGACGTTCGCGGCGTTGCCGTCGCAGTCCGCCCAGAAGCCTCCCCAGGGGTCCGCGCCCGGTGGGTTGAGGACCTCGACGCTGGCCGACGGCAGCACGTCGCTGATCAGGCAGGACGGGCCATCCTGGACGCTGAGCTGGATCCAGTCGAAGGATTGTGATGGGCGCGCGCCGGCGACAAGGCCGGTGCGGGTGGTCCCCGCGACGACTGCCGCGAACGCGACGCGGCGGTGGCCGGCGCCGTTGCTGCCCGTCGCGGCGAGATCGAGGGTCCCGTCCGGGCAGCCGGTAGCCAACGCACAACCGGCTGAGCTGGACCAGAGGACCGAGCCGTTGGTCGCGCCGCCCGCGCGCGTCGCCCAGTAGTGCTGAACGGCGGCCTGACCGGGCTGCGCCGGCGCGTCGCGGACGATGACGGTGAGCGCGCCGCTCGACGGCTGGCGCGTGAGCAGCCACGCCCGGCCCCCGCCCCAGCCCACGCGACGCGTGTCGCCGTCTGCTCCGTTGAGCATGTCGATGGCGACGGCCGCCGCTGGCAGCGTGTCGCCGACGCTGCACACCTGCGCCTGCGGCCCGATGTCGAGCAGGGACACTCCGTCCGTGCCGTGGGCGGTGTTGGGCTCAGACGGAAGCGCGCCGCCCGCGCTGTTCGACGCGCCCACCAGCTGCAGCCCCTGCTGTCCGCCGATCGCACCGACCGCCACGTCGAACGCCAGCGCGTTCGCCCCACCGGGCAGCACGAAGCTCGAGCTGTCCGTCCAGCCGCCCGGGCCCACGCGGTGCACGAACGCGTGCAGCACCCCACCCGGGTCGATCGCCGTGCCTACCGCGTACTGCCCGGTGTCCCCGTTCACGGTGAGCCGACGGACCCGGTTCGCCACGCTGGTCGACCACGCCGGGCTCTGCACACCGGGCACGAGGTTCAGGTCCGGGCGCCCGTCCAGGTCCGCGTCGACGTTCAGGTCCCACCAGGCTGCGACCATGTACGACGTCCCCCCCGTCGCCTGTCCGACGCCGCCCACGACGATGCCGTCCTCCGTCACGCCGTACGCCACACCGTACTGGTACCCGTCCAGTGCCAGATCAACGACACCGTTGATCGCGATCGTCAGCGCGTCGGTGGTCCAGACGACCGGCACCGAGTACGTCCCGCCGGCGCCCACCTGCGCCCGGCGAAACCCGGCGACCAGCAGCTCACCTCCGGGCGTCACGTCGCTGATCGCGTACGCCGCCGTCTGCTGCTGCGCGCCGAACGCCTCACCTGCGGCTGCGTGCAGGTCGAGCGTGCTGGCCCAGGAAGCGCCGGACCAGCGCCACAGCAGCGCGCGCCGCTCCGCCTCGCGCGCGCTCGTCGCCCAGTAACCGACGACGTGGGTGTGTGCGCCGAGGTCCTGCGCGTACGACAGCCCGTCGCCCGCTGGGGTCAGCGCGTGGAGGTCGACCGAGCTGCCCCCCGAGAACCCACGCGCGCGCGGCAGGCCGTCCACGAGCGTTGTCCACGCGGCGCGGCCCTGGTCGTTCACTCCGAACCGGTGCTCCGCGTAGAACGGGCGCGTCGCGCCGAGCTCGGTCACCTGCCAGCGGGCAGCCAGCGCGACAGGCGCAGCTGCCATCAGGCAAAGGAATACGGTGAGGCCACGAAGGGCCCAACAGCGCAACGTCATGATGTGCGTCCCCGGAATGTCGGCAACGAGCGTGCGCCCACCGGGCTGACGGTGGGCGCTCCTGGCAGTGGGCGGCACTGCTCGTCGATCCGGGCAGATTGTGCAACGACAAAAGGTGTCGGGCTACGGATTGTTTGTGAACATCCGTGCACTGATGGCGCGTCTGTCACGAACGCGCGTCGTCAGCCCTCAGGTCAGTGGCGAATCCGTTTCCGTTCCAGGCTGTTGCGGGCCGGCGACGTCCTCACGTCGCGTGTGGTTCAGGCGCACGCGACGTGAGGTTCTGATCGTCTCTCGGTCAGGTCAGCGTGCCAGCGTCTGCGCGCCAGCTGGTGCCAGCGTGAAGGTGGCCACCGGCCCGCGGTCGCACCCGACGAGCGCGGCGGTCGCCGATCCGGGGCCGCTGTCAGTTGCAGCAGGTGTCGCAGCCGGCCGTCCAGCCGCCGCCGTTGTTGTTCCCGCCGGGACCGCGGTCGTTGCCGTAGTACAGCGTGTAGTTGAGCTGGTCGCAGGACAGGTGATCGACGCCGGTGTCGAGCAGGGTGATCCGGTAGTAGACCCAGGCCTCCTCCAGGGCCGTGTTGTGGCAGTCGTAGTCCCAGACGCTGATGTCGAGCACGCCGTTGTCGTCCGTCTCGAAGCACGGCCCGCGGCCGTCGTGGGCTGGCGAGAAGGAGCCGGGGTAGACGTCCGGGAAGCCGCCGGTGGAGTCGCCGACCTCCGGGTTGGCGTCGTAGAGCCACTGGCCGGTGATGTTGGACGGGGCGGCGCCCACGCCGCTGTGCCAGCCGGTGCCGCGGAAGCGCACGTCCTTGAGCTCGACCCGGTTTCGGGCGCCGTCCATGCAGTCGATGAACAGGCACATCTGCAGCCGGACCGGCCGGCCGGCGGTGGGGTGCATGCTGCGGGAGATCAGCCTGCCGCGCGGCTTGGGGGTCACGGCGTTGTTGGGCGCGTCGTCGTACACGGTGGCGTACCAGTCCACCGTGTCGATGCCGGGGGTGAAGTTCGCGTCGATGCGGCGGACGACGTCGCGGCCGATGTTCTGGATGGCGTTGACGCCGCTGGAGGCGACGGCGTTGCAGGCCGTGCCGTCGCTCCAGCGGCCGTTCTGGTTGTAGCTGTTCCAGTCGTTCCAGTTGTTGTTGCTGTCGAGGTTGCGGGCGTCGATCCACCACGCGTTGCGTGCGCGGCCGTGGTTGAGGTCGACGCCCAGGCGTCCGGCGGCGCAGCGGGCGCTCTGCAGGTAGCCGGTGCGGTCGTAGACGTCGAGGCGCGGCGTGCCGTCCGCCTCGCAGCAGGGCTGGCTGGTGAAGGTGGTCCAGCCGCGCGGGTCGCTGCCGTGGTCGCAGCGCACGCAGGGGTTGCCCACGGTGACGGGCGCCGGGTTGCTGCCGGGGCAGGCGTCGTTGACGGTGCCGGTCATGATGGGCAGCTGGACGGTGTTCCGGTCGCCCTGGTTGCGGCAGGTGCCGCTGATGACGCAGCGGTTGGGCTGGACGGTGTTGACGGCGGCGCCGTTGACGCAGGCGTCGTTGGTGCAGGCGAGCGCGTCGTCGACGCCGTTGTTGCAGCTGCCGCAGTGGTCGCGCGCGGCGAGCAGGTTGGTCTCTGCGACGTTCGCGGCGTTGCCGTCGCAGTTCGCCCAGTTGCCCTGCAGGTCGATGCCGTTCCAGTGGGTGCCGGGCGGGTTGAGGGCGCGGCTCACGTCCTGGAGCCGCTGGACAGGGGTCATGGTGCAGCTTGCGTGGGTGCCGCTGGCCTGGACCCAGCCGGTCGTGGGTACGGTGCCGCCCAGCGGCGCGCTGAACGCGCGCCCGCCGGCGTGGCCGTCGAGGGGCACGCGGACGGCGCCAGGCTCGTCCGCGAGGTCGAGGGTGCCGTCCACGCAGCCGCTCGCCAGCGCGCAGCCGGCGCTGTGCGACCAGAGCAGCGAGCCGGTCGTCGTGGCGCCCGGCGCGACGACGCGGAAGCTCTGGACAGCCGGTTGGACGATGGAGGCGGTCGTCGTGTCGCGCACGATCAGCTGGATCGCGTCCTGGTACGGCTGCCGGCTGAGCAGCCAGGCGCGCCCGTCGCCCCAGCCCACGCGCCGCTCGAGGCCCGAGACCTCGCCACCGGAGGCCCCGTTGAGCAGGGCGACGGTCGAGGCGGCGGCTGGCATCCCGTCCATGATGTCGCAGACCTGGGCGTTCGCGCCCACGTCGAGCAGCTGCGCGCCAAAGGTGCGGTGGGCGGTGTTGGGCTGGTGCGCGTCGGGCAGGGCGCCGCCGGCGTCGTTCGACCCACCCACGACCTGCAGGCCCTGCTGGCCGGCGATCGAGCCCACCGCCACGTCGAAGGCCAGCGCGTTCGCGCCGCCCGGCAGGACGAACCCGTCGGCGTCCGTCCAGCCACCGGGGCCCACGCGGTGCACGAAGGCGTGCAGCACGCCGCCGGCGTCGAAGGCGGTGCCCACGGCGTAGCTGCCCACGTCGCCGTTGATCGTCAGGCGCCGGACCCGGTTCGCGACGCTGGTCGACCAGCCGTCCGCCACCTGCACGCCGGGCACGAGGTTGAGGTCCGGCCGCCCGTCGTTGTCTGCGTCGACGCTCAGCTCCCACCACGCCGCGACCATGTACGACGCGCCGCCGCTGGCCTGGCCCACGCCGCCCACGACGACGCCGTCGTCGGTGACGCCGTAGGCGATCCCGTACTGGAAGCCTCCCAGGTCGAGCTCGTGGACCTGGACGACGCTGGAGGTCAGGGCGTTGGTCGCCCAGACGAGCGGCACGGAGTACGTGCCGCCGCTGCCCACGCGCTCGCGCCGGAAGCCGGCGACGTGGATCTCGCCACCGCCGGTGACATCGCTCACCGCGTACGCCGCCGTCTGCTGCTGGGGTGCCCCGGCCGCAGCGACCGCGGCGGCGTGCAGGTCCAGCACGCTGGTCCACGAGGCGCCGGTCCAGCGCCAGAGCACCGCGCGGCGCTCGGACTC
>ERZ869909.2385-NODE-2385-length-12577-cov-4.867440_pt1 | contig 12577 bp, 9 predicted proteins | sample MGYA00520892_ERZ869909 | MGnify/ENA primary metagenome ERZ869909 (study PRJEB32215, sample SAMEA104723947) | bioreactor metagenome | biome: bioreactor; feature: anaerobic bioreactor; material: water | place: China | collected 2015-03-12 ... | reverse complement strand
GATGCACCGCCAGGTCCAGCCGCCCGCGGGAAAAATCATAGCCGAAAGCCTCGGCCAGTTGCCGCGCCAGCCGCAGTTGGCCCTCGCGGTGAAACTCGCCCTTCAGCGCTGCGGGCTGGTTGGGGGCCGCCAGCACCGCGGCACGCAGCGCCACCAGCCGCGGCCGCATGCGCGCAAACATCGCCGCGATCTCGTCCGAAGTGGCGCCGGGCTCATAGTCATCAAGCAGCGCATCATAGGGATCGCCGCCCTGCGCCAGCGCCGCGGCCTCCTCGCGCTTCAGTGCCACCACCCGCTCCAGCACCGGCAGGAAATGTGCCACATCATCGCGCGCCCGCGCCTCGGCCCAGATGCCCTGCGCCAGCGAGGTCTCGCGCGCCAGCTCCTCGGCCAGCCGCGCCGGCACCAGGCTGTGGCGGGCAAAGCTGCGCCGCAGATGGCGCAAAAGCGCCGCGCCGGCGGCATCGAGGGCCTCGGCCCGCGCCAGCCAGTCGTCCAGCCGGGGATCGGTGCGCCGGGCATGCAGCACGCCCTCCAGCGCGGCCATTTCCTCGGCGCGCTGCTGACTGGCGCCGCGCGGCATCATGGTTTCCTGATCCCAGCCCAGCCGGCCCATCACCTGCGCCAATGCCTCGGTCTGGCGCTGGAAGGCGGCGAGTTCCTCAAAGGCGCTCATGGCATTGTCTTTCATCTGGAAAATCCTTCACTTGCGCGCGGCCGAGATGGTCGCGCCCTGCGGATAGCCGGCCAGGAACCGCGCCCGGATGATGGCGACGAACAGCGCCACCGCCAACAGTTGATGCGCGATCGCCAGTTGCCAGGGCGCGCCATGCAGCACCGTCACCACACCGAGCACGATCTGCAGGCCCATCACCGCGCCCATCACATGAAATGCCCCACGCAGCGGCGCCAATGCATGGCGGCGCGATTTCAGCCAGACCACCAGCGCAAAAAGCGCCAGCAGATAGCCGGTCTTGCGATGGATGAACTGCACCAGCCCGTCGTTTTCAAAGAAGTTGCGCCAAAGCGGCTGCAGCTCGAAAGCCCCCGGCGGCAGGATCTGCCCGGCCATCAGCGGCCAGTCGGTATAGCCGCGCCCGGCGTCGATCCCGGCCACCAGCGCCCCCAGCAGGATCTGCACGAAAGCCAGATGCATGAGCCCGGTGGACATGGAAAACAGCCGCGCCTCACGCCCGCGCCGCGCCTTGAGCAGATCCGCTTCCGAGCGACCCAGCAGAAAGGCCAACCAGGCGATCAGCCCCAAGATCACGAAGGCCAGGCCCAGATGCACCGCCAGCCGGTAGGAGGCCACCGCCACCATGCCCTCGTTCAACCCCGAGGCCACCATCCACCAGCCGATGGCGCCCTGCAAACCGCCCAAGCCGCCCAGCAGCAGAAGGCGCCCGGTCCAGCCCGGCGGGATCTGGCCGCGCAGCCAGAACCACGCGAAGCCCAGCCCCCAGACCAGCCCGACCACCCTTCCCAGCTGCCGATGGCCCCATTCCCACCAATAGATGAACTTGAATTCCTCCAGCGTCATGCCGCGATTGAGCAGCCGATACTGGTCGATCTGGCGATAGGCGTCGAATTCGCGCGCCCAATGCTCGGCCGAAAGCGGCGGGATCGCCCCGGTCACCGGGCGCCAGTCGGTGATCGACAGCCCCGAGCCGGTCAGCCGCGTCAACCCGCCAACCGCGATCATCGCCACCACCAGCGCGAACAGCAGCCAAAGCCAGACGCGGATCGCGCGCCGCGCGCCCGGCGGGCGGCCGATCTGCACCTGCGCCGGGGTGCGGGCCTGTTCGGCGTTCCCCACCTCCTCGAAAATCGGACGTCTGGCCATCACTCTCTCCTTTGCCCGCGCCAAGCTAGAACCGGCGCCGGGGGGCTTCAAGGCCGGCGGACAAGCTGCCGCAGGATTCCATGCAGGGTCTGCACTTCGGCCCGTGTCATGGCCCAGCGGCTGAACATGTTGCGCAGGTTGCGCTTCATGCCGGCAGCCTTGCTTTCCGGAAAGAAGAACCCCGCCGCCTCGAGGCGTTCCTCGAAATGATCGCCCAGCTTTTCAACTTCAAGCCCGCTGGCCAGATCGGTGCCGGCAAGCTCCAGCACATGGCCGGGCTGCGTGCTGCCCTGACGCGCCCATTCATAGGCGGTGAGCAGTACACATTGCGCCAGATTGAGCGAGTAGAAATCGGGATTGACCGGCACGGTGATGATCGCATTGGCGCGGGTCACATCATCGTTTTCCAGCCCGGCGCGTTCGGGGCCGAAAAGCACCGCCACCCGCTTGCCGGCGCCAATCAGCGCGCGCGCCTCTTCCATGGCGGCTTCGGGCGTCAGCACCGGCTTGACCAGCCCGCGCGCCCGCGCGGTGGTGGCATAGACATAATCGCAATCAGCCAGCGCACCGGGCAGATCGTTGAAAAGCCCGGCATGATCAAGCACCGGCCCCGCGCCCGAGGCCATGGCGGTGGCGGTCGGGTTGGGCCAGCCATCGCGCGGTGCGACCAGCCGCATATGCTCCAGCCCGAAATTCAGCATCGCCCGCGCCGCCGCGCCGATATTCTCGCCCATCTGCGGACGCACCAACACGATCAGCGGCGACTGGCCCGGCTCGGTGGTCAAGGCGCGCATGGAGACTCCTTCAAGCTTTTGCAGCCAATGCCGCGCGCCGCGCCAAAGATCAATCCCGCAGCCCGTGAAAACACCCCAGAAAAGGGGGCTTTGCCCCCTCGGCGCCGGGGCGCCTCACCCCCAGGATATTTTCAGCACAAAGACCGACAGGCGGGCGCCGCCCCGTCTTTGTGCCCCAAATATCCCGGGGGTGAATGGCCGCCAGGCCAGAGGGGGCAGCGCCCCCTACCCGGCCTCGACCATCAGCGCATCGAGCCCATGGAAATGATAGGCATCGCTGTAGCGCGGCGGTGCGGCGAGCCGCAGACCGGGGCAGCGCTCGAACAGGATCGGCAGGGCGGCGGCCATTTCCAGCCGTGCCAGCGGCGCGCCGACGCAGAAATGCAGCCCCACCCCGAAAGCCAGATGCGGCTTGGCCGGGCGCGCCGGATCAAAGCGATGCGGCTCGGCCCAGACCTGTTCGTCGCGCCCGGCAGCGGCCAGGAGGCAGGCCACCTCGTCACCCGGTTCGAACACATGGCCCAACAGCTCAATGCGCTCATAGGCATGGCGGGTGAACATATGCAGCGGCGGATCGAAGCGCAGGATCTCCTCGACGGTGGCAGCGATCTGCGCCGGCGCCAGCCAGTCCTTCGGGCCACCGGCCTCCAGCAACGTCTTCACGCCATTGCCGATCCCATGCACCGTGGCCTCGTGGCCGGCGTTGAGCAGCAGGATGCAGGTGGTGATCAGCTCGTCGGTGGTGAGCTTCTCGCCCTCCTGCTCGGCGGCGATCAGATGGGTGATCAGATCATCGCCCGGCCGGGCGCGGCGCTCGCTCACATAATCGCGCATGAAAGCCGCGAACTCGGCGCTGGCACGGCCGGCGCGCTCTTCGGTCTCGCGAGTGCGGCCGGCGTGATACATCGACACCATGGCATGCGACCAGTCCAGAAGCTGATCCTTCATGTCCTCGGGAACGCCCAGCAGCCGCGCGATCACCACCACCGGAATGGTTCGCGCGAAATGCTCCAGCAGATCGAACCGGCCCTCGGGGAAGCCATCGATCAACTGATGCGCCAATGCCGCGATCTCGGGCTCCAGCGCGGCGATGCGGCGCGAGGTGAAGGCGCGCAGCACCAGCCCGCGCAGCCTTGTATGGCGCGGGGGTTCCAGCTCCAGCATCGAATGCGCCTCGATGGCGTAGAAGGGCGCGGTATGTTCGGGCACCGGCTGGCGCTTGTTCTCGGGGATCTCGCGGCCGAAGCGGCGGTCGCGCATGATGGCGTTGACCGCCGCATGGCTGAGCGCGCAGGGCATGCCGTAATCTTCCCAAAAGACTATGGACCCCAGCGCGCGGGCGCGGTCATAGAACGGATAGGGGTTTTGCACGAAAGCCGGATCGGTCGGCGACTGGCGGATGCGCTGCATCGCTTACGCCTTGGCCAACGCGGCCAGGATGCGCGCCCAGGAGCGGATGCCCTTGTGGAAGGATTCGAGGTCGTATTTCTCGTTGGGCGAATGGATCTGGTCATCGTCGCGGCCATAGCCGATCAGCATCGAATCCATGCCCAGCACGGTCTTGAAATAGCCGGCGATGGGGATCGAACCGCCGCAGCCGATGAAAGCGGCGGGGCGCGGCCATTCGTCGCTCAGCGCCTGGCGCGCGGCCTCGAAGGCGGGGTCGTCGGTGGCCATCACGCTGGCCGGACCGGCGGAATGGTCGATATAGTCCACCGTGCAATCCGCCGGCAGCCGCGCTTCGACATGTTTGCGCAGCGCGGCGCGGATCTTGGCCGGGTCTTGCTGGCCGACCAGCCGGAAGCTGACCTTGGCCGAGGCGCGCGAGGGCAGCACGGTCTTGAAGCCTGCGCCGGTATAGCCCGAGATCATGCCGTTGATCTCGCAGGTCGGACGCGACCAGAGCATCTCCAGCGCGCTGCGTCCGCGCTCGCCGGCCGGGTGTTTCAGCCCCACCGCCCCCAGGAAGCCATCGGCATCGAAGCCGAGGTTTTCCCATTGCGCGCGCTGGGCGTTGGAAAGCTCGGGCACATCGTCATAGAAACCCTCAAGCGTGATGCGCCCGTCTTCGTCATGCAGATCGGCAAGGATGCGCGCCAGCACCCGTGCCGGGTTCATCGCCGCGCCGCCGAAACTGCCCGAATGCAGATCCTTGTTCGGCCCGGTGATGACGATTTCCTCGCCCACCAGCCCGCGCAGCATGGTGGTGATGGCCGGGGTCTGGGGATCGAACATGCCGGTGTCGCAGATCAGCGCCAGATCGGCGCGCAGCTCCTCGGCATTGGCCTTCATATAGGGCACCAGCGAGGGCGAACCGGATTCCTCCTCGCCCTCCAGGAAGATCGACACCCGCGCCGGCAGGCTGCCATGCACCGCGATCCAGGCGCGGCAGGCTTCGACGAACGTCATCAGCTGGCCCTTGTCATCCGAGGCGCCGCGGCCGCGGATCACCTTGCCGGCCGGCGTTTCCTCGATGGCGGGGTCGAACGGGTCGCGGTGCCACAGCTCCAGCGGATCGACCGGCTGCACATCGTAGTGACCGTAGAACAGCACATGCCGCCCGGCCTGCTGAGGCCCATGCGCCACCACCATCGGATGGCCCGGCGTCGCATCCTTGCGCGCCTCCATGCCCAGATCGGCCAGAGCCCCGACCAGCCAGTCGGCGGCGCGGTCGCAATCGGCCTTGAAGGCTGGATCGGTCGAGATCGAGGGCAGGCGCAGCAGCGCCATCAGCCGCTCCAGCGATTCGTCCAGATGGGCGTCGATATGATCCAGAACGGCGGGCAGCGCGGAATGCGAGGACATGGTGCTCTCCTGAAGGGCAAATCGCGCGGAGCCTAGTTCGCGCCGGCGCGGAATGTCCAGAGGGTGGCGCGCCGCCCCGCGCCGGGTGCAACCAAGGTTCCCTCCGGCGCCAAGGATTGCTATGACGGGCCAAAGCCGCTGTCTTGTGATTGGAGGGATCATGATCTGCCGTAACCTGCTGGCGTCATTCACTGCCTCGCTGGCGCTGGCCCTGCCGCTGCAGGCCGAGCCGCTGAGCGGCGACGCCGCGCGCGGGCTGCTCTTTCATGCCGAGCGCGTGGAAGTGGCACGCTATACCACCGAAGGTTTGAGCGCCGAAGAGGCCGATCTGCTGACCACGGTCGCCCAGAGCCAGCGCTATTACGCCGCGCTGGCCTTCGCCCCCGATGCCGGCATCATGGCCGAACCCACGGTCTTTGCCGCCAATTACCACGATATCGCCAATGCCCGCGAAGCTGCGCTGCGCGAATGCAACAGCCGGCGTCAGGGTGGTGCTGCCTGCACCATCGCGCTGGAGGTTCGCCCCGCCGGCTGGCAGGCGCGCGACCTGCAACTGAGCGCCGATGCCACCGAGGCTTTCAATGTCGATTACCAGCGCATTCGCGGCGCGCGGGCGCTGGCGATCTCGGCGCGCACGGGAAGCTGGGGGATCGGCCAGGGCGATGATCCGGCCGCCATGGCCATCGCCCATTGCGAGGAAAGCGAGGGCGCCAGCGACTGCGCCGTCGTGATCGCCGACTGATCGCCCTTTACCCCTGCGCGCAGAGGTGCGACAAATATTGGAATTGATCCAGGTCATGTTTGCGGCGTAAACGCGCCGCTAAACATGATCTGGATATATGACAATCGCAGCCGGCGCAGCCTTGCCGCCCGGCCCGCGAAAGACCCAGCGCCACGCGAGGGAGACTGCCTTGGACTACGCCGCCGCCATCGACACCGCCCTCCAGCGCCTGCATGACGAAGGCCGGTATCGTACCTTCATCGATATCGAGCGGCGCAAGGGCCATTTTCCGCAAGCCATCTGGCGCCGCCCCGACGGCACGGAAAAGGAAATCACCGTCTGGTGCGGCAATGACTACCTCGGCATGGGCCAGCATCCGGCGGTGCTGGCCGCGATGCACGAGGCGCTCGATGCCACCGGCGCCGGCTCGGGCGGCACGCGCAACATCTCGGGCACCACGCTCTATCACAAGCGGCTGGAGGCCGAACTGGCCGATCTGCATGGCAAGGAAGCGGCACTGGTCTTCACCTCGGCCTATATTGCCAATGACGCGACGCTTTCGACGCTGCCGAAGCTGTTTCCCGGGCTGATCATCTATTCGGACGCGCTCAACCATGCCTCGATGATCGAGGGTGTGCGGCGCAATGGCGGTGCCAAGCGCATCTTCCGCCACAATGATGTCGCGCATCTGCGCGAACTGATGCAAGCCGATGATCCCGCCGCGCCCAAACTCATCGCCTTTGAATCGATCTATTCGATGGATGGCGATTTCGGCCCGATCGAAGCGATCTGCGACCTGGCCGATGAATTCAACGCGCTGACCTATATCGACGAGGTCCACGCGGTGGGCATGTATGGCCCGCGCGGCGCCGGCGTCGCCGAACGCGACGGGCTGATGGGGCGTATCGACATCATCAACGGCACCATGGCCAAGGCCTACGGCGTAATGGGCGGCTATATCGCCGCCAATGCCCGGCTGGTCGATGCGATCCGCTCCTATGCGCCGGGCTTCATCTTCACCACCTCGCTGCCGCCGGCGGTGGCGGCCGGCTGCGCGGCCTCGATCCGGCATCTGAAGACCGATCAGGCGCTGCGCGACAAGCAGCAGGAACATGCCCGTATCCTGAAGATGCGCCTCAAGGGGCTTGGCCTGCCGATCATCGACCATGGCAGCCATATCGTGCCGGTGCATGTCGGCGACCCCGTGCATTGCAAGCTGATCTCGGACATGCTGCTGGAACGCCACGGCATCTATGTGCAGCCGATCAACTTTCCCACCGTTCCCCGCGGCACCGAAAGGCTGCGTTTCACCCCCTCGCCGGTGCATGATCCGGGGCAGATCGACAAGCTGGTGCGCGCCATGGATGCACTCTGGTCGCATTGTGCGCTGAATCGTGCCGAACTTTCCGCCTGAGCGCCACGATTACTTCAAAAAATTGTTGTGATCTGCTAGAAAACCTACAAGAGGTAGCAGCAACGCGACTCACTTTACCACCTCAGGTAGAATCGGGCCGCAATAAGCATGTACCCGCGGGCAGGCGGAAACAGGGACAAACGGATGATCTGGCGGAAGGAACAGCCTCCGGCACAGGACGAGAACAAGCAACGCGGATTCGACGATTACGAACTGCGTCTGGGCGACCTGCTGCGCGGCGAACGAGCAACGCTCGGCAAGTCTTTGCTGGATGTCCAGCGCGAGTTGCATATCCGTGCCGCCTATATCGCCGCCATCGAAAACGGCGATCTTGACGCTTTCGAAGCCCCCAGTTTCATCGCCGGTTTCGTGCGCTCCTATGCGCGCTATCTCGGCATGGACCCGGAATGGGTCTATGAGCGCTTCTGCATCGAGAACAATTTCGCTGTCGGTCACGGCATGGGCGGCATGGGTTCGATGGGTTCCATGGCCAGCCCCGCCCCGCGCCCTCAGCGCGAGGCCCGCAATGCCGACGCACGCCCCGGTGCGCTGCGCGGTGTCGGCATCCTGCCCGATCCCGAACCGTTCTGGAAACGCGTCGAACCCGGCGCGCTGGGCTCGATCACCGTGCTGGCGGCGCTGGTTCTGGGGCTTGGTTTCGCAGGCTGGACGGTGCTCAAGGAAGTGCAGCGGGTGCAGGTCGCCCCGGCCGATATCATCCCCAATGTCGTGAGCGATTTCAACCCGTTGGGAGATGGCCCTGAAGTGCCGGGCGCGCTGGCCGGCGAGGGTTTCGACACCGGGCGCGTCTCGGATTCGCCGCTGACCGCCGATCCGCTGACCACCGCCGAAGGCCGGGTGCGGATCGTGCGCCCACAGGCGCTCGACGTGCCGGTTCTGGTGCCGCGTGACGGGCCGATCGCCACCATCAGCCCGCGCGACCAGCGCAGCCCCGAACAGATCTCCACCGAATCCGCCGTGGCCGAGGCTCTGGCCGCCGGCTTCGGCAGCGAGGACGCGCCGCGCGTGCTGCAAAGCGGGCCGCCGACCGTTGAAATCCTTGCCGTGCGTCCGGCCTGGATGCGGGTGCGCGCCGCCGATGGCAGCGTCATCTTCGAGCGTATCCTCGATGCCGGCGAGCGCTACTCCCTGCCCCAGACCGAACTGCCGCCCAGCCTGCATGCCGGCAACTCCGGCTCGGTCTATTTCCTGATCGACGGCGAGGCCTATGGCCCGGCGGCGCCGGGGGCGAATGTGGCGCGCAATATCGCGCTTTCCGCCGATGCGCTGCGCGAGACCTTCGCTCTCGCCGATCTGTCGCGCGACAATGATCTGGCGGTGATGGTGGCGCGGCTGCGCGATCAGTAGCCCACCCGCCATTTTCGGCTTCCTGAACCAGCATCAGACAGCGCCGCGCATTGCCAGCCGCGGCGCTTCATCTTATGTCCAGAGGGACCGAAGGCAGAAGGGAGCCGGCCATGGCGCATAATCCGATCCGACCCTGGCGCAACATCGAGCGTCGCCGCTCGCGGCAGATCATGGTCGGCCGCGTGCCGGTCGGGGGCGATGCGCCGATCACCGTGCAGACCATGACCAATACCGACAGTTCCGATGTGCGCGCCACGCTGGCACAGATCATCGCCGCCGCCGAGGCCGGTGCCGATATCGTGCGCGTCTCCACCCCGGACGAATCCTCGACCCGGGCGCTGCGCGAGATCGCCCGCGAAAGCCCGGTGCCGATCGTGGCGGATATTCATTTCCACTACAAACGCGCCATCGAGGCCGCCGAGGCCGGCGCCGCCTGCCTGCGCATCAACCCCGGCAACATCGGCTCGGCCGACCGGGTGCGCGAGGTGATCAAGGCCGCGCGCGATCATGGCTGCTCGATCCGCATCGGCGTCAATGCCGGCTCACTGGAAAAGCACCTGCTGGAGAAATATGGCGAACCCTGCCCCGATGCCATGGTCGAATCCGGTCTCGATCACATCAAGCTCCTGCAGGACAACGATTTTCACGAGTTCAAGATCTCCTGCAAGGCCTCGGATGTCTTCCTGGCCGCCGCCGCCTACCAGCAGCTCGCCGAGGCCACCGACGCGCCGATCCATCTGGGCATCACCGAGGCCGGGGGGCTGATGTCGGGCACGGTGAAATCGGCCATCGGGCTGGGCAACCTGCTGTGGATGGGTATTGGCGATACCATCCGCGTCTCGCTCTCGGCCGATCCGGTGGAAGAGGTGCGCGTCGGCTACGAGATCCTGAAATCGCTGGGGCTGCGCCATCGCGGGGTGAATATCATCTCCTGCCCCTCCTGTGCGCGGCAAGGCTTCGATGTGATCAAGACGGTCGAGAAACTGGAGGCGCGGCTGTCGCATATCAAGACGCCGATGAGCCTGTCGATCATCGGCTGCGTGGTCAACGGGCCGGGCGAGGCGCTGATGACCGATATCGGTTTCACCGGCGGCGGCGCGGGTTCGGGCATGGTATATCTGGCCGGCAAACAGGCGCACAAACTGTCGAACGAGGCAATGATCGACCATATCGTCGAACTGGTCGAGGAACGCGCGGCCCGCATCACCGCCGAGGAAGCGCAGCAGGCGGCGGCAGAAGCGGCGGCGGAAGCGGCGGCAGAATAACGAAAAATCGCCGCGAGAGGGGGCTCTCGCGGCGCAGGTGAGACCGGGCGCAGGACGGAGCGCCCGGAAACGGGAGATGAAGATCAGGCGGAACCTGCCTGTGCCTTCCCGGCCTTTCTGCCGTCTCGGCAACGGATCTGCCTTGATCTGGATCAAGCGAAGAAAACGCCACGCGTTATCCGCGCCTTAACCCTTCCCCGCGATGCTTGAGGCCAGATTCGAAGCGGACATTTCCATGCCTCAAGACAATTCGTTGCCCGCACTCTCGCTGCCGGACCTCTTCCCCTCCTCGTCGGAAGGGGGGTTGCCTGCGCTGGGCGGCGGTGGCGGCGGTGGCCTGGGCAGTCCGATGGGGGGTGGCTCGTCGGGCCTGGGCGGGCTGGCCACCAGCCCCGGCAGCGGCCGCACCATCCGCGCCCTGACCGGCCAGCAGAAGGCCGCCATCCTGGTGCAACTGCTGATCTCGGAGGGTGCGGATCTCAACCTCGCCGCCCTGCCCGAAGACATGCAGACCAAACTGACCGAACAGATCTGCGAGATGCGGCTGGTGGATCGCGATACGCTTGCCGCCGTGGTTTCGGAATTTGTCGAAACGCTGGAACAGGTGGGGCTCAGCTTCTCGGGCGGGATCGGCCAGGCGCTGCGGGCGCTCGATGGCAAGCTCAGCCCCGGCGCCAGCCAGAAGCTGCGCCGCAAGGCCCAGGAATCCGGCGCCGCCGATCCCTGGGAGCGCATCGCCAGCGCCGATCTGGAAACCTTGGTGGAACTGCTGGAGCCCGAAAGCGCCGAGGTGGCGGCGGTGGTGCTGTCGAAGCTGTCGGTCGAGCGCGCCGCAGAGATGCTGGGCAAGATGCCCGGCGAGCGTGCGCGCCGCGTGGCCTATGCCGTGGCCCTGACCGAGGGCATCGCACCGCGTATGGTGGCGCGGATCGGCAATGCGCTGGCCGCCCAGCTTGACCAGCGCCCGCCGCGCGCCTTTACCGCCCCGCCGACCAAGCGCGTCGGCGCGATCCTGACCTCGACCCCGGCGAAGATCCGCGAGGAACTGCTTTCGGCGCTCGATGTGCAGGATTCCGCCTTTGCCGAAGGGGTGCGCAAGGCGATCTTCACCTTCGCCAATATCCATCACCGGCTCAACGGCCGCGATGTGCCGAAGGTGCTGCGCGATATCGCCCAGTCGGAGCTGATCACGGCCTTCGCCGCCGCCCGCGCCCAGCCCGACAGCGACGAGTGGAAATCGGTCGAATTCATGCTGGCCAACATGTCGCAGCGCATGGCCGGCACGCTGCGCGACGAGATCGAGATCAGAGGCAAGGTGCGCCCGAAGGATGCCGAGGCCGCGATGAACGGCGTCGTCGAGGCGATCCGCGGGTTGATGGATCTGGGCGAGATCGAGCTGGTCAGCGACGAAGACGAATAGGCTCAGCCGGCGCTTTCCTCGCCCTCATCCGGCTTTGCCACCGCACCGTCCTGCACCAGCAGTTCCTCGAACCGGCGGCGCTGACGGGCGCTCCAACGCAGGGTGACGCGCGTTTCCGCCTCGCCCGGGGTCTCGCTCTCCACCAGCCCCTCGGCATAGAGCCAGGCCCGGGCCCGCCCCTGTTCATGGCCCAGATGCAGCACGGTTTCCTGCCGCTCGTCATCGAGCCGGGCGCGGATCGCCTCGCAAAGCGCCTCCAGCCCCTGACCGGTGATCGCCGAGGCCGCCAGAACGCCCTCGCGCCGTGCCGCGATGGTCAGGCGCGGATCGTCGGCATCCAGCAGGTCGCATTTGTTCCAGACCTCGATGCGCGGCACGGTCTCGGCCACACCAAGCGCCAGCAGGATCGCCTCGACATCCTGCGCCTGTTCCTCGCTCTCGGGATGGGCAATATCGCGCACATGCACGATCAGATCGGCCTCCAGCACCTCTTCCAGCGTGGCGCGGAAGGCCGCCACCAGCTGCGTCGGCAAATCCGAGATGAAGCCCACGGTATCGGACAGGATCACCTCGGCACCGCCGGGCAGCCGCACCGCCCGCATGGTGGGATCGAGCGTGGCGAAAAGCATGTCCTTGGCCAGCACCTCGGCGCCGGTCAGCCGGTTGAAAAGCGTGGATTTTCCGGCATTGGTATAGCCCACCAGCGCCACCACCGGATAGGGCACGCGGCGCCGCGCGGCGCGGTGCAGCTCGCGGGTCTTGACCACCTTTTCCAGCTGTCGCCGCAGCCGCACCATCTGCGCATCAATGGCTCGCCGGTCGGCCTCGATCTGGGTTTCGCCCGGCCCGCCGACAAAACCCAGCCCGCCGCGCTGACGCTCCAGATGGGTCCAGGCCCGCACCAGCCGCGTGCGCTGATAGCTCAGCGCCGCCAGTTCCACCTGCAA
>ERZ869909.2384-NODE-2384-length-12578-cov-3.572994_pt1 | contig 12578 bp, 16 predicted proteins | sample MGYA00520892_ERZ869909 | MGnify/ENA primary metagenome ERZ869909 (study PRJEB32215, sample SAMEA104723947) | bioreactor metagenome | biome: bioreactor; feature: anaerobic bioreactor; material: water | place: China | collected 2015-03-12 ... | reverse complement strand
CGGATCGAGCGCCTGAATGAAGTGCTGTTCGGCGGATACACACACTGGACAACCAGCATGGAAGAACACGGCTTCGCTCATGATTGACTCCTCAGGGCTATCAGTCACATGCATCGAGGCGATGCATAATGCAGAGTAGAGTGACCACATCCTGCTTGTCAAGAAATGCATCGAGGCGATACATTACAAGCATGAATCAGACCTCTCTCCTGCTCGAGCGCCTGGGGGCACTCGTGCAGCAGTCCGTCCGCGACGAAGCGACGCGCCACGGCCTGCTGCCGATCCACGTGCAGGTGCTCGGCTACCTGTCGCGCGCCAATCGCTACAGCGACCTGCCGATCGCGATCGCGGAGTACTTTGGCATCACTCGCGGCACGGTATCGCAGACCCTGGGCGTGCTGGAGCGCAAGGGACTGGTACGCAAACGCCCGGACCCACGCCATGGACGACGCGTTCACCTCGCACTCACGCCGGCAGGCGAGCGAGTCCTCAAGGACAGTTGGGCGCAGCGCATCGAAGAGGCGCTCGATGCCGCGCCACAGGAAGCCGCGGCACTCGAACGAGGCCTGCGCCGGCTGCTGGCGGGACTGCAGGAACTGAACGACCAGCGTGCCTTCGGCGTGTGCCGCCACTGCGCCCATTTCATCCCGGAAAAGCAGGGCGGCCGCTGCGGCCTCACCGGTGAGCCGTTGAAGCCGCACGATGCCGAGCGGATCTGCCGGGAATGGACCCGTCCCGAGGCGCGGACCGCCTAGGCAGAACGCTGCTCAGCCAGTGGCCTGGTCGTACACCTTCTCGTAGTCGTCGAGGTTTTCCTCGAGCATGCGGTGGTACTCGGCGGTGAAGAACTTGAACGCCGCCTTTCGGTCGGTGCGGAACTTCTCCTTGCCGGGTGCATGCGTGGAGACGATGAAGGAGTTGAAGCGCGCCGCGGCGTAGAGCAGCGCGAGACTCACGTGCTCGCGCGGCACGGTCTCGATCTGCTCGTTGGCGAGGTGGATGAACTTGTCCACCACCGCCCGGAACTCCCGGTCGATCTCCTCCCGGTCGCGCTCCGCCTCGGCCGGGGCGGCCGCGGCGGTGTTGAACTTGATGCGGCCATGGCCACCCGCGGCGCCACCGCCCGGCGCGTCGGCGAGCTGGCTGTAGCTGTCCATGATCTTCTTCAGTTCGGCGCTGATCTTGTCGCTGCCGTTCTTGTCCTTGCTCATCCGCTGCTCCGGGTGCGTCGTGTGCTGGACCGATTCTAACCCCGCGAGGCCCCGGGGCGCAGCGCGCGTCCCCGGCGCCGGCCGCGTGCCAACCGCCATTCGTCACGACCGTGGGCTGCGAGCGCCCGGCCGATACCGAGGCGAAGGTCGGGTGCCAGCCCGTCGGCCAGGCGGAGGATCTGGCGGTAGTACCAGGCCATCTCGCCCTGAACGTTGAGGAACTTCATCAACAGCAGCGGGCTGGCCGGGCCGGCCAGCCGGCCCTTGCCGAAACGCAGCAGCGGCGGCGGGGTCGCCTCCTCGGCGGTGCCGGCCGCCAGCCGCCCGGGCAGGTCCGGCTCCGTGCACAAGGGGCGGCCCAGCCCGATCACGTCCAGTTCGCCGGCGGCCAGCGCCGCGTTCATGAAGGCGCGGCTGCGGAAGCCGCCTGTGACCATCAGCGGCAACGAATACGCGGCGCGCACCTCGCGGGCGTAGTCGAGGAAATAGGCCTCGCGCTCGCGCGTGCTGGCGCGCTGGGGCTCGGCCACGGTTTCGGCGCGACCGCGGTGGCCGACCAGCCGCGGCTGCTCATAGGTCCCGCCGGAGATTTCCAACAGGTCGATGTATTCCTCGCCCAGCCAGCCGGCCACCTCGACGCAATCCACCAGGTCGAAGCCGCCCTTCTGGAAATCCGCGCTGTTCAGCTTCACCGATACCGGGAAGTCGTCGCCCACCGCCTTGCGCACCGCGCGCACGATCTCCAGCAGCAACCGGGCTCGATTGGCCATCGAGCCGCCCCACTCGTCCTCGCGCCTGTTGGTGAGCCCGGAGAGAAACTGCGCGATGAGGTAACCGTGCGCGCCGTGCACCTGCACGCCGGTGAAGCCGGTCTCGCGGGCGATGGCGGCCGTGGTAGCGAAACGCTGGATCACCTCCCGGATCTCGTCGGCCTGCAGGGCGCGCGGGCGGGCGAACAACCCGAGCAGGTCCAGGCCCTGGTCCGAGGCCGACACCGGCCGCGAGGAACTCATGCGCGTGGTCTGGCGCCCGGGATGGCTGACCTGCATCCACAGGTGATTGCCCGCGGCGGTACCCGCCTCGGCCCAGTCGGCCAGCGCGGCCCGGCCGCGGCGATCCTCGACCACCACGTTCCCCGGCCGCTCCAGCCAGCGCCCGTCCACCATCACGTTGCCGGTGAGGAGGAGTCCCGCACCGCCCGCGGCCCAGCGGCGATAAAGGCGGGAGTGGCGCGGGTTCGGCTGGTCGTCGGCGCCCGCCAGCCCCTCGGTCATCGCCGCCTTGGCGAGGCGGTTGGGCAGCAGCGCGCCGCAGGGCAGGCGCAGCGGATCGGCCAGCTCGGGCATGGCGGCAGAAAGTCCTCGGGTGGCTCGAGATCGACTTGCGGGAAGCCCGCAGCATACCCCGGCCGGCGCTCGGGTAGAATCGCGCCAGCCACAGGGGGAGACACATGGGCGCCACCGGACCGCTGGTCACCAACGATGCCGTCGTGCTGGGGCTGCTCGCCCTGATCCTCGGCGGGGTGTTCTGGACGCAGCAAAGCAGCCACCCGTTCTTCCGGAAGTTCTACACCTACGTGCCGGGCCTGCTGCTCTGCTACTTCCTGCCCTCGCTGCTGAACACTTTCGGCATCATCGACGGCAGCCAGTCGCGGCTCTATTTCGTCGCCTCGCGCTACCTGCTGCCGGCCTGCCTGGTGCTGCTGACGCTGTCCATCGACCTGCCCGCGGTGGCGAGGCTCGGCCGCAAGGCCGTCATCATGTTCTTCACCGGCACCGCCGGCATCATCATCGGCGGCCCGCTGGCCCTGCTGGTGGTCGGCAGCATCCACCCGGCCACCGTCGGTGGCGAGGGACCCGAGGCGGTCTGGCGCGGCATGACCACCGTGGCCGGCAGCTGGATCGGCGGCGGCGCCAACCAGGCGGCCATGAAAGAAGTGTTCGAGGTCGGCGACGCGCTGTTCTCGCAGATGATCGCCGTCGATGTGCTGTGCGCCAGCCTGTGGATGGCGGTGCTGTTGTTCCTCGCCGGCCGCGCCGCCAAGATCGACGCCCGCACCGGCGCAGACACCACGGCCATCGAGGACCTCAAGAAGCGCATCGAGGCCTATCACGCCCAGCACGCCCGGATCCCGCGGCTGCCCGACCTGATGTTCCTGTGTGCCATCGGCTTCGGCGCGACCGCACTGGCGCACGCCGGGGCGGATTTCCTGGCGCCCTGGTTCCGCGACAACGCGCCGGCCCTGGAGCGCTTCAGCCTCGCCAGCGGCTTCTTCTGGCTGGTGGTGATCGCCACCACCGCCGGGCTCGTCCTGTCGTTCACCCGCGCGCGCAAGCTCGAGGGCGCCGGTGCCTCCACCGTCGGCTCGGCCTTCCTCTACATCCTGGTGGCCAGCATCGGCATGCAGATGGACGTGACCGCCGTGTTCGCCAACCCCGGCCTGTTCGCGGTCGGCATGGTGTGGATCGGCTTCCACGCCGTACTGCTGTTGATCGTCGGCAAGCTCATCAAGGCGCCGCTGTTCTACCTCGCCGTCGGCAGCCAGGCCAACGTCGGCGGCGCGGCCTCCGCGCCCGTCGTCGCTTCGGCCTTCCACCCGGCGCTCGCGCCGGTGGGCGTGCTGCTCGCCGTGCTCGGCTACGCCGTCGGCACCTACGGGGCGTGGCTGTGCGGCCAGATCCTCAGGGTCATCGCGGCGGGATGAAGTCCGTGCGGAAGGCCCGGCCCGATGCGCGCTGCGGCGCCTGGACGCCGGGCCCGTGACGATCACGGCGCGCGAGTGCCTGGACGAACTGCTGGGGCAATACGCCCCGGAACGCGTGCTGGTCATCGGCGATCCGCCCCAGGTGCTGCCACCTCTGGCGCCGCAGTCCCTTGCGCCGCTGATCGAGGTGGAGTTCAGCCTCGTCGCGGCAGACGAGGCGGCGGCCGAGCTGGTCACCCTCGGCCGGTTCGATTTCGCGGTCCTGAGCGAACTGCTGGAGCTGCTCAATGCGGCCGACGCGCAATACGTGCTCGGCCGGCTGAAGAACCTGCACACCGACCGCTTCCTGCTGCTGGTCGACCCGGCGCGCTCCTGCCTCAGCCACGACGAACTGCTGGCGCTCGCGCTGGCGCCCTTCGAGCACATCGACGACGGCCGCGTCGCGTGGCGCTACGACATCGACCTGTACAACCCCGAGCGCCGCTGGAACAACCCGGAAGACTGGGCCAATCCTGAGAATTTCGAGAAATTTCGCTGGTAGGCCCGCCTTACTGCGCGCTCTGCCCGCATTCGCGATCTTCGACACCCGGCGGATCATCGGCAGGATTGACGCTCGCCGGGCCTTTAACGGGTTCCCATTTCGGGAACTTCCGGGTAATCTCCAGTCGACAGTTCCGGGAATGCCAATGAAGGTGGTTGGCCGCCAACGGCTCAAGTCGTTCTGCGTCAAGCACGCCGACGCCCGCGCGTGGCTCGAGGCCTGGCTCGCCGATCTTGAATCCGTACTGCTTGCCAACCCGTCGGAGCTGAAGGCCAGGTATTCCACAGCCAGCTTCCTGGAAGGCAACACCGTCGTGTTCAACGTGAAAGGCAACCGATACCGACTCGAAGCCACGGTCGCATACCGTTCCGGGGTCATCGTGGTCAACTGGATCGGCACCCACGCCGCATACGACCGGCGCAACAAGTCACGGCAATCCTGAGGTCGCGGCCATGCTCGAACCCCGCATCATCAAGACCGAGAAGCAGTACCGCGCCTTTCTCAAGGAAGTTGAGCGGCTCGCGGTCGAGGACCCCGACCCGGAAACCGCGCCTGGCGCGCGCCTCGAGCTCCTGGCCAAGCTGGTGGAGGACTATGAGCGCGAGCGCTTCGCCTTTGCCCGACCCGATCCCGTCCAGGCCATCCAGTTCCGTATGGAGCAGCAGGGCCTCATGCAGAAGGACATCGCACCGCTGCTGGGCGGCCGGAACCGGGCTTCCGAGATCCTCGCGCGCAAACGCCCGCTCACCCTGCCCATGATTCGTGCATTGCACGAGGCGCTCGATATCCCGTCGCAGGTACTGATCCGCGAGCCCGCCGGCGCGTACCGGGTTCCACGGAAGCCCGGCGCGCCCAGGTCCCGAAAATGACCTGGGATTCCTGATGGCAGACGCCACCCCGCTGGCGCACAAGGAACACGTCGTCCGCGGCATGGCCGCGGCGCTCGGCGCGTTCTTCATGTTCACCGTGATGAACGTGTTCGCCAAGCTGCTCAGTTCCACCCACTCGGTCATCGAGATTGCGTTCTATCGCAACCTGATCGCCTCGCTGCCGTTCCTGTTCATGGTGTTCGTGCTTGGGCGGCGGGAAATCCTGGTGATCCGCAGCAAGCCCTCGCTGGTCGGGCTGCGCGCCGTGCTCGGCGCGGTCTCGCTCATGACCACCTTCGCGGCGTTCTCGCTGATGCCGATGGCCGAGACCACGGTACTGCTGTTCACCGCCTCGCTGTTCATCCCCATCCTCGGCGTATTCTTCCTGGGCGAGAAGGTCGGCCCCTGGCGCTGGGCGGCGGTGGCCATCGGCTTCGTCGGCGTGGTGGTGATGGCCCGCCCCGGTGGCGGCGTGTACCTGCTGGGCGTGGTCGTCGCCCTGACCGCCGCGCTGATGCACGCCACGCTGCAAGTCGTGCTGCGCTACCTGGGACGCTACGAGAGTCCCGAGACGGTGACTTTCTATTTCATGGTGATCGGCACGCTGGTGACGGCCTTGCCATTGCCCTTCGTCGCCGTTACGCCGACGCTCGCCGAGGTACCGCTGCTGTTCGGCGTGGGACTGTCCGGTGCCCTGGCCCAATGGCTGTTGTCGACGGCGTTCCGAAATGCACCGGCGGCGATCGTCACCGTGTTCAACTACAGCGGCATCGTGTGGGCCACCCTGTTCGGCTGGCTCATCTGGAACGACTGGCCGCTGCCGCACGTGCTGGTGGGCGCGGCGATCGTCATCGCGTCGAACGCGCTGATCATCTGGCGCGAGAGCCGGCGGCGGGAAATCACCGGCGCGCGGGTGCGGGCGAAGTTCTGACACCCGCTGCGCGAGCGACTGGCTCGTTGAATTGAGCTGCTCGGGGAATACCCCAGGCCGGCCGGATGCCAGATACTGACGGGCGGCGGCGACCGATATCGCGTTCCACAGGGCCAATACCGAATCGAGCACCAGATACGAGACGATGAGTCGAAGGATCCCCATGCCCGACAATTTTCAGCCAGAGGCCTTCGCGCAGCGGCAGCCCGAAGCCTACAACGATCGAGACCTTGATCTATTCGTGCGTGAGCACACGGAAGATGTCGTCCTCTATCGGCTGCCAAGCCCCGAGAAAGACCTCAGCCTGTGCCACTGATGAGCGCGGCACCCAAGAGGAATCACACGACAATGAAGAAAGCCGTCGCAGGACTGTTGGTGCTGGTGGGCATCATTCACCTGTTGCCCCTTTCCGGCGTTCTAGGGGCTGAACGCCTTGCAGCGCTGTACGGCATAGCAATTTCCGAGCCGAATCTCGTCATCCTGATGCGGCACAGGGCCGTGCTCTTCGGTTTGCTGGGGCTGTTCCTGGTTTATGCTGCATTGCGGCCTTCGCTCCAGCCGATGGCCTTCCTGGCGGGCTTCGTGAGCGTGGCTTCATTCATGACCATTGCCTGGTCCGTCGGCGGCTACAATGATGCCATTTGCAAGGTCATCATCGCGGACGTCGTGGCATTAGTTGCGCTTGTCGTTGCCGGTATCCTTTTTGTCATCGGCCGAGAAACAGCCCATCGGAGGAGCAAGTGCGACGAGTAACTGGAATCGGCGGGATTTTTTTCAAGGCCAGGGATCCGAAGGCGCTGGGCGCCTGGTATCGGGATCACCTCGGTATCGGCGTGGAGGACTGGGGCGGCGCCGCGTTCAAATGGACGAGTCCGGACAATCCGGATGGCGTCGGAACGACGATTTGGAGTCCATTCAGCGCGGACACCGAGTACTTTGACCCGAGCCAGTCCGCGTTCATGATCAACTACCGGGTCAGTGACTTGCACGCACTACTCTCTGCACTCAGAAGCGAGGGCTGCCAGGTCGAAGACAAGATCGAGGAATCCGAGTTCGGCAAGTTCGGCTGGGTAATCGATCCCGAGGGCAACAAGATCGAGTTGTGGCAGCCGCCCGACGGACAATGAGCGCTCACTGCCGTAGAGACCTTTTCGTGACCCAGGAACACCGGGCAACCAGACCCCCCTCCCCCAGTGCATCAGGTGGCGCACATGACCCCGCAAGGCGCAGCATTGATGGCGGCCTACAACCGCTGGATGAACGAACGCATTTTCGATGCAGCCGCCAGGCTCGACGCGACGACACTCGTGGCCGACATGGGGGCGTTTTTCGGGTCGATCCTGGGAACGCTGAACCACATCGCGGTCGCGGACACGATCTGGCTGCATCGATTCGCCCGACACGAAGCCTCGTTCCCAGCTCTTGTCGTACTGTCGGGCTTTCCCCGGCCCGCCTCGCTGAGCGAGCCCGTCGCGCCCGACTTGCAAGGCCTGCGGCGGTATCGCGGTCAACTGGATGATCTCATTGAGCGCTGGGTCGCCGAGCTAACACCCGAGCATTTCTCCAGCACCGTCGCTTACGGCAACATGGCGGGCGTCATGACCAGCAAGAATTTCGGCGCCTTGCTACAGCACTTCTTCAATCACCAGACCCATCATCGCGGCCAGGTTTCCACGCTGTTGTTCCAGAGTGGCATCGACGTAGGCATCACTGACCTGTTGGCCCTGATTCCGGGAGACGATTCCTGACACCTTGAGGGGGAATGCCCCCGCATCAGCATGACGGCCGTTGCGCACACCAAAACCCAAGGAACTCGAAGAATGCTTCACCTCCACATCGCGAACAAGAACTACTCCTCGTGGTCGCTGCGACCGTGGATCCTGCTGCATGAGATCGGGATTCCCTTCGAGGAGATCCTCACTCCTTTTCCCGCCGCGAGGGAGGTATCGGCGTTCGCGCATTTCTCGCCCTCGGGCCGGGTGCCCTGCCTGGTCGACGACGGATTGACCGTCTGGGACTCGCTGGCCATTACGGAATACCTGGCGGAGCTGGATCCGCGGGTCTGGCCGGAAGCCAGGGAGCCGAGGGCCTGGGCCCGATCCGTCGCGGCCGAGATGCACTCTGGCTTCGCCCAGGTCAGGAACATCTGCGGAATGAATTGCGGCCTCCGGATCAGGCTGCACGAGTGGACTTCCCCGCTGCTTGCCGAATGGCAACGCATCGACCGGATCTGGAGCGAGGGTATCTCCCGGTTCGGTGGCCCGTTTCTCGCGGGAGCGCAGTTCACTGCGGCGGATGCATTCTTCGCCCCGGTGGCCTTCCGGGTCCAGACTTACTCGCCGCAGCTTTCTGCTACGGCGGAGGCCTATGCTCACCGCCTGCTGCAATTGCACCCCATGATCGACTGGTACCAGAGTGCGCTGCAGGAAACCTGGCGGGACGATGGACACGAACTCGAGGTCCGTGCGGTGGGCACCGTGATCGAGGACCTGCGCAGCGGACGGGTGCCTGACTGACCCTCAGGAGATCCAATGAGGAACTTCATGCACACCATGTACTCCGTCGCCACTCGCCTGCGTCATCTCGCGCTGTCGCTCTTCCTGCTCGGCTCCATGGCCTTCGCCGCCGACCCGCCCCTGGATGGATTGCTGTTCGAGAACGTGCGGGTCTTCGCCGGGACCGGCACCACGCTGTCGCCGCCGGCCAACGTGCTGGTCCTCGGCAACACCATCGCCGCCATTTCCCGTGAGCCGATTGCGCCGGATCCGGGCACGCGGGTGCTGCGCATCGCCGGTGCGGGCCGCACGCTGATGCCGGGGCTGATCGACGCGCACTGGCACGCCATGATGGTGGGCACCGACATGATGACCGCCCTGACCGGCGACGTCGGTTTCCTGAACCTCCTGGCCGCGGAGATGGCGCGACGCACCCTCATGCAGGGCTTCACCACCGTGCGCGACATGGGCGGCCCGTCCTTCGGCCTGAAACGCGCCATCGACCAGGGACTGGTCGCCGGTCCTCGCATTTTTCCCTCCGGCGCGATGATCTCCCAGACCGGTGGCCACGGGGATTTCCGCCTGCCCTACGAGGTGCCCCGGCCCATGGGCGCACCGCTCAGCCACAGCGAGCAGCTCGGCGTTTCCATGCTCGCGGACGGCCCGGATGCCGTGCGGATCCGGACGCGCGAGCAGCTCATGCTGGGTGCGAGCCAGGTGAAACTCATGGCCGGCGGTGGCGTCAGCTCGATCTACGACCCGCTGGACGTCACCCAGTACACCGTCGAGGAAATCCGCGCCGCCGTGGAGGCCGCCGAGAACTGGGGCACCTACGTCACCGTGCACGCCTACACGCCGCGCGCCATCCGCATGGCGGTGGAGGCCGGAGTGAAGTGCATCGAGCACGGCCAGCTCGCGGACGAGGAGACCGTCCGGCTGATGGCGCGGCGCGGCGTCTGGTGGAGCCTGCAGCCGTTTCTCGACGACGAAGACGCCAACCCGAAGGAGGGCGAGTCGCGGCGCAAGCAGCTGATGGTGTCCCAGGGCACCGACCGCGCCTTCCAGCTGGCGAAGAAGCACAAGGTCAGGATCGCGTTCGGCACCGACGTGCTGTTCAACCCGCGCGGGCTGCCGCGCCACAACGCGCAACTCGCCAAGCTCACCCGCTGGTTCACGCCCGGCGAGGTGCTGCGGATCGCGACCGGCAACAACGGCGAGCTGCTCGCGCTGTCCAGCGAGCGGGCCCCGTATCGCGGCCGCCTCGGCGTCATCGAGGCCGGCGCGCTCGCCGACCTGTTGCTGGTCGACGGCGACCCGACGGCGGACATCCACCTCATCGAGGACCCGGAGAAAAACTTCCTGGTCATCGTGAAGGACGGGCGGGTGGTGAAGAATCTGCTCGACTGACGCCCGCACCGGCCCGCCTCCATTTCAGGCTCGGGCGATGAACCACACATTCATCGGGTCGTGGGGCAGGACCCGTCGCTCGATCCGGCTGAAGCCGGCCGCGCGCAAGGTGGCCTCCGCCGTCTCCCAGCCCCACATGGTTCCGAGCCCCGGACCGCCCTGCCCCAGCGAGACCGGAAGGCAGTGCGCGCAGGAGATCGCATACAGGAACGAGGCCAACGGGAACTCCAGGTTCTTCTCCAGCCGCGCCGACCCGCCGATGTCCTGCATCAGGTATACGCCACCCGGGCGCAAGGCATCGCGCAGGCTTCGCACCAGGCCTTGCGGGTCGCCCTGGTCATGCACCGCGTCGAAAGAGGTGATGAAGTCGAACCGGTCAGGCTCCGCGAAGCCGGTGAGGTCGCGGGCCACGAAGGCGACGTTGGCCAGTTTCAGTTCGTCGGCACGGCATCGGGCATGGTCGATCGCATCGGCACAAAGGTCGATGCCGACGAATCGGCTGGCCGGGAAACGCTGCGCCATGGCCAGCAGCGCCGAACCCCGGCCGCAACCCGCGTCCAGCACCTCGATGCCCGACTCCAGGCGCGCGGCCAGGCCCGGGACCATGGGCAGCAAAGTGTCGAACAACTGGGCGGTCACGGTCTGACCGCTGTCCTCGGCCATGCAGTGGTGGAAGCCGGGGTAGTCGTCGTAGGTCGTGCCGGCCCCGCTTCGGAAGCACTCGATGATGCGGTCCTGGACCACGCCCATGAGCGCCACCATCTGGCCGTACACGGCCAGGTTGCCGAGGCGCGCATCTCGGGTCAGGCAGTCTGCATGCTCGGCCGGCAGGTGGTAGTGGCCGGTGCGTGGCTCGTAGATCACGATCCCGCTCGTAACCATCACGGCGAGCCACTCGCGGACGTAGCGTTCAGAAAGGTTCGCAACCTGGGCAACCTGCTCGCTGGTGGCCGGCGGCATTCCGGCCATGGCGTCGAACAGGCCGAGGCGGTGACCGACGGACAGCATCATGCTGGTGGCGCCGGCATCGAGCACCTGCATGATGCGCCCGGCAAAGGCTTCGGCCCGGTCGACGGGCCGTTCGGCGACGGATGGCATGGGGGTCCCTCTTGGAGGCTATGAATCGTGGCGGAAAGGTAGGCTTTCCGGTGCCCGCTGCCGAGAGGCATACTGACCAGAACCGAGGCATTCGTGCCACCACGAGCGGATCATGCCCACGGCCGACGCCCCACCGATCAGAATCCACCTGCTGGCGCTGCCGGAAACCACACCCGCAGCGATCTACGGCCTGTACGAGGTCTTCTCCGCCACGGGCGTGACCTGGACCGAGCTGACCGGCGAACCGCCTGCGGGACCGAGGATCGACGTCCGCATCGTAGGCCGCCGGCCTGGTCGTTCAGCCCCACCACCTGCCATCGTCGTCACCCCGCAGGTGCTGCTCAAGGACGCCGGGCCGGCCGAGGCCGTCATCGTCACCGATCTGAACATCCCCGCGGACGTCGATCCGCGCGGGCGCTGGCCGGTGGAAACGGCCTGGGCCCGTGAGTGTTTCGTGCAGGGGGCGTTGCTGTGCTCGGTGTGCACCGGTTCGGTGTTCCTGGCGGAAGCCGGCCTGCTGGACGGGGTGGACGCCACCACGCACTGGAGCGCAACCGACCTGTTTCGCCGCTGCTATCCCGGCGTACGACTGCGCCCGGAACGCATCCTCTCGCCCGCCGGCGAGGGCCACCGGATCGTCACCAGCGGCGGCGCCACCTCATGGGAAGACCTGGCGCTCTACCTGGTTGCCCGCTTTTGTGGCATCGAGGAAGCCCTGCGAATCGGCAAGATCTTCGTGCTGGGAGACCGCAGCGAGGGCCAGCTGCCTTATGCGGCCGCCCTGCGCCCGAGGCGTGAGACCGATGCCGTCATCGGTGCCTGCCAGGCCTGGGTGGCAGAACACTATGACGAGCGCGACGCAGTGGCCGGCATGACGATCGCGTCCGCCTTGCCCGAGCGAACCTTCAAGCGGCGCTTCAAGCTGGCGACCGGGTACACGCCGCTGGAGTACGTGCAGAGTCTGCGCATCGAGGAAGCCAAGCACCTGCTCGAAACCTCGCGGCAGTCCACCGACGCGGTGGCCCACGCGGTCGGCTACGACGATCCGGCCTTCTTCCGGCGCCTGTTCAAGCGTCAAGTCGGCGTCACGCCGGCGCGTTATCGCCAGCGCGTGCAGTCGATCATGGCTCGGCTCACGCCGCCGGCAGCGCGTTGAGCCGGTCGTCGCCGAACAACGCCAGCCCCGGCGCGAGCATGCGGATGTAGCGGTCGAAATACAGGAACTGCTTCACCAGCAGCGTGAACTCGCGCGGGAAGCGGATGCCGTGGCGGCGCCCGACGGCCACCAGGTCCATCAGCGCACGATTGAGGTCCTCGTCCTC
>ERZ869909.2383-NODE-2383-length-12581-cov-80.940579_pt1 | contig 12581 bp, 5 predicted proteins | sample MGYA00520892_ERZ869909 | MGnify/ENA primary metagenome ERZ869909 (study PRJEB32215, sample SAMEA104723947) | bioreactor metagenome | biome: bioreactor; feature: anaerobic bioreactor; material: water | place: China | collected 2015-03-12 ... | reverse complement strand
GTCATCGCCCTGCGCGCCGTGGAGACCATCGACTTCATGACCGCCCGCTGGGCCCACCTGCCCTACGAGCTGCTGGAGACGGTCTCCAACCGCATCATCAACGAGATCAGCGGCGTCTCCCGCGTCACCTACGACGTCTCGAGCAAGCCGCCCGCCACCATCGAGTGGGAGTGAGGTACGGTGCGCCTAGGGTGAACGCCTGAAGGAGCTAAGCTGACCGAGATCAGGGTCTACCAAAGGGTAGGCCCTTTTCTTTGCAATTTGTTACAGGCTTTAGTTTACTCTGGCTAAGGTTGCTGAGACGGCCGTCGACAGAATAGGTAGCAAAACACCGACAAGGGTTGTCTCAGGGAGAGGATGTTATCCCCGGGCGGTAGCATGCACCATGAATGTAATAGACACTTATTTGGCTGGACAAAACCATATGCCATTTGTAAGGCTTGTTAGAGTCTGGTTTTTCATGAGATCTCTATATTAAAGTTCAGTATGCGGTGGTTTATCAGTGAGTCAAGAAATGATTTTCAAGAAGTTAGAAGTTGAATATTTTATGGGGGCGAAAACCAAAGAATGCCAAAAAGTGATAAGGCGCTCGTGAGCGTTAATCTTAGAGAGGCAAAACTTAAGAGAAAAATTCGAGAGCATCTGCATTCCCTCGGTTTTACAAGATCTGACGATGGTAAGTTATTAGCGCCTGGGGATACGAAGGACGCAATCCGATCTCTTCACCGTGCCCAGCGAGAGGAGCGAATAACAGACAGTCAAAAATTTTTATCCCGTGCTGGTGCGCTGCTGCAGTTTTTTGCGTCAGGCAAAGATGTTGAGCCCGAGAAAATATCTCCAGTCTTAGAGCGTGTTACGGCTGGCACTAAGTTCGGCGATTTGTTCAGACTTGCGTCGTTAACGTGGTCTGTCCCCGTCTCAAATGGTTTTGGTAGGCGTCTCCGTTACCTTGTGTGGGATGAAAATAACGGGAAGCTGATGGGGGTCATCGCGATTGGGGATCCTGTATTCAATCTTTCAGTGAGAGATAAGTTCATAGGTTGGAATGCGAGCGATAGGAGTAGTCGTCTTGTTAACATTATGGATGCCTACGTGCTTGGCGCACTTCCTCCCTATAACTATCTGTTAGGTGGAAAGTTGATAGCATGTCTTCTTCGTAGTCGTGATCTTTATGATGATTTTTTAAGTTTCTACGGCGGTGCGGCTGGAGTTATCTCTAAGGAAGAGAAAAAGGCGCGGCTTCTTGCCATAACTACAACATCTTCAATGGGGCGATCTTCAGTTTACAATCGCCTTAAGCTTGATGGGCTTCAGTATTTAAAGCCGATAGGGTATACGAGCGGATGGGGGCATTTTCATATACCTAGTAATTTATTTATGGAATTGCGTGATTACTTGCGAGATGTTGGTCACCCCTATGCTGACCAACATTCTTTCGGTCAGGGGCCGAACTGGCGCTTGCGGACTATGAAGGTAGCACTATCCGAACTTGGCTTCAAAGAATCGTTGATGCGACACGGTGTCCAGCGCGAGGTATTCATTAGTCAGCTTGCAGATAATGCTGCCGAAATTTTGCAGACGGGAAAAGGTCAGCCTGATCTTTCTTCTCTTTTGTCTGCCAAGGATATTTCCGAGCGTGCAATCAATAGATGGGTGATGCCGCGTTCTAAGCGTAGACCAGGGTATCGCGATTGGGTGCCAAATGACTTTTTCGATTTTTTTGGAAATCAATCTCGAGCTCTTCGCATACAAGCCGAGAATTCAGAGGCGGTCAGGTCGGAAGATCGGATATAAGAGCGAGGAGAAAGGGGTTGGAGTACGCCATCAATAAAATGACAGGTCGGCTGGAGATGGCGGCACAGGTTGCTGGGCCGGGAAGGTATGTTTGTCCAGTCTGTAAAGCAATGGTTTCTCACCGCTCCGGCACGAAAAGAACACCACATTTTGCCCATTGGCCTGGCCTGGGGTCACCGGAATGCGAAAATTTCGTTCCAAGTCACCATGAGCCCCATGCCCAAGTCAAGTTCTTTGATACTACAATATATCGGAGAATGGAGCTTCGCCTATTAGTCACTACGGGGGGAGGCAGTGCGGTGTGGTCTCTTGAGTTGGTTCTTCCCCCATGCCGAAAATGTGAAGCTACGGTTTCGTTGGACGTAGGAGGAAGAATCCAAACTCTTGATATGCGTGGTATGGAGCAATATCGTCGTGTAACCGCCGAGCTCTCAGTAGAGCCTTACCGCATAGTATCATTTAGCGGCGAGCCCGACCCCTTGTTCGTTGACGGAATCGAAAGGGAGTGTCAGGGCCTACCTTCCTCTGGGGCTGCTGCCTTTTCGGTTTCTCGAAGCGGTGAGTTAAAAGGATATCCCCGAGCGAAAAAGCTGAGGAAGTCTGAGACTATAGCCCTATTGTGGCGTGAGCCGGAAGACCCCGGATTTCCTAGCGAATTGACGATGGATAGCCTCTCAGGCCGGCAAGGGTGGAATTTGGGTATTGTAACTATTCCTGATAATCCATCTCCAGAATGCATTGAATGGATTCAATCTTTTACCAAGCTTTCCATAGTCCCTAGAGCTCCAGCCCTTATCCCCGTTTGGCCGTTTTTCTCAAGAAGCACGAGTGTAAATGAGATCAATTGTGCTAGGGCAGGTATGGTCTTAATGTCAGCGGAGATGTTTCCAGTTGATCAGGGGCGAACAGGACCGCTTATTTACGCCCAAAGCGTCTCAGCAAAGCTCCCTGCATTCGGGGTGGAGCGGTCACCAGCATTTTTTGCTCTCAAGCCCGGTGACAATGATGTGGTCAGAGTTGTTGAGGAGAGTGCCAGAGGTTTAAATAAGTTTATTACACTTTCCCTCCGTGCAGAGATTCCTAAAGCTCATCCAGTGGTTGAGTTGGCATTTGAGGCTCCTGGAGGAGGTGTATGTGTTGTTTCACTGCACCAGCGTGAATGTGCGGAACTTGCCGCTAAGGTAAGGATGCAGGAGGCAAGGCTGGAATATCTGTCAATGCCTGACGGCGCGATTGGTTTGCTTCGTATAGATGGCCCAACTTGGCAGAGTGAGTCACAGCTCTGTGCTGGTGATGAGACGGCACCACATAGACAGGACATGCGGCTACTCTCCCCAGATGTGTTGGCCCAACTGGTGTCAGCGCTGGCAGAACCAATGTGTCAAATAGAAATTGAATTTGGTGGCTTTGGACGTCTTCGTTTGTCCAACTCCTTGACAGCAAGTCGGAGTCGGAATAAGTTGAGTCCTGCGCTTCGTTTTAGACTGCTTGGCTTTATGCTGCAATTCCAGAGTGCTACTCCAGAAGCTGTGTTTGTGGACGATGCTGAGTTGGTTAAGGCTTTTGCTGTGGCTAAGCCAGCTACCAGGCTAATTCCACATTACCGATCTTTGGTGAAGCAGGTTGCTGACTCTGGGTTTGAGCTTAAGCTTTCTGGAGGAAGTACGGCGTTATGAGTTATAAATATAGCCAAGAAGCTAAGGAAAGAGTTTCTAAGCTGGGGGCGGCTGAGGTTGCGGAATTTATTGAAGAAGTTCCTCAGAACTTGCGTAAGATTGTCTATGATCGTCTGCCGAGAGTTCAGGGGTTTAGGTCGGGGTCGCAGGCTGAGCTCAAGGAGAAGCAAAAGCGCCTAGTTGCCCATTTGACTCATCCGGGGGCAAGTCAGGAGCTTGACTGGAAGAGTTTCGCTCTCCTTTGGGAGGCCTGGGCAAGGGAAAGATTAGGTGAGGCATTTCCTAAAGGCGATGACTACGAACCTACTCTTGATTCTGCCCTAGTCTTTTTAAAAAACCTCACTGACCTTTTCCCTGAGGCTGCTCGCGAGGACATAGATCGCTTGTTTATGTTTGGCGGCTTTCCTAATCACCCCGATTGTGCGGCGGTGCTAGCGTGCTTCCGTACTGCCAAGTCGCTTTCTCGAGATCGAATTATCGAAGGGCTTCCTAGTCGTCTGGGAAAAATTGAAGATCGTTTTAATTTCTCTGAAGTTGTTGTTGAGGATGTAGTTGAGCGAGTTGAGCAGCTTGAAATTACCACGGCTTCAAAATCTAAAGATGATGAGGAGATTGCTAAACAAATTAAAAAAAACTCCAGTGCCATTATGGAAGTTCAGGCCAAATTAAGTGCCGAGTCGGTGCGCTTAGATGTGGTAGAAAAAATTGTCGATACACTTGGCTCTGCCAGCAAAAAGATCGATCAAAAAATAAGTGAAGCTGACGTTAAGACCAATGCTCTCGATAAAAGCCTACGGGGGCTTGCAGCACGTGGAGACGGGTGGGATGAGATTTTGACTGAGGTGGCAGCTCTCAAAGAAGCCATCATAGGTCTAGCGGTCCGTGAAGCCGAATGGGCTAGTGCAACTGAGTCTGTTAATGACTTGGGCGAGCGCTTGGTCGCTTTAGAGGGGATCTTGGCGGCTGGCGGGATGGTATCTGAAACGAAGCAGCTTTTAAGGCTACTTGAGAATGTGCCGGATGGTCCGTTCGTCGACATTCTCTCTGTCGAAGATGCATGTGACATAGTCGCATCAAATCTTCAGGCGATCAGTATTGTGAAGGGGGAGTCAATCGCCTTGGCCCGTCAGGCGGTAGCTGCTTTTGTCGCCGGCCAGATGGTCCAGTTCTCAGGTTCGCTCGCCGACCTAGCGGCTGACGCCGTGGCCGCAGCCATAGGCGGGCCGTCTTATCATGAGTGGCGGGTTCCTGTCGGACTTATTTCCGGCGAAGTTGCGGCTGACTGCGTCGAAATCGTCACAGAGTCATCGGGCTGCTTGTTGTTGAGGGGAGCTAACCTCTCTGCTTTCGAAGTCTACGGTGCCGCAGTTCGGGAGATTATTCAGCACCGCCAGTTTACGGAATCAAACTATGGACGCCTCGCGCTGATATCCTCTTGGGCCCAAGGTCCGGCAGCTTTCCCTGATGGTGGTACACTTGCTGAATTAGGGCCTGTGTTTGATACAGATGCACTTCGGGTGCGTGGGGTGGCTGCCAAACTACCGGCTTTAAAATATGGTCGCCTCATAAAAGAAAAATGGGGGGAGGTCGAGGGTCTTAATAAAGATGAGTCTATGTTAGCGCTAGATGAATTTAGAGAGATGTTGGAGGAGACGGGTTTTGAAGGCGGAAACTTGTGGAGGCGAGTGGCTACTCGTGCATATTTAGTGCTTCGAGCGATGCCTGGCGGGTCTCCGGAGGGCGACCTCCATTCACTGATTATTTCGTGGACGGTCCCTTGGGCTAAGGCAATGGCTGGCCCCACCGACGAAATGACTAGTATAGTTCAAGAGTTAGTTGAACGACGGGCTGAAACAGGTGTTTGAGAGAGTTGCGATGAATTGGCAGGCGGTGTCCCGTAAGAGAGCGCGGGAGATCGTTGCTGAGGAAATGTGTTGCAGGCTGACCGGTGAGGGGCTTCGCGTCTCGGCTGTTTCAGAGTGCTTACGGACGGTATCACACCTGTGCTCGGTACCAGAGGGCGGTGATAGAGATTGGGAGCCAGTTACCTCTTTACGTCTCACGGGCTTGGTGCGGCATAGGTTATCTCCGTTGTGGCCAGATCTCTCCGGTGATGATCAGGAAGGATGCCCTGGTGTAATGCAAATACTAAATCATTTGGCTAATCTAGGCGATATGGTCAGGCTAAAAGGTGGTAAGTGGCTTGTAGCACCAGCACATGCTGTCAGTATAGGTGATGGGTTAGCAGTCTTGCTTGGGGGCGGCCCTACAGAAGTCCTCCCTAACGCGTTGTCGGCAAGAGTTTCTGGAAGAGTCCGGCTAGTTGATCAGTTTGCTTGTGAGGACTGGATAGGTCTATGGGAAGCAGATGAGTGGATTGGAGCTCCTGCCGAAGGGATTGAATCATGGTCAGAGAGCCTGCTAGCTAGAGCCTCGGCCAAACTTATGGATGCGCCCGATAATATGGCTGATGCCACAGCCTACATTCGACGTGTCTGGGTTAGGCTTGAGGATTTACCTCTTGATCAGAGGGGGCTGCTTCTTTGTAAAGCGTCTTTCTCGGGTGTGACCGGCCAGATGTCTTCCTATTTCATCGGCGAGTTTTTTAGAGGGCGACTGCGTAGGCTTAGTGGAATTAAGTCGTCAGATGCGAGACGCCTCCGGTTTTATTTGGATGCGCAGATGGGGTGCCCTGTCAAGATTGTTGCAGTAGCATCACATGGAATGGTGATGTTGCGGATAAGACGCCCATTGCCTGACCGTGAGGCCAAGGTGCTGCTCCTTGGTTGGCAGGTGCCAAATCCCGAGAGCAAGTATCCACATGCAACGCGCCACATATTTCCTTTGGAGATTCTACCTGTTCTTCGCAGGGTGTTCGAAGGACTAAGGATAGTATTTGATGTGCGTTTTTAAACAAGGAGAAATAAATGAGCGTGACGTCAAGATTGGTTGATGCGATCGGCGTTCACGAGGCCGCGCGTAGTCTAGCTGAGAGCCTTAGGCAATACATTGAGGCGCAGTATCATATTCTAGACGAAGGGCTCGTCAGGGAACGTCATGCTCTTCTTAGGAAGGGAGCAACTATTGCTCAGATTCCCTATGTGGAGGCCACTCCGGTCTATAAGATGGGGGGGGCTTACAGTAGCCTGCCGATTCCTAAGGACTCAGCTGAAGTTCTTGTTAAACTTGCAGGGTTGGGTGTCGGCCTTTACCCCTGTCCCTATGAGCATCAGTCTCAGGCCCTTGAGTCATTTTTAGGTGATGAGTCTGCTGACTTAGTCGTGGCAACCGGTACCGGCTCAGGTAAGACTGAAAGTTTTCTTATGCCAATCATCGGTAAGTTGGCGATTGAAGGATCTGAGCGTCCCGAGTCTGCAGCACTTCCAGGCTGTAGGGCTATGCTACTTTATCCAATGAATGCCTTGGTCAACGATCAACTTGCACGCATTCGACGTTTGCTTGGCAACCAAGAGGCAGCAAGAGTTCTCTCAATTGGAAGGCAGCGGCCACTCCGTTTTGGCAGCTATACGGGGCGTACACCTTATCCGGGGCGCCGGTCTTCTAGGCGAGATGAAAGTTTCATCAAGCCGCTTTTTGAGGAGTTCTACAGTAAGGTGGCTGGTAAGCCTGCAGTGCAAGCGGAGTTGGAACGAATCGGTCGCTGGCCGAGTAAGGATCTTGAAGCCTTCTATGGGCATGAACTTGCTCAAACAAAAACATATTTTTCAGGTAAAAAAGCAGGAAAGCACTATGTTTCTAGCAATTGGGGAGCGCGGTTAAAGACGCAGCCTGGCGATCGTGAGCTCATGACGCGTGATGAAATGCAACAAAGCTGTCCTGAATTACTCATCACTAACTATTCAATGCTCGAATATATGCTTATGCGCCCCATTGAGCGCCGGATCTTCGAGCAGACCAGGGATTGGCTTAAGGCTGACCCCCGGAACGAGTTCATCCTCGTGCTCGACGAAGCGCATATGTATAGGGGAACAGGTGGTGCTGAGGTTGCGCTGCTGATCCGTCGCCTTTGCGCACGACTGGAGATTCCCCGTGAGCGCATGCGCTGCATCCTCACCAGTGCGAGCCTCGGTTCTGTTGCCGACGGCGAGCGCTTCGCACGTGATCTGACCGGGTTATCGCATTCGTCTCCACGGAGGATCAAAGTGATTGAGGGGACTAGGGAGTCGCGCCCTTCCCCACGTCCGGCCACGCTCCAGGAAGCTAATGCTCTGGCTGCCTTCGACCTGCGCGCCTTCCAGAATGCAGCCAACGACCTAGAAGCCGCGCGGGTCGCTGCACAGCCTCTGGCCTCACTCCTTGGCTGGCCGGCACCTTCCGCAAGTGATCATGAATCATTCCGAGATTGGCTTTTTAATAGCATGACAGGCTTCGGCCCTCTCGAAGAACTGATCGAGGCAGTATCTGGAAAGGCTCTCAGTCTTGATGCCCTTAGTGAATCGCTCTTCCCAGGATGCTCCCCGGACACAGCAGAGCGGGCAATCGATGCGTTGCTCGCATTGGGCAGCCACGCTCGAAGGCGCTCTGATGGACGCGTTCTGATCCCGACCCGTTTGCATCTCTTCCATAGGGGGCTGCCTGGCCTCCATGCCTGCGTTGATCCTGAATGCTCGGAAAGGCTCGGTGACCATGGCGGACCTACTATCCTTGGGCGCCTACACACAAGACCCTTGGACCAGTGTGGCTGTACTTCGGAGGGAAGGGTCTACGAACTACTTACCCATCGCGACTGCGGCGCAGCCTTCATCCGTGGATACGTGAGTTCTGACATGGACTTTGTTTGGCACCAGCCGAGCGGTCCATTGTCTGAGGGCGGGATAATCGACCTCATTCCTATCGAGATATTGGTTGAAGATAGCGTTCACCCGCGTAGCCGTTACAAGGACATATGGCTACACATCCCTACCGGGCGTCTTTCCCTGAAGTGCCCTCCGGATGCTTCGGGCTACCGCAAAGTGCGTGTGCCTGACAAAGTTGCAAGTGGCCCAGAGATCTCGTTTGATGAATGCCCTGTCTGCATGCGAAGGACCCGAAGCTTCAAGGGTGAGCCTTCAAAGGTGATGGACCATGTGACTAAGGGTGAGGCCCCGTTTACTACTTTGGTCCGCAACCAGATGTCTCACCAGCCGGCTAGTCGTGCCATTGATGCTAGGCATCCTAACGGTGGACGGAAGGTGCTGATCTTCTCTGATGGCCGCCAGAAGGCTGCTCGGCTGGCCCGCGACATTCCCAGAGACATTGAGCTTGATGTATTCCGTCAGGCGGTAGCGCTTGCGTGCGCACGTCTTGGTGAAGTTCCACAGGAACCGCGGCCGAACCAGAGCCTTTATCTTTCATTCCTGTCCGTTCTTTCCGACCATGATCTCCCTGTTTTCGATGGGCAAGATGCAAAGAAGATCGCTGCTGCTCGCGACGAGTTTGAGCGCGACTGTGACGGCAACTTGATTCAGGCCTTTGAAGATGGGTTCGCTCCCTCGGAGGCACCTCCCTCGCGTTATAGAGTTGCGTTGCTTAAGCTCCTTTGCAGCAACTACTACTCGCTCTCAGGGACGACTGTGGGCTTCGTGGAACCCGTGCGAGCAAAGCTCAAGAAGCTAAAGGGTGACATCAAGACTACTTGTGGAGTAGTCGAAGACGAGGATGTTCTGGCGCTAGCTGTCGCCTGGATTGATGCGTTGCTTCGGGAGTTCGCCTTTGATTACTCCTTTGATCCCGTACTTCGCTCCAAAGCAGCCGGTTATTTTAAGCCAAATTGGGGAAGCAAAGGTCAGTTCGACCGCGCCTTCCGAGAGGCTCTCGTTGATCGCCCCGGCTGGGGTAAGTCAGTTGTCGAGGCTCTTGAGTCACTGTTGCGCAGTCAGTTGGCGACCGAAAAGGACGGAGCCTGGTTCCTTTCCCCTAACGCCCTTCGACTGACAGTTGACCTTTCCCATGTCTGGGTTCAGTGCCCGGATTGCACTGCTCTCATGCCACTCGCATTGAACGGAACGGGTTGCCTTGCCTGCGGAGGTGAGGGTGTAAGGCCAGTCAACCCCGCGGTAAGTGACTATCTCAATGCTCGAAAGGGTTTCTGGCGCCAACCAGTGGAAGAAGCTCTTAGATCAGGCTCTCGGCTCTTAAATCTTAGTGTCGAGGAGCACACGGCCCAACTGTCGCACCGTGACCGCAGTAGTGTTCACGCTACCACCGAGCTTTACGAACTGAGGTTCCAAGACGTACTCATAGAAGAATCTGACAGGCCAATCGACGTGCTCAGTTGCACTACCACCATGGAGGTCGGAGTCGACATCGGCTCGCTGGTTGCAGTTGCACTGAGGAATGTGCCGCCTCAGCGCGAGAACTACCAGCAGCGTGCCGGTCGTGCAGGCCGCCGCGGTGCCTCGGTTTCTACAGTGGTAACTTACTCTCAGATGGGGCCACACGATAGCCACTACTTTCTAAACCCGGAGTGCATCGTGGCTGGTCCGCCGCGCACGCCTGAGGTGAAGGTCGATAACTCCAAGATAGCTCGTCGCCACATACATGCCTATTTGATCCAGACCTTCTTTCATGAGCTCTTGGAGAATGGCGTCAGTGCATCCGGGGAGAAAACATCCATGTTGGAAAAAGCACTCGGGAGGACGCGCGAGTTTTTCCATGGCGAGAAGGGTGCGGGTCTTAATATCGATGGTTTTGAGGCTTGGGTTTCAGGCCATTTTTTTGCTGAGGGAAGTGGCTTGAGGGAGTCGGTTGTGGCCTGGCTTCCTCCGTCCCTAGATACCGGTGGGACTCCACTTGAAAAATGGTTAGATGGGGCAGTGCATGAATTTATCATGACTCTTCGCCAACTTGGTGAGAGCGTTCCACCACCTGTTGTTTGTGATGGCATTGAAGAGGGTGACGGATCTGTAGATGAAGAGAAAGATGGAGCCAAACTGGAACAGGAGGAATTTCTAGAATTCCTTTTTTTCCACGGCCTACTGCCCAGTTACGCATTCCCTACAAGTCTTTGCAGCTTTTTGGTTGAGAAGAACCAGAAGAATTCCAAGGGCATCTGGGAGATTCGCACACTCCAGCGGCCTCAGCAATCGATCTCTAAGGCTCTGAGCGAGTACGCTCCCGGACGACTGATCGTCATCGATAAGAAGACCTATCGGTCTGGAGGTGTGTTCGCCGACTTACCGGCTAGCGAAGTTTGTAGGGCTGGCCCGCTCTTCAAGGTCGCCAAAAAACTTGTCTATTGCGAAGCATGTTCCTTTATGCGGGATCCCCATGCGGCACAAGATGCTGGCAACATATGCCCTGTGTGTGGAGGTGCGTTAAAGGAAGAGACCATGATTCAGCCAGAAGTCTTCGGCCCAGAAGGGGCCGAGGAGCTACCTGAGGATGACCGCGAGCAGGAGATCACGTTTGCAACGATGGCTCAGTTCCCACAGCCTGTCGATCCGGAGGTCTTCACTTTTAAGATTTGTGGGCCTAATGTGAGTTTTACTCATGTAACCGACCAAAGGCTGGTGACCGTCAACAGGGGTAAAGAAGGTGGTCAGGCTAATGGTTTCTCTGTCTGTGTCGAATGTGGGGCGGCGTCAGTCTTCGATCAGTTCTCTCCTGCTAAGGGAGCTCACAAGCGTCCTTACAAGTATACGGGTTCGTGGGGAGCTTCGCAGCTATGCACCGGTGAGTTCAGGCGTGTGCTGCTTGGACATGATTTCCGTACAGACCTTATGTTGCTACGAATGAATATCTCAGCTCCACTTGTGACTGACGCTACTGACACTGTGGCTCTTCGGACGCTTGAGGATGCGCTCCATACTATAGCTGAGGCGTTGCGACTCACGGCAAGTCGGCATAGGCAGTTGGATCTCGATCCAGCGGAGTTCGGTTCCGGCTTTCGCGTCGCACCTGCTCTCCAAGATGGAGTCAGAGTATTAGATCTCTTCCTGTATGACACTCTTTCGGGTGGGGCAGGGTATGCGGAGATTGCGGCTAGAAACTTGCCGGAGATCTTGGAAGATACACTTGTGCTTTTGGAAAACTGCACGTGTGACTCTTCTTGCCCTGAGTGTCTTGACCACTTCCATAACCAGCATATACAGAGTCGGTTAGACAGGATGCTCGGCGCATCGTTGCTTCGCTACGTAACGCACGGCGAGGAGCCACATTGTTCCCCACCCAACAAACAGGTCGCTGCCCTGTCCCAGCTCCGCGCCAGCCTTGAGCTAGACGGTTTTCGCTGCTTAGAGGGCGGAATGCCCGAAACACCTATGCTCGTCGAGCGTGACGGCCTCTGTATAGCGTTAGGTTCCTATCCAGGGTTAATTGGCAGGCCGGAGTTCGTTCACCCTGTCAAGGACTCGCGTAATGTCCATGGCTATTTGGCGCTAAACGAGTACCTGTTAAGGTCTAATATGCCTGATGCTCATCAGCGCGTCAGGGAAAAATTCTTATAGTCAGTGGCAGGTGTTTTCTTGAATGTTTTCCGTTTTTAATGAGGTGGTCCATTTGATCGCCGTGTTATGGAGAAAAAGAGGGTCTATGACTAAATTCGAGATGGTGGTGGCTGTCTCTATAAGTTAAAGATATATGGTGTGTTTTGGAGATTGGTTGGTGATGTGCTCTTAAGTGGAGGCGAGATGTTCTTCCTCTGTAAGGGGGTTGCAAGCAAAAGGCCCGCCGAGAGAGGTGGGCCTCTTGCATTCACCGCAAGCAACTTTTTGCGCAGTGTGGCTTGTTTGAGGAGAACGAGATTGAGCTAGCTGTGTGGCTTGGCCGCGAGGCACTCGTTGGCCCGGCCATCTGCTATTGTGAGGTTGGCGCTGCGAACACGAGAGAGGAGTCGGCGATGGAACAGCGCATGAGTCTGATCACCCTGGGCGTCGGCGACCTGGCGCGGGCGCGGCGCTTCTATGAGCAGGGCCTCGGCTGGCGGGTGGGCCTGGCGGTGGCGGGCGAGGTGGCGTTCTTCCAGCTCAATGGCCTGATCCTGTCGCTCTGTTCCTGCGCCGCCCTGGCGCAGGATGCCGGCGTGGCGGAGGCGGGAAGCGGCTTCGCCGGCATCACCTTGGCCCACAACGTGCGCTCGGAGGAGGAGGTGGACACCCTGCTGAGCGAGGC
>ERZ869909.2382-NODE-2382-length-12585-cov-7.399264_pt1 | contig 12585 bp, 6 predicted proteins | sample MGYA00520892_ERZ869909 | MGnify/ENA primary metagenome ERZ869909 (study PRJEB32215, sample SAMEA104723947) | bioreactor metagenome | biome: bioreactor; feature: anaerobic bioreactor; material: water | place: China | collected 2015-03-12 ... | reverse complement strand
ACCGCGAGCGGCGAAAGCACAGCGTGGCGCTGGTGGAGGCCCCGCGGAAGAAGCTGCCGCACCATCACCCGCAGGCGTTGCGCCTCGCGCTCGCCCACATGATGGCCCAGGCCCTGGAGGCAGGAGAATTCGCGTCCCAGGCCGAGCTCGCCGCCTGGCTCGGCTTCACGCCAGCCTACATCAGCCGGCTGCTGGACCTGACCCTGCTGCCGCCCTGGGAGCAGGAGGAGGTGCTGGGGGTGGGGAGCTTGCCCCATCGAGCGAACGAGCCCTTGGTGGCTGAGGGCATTGACGGCTGGCCGCACCCGATTACTGCATTGCCATAGCGCTACCCCAGTGTGGAACTGAAGTCCCTCCGAGGCGATCGTTGCTACTGATACGACGTTCGGGTAGCGTCATCAGCCACGCGTAGAGATGTGCTCACCCCCAACGCGTGACGTGGACTGGCTACCACTGCAGGAGAGACGAAACTCATGACTTGGTGCGCAACATGATGTCGCAGAACTTCGAGTTTCTGCGCCCGAAGCGTACCGCGTTCGCCGACCTCGCAGGCTTCGCCGAGCGCTACGCTTGGACGGACCCGGCGAGCTCGCTCATCAAGCAGCGCTCCTTCGTCGAGCAGGCCGTCGCGGCCATCTACGAGCGCTACCACCTGCTGCCGCCGTACTCGGACAACCTGAACGACCTCCTCAACGCCGAGTCGTTCCGCCAGGCGGTGCCCGAGGTCGTCCAGTACAAGCTCCACACGGTCCGCAAGGCTGGTAACCACGCTGCCCACCCGCGCCGGCCCATCAAGAGCGAGCTGTCGCTCGACTGCCTCTCGCAGCTCTTCGACATTGCGCGGTGGTTCCACGTGCAGGTGGATGGTGGCCTCCGCCAGGACGCCCCCGTCTACACCCAGCCCGAGAAGGCAGATGGCAGCGGCAAGGCGCGCGTCGCGCTCGAGAAGCTCCGGCTGGCCGAAGCCAAGTACGACGCCGTGCTCGCCTCGCTCGAGGACGAGCGCCAGAAGCGCCTGGCGGCCGAGCGCGCGGCCACCGAGCACGCGACCGAGCTGACCCGCCTGAAGGAGGAGGGGCAGAAGGTCGCCTCCGTCCTCCAGTTCAACGAGGAGACCACGCGCCGACGGCTGATCGATCAGGCGCTCATCGCCGCAGGGTGGGACGTCGGCATCGACGGCAAGAACACGAGCGAGACCCGCCAGGAGGTCAAGCTCACGACCATGCCCACCGAGTCCGGGGAGGGCTACGCGGACTACGTCCTCTACGGCGACGACGGCAAGCCGCTGGCCGTCATCGAGGCCAAGAAGACGGCGAAGGACGCCCGCGCTGGCGCCGAGCAGGCCCGGATCTATGCCGACTGCCTCGAACGAGAGACCGGCGTGCGTCCGGTCATCTTCTTCACCAACGGCATCGACATCTTCCTGTGGGACGACGCGCTCGGCTACCCGTACCGACGCGTCTACGGGTTCTACTCCAAGGACAGCCTCGAGTACCTCACCCACCAGCGTGTCAATCGACAGGCCCTCGCCCACGTGGACCCCAAGCTGGAGATCGCCGGACGGATGTACCAGCTCGAGGCCATCCGGCGGGTCTCGGAGCGGTTCACCGACAACTTCCGCAAGGCCCTGGTCGTGCAGGCGACAGGCACCGGGAAGACGCGCGTCGCCATCTCGCTCTGCGACGTGCTGATGCGCGCCGGCTGGGTGAAGCGAATCCTCTTCCTTTGCGACCGCCGCGAGCTCCGCAAGCAGGCGGACCGGGTCTTCAAGGAGTTCATGCCGGGCGAGCCGCGCGTGATCGTGGATCGGACGACGGCGAACGACCGCGACAAGCGCATCTACCTCGCCACCTACCCGGCGATGATGAAGTGCTACGAGGACTTCGATGTCGGCTTCTTCGACCTGATCATCGCCGACGAGTCCCACCGGAGCATCTACAAGAAGTTCCGTGCGCTCTTTCAGTACTTCGACGCCCTCGAGGTGGGGCTGACCGCCACCCCGGTCCGCTTCATCGAGCGGAACACCTATGAGCTGTTCGGGTGCGAGGACCGCGATCCTACCTCGCATTACAGCTTCGAGGACGCCATCAACGCGGCGCCGCCGTTCCTGGTGCCCTTCCGCGTTCGGACCTTCAGCAGTCAGTTCCGCGAGCAGGGTATTCGCTACGCACAGATGAGTGCCGAGCAGCGCGAGCAGCTCGAGGACCAGGACCCCGCCGCGGAGCAGGTCGACTACGACGCCGGCGAGATCGACAAGTACGTCTTCAACCGCGACACCACCCGCTTCATCTGGCGAAGCCTCATGGAGGAGGGGATCCGCGAGGCCACCGGGAGCCACGTCGGCAAGACCATCGTGTTTGCGCGCAGCCACCTGCACGCGGTCCACCTGGCCGAGGTCTTCGCCGAGATGTACCCGCAATACGGGTCGACCTTCTGCCGCGCAATCGACAATCAGGAGCCCAAGGCCGAGCAGCTCATCGACGACTTCAAGGACCCGAACCACGAGCTGACCATCGCGATCTCGGTGGACATGCTCGACACCGGCATCGACGTGCCCGAGGTCGTCAACCTGGTCTTCGCCAAGCCGGTAAAGTCCTACGTGAAGTTCTGGCAGATGATCGGCCGCGGCACGCGTCTGCGCCACGATCTCTTCGGCCCCGGCCGGCACAAGACCGAGTTTCTCATCTTCGATCACTGGTCGAACTTCTGGTTCTTCGACGAGCAGTACAAAGAGCAGCAGCCGACTCCGCAGAAGTCCCTGCTGCAGCACCTGTTCGAGACCCGCGTCGAGATGGCTCAGGTGGCCCTCGACAAGATGGAGGAGCCCGAGTTCCAGCTCGCGGCGTCCCTCATCCTCGGCGACGTGCGGGCCGTCCGGGATACGAACGCCATCGACGCGCGGGACCGCTGGCGCGAGCTCGAGGCGCTCGCCGACGGCGACCGCGTCAACCACTTCGCCGCCGCCACGCAGGCGGACCTACTGTCCATCGTCGGTCCCCTGCAGCACCTCCGCAGCATCCGAGGTGACGAGGACGCCTACCGCTTCGACCTCCTGATGACGCGGCTCCAGATCGAGCTGCTCAAGGGTGGCCCCAGCGCACCGAAGGTGCAGGACTTGCGGGCGCGGGTCGAAGAGGCGGTGGAGCTGCTCGCCAAGAACCAGAACCCCGTGAAAGCCCGCGCGGAGGCGATCAAGCAGGTCCGCAGCAAGGACTTCTGGGAGGGGGTGCAGGTCCACCACCTCGAGGGGCTGCGCCGTGAGCTGCGCGGCATCATGAAGTACCAGCAGCACCCGCCCACCACGCGGGTCGCGCCGCAGATCTTCGACGTCACCGACGCGGACTTCTCGCGCGAGACCTACATCCCCCGGTTCGAAGGCCTCGACCTCGTCGAGTACCGGCGGCGTGTCGAGTCGGTTTTGCGCGAGCACTTCGCCCAGGACGCGACACTCCAGCGCATTCGGGCCGGTAGTGCCGTGCGCGAGGACGAGCTGGAGGAGCTCGCTCGCCTCGTCCTCGAGGTCGACGACAAGGCCAACGTCAAGCACCTCGCGGGCCACGACCCCGCCACGCGCCGCTCGCTGCTGACCGTCTTCCGCGGCCTCGTCGGGCTCGACCCGGCCGCGGTCGAAGAGGCCTTCACCGGCTTCGTCCACAAGCACCCGCGGCTGTCGTCGCAGCAGCTCCGCTTCCTGCAGATCCTGCAGAACCACATCGCGCAGAACGGCGGCATCGAGATCGAGCGGCTGTACGAGCCCCCGTTCACCACCGTCCACGCCGAGAGCGTGGACGGTGTCTTCACCGAGGCCGGAGCCGTCGACGAGCTCCTGGCCATCCTCAGCATCTTCGAACCACAGAGGGCCCCCGCCGAGGGCCTCGTTGCGAGCCAGAACTCATGAGCACCCTCACCACCCAACAGAAGAGTGACATCGACCGGCTCTGGACCGAGTTCTGGACCGGCGGAATCACGAACCCTCTCACGGTCATCGAGCAGATCTCGTTCCTCATGTTCGCGCGCCTGCTCGACGTCATGGAGACCACCGGCGAGCGGCGGGCCGAGCGGACCCGCAAGCCCTTCGAGGGGCGCTTCGATGGCCCCAACGACCCGCGCCGCTGGAAGAACTTCAAGCAGCTCCCGTCGACCGTCACGGACGCCGATCGCAAGAAGGGCATCAAGGGGATGCTCGAGGTGGTCCGCGACGAGGTGTACCCCCACTTCCGCAAGCTGAACGGCGGCACGACCTTCGCCGAGTACATGGCAGACGCGCAGCTCATGATCCAGAAGCCCAGCCTGCTGGTCTCGGCGGTGAACATGATCGACAAGCTGCCGATCACCGACGGGGACGCCAAGGGCGACCTCTACGAGTACCTGCTCAGCAAGCTGACCACCGCGGGCATCAACGGCCAGTTCCGCACGCCGCGGCACATCATCCGCTTCATGGTCGAGCTGCTCGACCCGAAGCCCACCGAGACCATCGGCGATCCTGCGTGCGGCACCGCAGGCTTCCTGGTGGGCGCCATGCAGTACCTGCTCGAGAAGTACACCTCCGACGCCGGCAAGCTGGCGGGCGACCACGGCGAAACCATCTACACCGGCGACCTGCTCGAGCCCTACCGCGCGCACATCCAGAGCGGGATGTTCCATGGCTTCGACTTCGACGCGACCATGCTCCGCATCGCGTCGATGAACCTGATGCTCCATGGCGTCGACAACCCGGACATCCACTACCAGGACACCCTGTCGAACTCCTTCCCGGAGCGCTTCCCGACTCAGGCGACGCGCGGCTTCGACGTCATCCTGGCCAACCCGCCCTTCAAGGGCAGCCTGGACGCCGGCGACGTGCACCCGACGCTGACCCAGGCGGTCAAGACGAAGAAGACCGAGCTGCTCTTCGTCGCGCTCATCCTGCGCATGCTCAAGAACGGCGGGCGCAGCGCGACCATCGTGCCCGACGGCGTGCTCTTCGGCTCGTCGCGGGCCCACAAGGCGCTGCGGCAGAAGCTGGTGCGCGACAACCAACTCGAGGCGGTGATCTCGCTGCCTTCGGGGGTGTTCAAGCCCTACGCGGGCGTGTCGACAGCCATCCTCGTCTTCGCGCGCGGAGGGAAGACGGACCACGTCTTCTTCTACGACCTGCAGAACGACGGCTTCTCGCTGGATGACAAGCGCGATTCCATCGCGGAAAACGATCTGCCCGACGCCCTCGAGCGGTGGCGCGACCGCAGCGCGAAGAAGGACAGCGACCGCACCGCCAAGCACTTCATGGTGCCGGTGGAGCAGATCGAGGCGAACGACTTCGACTTGTCGATCAACCGGTACAAGGAGGCGAAGCACGAGGCCGTCGAGTACGAGCCGCCCAAGGCGATCATAGGCAAGTTGCGCGGCATCGAGGCTGAGATCGCCGTGGAGCTGAGCGAGCTGGAGGCGATGCTGTGAACTCCTACCGCCGCACAACGCTCGGAGAGTGCTGCGAGATTGTCTCGGGCGCCACGCCGTCGACGAGCAAGGCCGAGTACTGGGACGGCGACATTCAATGGGCGACGCCGAAGGATCTCAGCGACCTGGACGGCAAGTACATCTCGCAGACCGCGCGCCAGATCACGCAGAGCGGCCTTGCAGGGTGCACGGCCAAGATGTTGCCGCCGAACTCCGTCTTGTTCTCCTCGCGAGCGCCCATTGGACACGTCGCGATCAACCTCGTGCCAATGGCAACGAACCAGGGCTTCAAGAGCTTCGTCCCTCGGGAGGACTGGGTTGACTCGTCGTTCCTGTACCACTGGCTCCGCAGCAGACGCGCGTACTTGGAGAGCCTCGGCAACGGCGCAACGTTCAAGGAAGTGTCCAAGACGGTCGTGTCTCGCGTTGACATCGACCTTCCGCCGCTTACCGAGCAGCGCCGCATTGCCGACATCCTCGACAAGGCCGACGCCATCCGCCGCAAGCGCGAGGACGCCATCGCCCTCACCGATGACCTGCTCCGCTCGGCGTTCCTGGAGATGTTCGGCGACCCGGTCACCAACCCGAAGGGATGGAGACGGCAGACGCTGGGCGACTTGGTGAAGCTCAAGAGTGGCAACTTCCTTCCGGCGAAGGAGATGGATGCATCTGGAGGACACGCGGTCTACGGCGGGAACGGCGTCAACGGCCGGCATTCGGCCTACATGTTCGAATCGCCCGTCATCGTGATCGGCAGAGTCGGCGTGTACTGCGGCGTGGTTCATCGGACGGAGCCAGAGAGCTGGGTCACCGACAATGCCCTCTACGTCGCCAATCACTCGAACGACCTCGAGCCTACATACCTCGAACACGCACTGCGTGTCGCGAACCTGAACCAGTACGCGAGCCAGGCCGCCCAGCCCCTGATCTCCGGGAGTCGCGTCTGCCCCGTTGAAATCTCCGTGCCGCCGCGGACCAAACAGCGAGACTTCGCGGCCTTCGCCGAGAAGCAGTCGGAACTTCTCGACGCGGCGGTTCGCGCCTATGAAGGTTCGGATAACCTCTTCAACTCGCTCGTGGATCGTGCGTTCCGCGGCCAGGGATTGGCGGGAGGTGCGGCATGCTGAGCGCTCTCGAACTCGAGAACTTCAAGGGCATCGCCGATCGCCAACGCATCGACTTCGCCCCGCTGACCCTGCTCTTCGGCGCCAACAGCGCCGGAAAGAGCACCATCCTGCAAGCACTGCTCTACCTCCACGAGGTGGTCGAGCGCGGCGACGCCGACGTGGACCGCACCGAGCTCAGCGGGGCTGTCTTGGAACTCGGAGGCTTCAAGCGCCTGGTCCACCGGCACGAGACGAACCGCACCATCGTCGTGCGTGCGGAGTTCGCGACGCCGGGCGGCTTGGACTGCCTTGGCCGCGAACTGCCGGACTTCCCGTTCCCCGACCTCGACGACGACATTGAGGCGGCGTGGCTCGAGATTGTCATCCAGTACCGCCAAGACCTCAGGCCACCGCGTCCCGTTGTCGAGTCGCTGCGCATTGGCGTCCCCGGCCACGACGCTCCCTTGGCAGCGTTGGACCTGGTCGGCGCGATGCGCACGGGAGATCCGCTCTACGCGCGCGTGAACCTGAGGCATCCGGTGCTCCGCGGGAGGGGCGACGAGGTGTACCACGCCTGGCGCGACATCAGCGTGCCGGAGCCGCTGTGGCATGGTGGAATCGACCCGGCCTCTGGAAACCACGTGATCGGGCTCGACGATGTCTATGCGCTGGACAGCGATCTCGGACCGATGCCGCTGTTCGCGATCTCGCGCAGCCGGGAGTCGGCAGTTCCTCCCCTGGGCGAACCACTGCGTGTCATCACGGCGGACGATCTCGACGAACCAGACCGCTCAGCGACTCAGGCGCAGGTCCGGGCATTCATCGAGATGACCGTCCTGGGTACCGCGAGCCAGTTGCTCGCGACCCTGCGAGACGCCGCCTACGTCGGGCCACTGCGCACCGTACCACCCAGAGGCTTCCTTTACGAGCGTGCTGGTCGCCTCACGAGTTGGGCCGATGGTCTGGCTGCTTGGGACCTTCTCCTCTCCGATCGCGGGACCCTCGTCAAGTCGACCAACGAGTGGCTCACCCGCCTTGGCGCCGGCTGTCGGGTCGTCGTGCAGCAGCTCGTTGACGGTGACGCCTTGGCCCAGGAGTTCAGCGATGAGAGTGTCGACAGGACCGTGCGCCGCCTTCTTCTCGACACCGGCACTGACTCGCTCGTGCACCCGTCGGAGGTTGGCGCCGGCATCTCGCAGGTCATCCCGGTGGTCGTCGCGGCCCTCCAGGGCGAGGCCGGCGTGGTGCTCGTGGAGCAACCAGAGATCCACGTGCACCCGGCTCTCCAGGTGGGCTTGGGCGACTTGCTCATCGAGGCGGCGACGCGCGGCGTCGGGCGGCGGACGTCGGTGGTCGAGACGCACAGCGAGCACCTACTTCTGCGAGTCATGCGAAGGATCCGGGAGACAACAGAGGGAACTCTGCCGGAAGGCTCTCCACCTGCGACGCCGGCGGACGTGATGGTCCTGTTCATCGAGCGCACCGCCGGCGGCACCATCATGCGACGAATGCCTCTGAACGACCGCGGTGAGCTCGTGAAGGCGTGGCCAGGCGGCTTCTTCGAAGAAGGCCTTCGAGAGGTCTTCTGATGTCGCTGCTTGCCGAATACGCACTGACACCCGACGTGTTCGACGTTGACTCCTACTCAAGCGAGGAGGTCTGTGCGGTCCACGTACAGACGCTGAAGGATGTGCTCCTTCACGAGGCGGTTGTCCGGAACCTGTACGACGGCAACTGGGCGCGTCTGTTCGCCGACACCAATCGCGGATGGCACAAGCGTGCGAAGGAGCTTCTCAAGAAGCTCGGCAAGCAGAACCGACTCGTCCGCTTCCCTGCGCAGGCTTCGACGCCACCGTCGTCGGATCCGGAGTGGTGTGTCGAGGCCCTTGCGTCCCACACCGCGGCCCCCCTCTCGGGCATCATCGTGACGGACGTGGTAGCCGGCGGTTTCACTGGCCAAGCTGCCGTGTCAGCCGTTCACAAGCTGCCGACGGCATCCTGGTGGAGCGGACGGAAGTCGTCATTGCGACTCGCGCGCACGCTGCCGAACTACGCTCAAGCGTTGGATCTGGTGGCTCGGTACGCCAACTCCATCATGTACATCGATCCCTATCTGGATCCCACGCTCGGACACTACCGGGACTTCGCCAAGCTGCTGGTGGATATGGGCGCCGTCGCCCCCTCTCGACTGGTCGAGCTGCATCGAGTGGCATGGCGCGGAAGCAGTCAGGACAAGCGACCGGTATGCGACGAGATCGAACGGGCCTTTTGCGACGAGCTGACAGGGCCAGTTCGGAAGGCCCGGATGCGCATCGAGGTCTTCCTGTGGGACGACTTCCATGACCGCTACCTGATCAGCGACCTAGTGGGCATCCAGATGAGCAACGGGTTCGACACGACACAGGCGCCGAACTCGATAACGACCTGGTCGAGGCTAGGACGAGCGGACCGAGACGACGTGCAACGGGAGTTCGACCGAGCCAGTACGCGGCACAGACTGTGCGGGAGATTCGAGATTCAATGACCATTACCGACCCAGAAGTTGAGGGCGGGCTTGGCGAGGGAAGCAGCGCCATGACTCCCTACGATCAGCTACTCGAATGGTCCGAAGCGCTTCCCGCGTGGCAGCGCGACGCACTCCGCCGCCTGGCTACGCAGACGTCGCTCACGGAGGCGGATCTCGCGCAGCTCGTCGCCGCTTGCATGGCCGAGTCCAACGGTCAGTCATCCCCACCGGGTGTGGCGCCCATCGACGCGGGGCATCTTCCGACCGGGGGCACCTCGGCGACCGCGGTCGCGCTCGTTGCGGTCGCGGCGACCAGCTCCGTCAACGCCATCCCCGATGGCCAACGTCTGACCTTCGCGCTGACCGGACTCACGGCCGTCTACGGGGACAACGGCGCCGGGAAGTCGGGCTATGCACGCGTCCTGCGCCATGCGTGTCACGCACGCGGGACTGGCGATGCTGTCCTCTCGAACGTGTATGGCGACCAGCAAGGACCCCCGACCGCCCAGGTCGACTACGCGGTCGGTACCGAAAAACACTCCTTCACCTGGCGCAATGATTGTGCCGGGCCCCCGGAGGACCTCCGGTCCGTCGCGGTGTTCGACAGCAGCGCTGCGACAGCACTCCTCGAACATGACAACGAAGTGCTGTGGACTCCTGGCGGCATCGACCTGCTGGTTCGCTTGGCTTCTGTCATCGACGAGATTCGCGGCCGCCTCCAGCAGGCTGCGGCCGCCGTGGCGACGCCCGGGCCGCTACCGCAAGTGCCGACGGCCACGTCCGCGCACTCGCTGCTGGGACGCCTCGCGGCCGCCACCACGGCCGCCGAACTCGATGCCATGACCCTGCGGCCTGAGGAGCAAGAGGAGCTTCAACTGCTCGATACGGCGCTGGCGGCACCCGACCCCGCGGTGGCTGCCTCCCAGCTTCGGCAGCGGGGACAACGGTTCGCGGCGCTGCGCGACCGAGTCACGCGTCTTGAAGAACTGCTGGGCGAGCAAGGTCTGCACAAGTTGGCTGAACTACGAAGCGCCCATCATGCCGCCGTCGACGCAGAGAAGCTGCTTGCCGATACAACCTTCGGCAGAAGCCAGATGCCGGGTACCGGAGGTCAAGCTTGGCGTGCGCTATGGCAAGCGGCCGAGAGGTACGCTAGCGCTGGCGCGACACCGGACGGCGTTTTCCCGACCGAAGGATCGCCAGATCTGTGCGTTCTCTGCCAGCAGCCGCTCGGTGCTGAGGCTCGGCTTCGACTTCAGGGCTTCCACGAATTCGTGCGCGCGGACGTGGCGACCACACGGGCGAGTGCTGAGCAGGCCCTGCGGCAGTGCCTCCGTGAGATCGGACAGCTGCGACCACGGGAGGCCAGCGACGTTGCTCTTGTCGACGAGCTGACCGCGATGGATGCCGAGAACGGTCCTGGCCTGGCGAAGTTCCTCGACGCAGCCGCCGAGGCCGTCGCGACAATCTGTGCGGAGGGTTTCGCAGTGGCAGCGACGCCTCTTCCGACCGCCGTGCCGACAGCGTTGTCCGCGTGGCTCCAGTCGCTGATCGACGACGGCGAGAAACAGGCCATTGCGATGCAGGCCGCGGCCGCACCTGATGAGCGGCGGGCGACCCAGGCGCGGCGCCAGGAGCTGCTCGCACGGCAAGCGTTCTCCGCCGGCCGGGCACTCGTCGATGCGGAAGTGGCCCGACTTGCTCGTCGTGCCACACTGGAGCGAGCGATGGCATCGTGCGTCACGACCGGCATCACCCGGAAGGCCGGAGAGCTCACGCGGACTTACGTCTCGAACCGGCTCATGCAGGCGTTCGACACGGAGGCCAGGGACCTCAGGCTCCCGGTGTCTGTCAAGTACAATCACTCACGGAGTGTGAAGGGCGCGACGTTTCAGCGCGTGGCTCTGGAAGAAGCGCCCTGGGTCCAACGGACGGGCGGGCCAGTGCGTGTGTTGAGCGAAGGCGAGCGGAGGGCCGTCGCGCTTGCGGCCTTCCTCGCCGAGCTTGAAACGCGGGAGGGCAAATCAGGCGTGGTCCTCGACGACCCCGTTTCGTCGCTGGACCACGAGCGGCGCCGCGTGGTGGCCGTCCGCCTCGCGCGACTCGCTGCCGAACGACAGGTCGTGGTCTTTACGCACGACCTGGTCTTCCTGCACATGCTGAGGTCGGCCGCCACCGAACTGGGAGCCCAGGTCGCCGATCGCGAGGTGAGGAGGAACGGATCGGTCTGTGGCGTCTGTCGAGACAAGCCGCCGGTCAAGGCCATGAGCATCAAGGCCCTCGTGGGCGAGCTCAGGGAGCGATGTCAACGCTGTGCAGTTTCTCATCTGGCCGGTGATGTCGAAGCGTACGAAGCCCAGCTGGCCAATACCTTCGGGTTGCTCCGCGAGGCCTGGGAGCGAGCCGTCGAGGAACTGCTCCTCAATGGGACCGTGATGCGGTTCGACCATCGGGTGCAGACCCAACGCCTCAAGCATGTCCATGACATCACTGCGGAGGACCTGGAGCAGGTCGACGGCGGGATGACTGTGTGCTCAAAGTGGCTGCCGGGACATGCGTTGGCGCAGGCGATGAATGAGCCCCTGCCGAGCCCCGACGAGCTCCTCGCCGAGGTTCAGCGACTGGAATCCTTCGTCCAGGCGTTGCGGAAGCGGGGGCGCTCGTGAGCCACACTGCCCCCCGCGAGAGAGCGTCGACACGTAGAGGCCGCGATGCATGAGACCACCGATCTCCATCGCGTCCTCGGAGCGCTGCACCAGGCGCGGGCGGCGCTCGAGCTGGATACCGCGCACCTCTGCTACCTCATCGCCCTGCGCGTGCGGTCGGAGCGGAGCAACCTCGCATCCCTGACCGAGGACGAGCTCGTCGACCTGTACCTGCAGGTCTGCGAGCTCATCGAGCCCGACGCGGTCAACCCGCGCAAGCGGGCGACCCACGCCATCCAGCACCTGCGAGATCACCGGCTGCTGCGGCGGGTGGACGGCGCGGGGCTCGTGCGCGCCGGGGAGTACACGCTGACGCGACTCGCGGTCGCCATCGTCGACTTCTTCGTGGAGGACGAGACGCTCACTCGCGAGAGCCTCGTCGTGTTGACGCGGGCGCTCACGTCGCAGCTCGGCGCCGTGCTGGCCGACGCGCGCAAGGCAGACTCCGAGGATGCGTGGCGAACCGACGTGGTCGAGCCACTGCGGGTGACGGTGAGCGACCTCGTCTCGGGCATCGAGCGCCGACAGCGGGGGATGGATGCCCAGCAGGAGGAGGTGCGCGAGCGGATCGGCGCGCTGCTTCAAGAGGACTGGTTCGCCGCCGTCGGCGACTGCGAGCGCCTGCTGGACGACACGTCGACCACGCTGCGGGAGCTGAACGAGGTGCTGCTGCGCGACAGCGCGCACCTGCAGGCGCTCTTGCAGGACATCGAGCAGGCGGCGACCGAGGCCGACGCCGTCGAGGCGATGGCGCAGGCGCAGAAGGTCCAGGAGCACCTCGACCGGGTCTCGGCCTGGGGCGGGGACCGGCAGCGCGCGTGGTCGGACTACT
>ERZ869909.2381-NODE-2381-length-12619-cov-4.569606_pt1 | contig 12619 bp, 11 predicted proteins | sample MGYA00520892_ERZ869909 | MGnify/ENA primary metagenome ERZ869909 (study PRJEB32215, sample SAMEA104723947) | bioreactor metagenome | biome: bioreactor; feature: anaerobic bioreactor; material: water | place: China | collected 2015-03-12 ... | reverse complement strand
ACACCTTCGTCGTGCCGGCGCTGCCGGTGCCGTCCGTCGCGGTGCGGGGTACGCACGCGCGCTTCCCCCGCACTTGACCGGTGACACCTTCGTCGTGCCGGCGCTGCCGGTGCCGTCCGTCGCGGTGCGGGGTACGCACGCGCGCTTCCCGGTGCATCGGATCTATTGCGTGGGCCGCAACTATGCTGCCCATGCCCGCGAAATGGGCCATGATCCCGATCGCGAGCCGCCCTTCTTCTTCATGAAGCCGGCGGATGCCATCGTGCTGTGCCCGAAGGGTGCGGGCGCGCCGGCCGAGGCGCCGTTCCCGGTGGCGACCGAGGATCTGCACCACGAGATCGAGATGGTGGTGGCACTCGGCAAGGGCGGCAAGGACATCCCCGCCGACAAGGCTTTGGAGCATGTATATGGCTATGCCGTCGGCATCGACCTGACGCGCCGCGACATCCAGGCGGTCGCGAAGAAGATGGGCCGGCCCTGGGACATGGCGAAGGGTTTCGACCATTCCGCCCCCTGCGGCACCATCCTGCCGGCGGCGAAGATCGGCCACCCGTCGAAGGGCCGCATCCAGATTTCGGTGAACGGCACGGTGAAGCAGGATGCCGATATCGGCGACATGATCTGGAACGTGCCGGACACCATCGCCTACCTCTCCACCCTGGTGGAGCTGTTCCCCGGCGACCTGATCTATTCCGGCACGCCGGAGGGTGTGGCGCAGGTGAAGCGCGGCGAAGTGATGGAAGGCAGCGTCGAGGGCGTCGGGCGTATCGATCCAGTGAATCTCAGGGGTCAGGGACATGCAGTCATCCGGCAGTAACAAAAGTGAATCAGTCGCCGCGAAACGGCAGGCGACCATTGAACGCGCGACTGAGCGTGCCACCGTCGACGTATTCCAGCTCGCCACCCATGGGCATGCCATAGGCGAGCCGTGACAGTGACACCCCATGTCGCTCAGCCAGCTGAGCGGCAATATAGTGAGCCGTCGCCTCACCTTCCACGGTGGGGTTGGTTGCCAGGATAACCTCCGTCACCCCGCCTTCGGCCACGCGCGCTTCGAGCTGGTCCAGCCCGATATCTTCCGGGCCGATGCCATCCAGCGGTGACAGATGCCCGTGGAGCACGAAATAGCGCCCGCGGTAGCCGCCGGCCTCCTCGATGGCCAACTGATCTGCCGGCGACTCCACCACGCAGAGAAGGGAGTCATCGCGCCGTCCGCTGGAACAGATGGAGCAGATCTCCTCTTCAGTGAGCGTGCGGCAGCGACGACAATAGCCGACCTCTTCCAGCGCCTGCTCCACCACCGCGGCCAGGCGACGGCCACCGTCCCGATCACGCTCGAGGAGATGCATGGCCATGCGTTGCGCAGTCTTTGGACCCACACCGGGCAAGACGCGCAGCGACTCGATCAGCCGCTCAACCAGGGGAGAGAAGCTCATTAGTAACCTCTTGGCGCTAGCTGAAACTTGATCGAGCGAAGAACAGGCAAGGCTAACATTCTCCAAAACGCGCAGTTTACACAGAGTAAATGCGCATTTGAGAAGGTCTTTAACGCTGCATGACCAAGCGCAGGTAGTTTCAGCTGCGTCAGAATGGCATCTTGAAGCCCGGCGGCAAATTCAGCCCTGCCGTCGCTTCCTCCATCTTCTCACGCGAGCTGACTTCCAGCTTGCGCACGGCATCGTTTACCGCGGCCGCCAGCAGGTCCTCGAGCAGCTCCTTCTCCTCCTCCATGACACTCTGGTCGATATCGACCTTGCTCACGTCATGTCGGCCGTTCATCGTTACCTTGACCATGCCGGCCCCGGCTTCGCCGGTCACCTCGGCCTTGGCGACCTCCTCCTGAACACGCTGCATTTTTTCCTGCATCTCCTGGGCCTGCTTCATCAGGTTGCCCATTCCACCTTTCATCATGACCGTTCCTCTCGTTTGGCTAAAGCGACTGGTTGGTTCAGGCCCGCTGCGGCGCATCTGCTGCCGGCTTGACGCTGGAAGTGACGAGACGTGCGCCGAACGCCTCCTGCAACTGACGAACTTGCGGATCCCTCTCGAGGGCCTCCACCGCCACGGCATGCCGCTCAGCGGCAATACGCTCGGCACGCTGTCGTGGCGTCTCGACCGCCTCCGGCAAGGGCCCCGCCTCAATGGTCAACTGTCGCGTCAGGCCGATGCCGGCCAGGGCTTCCCGCACACGCCGAACATGGATTTCAGCATTCATGGCGTCCTGGGAGGGGTCGAGCCGAAGCACCAAACAGCTGCCATTGTCGGATTCGACCACGCAATGTGCCGCCAGGTTGCGTGTCAGGCCGCCCAGACCCAGGGAGTCGAAACGCTCCAGCCAGGCTGCATGGGTGAAACAGGCAGAGTCGTCGCCGACGTCCGGCCCTGCCTCCGGCATGCCGGCCCGGGCCGAAAGTGGCGTCGCCGACGTTACATCCACGCCCTCGGCTCCAGCCGGCTCTGGGACAACAGCGGGCTCTGGAACTGCAGGCTCGGGGAAAGCAGCCGGCTCGGGGAAAGCAGCCGGCTCGGGGAAAGCAGCCGGCTCGGAGATCACAGCGTGCCTGGAAGCGGCGGTTTCAGGAGCGGCAACGACAGTATCCTCGGCGGTCGAAAGCGGAGCCGGAGCAGTGGCGATGGCTAACTCGCTCTCCGCCGCTTTCTCCGCTTGCCCATGCTGCGACTCCCATTTCTCCCTTTCCTCAGGGCCACGACTGAGAGCATCAGCCGCTGCGGAGGGAGTATCCGGTAACGCTTCCTCCCAGGGCGGCGGCGCTTCGAACCGACCCTCTGCCATAGGCGCTTCGGCCTTCGGATTGGAATTCATAGGACCGTCGGCTTCCAGCAGTCCGGCCTCTCCTTTTTCAGGATCAGGAGCTGGAGACGTTGCAGGCCCCCTTGCCGAAGCGGGGGACCCGGCGCCCTCCAGCTCTGCGGCGGCGGGCGCTGCGTCGGGCGGAGGAGCGCCACCCCGGTCGCCGGCAGTCGATGGTGTAACTGGTCCGGGCTCCCCCCGCAGGGGCAACGGCGTCTTCGCCGGCTGGGGCACGCCCTGGGGACGGAAGGCCAGCATGCGTAGCAGGGTCATCTCCAGGGCGGTACGCAGGTCGGGAGCATGAGCCATGTCACCGCGCCCCTGGATACCGATCTGGTAGTAGAGCTGTATGTCCTCGGGAGTGAAGCGTGCCGCCAGCGCCAGCAGCAGGTCGCGGTCGCCATGGCCGTTATCCAGCGCGCCAGGCACCATCTGTGCCACCGCCAGGCGGTGCAGCACACCGGTGACATCGTCGAGCACCGCAGCGAAGTCCGGGCCCTGCTCCGCCAACTGGGAGACCTCGTCCAGCACACGGGCCGCGTCGACCTCGGCCAGCGCCTCCACCAGCGCCACCACATGACGGTGATCCAAGGTACCCAGCATGGCGGCCACGTCGGCGTGGCAGATCTGTCCCTGGCCGAAGGCGATGGCCTGGTCGGTCAGGCTCATGGCATCGCGCATGGAACCATCGGCCGCCTTGCCCAGCAGCCATAGCGCACTCTCCTCGAAGCCGACCTGCTCCGCCTCCAGCACCTTGCCCAGGTGCTCGACGATACGGTCGGGGGGCATATTCTTGAGGGTGAACTGAAGGCAGCGCGACAGCACCGTCGGCGGCAGCTTCTGTGGGTCTGTGGTGGCGAGCAGGAACTTGACGTGGGGCGGTGGCTCTTCGAGAGTCTTGAGCAGTGCATTGAAGCTGCTGGTGGAGAGCATGTGCACCTCATCGATGAGATACACCTTGTAGCGCCCCTGGGTCGGCGCGTACTGCACGTTGTCGAGCAGCTCGCGAGTATCCTCCACCTTGGTGCGGGAGGCGGCATCCACCTCGATCAGATCGACGAAGCGCCCCTCATCGATGGCCCGACAGCTATCGCACTCGCCACAGGGTGTCGAGGTCACCCCCTCGTCACCCTGGCCCTTTGCCGTACAGTTGAGACACTTGGCAAGTATTCTTGCCAACGTCGTCTTGCCGACCCCGCGGGTACCGGTAAAAAGGTAGGCGTGGTGCAGGCGCCCCTGATCGAGCGCATTGACCAGCGCGCGCTGGACATGCTCCTGTCCGACCAATTCATGGAAAGTGCGAGGCCGCCACTTGCGGGCCAGAACCTGATAGCTCATGCAGCGCGGAGTCCTTGCAGCTGGGCTGGCTGGCAGCCGGTCTTGAAGTGCCTGCACCGTCGCGGATACCGCCCCGACGTGCCGACCGCGAAAGCAAACCACCATTCTACCGGCTGAGGCCTGGGGCGCAAAGCGCTGGCCGAAACGCCCTCATGCCGAACGCCACAATAACCGCTCTCCTGGCGCACCACGAGTCGATTGACGCAGTGACCACTTTTGATCTATTTTTCGTATACAAAATACGGTATCCATTAAAAGGAAACGTGCATGGAAGCCCTTCCGACCCCCACCCAGCTGGTGCAGCGGGTGCACCAGTCCCTGCTGGACGCCATCTGCAGCGGCGAGCTACCGGCCAATGCACGCCTCAACCAGGATGCACTCGCCAAGCAGTTGGGAGTGTCGCGACAACCCATTGTCCAGGCGATTCAACTACTCAAGAACGAGGGCTTCGTCTGTGCCATGGGGCGTCGCGGCGTCAAGGTGGCGCCGCTGAGCGCGACCCACGTCCGCCACCTCTATCAGGTCCGCGCCTCGCTGGATGCTCTCGCAGCCCGTGAGGCGGCCCTCCGCGCCCCCGGCGAGGCACAGCGCCACGGCCGCACCCTGATCGAGGCAGGCCTCCAGGCCTGTGCCAGCGAGCACCCCCTGGCCATGATTGCGGCGGACATGGCCTTCCATCGCCTGATGTATCGGCTGTCGGGCAATCCCTTGATCGAAGAGACCGTTGCGACCCACTGGCACCACCTGCGACGTGCCATGGGTGCTGTCATCGATGCCTCATCTCCCCCCAGGCGCGTCTGGGAAGAACACATCGCCATACTCGACGCGGTAGTCGACGGTGATGCCAGCCGCGCGGAGCGGCTGGCGCGTCGTCACGCCGAACGGGCCGGCGACACCCTGGCACAGCAGTTGACACGCTACCTGGCCGACTTCCCCCTCGACACGGACATGCTGAAAGACAAGCCCGAGCTGTGATTGGCGATTCCTGAGCTGGCGTGGTGCAATCCAGCCTGTGCTAGCATGGTGTTGAGTATTTTCGACGCCGGCTGACAGGAGCCTTCATGCCAAGTCCTCGCTGCGACTCCTACTACTCCGCAACGATTCACGAGGAGTCAAACTATCCCCAGCTCGCAGGCGAAGTCTCGGTCGACGTCGCCATCGTCGGCGGCGGCTTTACCGGAGTGGCTACCGCCGTGGAGCTGGCCGAGCGCGGCTATCGCGTAGCGATCATCGAGTCCAACAAGGTGGGCTGGGGTGCCAGCGGCCGCAACGGCGGCCAGGTGACCGGCAGCCTCTCTGGCGAAGCGGCCATGCGCAAGCAGATGCACCGCACCCTCGGCGAGTCCGCCGAGGACTTCGTCTGGAACCTGAGATGGCGCGGTCAGCGCATCATTCGCGAACGAGTCGAGAAATATGCCATTCCCTGCGACCTCAAGCAGGGGCACTTGCAGGCGGCCTGGAAGCCCTCTCACATGGGCGCACTCCGGGCCGATTTCGAAGCCTGCCAGGCTCATGGCATGGGCGAACACGTCGAGCTGCTGGATGCACGGCAGGTTAGCGACGTGGTGCGCACCGAGTGTTACCACGGGGGGCTGCTCAATCGCTACAACCTGCACCTGCATCCGCTAAACCTTTGCCTCGGCGAGGCACGCGTGGCCGAGAAGCTGGGCGCGAAGATCTTCGAGAACTCACCGGTGGTTCGTATCGACCAAGGCCCCTCCCCTGCGGTGGTCACCGAACAAGGGACCGTACGTGCCGACCGGGTGCTGCTGGCGGGCAACGCCTACCATCGCCTGGAACGCCGCAAACTGGGCGGCAGGCTGTTCCCGGCTTCGCTTGGCATCATCACCACCGCACCATTGGGCGGCTTGGCCGAGGCCATCAATCCCCAAGACCTGGCCGTGTACGACTGCCGCTTCGTACTCGACTACTACCGCCTCACCGCCGATGGCCGGCTACTGTTCGGCGGTGGCGCCAACTATTCGGGCAAGGATTCGCCCGACATTGCCGCCGAGCTGCGTCCGCGCCTGGAAGCCACCTTCCCCCAGCTCAAGGGCACGCCGATCGACTACGCCTGGCAGGGCATGGCCGGCATCGTGGTCAACCGCATTCCCATGCTCGGCAAGCTCTCCAATCATGTCTACTACGCTCAGGGCTACTCCGGGCATGGCGTGGCCACGTCACACATCGTCGGCGAGATCATGGCAAAGGCGATGGCCGGCCATATGGAGGAGTTCGATACCTTCGCCGCCTGCCGCCACCTCAAGGTGCCGTTCGGGGATGCCCTGGGTAACCCGCTGCTTGCAGCTGGTATGTGGTATTACCAGCTGCTCGAGCGCTGGCGCTAGGACGCGACGGGCAGACCCGCCGCTTTCCACTCCGGATAGCCTTCCTCAAAGCGGCGGACTCGGTAGCCGAGTTGTCGCAGGCGCTGGACGGCCTCGTGCGACAGAACACAATAGGGGCCACGGCAATAGGCGACGATCTCCCTATCCTGGGGCAGCTTGTCCAGCATGACCTCCAACTGCTCCAGGGGAATGTTGATCGCCTCAGGCAGGTGACCGGCCTCGAACTCCTCCTCAGGACGCACGTCCAACAGCGCCACCTTGCCGCTGGCAAGCCATGTCACCAACTGGTCCCGAGTGACGGCTTCAAGGGCGCCATCGCCGTCGTCTTCCGCGAACAGACGACTGACCAGGCGCTCCATCTCGGCCAGGTTGGTCTCGGCCACCTGCCTGAGCAAGCCCAGCAGTGTAACAATCCGCTCATCGGTCAAGCGGTAGAACATTTGCTTGCCCGAACGCTCGGCGGTGACAAGCCCCGCCCGCCGCAGTTGCTGGAGGTGCTGAGAGGCATTACCGATAGACATATCGGCAGTCTTGGCCAAGGTCTCCACCGCGGCATCGCCCTGAGCCAGGCGCTCCAGCAAGGCGAGGCGATGACCGTTGCCCAAGGCGCGGGCAACCTGAGCCAGCGTATCGAGAATATCTTGTTGCGCGGTCATTGGGGCTCTCCTGGAAGCGTATGCGAAACATCGTGCCACTTGACAAGCGATGGTAACACTACACATCATTCTATCAATCTATTGAATGATAAAAGGAGAAAGGCATGCAGACCCTTATCATCATCAACGATCCTCCCTATGGCACCGAACGGCTCTACAACGGTCTGCGCCTGGCTCATGCGCTGGCAAAACGAGAAGGGAACGTCACCGTCTTCTTGATGGGCGATGCCGTGTCCGGCGCCAAGGCGGGACAGAAGACACCAGACGGCTTTTATAACACCGAGCGTATGGTCAAGCGGGTCACCAACAAGGGCAGGGTCCTGTTGTGCGGCACCTGCATGGAAGCGCGCGGGCTCAGCGATGATGAAGTGGTGCAGGGCGCCGCGCGCAGCACTATGGATGCCTTGGCGGAAGCCACCGAACAGGCCGACAAGGTTCTGGTGTTCTGAGCCGATCTGCAAAGGAGTGAATATCCATGGAGCCGATACGCTTGGAAAAGCGCAATGTGGCCATTCTGGTGCTCAGCCAAACCCTGTTCATGGTGGCGTCGATCACGGTCATGACGCTGAGCGGAGTAGTTGGTCAGCAGCTGAGTCCCGAGCCCGGCCTGGCCACGTTACCGATTGCCATGATGATGTTGGGTACGGTGGTCTCGACCCTACCCGCATCGCTCTACATGAAACGCGTGGGCAGGAGACGAGGCTTCATTACCGGAGCAAGCCTGGGCGGTGTGGTGGGAGGCGTGCTGAGTTTCACTGCAATCGGACTTGGCTCCTTCTGGCTGTTCTGTGCCGGCAATCTGCTGCTGGGGCTCTACCAAGGCTTTGCCATGTACTACCGGTTTGCCGCAGCGGACGTAGCGAGCGCCGCCTTCCGCAGCCGTGCAATCTCCTTCGTCATGGCCGGGGGCGTGGCAGCTGCCTTTCTCGGCCCCTGGAACGCCAATGCTGCCTCGGGTCTGATCCCTGACGTGCCCTCCGGCGGTCCCTACCTGGTGATCGCCATCTTGGCCTTGGTGGCCTGCGGCCTGCTGACCCAGCTCAGGGTGCCACCCAGCGGCGAACCACAGCCCGGCGAAACGACCCGCCCCATGGTAGCCATCGCCAGCCAGCCTAGCTTCAGGGTGGCCGTGCTGGCCGGCGCAGTGGGCTATGCCATCATGGTACTGGTGATGACCGCCACCCCGCTGGCCATGCGCGCCCGGGGCTTCGACATGAGCCAGGTCGCCTTCATCATGCAATGGCATGTGCTGGGCATGTTCGCACCGTCATTCGTAACCGGCAGCCTGATCGCCCGCTTTGGCGCGGCACGCATCCTTCTAACTGGCACTCTATTACTCACCGCTACAGCCCTGGTAGCCAACCTTGGCGCCAGCCTGGCCCACTTCTGGGTCGCACTGGTACTGCTGGGCATAGGCTGGAACTTCCTGTTCGTGGGCGGTAGCGCTCTGTTGTCGACCGTCCACTCCGAGTCTGAGCGCGGCAAGGTGCAAGGCATCAATGACCTGATCATCTTTTCCCTGGTAGCGGTTGGGTCACTGATGTCAGGGGCGCTGCTGCACCGCCTCGGCTGGGAGACCCTCAACCTCGCCATGCTTCCGGCCATTCTGTTGGTGGCCATGGCCACACTGTGGCTGCCTCTGGCTACCAATGCGCAACGGGCGAACTCAGCCTCGCCCTTGCAACACAAGTGAGCCAGGCAGCAATACGAGCCATTGCTATCGCCAGGGAGAAGGACACCCGATGGCCAGGTCAACGCCGGACCGGTCAGCTCCGCGAACACCAGCAGACTGGCCCATCCGTTGGGCAAGCCACCGTGGCGAAGCCTATAGTGTGGTCTGGCCCACCAGCACCGCGAGTTCATCATGCCCGCTTCCCCCCTTCCCTGCATCGACGCCTTCCGTATCGCGCGTCTACCGGATATCCAGTTCGGAGCAGGCGGCATCACGCGCCTACCGGGGCTGATCGCCGAACATGGCAAACAGGTGCTGTTGGTGACCGGCAAGCGATCCTTTGTCACTTCGCACCACTGGGACAAGCTGGTCGCGGATCTCGAGGCGCAGGGTGTGGCCTGGCACCATGTCACCATTGAGGGCGAACCCTCCCCACAGCGGGTGGACGCCATCGTCACTGACTACCACGATGCCGGCATCGACGTGGTGGCGGCGATCGGCGGCGGCAGCGTGCTGGATGCCGCCAAGGCGGTGGCCGGCCTGCTGCACACCGGCAACTCGGTCATGGACCATCTCGAGGGGGTGGGTCGCGGTCTCCCCTACCGCGGCCCCTCAGTGCCGTTGATCGCCGTGCCGACCACCGCAGGCACCGGCAGCGAGGCCACCAAGAACGCCGTGCTCAGCGTGCAGGGCCCGGAGGGCTTCAAGAAATCGTTTCGCGACGAGCGCCTGGTCGCTACCGTGGCGCTGGTCGACCCCGAGCTGCTGTCAGGCTGCCCCAAGACGCAGATTGCAGCCAATGGCATGGATGCCTTCACCCAGCTGCTGGAATCCTACGTCTCGCTCAATGCCAGCCCCGCCACCGACGCCCTGGCCTGGTCCGGCATGCAGGCGTTCTGTCGCGGCTTCTGGGCAGCCTGGGAGGAGGGCCACCCGGAGGCAAGCCGCGGCTACGATCAGGTCGCCTACGCCTCGTTGATGTCCGGAGTTACCCTGGCCCAGGCGGGCCTGGGCTCGGTGCATGGACTGGCCTCCCCCCTGAGCGCCTTCTTCCCGATCCCCCATGGTACGGTATGCGGCACCCTGCTGGCCGAGGCCACCGCCGTCAACATCGTTGCGCTGCGTCAGCGCGACGAGGATGGACCAGCACTGGCCAAGTACGCCGACGCAGGCAGACTGGTGAGCGAGTCCCCCACGCTGGACGATACGGAGGCCTGCGATGCCCTGATCACAACGCTGCGCGACTGGATCCATCGACTGGCGATGCCGAAGCTGAGCGCCTACGGCATGCGTCATGAGGATATCGAACGCGTGGTCGCCAACGCCCGAGGCGGCAGCATGAAGACGAACCCCTTGTTACTCACCGACGCCGAGCTGGGCACACTGCTTGAGACGCGCCTGCTCTGACATCACGCCGGCTCAGACGCCCTCGAAACCACTCAGTACATTGACCACATTGATGCCAATCTCCTCCACGGCATAGCCGCCCTCGAGCAGGAAGACGGTTGGCAGCCCAAGCGCAGCCAGTCGCCGGCCAATATCCGGGTAATCGTCGCTTCTCAGCTTGAAGCTGCTGATGGGATCACGCTCGAAGGTATCCACGCCCAGCGACACGATAAGCAGCTCGGCGCCGGAGCGACGAATGCACGCCAGACCCTCATCCAGGGCCGCCGACCACGGTCCGTAGCCGGTACCGGGCGGCATGGGGAAGTTGACGTTGTACCCTTCACCGCGTCCACTTCCAATCTCATCGGCATGCCCCAGGTAGTAGGGAAAGCAGTGCAGGGGATCGCCGTGCAGCGACACGACGAGAACATCGTCACGCTCGTAGAATATCTGCTGGGTGCCGTTGCCGTGGTGGAAGTCGATATCCAGCACCGCTACCCGCAAGTGACCATGCTTCAGGGCCTGGTCGGCGACAATGGCCGCGTTGTTGAAGAAGCAGTAACCGCCGAACTGGTCCGATGAGGCGTGGTGGCCCGGCGGGCGGCACAGGCCGAAGCTCGGCTCGCCGCTCTTCAGAGTATGACTCAGGGCCGACAGGGCAATGTCCTTGCTGATATCGGCGGCTTCGAAAGTATTGGCACAGATCGAGGTCTCACCGGTCTGGGCGTAGTAGCCGAGCCGCCCCTCGATATGCTCGGGAATTCGCGCGCCGGGCATCGAGCGCGAGGGCCAGATGTTGGGAATCGCCTCGCCGGCCATGCCGATTGCCTTCCACTCCTCCCAGCAGCTGGCCAGGAACTCCACATAGCCAGCATCGTGCACGGCCAGCACCGGCTCGAGGCCGTAGCGGGTCGGTGGGCTAACCTCGCCGAGCCCAGTCGCACGAACGCGGTCGAGCACCAGGTCGACCCGCTCAGGACACTCGAAGGGGGCCACCAGAAGCCCCTCGTTGAGTTCGGTCATGGCGCGACGCAGCTTGGTGGCCTCGCTGTGGAACGTGATCATGGCAACGCCTCCCTCGGGTTGATCCCCAGACCATGCCATGAGCCTTGGCGAGGCGCCAGCCGGGGTCATCAACGCCATTGGTACCGTTCGTCATAGCCCTCGAGCAGTGCCCTGCCCCGCCGGCGCAGGAAATCAAGCACCCTGGCCTGCTTCCAGTTGTCGCGATAGACCAGCCCGAAGCTGAACGCCATGGCCGGCGAGAAGGGCCGCATGACCACTCCGTCCCGGGAGGCAAGCTGATCCTGGGCGGTGATGGGGTTCATCACGGTAATACCGACATGGCTGGCCACCAGCGCCGTGATGGTGCCGATGTTGGCCTCCGTCTTGCCGGCGATCTGCACCCGGTGCTGGCTGATCAGCTCAAGCAAGGGATTGGTGCTGATGCTGGGCTGGTTGCTGATTACCAGATGCTGGTCGCGCAGGTCCTGGACCTCGACACGCTCCTTCGCGGCCAGGGGATGTCGCTCCGGCACCAGGCACACCGCCTCGGTGGTGAACCAGGGGTCCACCTGCAGCACCCGGGAGGTGATGGGCAGGGTGACGAAGCCGATGTCGGCATGGCTCGACTCGACGGCAAGCTGCACCTCATGGCTCGACATCATGTCCAGGCTGACGCTGAACTGGCGATTCTCCTCCAGCAGCGCGGCCACCAGCCTGGGCACGAAGCCGAACGAAAGGCCCGGGATGGCGGCGATGCGCAGCCGCGAGGTGCCGAACTCCTTGAGCGCCAGCACACTGTGGCGCAGCTCCTCGATGTTGCCCATAAGTCGCAGGATCTCATCATAGACCTCTCGCGCCTCCGGCGTGGCCACCAGGCGGTTCTTCTCTCGCAGGAACAGCTGGATTCCCAGGTTCTCCTCCAGCTGCGCCAGCGAGCGGCTCACCCCTGACTGGGTGATGCCCAGCGTGCGTGCCGCCTGGGAGGCGGTGCCGGCCTCGAATAGCGTCTTGAAGATCGCCAGCGCCTTGAGCGAGTGGATATTGACATCGGCCATGACTAAAACTCATCGAATCCTATAAAAAGATCATATATTGAAATACTTGTCGATCGCTACTTAGACTGCAGACAACCGTTCACGAACACATAACCACAATCGGACGCTGCAATGGACCAATCTCCGCTTTTCTACCAGGCTGGCCCTGCCCTGCCTGAAGTCAGCCACGCCAAGGGCGTCTACCTGTGGGACGAAACCGGCCGGGAGTACCTCGACGGCTGCTCCGGGGCGATCTCCTGCAACCTTGGCCACGGCCGTGACGACATCCGCGATGCCATGCTCACCCAGCTTGATCGCGTGGCCTTCACCTATCGCACCCAGTTCGAAAACGCCCCTGCGGTGGCCCT
>ERZ869909.2380-NODE-2380-length-12624-cov-4.145294_pt1 | contig 12624 bp, 10 predicted proteins | sample MGYA00520892_ERZ869909 | MGnify/ENA primary metagenome ERZ869909 (study PRJEB32215, sample SAMEA104723947) | bioreactor metagenome | biome: bioreactor; feature: anaerobic bioreactor; material: water | place: China | collected 2015-03-12 ... | reverse complement strand
CCTGCTCGGCTCGTTCCTCGGCGTCACCGTCGAGGGTTGGGGGGCCCTCCTCTGGAAGCCCGCCGTCCTCTCCGTCGTGACCGTCATCGGATTCGTCGTCGCGTACCTCATCCCGATCCCGATGCACTTTCTCCTCAGCAGTTTCCTCATTCCAGGCGTCTTCGCCGGGTTCGTCCTCGTCGCCCTCTTCGAGATGGATTTCGTGGAGGACTGGCAGTCCATCGGCCTCTTCCTCGCTCTCTACCTCGGAATCCAGTTTCTCGCGCCCATGCTCCTGTTCATGCTGATCGACCCCTTCTGACCCGCCCGGCTCCCATCCCTTCCCCGCTGGCCCGACCCCCGCGGCCCCGCTATCCTCTCCACCCCCCGCCCGTGCGGGGATCGACGGCGGCGAGACCGGCCTCGGTGGGCCACTCCCCCGACCTCCAAATCCAAGTTCCGCTCGTTACGAAAGAAGGGTCGCATGGCCAGCGAAGGCGTGATTACCCAGGTCATCGGGTCCACATTTGACGCTCAGTTCCCCGAGGATCAGCTCCCCGACAACTACAACGCCATCACCATCCGCGCCGAACACCGCGGACGCACGATCCATCTCACCGGCGAAGTCCAGAAGCACCTCGGCGGCGGACGCGTCCGCTGCGTCGCCCTCGGTTCCACCGACGGACTCACGCGCAATATGAAGTGCGTCGACACCGGCGGCTCCGTCACCGTCCCCGTGGGCGAAGGCGTCCTCGGTCGAGTCTTCAACCTCCTCGGCGACCCCATCGACGAGCGCGGCGAGGTCAACGCTACCAAGCGCCGGCCCATCCACGCCAAGCCGCCCGAGTTCTCCTCGCTCAACCCCCGAACCGAGATGCTCGTCACCGGCATCAAGGTCGTCGATCTTCTCTGCCCATTCGTCCGCGGCGGCAAGATCGGTCTCTTCGGCGGTGCGGGCGTCGGCAAGACCGTCATCATCCAGGAGATGATCGCCCGCGTCGCCCGTGAGTTCGGCGGTTACTCCGTGTTCTGCGGCGTCGGCGAGCGCACCCGCGAAGGCAACGACCTCTGGCTCGAAATGCAGGAGGCCGAGTACACCGACGAAAACGGCAACAAGGCCCATGTCATCGACAAGGTCGCCATGGTCTTCGGCCAGATGAACGAGCCCCCGGGCGCTCGTCTCCGCGTCGCCCTCTCCGGCCTCACCATGGCTGAGGAGTTCCGCGACGCCTCCGGCAAGGAAACCATGATGTTCGTCGACAACATCTTCCGCTTCACCCAGGCCGGCTCCGAGGTCTCCGCGCTCCTCGGACGCATGCCCAGCGCCGTGGGCTACCAGCCCACCCTCTCGACCGAGATGGGCGAGCTTCAGGAACGCATCACCTCGACGGACAAGGGCGCCATCACCTCCGTGCAGGCCATCTATGTCCCCGCGGACGACCTGACCGACCCCGCACCCGCAACCGCGTTCGGCCACCTCGACGCCTTCGTCGTGCTGGCCCGCGGCATCGCCGAGAAGGGCATTTTCCCCGCCGTCGATCCCCTCGGCTCCACCTCGACCATCCTCGACGAGAGCGTCCTCGGCGAACGCCACTACCGCATCGCCTCCTCCGTCCAGCGCATCCTCCAGCGCTACAAGGATCTCCAGGACATCATCGCCATCCTCGGCGTCGACGAACTCTCCGAAGACGACAAGCTCATCGTCTCCCGCGCCCGCAAGATCGAGCGCTTCTTCTCGCAGCCCTTCTATGTCGCCGAGGTCTTCACCGGATACCCCGGCGTATACACCTCCCTCGAAGACACGCTCGATTCCTTCGAGCGCCTCGTCGCTGGCGAGGGCGACGACCTCCCCGAGTCCGCCTTCATGTATGTCGGCACGCTCGACGACGCCAAGGCCAAGGCCGAGAAGCAGGCCGCGATGGCCTGACCGCGAGCATCGAACGCCAATTCAGGGCCGGCGCTCCAGCGTCGGCCCGTTTTATGCGCGGAGGTTCCCGGATGAAGATCGCCATCGTCGGGGCCACGGGCTGCGGCAAGTCAACATTCGCTCGCGCGCTCGCCCGGGGCACCGGCGCCGTCCACGCGGAACTCGATGGACTGGCGTGGCAGGACAACTGGACAGAAACGCCCGATGACGAACTCCGCGCGCGCCTGGAGCGCGTGCTGACCAACGAGTCGTGGATCATCGACGGTGGCTTCGTTCGCGCATGGACCAGAGAGATGGTCTTCGGGGCGGCGGATGCGATCGTCTGGCTGGACATGCCGCGCCGGGTCGTGTGGTCGCGACTGTTCGTCCGGACGATCCGGCGCGCGTGGACGAAGGAGCGCCTGTGGGGGACGAACAATCACGAGTCGTTCCGCCTGTCCTTCCTCTCGCGCGATTCGGTCCTGCTCTGGTCCATCCGCACATTCGGATCAAGACGCCGTATGTACGAGGAATTGATGGGGCGCGGGGATGGTGTGGCACAGAAGTTCAAGCGGGCCGGGTCGCCGAGCGAGGCCGATCTCCTCCTCGCGGCACTGCTCGCCGAAATCGATCCGGCTCACCAACACCGCGATTGAGCCAGCCCGCTCCGGACCTACCATCCCAACACCACACCCGGGAGCATCCCCATGACCACCACCGCGGAAACACCCGTCAACACCAAGACCGCCCCGCGCCGCGCTGTCCACTACCACTGCTTCAACTGCCTCAAGGCCGACCTCGACCGCATCCAACGCGCCCACGACGCCGGCACACTCACCACCAGCGGCAACTGGACCCTCGCCCAGAACCTCTGGCACTGCGCGAAGTTCATGGAATGCGCCCTCGATGGTTTTCCCTCCAGCGCGCCCGCCCCGGTGCGCTGGATCGCCGCGCTGCTCTTCAAGCGCAGCGCCGTCAAGACGGACAAGCCCGTCCCCGCCGGATTCAAGCTGCCGAAGGAGGCCGCCTACCTCCTCCCGCCCGAGGACATCGCCTTCGACGACGCCATGTCCTACCTCCGCAACACCATCGCCCGCCTCGACAACAACGAACGCTTCACACACCCCAGCCCCCTCCTCGGCGACCTCACCCACGACGAATGGACCACCCTCCACCTCAAACACTGCATGCTCCACCTCTCGTTTCTGCACACCGGCGACGAGTGATCCCTGCCCAATACGAGCGTGGAGCGCTTCCGGGGGAGCGACATGGTCCGTCCCTTGTGCCACCAGTTCAACCGGCTTCCGGGGGGATGCGCAGCATCGACGGGTGACTGGTGCCTCTCTCCACCACACGGTTTGCCGCTCCGCGGCCAAACCGTGCCACCCCTGATTCCCAATCTCCAGACACCCACCAACACCAAGGGTGCCACGGTTTGTCAGCAATGAGCCCCTTCCGGGGGCGAATGCTGCAAACCGTGCCGTCAGATGACCCCGCACCCTCCCCACCTGCAATCGCGCCCGCTGCGAGCCCGGAACGAAGTGACGGGGCATGTGATGCAAAATCACCCCGCACCCTCCCCACCCGCAGCTCCGCCCAAACGAGCGTGGCCCGTCAGCGATCGGACACGGCCATACGAACCCTTTGGCCATACCGACTCTCCCACGCCTCGCAGCGCTCCCCGATCTCGATCGCCAGATCGAGCAGATCCGTGTAACCGCGAAGTTCCTCGCGATCCACGATCGCGGCACGCAGCCGTTCGCTGTAAGCGCCCGGTACGCCCATCGCCCGCGCAAGTTCGATGTTGCCGACCTGTTCCATCAACGAGGTCTCCGTGCCGTGCATCATTCCGAGCGTTGCATAGATCCCATAAGTCGTCAGCGTGTCCCGAATGATGTCCTCGACCACCCGCACAGGCACGCCGGTCATGCGCGAGAAACTCCCATCGGCTTCTCTGTTTCCAGTCAGCCGCGTCAGGAACAGAATCGCTCGATCGTTTTGCATCCGCAACATGACGGTTTCGTCCATGCGCCGTTGAAGCAAATGAAGCGAGATCGTCATCGGTTCCACGCCGCACACTTCCCAGTGGCGGTGCAGCGCCCGGCAGATTCCGGATCGCACAGCACGCGGATCAAGCCGGAGGCCCATGTCCCGCACAAGCATGTATTTGGCGAATTGCCGACTATCCTCCCGAACAGCATGCTCGAAGCGCCATTCGTCCAGGTCCGAGGTGTACACAAAGTGCGGCCGAACATACCGGTCCGACAGGAAGTATCCCCATGTCCTCATTTCGTCGATCAGCGGAACATGGACATAAATCTCTGTGTTTGCGCCTTGGCGTGGACCATCGGTCCGCGGCATGCTCGCATCACCGATGCGCGACCACTCCGTTTCACTCAATGCCTTCAGAAATTCCGACATCAGCGGCGATACATCAGCGTTCCACGCCGCACGGGCCTCCACAAGAACCGGATCCATAATGCCGGATGAGGTCGAGAAACCGATCATAAACCGAGGAGTAATCCGGTGTGATGTGATCAACAGGTCGACGGCGTCCGCATCCGGCTGCGGGGCGGCTTCCGGGCCAGCTTCCGGGGCGGGTTCTAGGGTGTGTTCGGTGTCCGGCTTGTCAGCCGCCCAGACACTCGCACCGCTCAGCGCGACACAGACGCCCATCGTCATCACACCCCGCATCAACCGTGTCGGCAATTCTGTCATGGCGGCCCTCCGAACAAGAATGCGCGATCGCGATACCACTGCAAATGTATTCCGAAAATGTGAGCCAGGAATTCACGACCCCCCTCGTGTTCGTTTTTAGCGTCATTTCAGGGCTTTAGTACTTCCGGGGGCGGGGATCATGGTCTTCCGCTGTGTGCCACGGACTGCTTGCCAGTCCGTGTCTTCCGCAACCCACGATCCCGGTGCACCACGGCGTGTCGGCGATGAGCCATTCCGGGGGGCTGTATGAGCCCCGAGCGTTTCCGGGGGAGCGACATGGTCCGTCCCTTGTGCCACCAGTTCAACCGGCTTCCGGGGGGATGCGCAGCATCGACGGGTGACTGGTGCCACCCCTGATTCCCAATCTCCAGACACCCACCGACACCAAGGGTGCCACGGTTTGTCAGCAATGAGCCCTTCCGGGGGCGAATGCTGCAAACCGTGTAGAGCGAGCCACAAGTAGGTGATCGTGTCTGGGTAGTATAATCCCAGCAATCCGGTCTCGAATGGCCGCGTATCCCAAGCGAGCAGATTGATCACCATGCAGCGCTCCTCAATCATCCATGTCAGAGAGATCCCGTCGGGCGTGTACCTGTACACGATCACCGTGGGTCCAAGTAGAACATGGTGGACATTCCACAACGCCGACATGAACATTCAGTATGTGTACGACTCCGAATGCGAAATCCATTACTGCATCGACGGTGAAGAAGTCCATCTGATAAACCCTTGGGTATCTGTCGAACTCGGATCCACCACCGACTTGATCACCGCCTGCCTCCTCGCGATCAGGATTGAGAAGGATCAAGACGGCTTCGAGCAACTCATCATGGAGTTTGAGGGAAACCGCTCGCTCATCTTTGAAATCGCTCAGGACGATCGCAACGAATCGGTGACCGCGCAGAAGATCGGATGGTCCTGACTGACCCCCGAATCACACCGATCAATGTGCCACCAGTCCCGACGATCCGCGCCGTCACTTTCCCGCCTGATCGATCCCCCTCCCCAACTGCAATCGCGCCCGCTACGAGCGTGGAGCGTCAGCGACATGCCTCGCCGCACACTGACCCCGCACTGCAATCACCCGTTCAAGCCCGCTCGTGTGGCACGGGTTGCTCGCAACCCGTGTGTCTTTATGCATCACTGATGTCTGGTTCCATGGAGACACCGCCGAAGTGCAACGCAGGCGGTTTCTCCATGATCCGCGCCCCCCTTCGTGGAGAAATCGCTCCGCGATGTCTCCACGCCACCCTTCCGGGGGCTACGCCCCCTGCTCCGCGGCCACCTGATCCACACGACTCGCCAGCTCCTCATCACGCTCCGTCACGCTCTTCGGGTACGCGATCCGCCCGTGATAGATCGCCGACAGCATCCGCGTGATCGCATCCTCGATCAGCGACAGCTCGCGCAGCGTCAGCTCGCACTCGTCGAACTGCCCATCCGCCAGCCGCTTCCGCGCGATCGAATGCACCAGCGCCTGGATCCGTGACGGCGTCGGCTCCGCCATTGCGCGCGTCGCGCTCTCCACCGCATCGCACAGCATCAGGATCGCCGCCTCTTTCCGCTGCGGCTTCGGACCCGGATACCGATACTCGATCTCCGCCGGCTTCTCCTCCGCGCTCGCATCACGCTTCGCCTTGTCGAAGAAATACTCAACCAGCGTCGTCCCGTGGTGCGACTCGATGTACTGATGCAAGCTCCGCGGCAATCCATACTCCCGCGCCAGCTCGATCCCGTCCTTCACATGACCCACGATCACCAGCAGCGACATCGCCGGGCTCAGCCGGTCATGCTTGTTGAACCCGCGCGGTTGATTCTCCACGAAGTAGTCCGGCTTGTTCATCTTCCCGATGTCGTGGTACAGCGCGCCGACATACAGATGCAGACCATCCGCGCCGATCTCGTTCGCCGCCGCCTCCGCGAGCGTCGCGACATTCAGCGAGTGGTGATAGGTCCCCGGCGCACGCTGCTGCAGCTTCCGCAGCAGCGGATGACGCGGATCGCGCAGGTCGCTCAGCGTCAGCCCTGTCGTCACATCGAAAGACCGCTCGACCAGCGGCAGCCCGACCAGCACCATCGCCGCCGCGATGAACCCGCCGACCCCCGCCGCCGCGCCGTCCGAGAGCGTCTCGATCAGCACCGCCTGCGACATCGGGCGTTCGATCAGCCCCGTCAGCACCGCGGACACCGCCAGCGCGCCGGCGACGATCAGCCCGCCGCGCACCAGTTCGTTGCGGCTGCGGATGTCGTTCATACGCCACGCCGCCGCCGCCGCGCCCACCATCGCCGTGATGAGGAACCCCGCCGAGCGATCCAGCGCCAGCGCCACCAGCAGCGCCAGCAAGCCGCCCAGCAGCACCGTCATCCGACGATCGAACGCCACCGCCAGCATCATCCACCAGAACGCCACCGGCCCCAGCGTCGCCAGCCACAAGAGCGCCGGATAGGTCACCGCCAGCCAGCACGCCAGCCACAGCATCACCACGCCGAACACGCTCAGCGCGATCACGCGCCGCGGCGTCTGCACCATCTCCGCATCGTAAAAACGCAGATACCCCGCCGTCGCGATCACAAGCACGCTCACCAGACCCAGAATCCCCAGCCACTCCGCCGCGCGCCGCACCAGCGGCACGCTCGCCTCATACCGACGCTTCTCATCCTGCAGCAGACGCAGCGTCGAGGCGTTCACCCGCTCGCCCGCCGACGCCAGCACCGTCCCGCGTCGCCACACCTCGCGCACCTGCGGCGTGCTCGCCGCCGCCTGCGCACGCAGCGCATCCGTCGCCGGCTTGTCGAACTCGTAAGTCGGACGACGCAGCGACATCAGCCGCTGCACCACCACATCCACCCCCGCATCCACAAACCCCGCCCGCAACGCGATCCGGCGCAGACGATCCTCCACAGCCGTCCGCAGCGAGGCGTCGTCCGGCGTCACCGCCATCGCATCCGAATCCGAGATCCGCTGCGCACGCAGCTCCGGCTCCGTCTCGCCGTCGCCCGTTGCCCGCATCTCCACCCGGCGCAACTCCATCTGGCTCGCCGGCGCCTGCAAAAGCCGTTGATACTCCGCGTTCTCCAGCAGCGGCGTCCGCTGCAACTCGTTGATCAGCATGTCCACCCGCGAACGCCACTCCGCACGCTCCTCGGGCGTCGAGGTCGTCCGCCGGATCCCCTGGTACTGCGCCGCCGTCAGACGAAACGCATCACGGATCTCCTCCGCAACCTGCTCGTAACTCTCCGAAGCGCCCAGCGCCTGCGGCAAGCTCCCCATCGCGATCCGCAACTCGTTGAACAACGCCTCGTTCGCGTTGTACACCCACGGCGCGCGATCGCTCGCCGACGCCCGCTCGCGCTGCGTCGCCTCCTGATCCACAACCTCGAAGTCGATCCGCGCCTCGCGCGTCGAATCCATCGTCCGGTTCACGCCCACCAGCACCGACCCGCGATACACCCCGATCGCCACCGACGACAGCAGAATGAAGCTTGCCAGCGCCACCGCGATCGGCAGAAACTCCGGACGCGCCACCATGTCCCGCCAGTCCATCCGCTCGCGCGTAGTCACCAGACGACGGATCTCGCTCCGACGCGTCTTCGCGATCCCGCGAGCGCCCGTCCGTGCGCCCTTCCCGCCGCGCTGGCTCGGCTTCTCAGGCATCGCTCGCCTCGCCCTCCGGGCCCCCGTACGCGTCGATGATCCGCTGCACCAGCTCGTGACGAACCACATCCGTCCGGTCAAGCGCGCAGAACCCAACGCCCTTCGTCCGGCGCAAACGACGCACCGCATCCACAAGCCCGCTCTCGCGCGCATCGGGAAGATCGATCTGCGTCGTGTCGCCCGTCACAATCATCTTCGAGCGCTGTCCCATCCGCGTCAGGAACATCTGCATCTGACCGCGCGTCGTGTTCTGCGCCTCATCCAGAATGATGATCGCATCATTCAGCGTCCGACCGCGCATGAACCCCAGCGGCACGATCTCGATGATGTCCGCCGCCATGAATCTCTTGATCGTCGGATAGTCCAGCATGTCATGAAGCGCATCCAGCAGCGGGCGCAGATACGGATTCACCTTCGCGTACATATCCCCCGGCAGGTACCCCAGCTTCTCACCCGCCTCCACCGCCGGACGCGCCAGGATCGCCTTCTTCACGCGACCCGTCTTCAGCATGTGGATCGCACCCGCCACCGCCAGATAGGTCTTCCCCGTCCCCGCCGGTCCCGTCGTGATCACAAGATCGTGCTCCTGGATCGCCTCGATGTACCGACGCTGATTCGCCGACCGCGCCCCGATCTGGCGACCCCCCGCGTACACATCCAGCCGATCCGCCCACGGCTCCCCGTTGGCGGAGGCACTTCCGGGGGCATTTCCATTCCCATTTCCGGGGATACTTCCGGGGGCGACGGTCTCACCCGCCCGCGCGATCATCCCCAGCACCTCCTCGCGCCCCGGCGCACGCCGCCGACCCGCCGCCTCCATCAGCCGCTCGATCACCACGCGCGCACTGTCCACACCCTCGCGCGAACCACCGATACGCAGCACGCCGTCGCGTGCCGCTACAGTGACTCCCAGCGTCTCACGGATCAGTTTCAGGTTCCGCTCGGCGGCACCGAACACCGCAGTGCGGTCAACGCCGTCAGGAACGCGGATGGTGATGTCCAAACCCAGACCTGTCTCCCAGTCCCGGCCACACGACCCGCCCGACGCGGACGCCCGTGCTCCAGGATCAAGATTCCTGCCCGCCAATGGTACCCGCGGGCGGTCCCGAGCACCCTCGGGCCAATCACTCATCGCCCGTTTCCGAACCCCTCTTCTCTATGCAGCCCTCTGCGCCCTCCTCACGCCGCCCCTGACCGCCTTTTCGGGGTGTGCCGCACCACCCGGACAGGGGATCACGACCATCTCCCCCGCCTCCGGACCCTTCCGTGACATCCCCGGCGCTGTCCGCGCCACCGCCTCCATGCACGAGCTCGCCGTCCTGTCCGGCATCATCTCTCCCGATGATCCCAATACGCTCATCATCTCCCTCGTTTCAGTGAGGGATGAGCTCGCCGAGCTGGTTCTGACCATGCCCGAGGGCTGGCGGGATGCGCCCAACCCCTTGATGCCGCTGGACATGCGCATGCAGATCGGCCGCTTCGGCCACCCCGACCGCGAGCGTCGCTTCCTCGCCGACCTCCGCGAACGCCTCGAAACCGTCGCCGCCTCCCCGACCGCCTCGGCACCCCTCCCCATACGCTGAAAACGCCGGTCCGCGCCGAACGAGTTTCCACGGCCGACCACAGCAAGTCAGTCGCGCGCCCGTGGATTGCGCCATCCGTTTGCACCTCTCTGCCGCGGCGGTAGACTCCCCTCACTGACACCAAACAAATGCCGTACTGTCGTGGTGGGCGGCGCGGCGTAAGTCACTGTGCGGAGGAGGTTTCGGGAATGATCGCACTGGCAAATGCGAGGTTGGAGGCGCCGACGGAGCGGGTGGACCTCCGTCGACGCGGGACACGACGATACGCCGAGGTCGCGCTGGCACGCTCGGCCCACGCCCTGCCCGACGATCGGGCGCTCCTGGAGGCCGTCTACGAGCGGGGGGTGTCCGCGGCACGCGTCGCCGCACTCATGCACCAGCCGCCCCGACTCGTCCGACGACGCCTCCGCATCGTCATCGAGCGCCTCATGTCCGACGAGGCGGGCTTCGTCCTGCGACACATGCGCGAGTGGGAGCACCCACGCCGCAAGGTTGCCCTGTCGTGCATCCTCCAGGGGCGCTCCATGCGCGAAACGGCGCGCCACCTCCGCATGTCGCTCCACACGGTCAGACGGGAACTCAATGCCATCCGGGCGCTGATGCTGGAGGAGGCGCGATGATTGCCTTTGCCGATGATCGTTCGAGACTCGTGATCCCTCGGCGCGCCTTCGCGCCCGCGATGGCGTCGCGCCGCGCCTGCGAGGCGGGCGTGCTGCTGGGGATGGACTTGGAGCAGGCCACCCCCGCCCACGCGCCCATCACGCTGGACCTTTCCCCCGGGAGCGCGCTGGCCATTACCGGCCCCTCCGGCTCGGGCAAGTCCACGCTCCTCGCCGATTTGGCCCGCAGCGCCGAGGATTCGGGCTGGCGCATCGTCCGCGTCGGCGCGGGACGCCTGCGCTCCCTCGCCGCGATCGACCTCGTCCCGGGCGGCACAGAGAGCGCCATGCGCATGCTCGCCCGCGTCGGTCTCGGCGAGGCACGCGCCTTCGTCCGCAGACCGTGGGAACTCTCCGAGGGTCAGCGCGCCCGACTCCACCTGGCGATCGCGCTGGCGCGCTGCGAGCGCGTCCGCACCGATGCCCCGGTGCTGCTCGTTGCGGATGAAGTCGGCAGCGCGCTCGACGATCGCGCGGGCGAGGCCATCGGCGCATTGCTCCGACGCCTCCGGCGCGAGTCGGACCGGCTGCGCATCGCCATCGCGACGAATCGCGAGCGCGTGGTGCAGGCGCTCGCACCGACGCTCCACGCCGCGCTCGACATGGACGGGAGCGTCTCGCTGATGCGCCCGATGCCCGGGCGCGCCCTCCCCTCCATCGTCGTCGTCGAGGGCGACCGCGACGAACTCACGATGCTCTCCGGATTCCACTACCGCCCCGGCATGCCCGCGACCATCGACCGCGTCCTCGCAGCGCGCGACCCGCGCGACGGCGCCCTCCTCGGCGTCCTCGCCACCAGCCACCCGACACTCAACGCGCGCTGGCGACGCATGTTGTGGGGCGATCGCTTCGAGATCCCCGACAAGCGCGCCCGCGCTGTGAAACTCAACCGCGAACTGCGGACCATCTCGCGCGTCATCGTCGATCCGCGCGTGCGCGGACTCGGCGTCGCTGGGCGGCTCGTCCGCGCCTACCTGCGCGATGCATCCACGCCCTGCACAGAGGCCGTCGCGTCGATGGGGCGCGTCTGCCCCTTCTTCGAGCGTGCCGGGATGCGCGCGCACCGGCTCGAACGCTCACCCGCCGATGCCGAGTTTCTGGAGCTGCTGGAGGAACTGGGCGTGGAGCGATGGCGACTGGCGATGCCGCGCAGCGCGTGGGTGCGTGCCGAGCGCGCCGGCGGACGCGGACGCGTCGTCTGCGCGCTGCAACGCTGGGCGATGTCCTCCCGACGCAGCCGCGGACTGCTCGAAGGCGATGTCGCCACGGCGTTCCGCGCCGCCTGCCGCGCCGTGGGGGGTGAGTCGGTGGTGTACGGGTGGGAGAAGGAGAGGCACGAGGCAACAGGCACTTGGCACTAGGGAGGAAACCATGTGTCTTACTGCCTTTACCAGCCCAAGCGTCAGCGCTGGGCACCGGGCATCTCCATCACACCCTTGCGGATGGTGGCACAGGTTGGTGGGACAGGCGTCCCGCCTGTCAATCATGTGGGTGGCACGGTTTGGCCGCGCAGCGGCAAACCGTGTGTTGGAGGGCAGCACCAGTCTTCCGTCGATGCTGCGCATCCCCCGGAAGCCGGTTGAACTGGTGGCACATGGGACGGGCGGGCGTGTGCATGTATGAGGGGCTAAGATCGGACGCAATGGCAAGAGGAAGCATCACATCAGGCAGTCGCGGGTTCTATGGGCGGGCGGAGGAGATCCGGCTGTTTCAGGAGGCGGTGCGCGATCCGAGGGGTGGGGCGATTGTCGTGGTGGGGCAGCAGGGCATGGGGAAAACGATGCTTCTGGACAGGTTCGGGGAGGTTGCACGCGCGATGTCGGATGTTCGGTGCGGCGTGGTGCGCGAGGAAGTGACGCAGACACAGAATGTTGATGGTGTCTTGGGATTGCTGATGGACCAGGCGTATGCGGCAGGATCTGTGAAGGAAGATGTATTTTCTGGCACTGATCAAAAGAGGAAACAAATGCGATCGTTGCTAAATGCGATTAGCATTGGCATACCCGGAGTTTCAATAGGCAATCTTGGTGAAGTGGCCGACGCTTTTCGGCGTTATCCGGTGCAGAACTCGAGAGAACAGTTTCTTGCGGCGATGGAGCGCATCGCGGACAAAATGGCGGATGA
>ERZ869909.2379-NODE-2379-length-12624-cov-5.359050_pt1 | contig 12624 bp, 11 predicted proteins | sample MGYA00520892_ERZ869909 | MGnify/ENA primary metagenome ERZ869909 (study PRJEB32215, sample SAMEA104723947) | bioreactor metagenome | biome: bioreactor; feature: anaerobic bioreactor; material: water | place: China | collected 2015-03-12 ... | reverse complement strand
CTGGGAGCGCTCCAGCGAGCAGGAAGGTCTGTTCATCGGCCGTGACCGCCGCAGCGGCGAGCAGACGTGGACCGCCACCCCGGTGGACCTGATCTTCGGCTCCAACGGTGAACTGCGGGCCATCGCCGAGGTGTATGCCGGCAACGACGCTGACGAGAAATTCGTCCGCGACTTCGTCGCCGCCTGGACCAAGGTGATGAACCTGGACCGCTTCGATCTCTGATCGGCGCGCCCCCCTGCTGTATGTCACCATGAACGGCGCCCTCGGGCGCCGTTTTCTGTTGGTGTGACGCCGCCGCGTGAGCCGCCTATAATGCCCCGGCACATGCCCCCAGCCCTTACGGACCCGACATGCCCATGACTCCTGCCACCGCCCGAGGCACCCTGTTCATCGTTTCCGCGCCTTCCGGGGCCGGCAAGACCAGCCTGGTGGCCGCGCTGGTCGAGGCGCTGCCGAACGTGCGCATCTCGGTGTCCCACACCACCCGGCCGATCCGGCCCGGGGAGCAGGACGGCGTGAATTACCACTTCACCGACCGCGACACCTTCCTGCAGAAGGTAGGCGAGGGGCGCTTCCTGGAGCATGCCGAGGTGTTCGGCAACCTGTATGGCACCTCCGCCGACTGGGTGGATGCCACCCTGAACAGTGGCGAAGACGTGATTCTGGAGATCGACTGGCAGGGTGCGGAGCAAGTGCGTCATCTGGTGCCCGGCGCCGCCAGCATCTTCATCCTGCCGCCGTCACTGGCCGAGTTGGAGAGCCGCCTGCGCGGGCGCGGTCAGGACGACGATCAGGTCATCGCCCAACGACTCGCCGGGGCCCAGGCCGAGATGGCGCACTACGCCGAGTTCGACTACCTGGTGGTGAATGACGACTTCAACCATGCACTGACCGACCTGACCGCCATCCTGCGCAGCCACCGGCTGCGGATCGGCGCCCAGCAACGGGCCCAGGCGGCCCGTATTGGCGAATTGTTGTCCAACGCTGACGCAAACGGGTAGAATGCCCGGCTCGCCGCCGACCCAATCATGAACGAGGTAAGACATGGCCCGCGTTACCGTAGAAGACTGCCTGGAAAAGCTCGACAACCGCTTTGAACTGGTGCTGGTGGCCAGCAAGCGCGCCCGCCAGCTGCAGACCGGCGGCAAAGAGCCCCGTGTGGCCTGGGAAAACGACAAGCCCTCCGTGGTCGCCCTGCGTGAAATCGCCGAAGGCTTCGTGACCCGCGATTCCGTCGACAACGAAGTGGTTGACCGCAGCGGCGAGATCGATGAACTGGCCCTGCTGACCAACTCGTTCGGCGAGTAATCCCTCCGCGCCGGGTCGCCCCAGACCCGGCGCTGCAGTTTTCCCCGGTTTTTCAATCACTCACAGTGCTTTTGTAAGACACTGCCGTAGACAAGGCAGCGCCGCAGGACTTAGGCTTGAAGTGTCACCGAGCGTAACATTCAGGCAACCAGCGGGCGCCCTCATTGGCCACCATCAACACATTGGTAAAGCGGCTCAAGAGCTATCTGGACGACGACAAGATCGCCCAGGTTGTGCACGCCTACGAGTTTGCCGAGCGCGCCCACGAGGGCCAGTACCGCCGCACGGGTGATCCCTACATCACCCACCCCCTGGCGGTGGCCAACATCCTTACCGACATGCACATGGACCACGAGAGCCTGATGGCCGCCATGCTCCATGATGTGATCGAAGACACCGGCGTCAGCAAGGAACAGCTGGCGGACCTGTTCAGCCCGGAAGTGGCCGAGCTGGTGGACGGCGTCTCGAAGATCGCCCAGATCAAGTTCGAATCAAAAGCCGAGCAGCAGGCCGAGAACCTGCGCAAGATGATGCTGGCCATGACCCGCGATATTCGCGTGATCCTGGTAAAGCTGGCCGACCGGCTGCACAACATGCGCACCCTGCACTCGATGCCGCCGGAAAAGCGCAAGCGCATCGCCACCGAAACCCTGGAAATCTACGCGCCCATTGCCAACCGCCTGGGCATGTACAACATCCGCGTGGAATACGAAGACCTGGGGTTCAACGCCATCTATCCGATGCGCGCCGACCTGATCGCCAAAGCGGTAAAATCGGCGCGCGGCCACCGCAAGGAAATCCTCTCCACCCTGAAATCCAGCATCGAGCATTGCCTGGAAGAAGAGGGCATCCACGCACGCATCCTGGGCCGCGAGAAGCACCTGTACAGCATCTACATGAAGATGAAAGAGCAGCACAAGCCGCTCAATGAAATCATGGATGTGTACGGCTTCCGCATCATCGTCGACAAGGTGGACACCTGCTACCGGGTCCTCGGCGCGGTGCACAATTACTTCACACCGATTCCGGGGCGCTTCAAGGATTACATCGCCATACCCAAGGCGAACGGCTACCAGAGCCTGCACACCACCTTGAAGGCGCGCAGCGGCATCCCGCTGGAAATCCAGATCCGCACCGAAGAAATGGAAGCGATGGCCAACAACGGCATCGCCGCCCACTGGCTCTACAAGGCGGAAGACCCCACCGGCAGCACGCCCACCCATACCCGCGCCCAGGCCTGGATGGGCCGGCTGCTGGAGATGCAGCAGAAGGCTGGCAACTCGATGGAATTCATCGAGAACGTCAAGGTTGACCTGTTCCCGGATGAAGTCTACGTCTTCACACCAAAAGGCGAGATCAAGGAACTGCCGGTCGGCGCCACGCCTGTCGATTTCGCTTATGCCGTACACACCAAGGTGGGCAATACCTGCGTGGCGGCGCGCATCGATGGCAAGCTGGCCGCACTGTCCACACCGCTGGAGTCCGGCCAGACCGTGCGCATCATCACGGCCCCCAACGCCAGCCCGAATCCCGCCTGGCTGAATTTTGTGATCAGCGGCAAGGCACGCTCCAATATCCGTCATTTCCTCAAGCACCAGCGGCGCGAGGATTCGATACACCTGGGCGAGCGACTGCTGGAGAAATCCCTGGCGGGCTACGGCCTGACCATGAACGACCTGCCCATCGAACGGGTGGTGTCGGAACTGGCCACCAACGGCTACGCCGCACTGGATGACCTGCTGGAAGATATTGGCCTGGGCAATCGCCTGGCGCCACTGGTGGCACGCAAGCTGGCGGGTACCCGCGATGACGCCGAGGACAAGGAGACAGAGCCGGGCGACCAGGATCGCAAGCCACTGGCGATTCGCGGCACCGAAGGCCTGCTGGTGAGCTATGCCAAATGCTGTCACCCGTTACCCGGCGACGCCGTAATCGGCCACCTGAGTGCAGGACGCGGCATCGTCGTGCATCGCGACACCTGCAAGAACATGCTCAACGAAATGCGCAGCAATCCGGAAAAATGCATAGCCCTCTACTGGGACAAGGACGTGGCGCAGGAATTTACCGCAGGCATTCGCGTGGAACTGGTCAACAAGAAAGGGGTGCTGGCCACCCTCGCCACAACCTTCTCCGAACTGGGCTCGAACATCGAGACCATCACCATGGCGGAGAAAGACGCCACCGTCACCGTGATCAATGCCAACATCACTGTGCACGACCGGATTCATCTGGCGCGACTGATCAAGCGCCTGCGCAAACTGGAAAACGTGATTCGTATCAGCCGCCTGACCGGCTAGGGCAGCCCGTGACGGGGCCGCGCCCAGCCAGTACTATCACTCTAACCGTTATCACTCAAACCGCTATTTCGCACCGAGACGCATCATGCCAAACCGTTCCGTGATCAGCACCGACAAGGCACCCGCTGCCATCGGCACCTACTCCCAGGCCATCAAGGTCGGCAGCACCGTGTACCTGAGCGGTCAGATTCCGCTGGACCCGGCGACCATGAATCTGGTGGACGGTGACATGGCCAGCCAGATCCGGCGCGTGTTCGACAACCTCAGCGCCGTGTGCGAAGCGGCCGGGGGCAGCCTGCAGAAGATCGTCAAACTGAATATCTTCCTGACCGACCTCAGCCACTTCGCGCTGGTCAACGAGATCATGGCGCAGTACTTCCACGAGCCGTACCCGGCCCGCGCCGCCATCGGCGTCGCCGCGCTGCCGAAAGGCGCCCAGGTGGAAATGGACGGCATCCTGATCCTCGAATAACACTAGAAACGGTCGGCGTAGCCCGCTTTGTAGTCCGGGTATTTCAGGGTGTAGTGGCCTGCGGTCAGGTACTGGCTGCGCACGCGACGACCTCCGGGCACGGCACCCTCGGGCACCGGCAGCGACAAGCCCTGCTGCGCCGCCAGCCAGGCCAGTACTTCGTGATTACTTACCGGCGCCTGATCGGTGCCAATCACCACCCCCGGCGGCGCATCATTGGCCAGCCAGCGGCGCGCCAGATGCGCCAGCAGCCCGGCACAATCCGCACTGTGAATGCGATTGCCGTAGCGCGCCTCCGGCAGCGCTTCCTCGCCTTCGGCGATACGCCGCGCCAGGGTCAACAGGCGCGTACGGCCCGGGCCGTAGATACCGGTAAAGCGCACGCTCGTCGACAGCGTACGCACCGACAGCTCCTCTTCCGCCGCCAGCAGCAAACGGCCATTGAAGCGCTCGGGGCGTGGCGGCGTGCTTTCGTCCACCCAGCCTTCTTCCTCCCCGTACACCGCCGTGCTGGACACGAACAGCACCGGCGGCAACGGCTGCCGGGGCGCCAGCGCATCAAGCAGACGCAGCGGGTTGGTGATGTAGGCCTGACGGTAGCCCGCCTCATCACGCCCTGCGGGCGTCATGATCACGCACAACAGATCAACCTGATCCGGCGGCAGCATGACCGGGTCGCGGCTCAGATCCTGTGCATACAGATCCACGCCGGACGGCGCTTCGTGACCCCGGCGGATACCGCTGACGCGATGCCCTTCCGCCTGCAGCAACCCGGCCAGTTGCCGCCCCAGGTCGCCCAACCCGGCGATGAGAATATGTGCCATAACATTGCCCTGTTGCCGCTATTAAAGATACATTACCAATAGTCATTACCGATTATCAGCCACGGCAACGGAATCCGCCATGACACTGACCGAACTTCGCTATCTGGTGGCCCTGGCCAGGGAAAAACACTTTGGCCGCGCCGCCGACGCCTGCCACGTCAGCCAGCCTACGCTGAGTGCCGCCATCCGCAAGCTGGAAGAACATCTGGGCCTGAGCCTGTTCGAACGTCGCCCCCGGGAAGTGCGCGTTACCCCGGACGCCGAACCGATCATTGCCCAGGCACAGCGCATTCTCGAGCAGGTGGAACTGCTGGAACAGATGGCCGATCACCAACGCGACCAGCTCGGCGCGCCCCTGCGCGTCGGCGCCATCTTCACCGTCGCCCCCTACCTGTTCCCGGCCATGGTGCCCAAGGTCCGCAAGGCGGCCCCGGACATGCCGCTGTTCATCGAGGAAAACTACACCCACGTGCTGCGCGGCAAGCTGGATCGCGGTGAGCTGGACGCCATCATCGTGGCCCTGCCGTTCTCCGGCGGCGGCCTGGTGCGGGCGCGCATGTATGAAGAGTCGTTCTCGGTGCTGCTGCCCGCCGGTCACCCGTGGGAGAAGCAGAAGGAAATCCGGCCCGAACAGATGCTGGACGAAACCCTGCTGCTGCTCGGCGAAGGCCACTGCTTCCGTGACCAGGTGCTGGAGCTGTGCCCGGCCATCGACTCGGAAAAGCAAAAGAATCTGGTGCAGATCGAGGGTGGCTCGCTGGAGACCCTGCGCCACATGGTCGCAGGCGGCCTGGGCATTACCGTATTGCCAGACTCCGCCCTGCGCCACAACGGCTACCGCGACGACACCTTTGTGGTGCGCCCCTTCACCCAGCCGGCGCCCACCCGCACCATCGCTCTGGTCTGGCGCGACAGCTTTCCGCGGCCCAAGGCCATTGAAGTCCTGCGCCAGGCCGTGCCCCGCGAGGGGCTGGTCAGTCGCGAGGCCGCTGCCTGATCCGCAGCGAGGTTCTTTTTTTATGAACTCCGGCATGAGCACACCAGCATGAGCGAGCTGGCCGCCCGGCCGCTCGCTGGCCTCAAGGGCGTTGGCCCGCGCGGCGCCGAACGGCTGGCCAGGATGGGCCTGCACACGGTGGAAGATCTGCTGTTCCACCTGCCGTTCCGCTACGAAGACCGCACCCGTATCCAGCCCATCGGCCGCCTGCGCCCCGAACAGCATGTGGTGATCGAAGGCGAGGTGCTGGCCGCCGATGTGGTGTTCGGCCGCCGCCGCAGCCTGCTGTGCAAACTCAGTGACGGCACCGGCATGGTGGCGCTGCGCTTTTATCACTTTACTGCCGCACAGAAGAACAACCTGGCCCGGGGCGCCCGCGTGCGCGTGTACGGCGAGGTCCGCGCCGGCGGCACTGGGCTTGAGTTCTATCACCCCGAATACGAACTGGCCGTGGGCGATGAACTGCCGCCGCTGGAAAAGAGCCTGACGCCGGTCTACCCCACCACCGAGGGGGTGCATCAGAAAACCCTGCGCAACCTGATGCGTCAGGCACTGACCTTGCTGGAGCGCTACCCACCCCGCGACCTGCTGCCGCCCGAAATGCTCGACAGCGCCCGCCTGCCCACCCTGCGCGAGGCACTGCAGAAACTGCATGCGCCGCAGCCCGATGACCCGGTGGACATGCTGCTCACCGGCAGCCATCCCGCCGTGCAACGGCTGGTGATGGAAGAGATGGTCGCCCATCAGCTGGGCATGCTCAGCCGCCGCGCCGGGCAAAAAGCACACAGCGCCCCGGTATTTACCGATGACAGCCTGGTGCACCGGCTGCGCGACAGCCTGCCGTTCACCCTGACCGGCGCCCAGCAGCGCGTCATCAACGAAATCGCCGCCGATCTGGCCATCCCCTCGCCGATGCTGCGTCTGGTGCAAGGGGATGTGGGCAGCGGCAAAACGCTGGTGGCGGCCGCCGCCGCCCTGATGGCGATTCGTGCGGGCTACCAGGTGGCCCTGATGGCCCCCACCGAACTGCTGGCCGAGCAGCACCTGCACAATTTCCGCCACTGGCTGACACCGCTGGATATCGAAGTCGCCTGGCTGGCGGGCAGCCTGACCCCGAAACAAAGGCGCGAAACCCAGGCCCGGCTGGCCGACGGCCAGGTGCCCATGGTGGTGGGCACCCACGCGCTGTTTCAGGACGCCGTGGGCTTCCAGCGTCTGGGTCTGACCATCATCGACGAGCAACACCGCTTCGGCGTACACCAGCGCCTGGCGCTGCGGGAAAAAGGCCGCGAGGGCAATCAGGTGCCGCATCAACTGGTGCTTACCGCCACGCCCATTCCCCGCACCCTCGCCATGAGCCTGTACGGCGACCTCGACACCTCGGTGATCGACGAACTGCCGCCCGGACGCGAACCCATCGACACCCTGGCGCTGCCTGCCAGCCGCCGCCCGGATGTGATTGCCCGGGTGCATGCCGCCGCCATGAAGGGCACCCAGGCCTACTGGGTCTGCACCCTCATTGAGGAATCCGATGCGCTGCAGGCCCAGGCTGCCGGGGCCACCTGGGCAGACCTCAAGGAAGCCCTGCCGGACCTGAATGTCGAACTGGTACACGGCCGCATGAAAGCCAAAGACAAGGCCGAGCGCATGGCCCGCTTCTCGCGCGGCGAGGCCCATCTGCTGGTGGCCACCACCGTGATCGAAGTCGGCGTGGACGTGCCCAACGCCACCTTGATGGTGATGGAAAATGCCGAACGCCTGGGGCTGTCACAGTTGCACCAGTTACGCGGACGCGTCGGGCGGGGTGGCGGCAAGAGTTACTGCGTGCTGCTCTACCAGACGCCCCTGTCACACACCGCCAGGAAGCGATTGTCGGTGATGCGCGAGACCGGCGACGGTTTTCGCATTGCCGAAGAAGACCTGCGCCTGCGCGGCCCCGGCGAATGGCTCGGCACCCGCCAGACCGGCGACCTGGCCTTCCGTATCGCCGACCTGATGCGCGACGAGGCCCTGATGGCCCCGGCACGCGACATGGCCGACACCCTGCTCGGCGAACACCCTGATGCCGCCGAGGCCCTGGTCAAACGCTGGCTCAAGGGTGCAGAAGGCTACGCCGACGTCTGAGGTCGGGGGCGCGCTGGCACGGCGCCAGCATTGGCCCCGGCCCGGCAAAACCGGCATTATCGAAACCCGCGTTGCACGAACACAGGAGCCAGACATGTCGCGCCAGTTTCCCGGGGTGGACCCGGACGGGCTGCTCGAATATTCCGTGGTCTTCAATGACCGCGCGCTGAACCATATGTCGCAGACCTTCCAGCAAGTGATGCGCGATATCGCGACCACATTGCGAGAGGTCTACCACGCTGCGGGCGTGGTGGTGGTGCCTGGTGGCGGTACCTACGGCATGGAAGCGGTCGCACGGCAATTCGCCAACGACGCCACCTGTCTGGTGGTGCGCAATGGCTGGTTCAGTTATCGCTGGAGCCAGATCTTCGACATGGGCGATATCCCCGCCGAAGAGATCGTGCACCGTGCGCGCCCGGTCACCCCTGAACCTCAGGCCCCCTGGGCGCCCGCACCGATTGAAGAAGTGGTCGCCAGCATCCGCGCCGCCCAGCCCGATGTCGTGTTCGCCCCCCATGTGGAGACGGCCAGCGGCATGCTGCTGCCGGACGACTATATTCGTGCCCTGGCCGACGCCGTGCATGACCATGGCGGCCTGATGGTGCTCGACTGCGTGGCCTCCGGCACCCTGTGGGTGGACATGCAGGCGACCGGCGTGGACGTGCTGATCAGCGCGCCGCAAAAAGGCTGGAGCAGCTCCCCGTGCAGTGCTCTGGTGATGCTGAGCGAACGCGCCCTGGCGAGACTGGAAGACACCACCAGCAGCAGCTTCGCTTGCGACCTGAAGAAGTGGCACCAGATCATGCAGGCCTACGAAAACGGCGGCCATGCCTATCACGCCACCATGCCCACCGATGCGCTGAAGCGCTTCCGCGATACCATGCTGGAAACCCGCGAGCTGGGCCTGGAGACACTGGATAGCGCCCAGCGGGAACTGGGCCGCAAGGTGCGCGCCCTGTTCGCCGAACACGGCTTCCGCAGCGTCGCCGCCCCGGGCTTTGAGGCGCCCGGGGTGGTGGTGTGTTACACCGACGACGACGCCATTCACACCGGCAAGGCGTTTATCGCCCAGGGGCTGCAAACTGCCGCAGGCGTGCCGCTGATGTGCGAAGAACCGCCCGGCTTCAAGACCTTCCGGGTGGGGTTGTTCGGACTCGACAAACTTCAGGACGTGGACGGCGCTGTGGCGCGGCTGAAGCAAGCTCTGGGTCGGGTTAAGGGGTAGTGTGCGGGGCTTCGCTGTGCTCAGCACCTGGAAATTATTGTTAAAGCCCCCCACACGCCAGGCGGAGTGCTATAGCCTGTAGCCGTCATCACCAGCCACCGGACCCCATGCCCAGCAAACTGGCCCTGTTCCTCAAACCACTGATACTGCGCCTGATCGCCCTGGCAGAGCGCTATCCCGGCACCCTGGCGGCGGTGGGGTTTGTGTCCGGCGTCGCCAGTTTTATTCTGGTGGACCGCCAGGCCGAACTGGCCCGGGTCATCGCCGCCCTGATGCTGCTCAGCTGGATCTGGCTGACCCTGGAAAACGTGCTGCGCGACGGCCTGGCACGCCGCTTCGGGCTGGATCTGCCCCCCGTAGTGCTGAAATTCGCTACCCAACTGGTGCACCAGGAAAGCCTGTTCTTCGTGCTGCCGTTTTTCTTCTTCAGCACCAGCTGGGACAGCGGCCAACTGATCTTTACCGGCCTGCTGATGCTCGGCGCACTCGTGTCCATCATCGATCCGCTTTACTACAACTGGCTCAGCAAACGCCGCTGGCTGTACCTGACCTTTCACAGCCTGACCCTGTTTGCGGTGCTGCTGACGGCGCTGCCGATCATCATCAAGCTGACCACGGCGCAAAGCTATCAACTGGCCATGGCCATCACCTTGCTGTTGTCGTTCCCCAGCCTGTCCCAGACGGTGCCGCTGCAAAGCCTGTGGCGCGTGCCGCTGCTCGGCCTGATGTTGCTGGGTCTGGGCGCCACCATGTGGCTGGCCCAGCTCTGGGTGCCCCCCGCCACACTGCGACTGACGGACATGACCGTGAGCACCGAGGTCGACCGCGCCACCCGCACCCCGGGGCTGTCCGTACAGCGCGTACCCGGCGACGCCCTGCAGGACAACGGACTGTTTGCCTACACCGCCATCCACGCCCCGCGCGGCCTCAATGAAAGGGTCTATCACGTCTGGCGGCATGAGGGGCAGGAGGTGGATCGCATTGCCCTGGATATCACCGGCGGACGCGAAGCGGGCTACCGCGCCTGGACGCGCAAGCGGCACTTCCCGGCGCAACCGGCGGGGCGCTGGCAGGTGAAGGTGGTAACGGAAGGGGGGCAGTTGCTGGGGGTGTTGCGGTTTGAGGTGTTGCGGTTTGAGGTGGTGCAGTAAGGACGTGCCGGGCAGAAACTGACCCGGCACGCCCACTGACCTCAGGCGATGTTATTCACCCGCTTGGTGGTCCGGAACAACTGATCCATCTCACCCTGGTAATAGGCTTCCACCCGCGGGTTCATGACCTTCTTCCACAGCGGCGGGAACAGCGCCAGCACGTACATGCTGGCATACCCCCCCGGCAACTGCGGGCTTTCCTCATAATGCCGCAGCACCTGATAACGCCGCTTGGCGTAGGCGTGGTGGTCGCTGTGCCGCTGCAACTGGAACAACGCCAGATTGGTGAGGAAGTAGTTGGAGTTCCAGCTGTGCGCCGGGGTCACGCGCTCGTAGCGGCCGTTTTCCAGCACCCGGCGATGCAGGCCGTAGTGCTCGATGTAATTGATCACTTCCAGCGTAAACGCCGCCACGAAACTCTGGCCCAGGAAGAACAGCACGCCCATCCAGCCGAACAGCAACCCGAACAACACCGCCAGACCGGCCGAAATCGCATACCACCAGATCAGCTCGTTATGCCGGCTGATCACTTTCTTGCCCTTGCGCTTCAGGTAAGCGGCTTCCAGCTTCCAGGCGTTGACAAAGTTGTGCGGGAAGGCCCGCAGCAGGAAGCTGTACACGCCCTGGTTGTACTGGGACGACGACGCGTCCTCCGGCGTGGACACGGTGACGTGGTGGCCACGTACATGCTCCACCTTGAAACCCGCGTAGGTCACGCTGGCCAGCAACAGGCCGCCCGCCCAGTTCTCGATCTTCGGGTCCTTGTGGATCAGCTCGTGGGCCAGGTTGATGGCGATCACGCCCCCGATGGTGCCGATGGAGACGATCCAGCCGAGCATACCGAACCAGCTGTAGTCGTTGTTGACGAACACCCAGCCGCTGTAGAGCAGCACGCCCAGCCAGATGGGCACCATCAGCAGGGTCAGCACCCGGTAGATGCGCTCCTCGCTCATGGCGGGCACCTGCACGGCTTCATCCGGGTTGGACGGGTCCTTGCCGATGATGTAGTCCAGAATCGGGATAATGCCGAAGACGACAAAGTAGATGAACCAGGCCCAGTAATCCTGGGTGCCGGATTCGCGGCCAATGGTGGCGCTCATGGGCAGAATCGGCAGCACGGCCAGCCAGAACGCCAGATAACCCCATTTTTTCAATCTGAGTACCCGGTCCGGGTCCAAACGCCCTAACATAAGCGGCTCCTGCAAGCTGTTGTGATTATTACATTGACCAATGTAACAGTTGGCGACTTTGCCCCCACTTGGCCGCAGGGACAGAGTTTTCCGGCACTTACGCCAACCCGGCCGCCAAACCAGGCGCCAGGCCAAGTCAGACACGCTGCCGTGAGCGGCCCAACGGGCCAATTGCCCGGTAACGCCTGCTCCCGGAGGAACACGATCTGTCCTGACATCACAAGCGGAACTGTTTTATCGTTATATGAGGCGATAGTGCCAGAAGCCCCCTCACCAGCGGACATCCTGATGGCTTATCCACCCGTTATCCGTTTCCTGCTCCCGACCCTCGCACTGGCCATCAGCGGCTGTGGCCCCAGCGTAGGCGGCCCCTGCGAATACAGCGAGCCCGCGAAGGCACTGGCTCAGGTCGAATCCCTGGATAACGGTCACGTGCTGGCCCGCATCCTGCACATTGACGGCCCGGCCACCGTGGGCCCCGGGGATACCCTCATGCTGCGCCAACCACAGGCCGTGCCGGTACAGGCAGGCGAGCAGCATCCCGTGATGATTCGCTCGCGGCTCACCGGCAGCTGCACCCCGTTCAGTGCACACTGGGCACCGGATAGCCCTGCGGGCGATTGATTGCCCCTATCGCGACCTTCACAAAATACAGCCGCCCCCATGCAGCAACGAACGGTTTATTTCCCTATAGTCAAAGGGTGTTGGTAACACCACATTTTGAGCCCGGGAAAGGAGAACGGAGATGAGCGCAGACAACAACGCAGGGAAATGCCCAGTGATGCATGGCGCCAATACGGAGTCGAGTCGTTCCGTGACCGAATGGTGGCCGAACAGCCTGAATCTGGACATCCTGCATCAGCACGACCGCAAGACCAATCCTCTTGGCGAGGATTTCAACTACCGCGACGCCGTCAAAAAGCTGGACGTCGCCGCCCTCAAGAAAGACCTCAACGCCCTGATGACCGACAGCCAGGAGTGGTGGCCGGCGGACTGGGGTCACTACGGCGGCCTGATGATCCGCATGGCCTGGCA
>ERZ869909.2378-NODE-2378-length-12625-cov-4.354080_pt1 | contig 12625 bp, 7 predicted proteins | sample MGYA00520892_ERZ869909 | MGnify/ENA primary metagenome ERZ869909 (study PRJEB32215, sample SAMEA104723947) | bioreactor metagenome | biome: bioreactor; feature: anaerobic bioreactor; material: water | place: China | collected 2015-03-12 ... | reverse complement strand
CGCCGGGGCGAGGGGTCGGGCGGCGCCGCGCGCGGCGGCGGGGGCGTCGAGGGGCTTGCGCGTCATGGTGCCGGGTCGCGTCAGGGGCGCGGCAGCGCCCGTGTGAGGGTCCGGGCAGGACTCTAGCACGGGTCCGGGTGCGGAGCACGGGCGCCGGACGCGCAGTCGGCGGCGACCACCTGGCGTGGCTCGGGGCGCCGGCGCGCATCAGGGTCCGCCGAAGCTCACGCGGTAGAAGTCGCACGAGTTCGCCGGTTGTCCACCACTGAACCGGTCGACCTCGACGTAGACGTGGACACCGGCGGGGCCGCAGCCGTTGCGCCAGACGGTCCCGCTGAGCGGCTGGCCGCTGTTGCCGCGACCCATGCGGCAGGCGTCACGCCCGCCGGCGTTGCCCTGAGCGCCGGTGCAGGAGAGGGTGCCGCCGCTGCTGCCGTCCGCACAGAAGGCGTAGAGGTACATCTCGAAGCTGTCGCCCGCAGGGATGTCCGCGAGCTGGACGCGCACGTTCTGGTTGCAGCCGGGCGGGCGGTTGGCGAGCACGCGGAAGAAGTCGACGTCGCCGGCCGGCAGGCGGGCGAAGACGTCGATGGCGCGGGCGGGCGCGCAGGCGGAGAGTGTCCCCACGTCCGCGTTCGCCGCGCCCTGGGCGAGGGTGTTGTTGGGCTCGTACTGATCGTTGAGGATCGTCGTCGTGACGACCGGGCTGCCGTTGACGCACTGGCCCACGAAGCAGGAGGTGGTCGCCGGCTGGTTGCAGCCGCCGCAGTGGTCGTGGCTGGTGAGGATGTCGCTCTCCGCGCCGGCGTTGAGGCCGCCACCGGCGACGCAATCGCGCCAGTCGCCGACCGGGTCGATCCCGGGCGGGTTGATCGTCTCGAGGGTGGCCGTCTCGTGGACGGGCGACAGCGCGCAGGCGTTCGCCGGGCCCTGGACGATCTGGAAGAGCGGCCAGGTGGTCGACGGTGCGGCGCCGTTGACGATCGGGGTGCGCGCGGCGGCGCCCTCCGGGTTGAGGCTCACGAGGCTGGCGCTGGACGCGCCGTCGTTGGCGTTGGCGAGGTCCCACGCGCCGCTGTCGCAGGTGAGCAGCGGAGAGCCGCCGGTCGTGTTCGACAGCAGCACCTGCCCGCTGCCGGGCTGGGTCGAGCGCAGGAACCAGTAGTTGTGGGTGGCCGTGCGGCGGACGACGACGCCCTGGCTGGCGAGCAGCGGGGTCGTGTCGAGCCGCCGCAGCAGGCTCGCGCGGCCACCGCCAAAGCCGACGAGGTAACGATCGCCCGCGGCGGCGTTGATCGAGCGCAGGGGCGTGGCGGTCGCGGCGAGGCCGTCGACGACGTCGAAGACGCGCGCCAGCAGCGGCGCCGGGTCGAGGGGGCGGCGCTGGGCGACGCCCGACGTCGCGTGCGGCGCGAACGGCTGCGCCGGCAGCGTCTGCGCGAGCACGTCCGACGCACCGACGACCAGCACCGCGTCGCGCGTCCCGATCTTCGTCAGCGACACGTCCATCGCCAGGGCGTTCGCGCCAGACGGCAGGACGAAGCCCAGGTCCGTCGTCGCGCCCGGCCCCACCTCGTGCACGAACGCCTGCAGCACGCCGCCGGGGTCGTAGGCCGTGCCCACCGCCAGGGTCACCGCAGACAGCCCGTCGCGGAACCGACGCACGCGGTTGACGACGCTCGTCGCCATCAGCGGCACCTCGACGCCGGGGATGAGCTGCACGTCCGGGCGCCCATCGCCGTCGTCGTCGATGTTCAGGTCCCACCACGCGGCGGTCATGTACGAAACCGGGCCGCTGGCGACGCCCACACCACCGACGACGATGCCGTCCTCCGTCACGCCGTACGCGATGCCGTAGTCGAACGGGCCGGTGCCCAGCTCGAAGACCTGGTTGACGCCCATGGCGAGGTTGTCCACGGCCCAGAGGACCGGCTGCGACCAGCTGCCGGCGCTCACCTGGCGGCGCGTGTAGCCGGCGACGTAGAACTCACCGCCCTGCGTGAGGTCGCTGATCCCGTACGCGGCGGTCTGCTGTTGGGGGCCAAGGGTCGCCTCGACGGCGGCGTGCAGGTTGAGCGCCTGGCGCCACTGCCCGGCGACCCGCGGCCACAGCTGCGCGCGGCGGTTGGTCTCGCGGCCCGTGTCCGCGACGTAGCCGACCGCGTGGCCGGTCTCGTTCAGATCCTGCGCGTAGGACACCAGCCAGCCGGCAGGTGACAGCGCCGGCGCCGTCACGAGGGCGTGCAGGTCCGCTGACCCGCCCGCCGCCGGGTCGTACGCGGCCGCCCGCAGCGGGCCGCCGACGAGCGTCGACCACGCGACCTGGCCTGCAGCGTTGACGCCGAACCGGTACTCGCCGTACGCCTCGCGGGTCGGACCCAGCTCGGTCGTCTGCCACTGTCCAGCCGTCGCGGCCGCGGGCAGACCAAGGGTGATGAGAAGCAGGAATACCTGCATCGCGCGTGCATGCATGTTGTCGTTCTCCGGGGCTCCCGGACTGGCGTTCCGGGGCGGTGATGGAGTGGTCACGTGCCCCCTATACGTACGGGGAGAAAATTCGGACCACCCCAAAAAGCGCCGGAAATCGTCCGGAACCCTGCCGTAACGCGTCGCGTCATGGAAAGTTGCGCTGATACAGGGTGCTGCGATACGCAGCGTCTGGGCGCATTCGTTCCATCAACGAAATCGATGGACGCGCCCGGCCCCCCGCGCGAGCGACGCGGGGGGCCGGGCGGGCTCGGTCAGCGACTCACTCGGCGGCGTGGTGGTCGCCGTCGTCGTGCGCGCCGTCGTCGTGCGCTCCGGTGGCCATGCGCTCGAGCTGGGCGTTGACGGAGTCGATCTCCGAGCGCCCGTGGTCGAGCTCCCAGAGGAACTGATCGCCGCTGAGCTCTGCGGCGGACTTGCCGTCGATGTACTGGAGCAGTCCCACCTGCTCGTAGTGGTGGAGCATGCGGTCGCTGAGCAGGCCGATGTAGCGGAGGTTGGGCACGAGTCGGGAGAACATGACCTGCCTGAACTCGCGCATGCCGGGCGAGCGCTGGACGTTCTCGTTCCAGTCCTTGCGGCTCATCAGGCCCTCGAACCACTCCTCGTAGACCTCGTGGGCCATGAAGCGGTTGCGCATCAGGAGGGCGATCTCGAAGGACCAGTCCTCGCGCTCGCGGCGCTCACGCTCGGTGATGTGGTTGGTGAAGTGCTCGCGGAGGGCGAGGACGCCGTAGTGCACGTGGCGGGCCTCGTCCTGGATGATGTAGCGCAGCAGGTCCTTGAGGAGCGGCTCGTTGGTGACGCGGTAGAGCATCCCGAACGCGCCGAGGGCGAGGCCCTCGACCATGATCTGCATCCCGAGGAACTTCATGTCCCAGCGGGAGTCGGTCATCAGGGCGTCGATGATGGTGAAGAGGTTGTCGTTGATGACGTAGAGCTTGTTGAGCTTGGTGTCGATGTAGCGGAAGAAGGTCTCGACGTGGCGGCCCTCGTCCATGACCTGGGTGGCTCCGTAGAGCTTGCCGTCGAGCCACTGGACGGACTCGGTGACCTGGGCGGCGGCGAAGAGGGCGCCCTGCTCGCCGTGGAGGAACTGGGAGAGCATCCAGGCGGCGGCGTCGTAGTTGAGGCGCTGCTCTTCCTTCGCGCTCAGGCGGACCTGGCCCCCACGGATCAGGGGTTCGCCGAAGAAGTCACGCGGCAGGATGTGGCGGTTGGGGTTCTCCGGGTCGACGTCGATGCTCCAGTCGAGCGCGACGTCCGCGTCCCACTGCTGCTGCTTGGCGCGCCGGTAGAGGGTGCGCATCTCGGGGAAGTCGGAGCGGTAGGTCCAGTCGAAGTGCGCGGCGTGCCCGGAGACCATGTCCGCGGTCTCGAAGCGCTTGCCGAGCTGCAGGACGTTGCCGCGGAACATCGACGGCGCCATCGAGGCGACGGCGGCGGGGTTGCCCACCTCGCGGAGGATCGCGAGGGTCTCGAGGATGGGGTCGACCTTGCGGCGCATGGTGCCGGGCAGCAGGCTGGTGAGTCGTTCGAGCATGACGCGGTCCTCCGTAGGGGGTCAGGCGCGGGCCTGTCGTCTGTGCGTGGGTGCCGGCCCGGGCGCGGCGGGTCGGTTCGGGCGCGCCGGGTGAGGGCGCCTGTTCAGGCGTCGATCGTCACGTGCGCCCTGGGCTGGGCGACGCAGGCGAGGCAGTAGCCCTGGCGAGCCTCCTCGCTTGTCAGGCAGTTGGGTTCGTCCATGTGCAGGGCGCCGTCGAGCACGCGCACGCGGCACGCGGCGCAGCCGCCCATGGTGCAGGAGAAGGCCAGCGGCACGCCGGCCTGCTGACCGGCGGCGAGGATGGTGCGGTCGTCGGAGACGGTCACCTCGACGCCGCTGCGCGCGAAGCGGACGGTCCAGGTGGCGCCCACCGGCGGGCTGGCGTCGCCGCCGGCGCCGGTCGCGACGTCCTCGATCGCGTCCGCCGCGACGCCGCCGCGCTCGAGCATGGCGCGCACCCGCTGCCGCAACGCGGCGGGGCCGGCGAGCACGTAGCGGGTGTACCCCTCGAGCTCCGGACGCGCCGCGACGCGCCGCCTGAGGCGCGCCCCCAGGCTGCGCAGCTGGCGGACGGTGACACCGCCGGGCTGCCCGCCGGGCCAGGCCTCGTGATCGTTCTCGAACAGCCAGGTGACGGCGCACGTCTCGCCGTGCGTGCTCGGCAGCGCCTGCAACGTCGCGGCGGCGGCGACATGCGCCGGGCTGCGGAACAGCGCCAGCACATCCACCGGGTGACCAGCCCGGGCGGTCCCTTCGATGAGCGGCACCACCGCCCTGAGCCCGTCACCCGCAGCGACGACGACCAGCTGATGCGGCTCCGGGCGCACGGCCGGGCCGCGCGACGCCGCGAAGGCGCGCGACATCGCGAGCAGCTCCTCCTCGCTGTGCCGCTGCTGCACGCGGGCCCGGAGGTCCCCGCGCAGCAGCCCGGCGGCGTCACGCAAGCCCTGCCCCAGATGGTTCACCCCGACGCGGACCCGCGCGGGGAGGAAGACGCTCATGCGCACGACGCTCCCTCCGGTCTGCGGGCCCCCCCAGACAGGGCCCGTTTTGCGGTACGCCATCCAGCGTCGCGCTCTGGCGTTCGGAAGGCAAGGCTTTTTCGCACAACCGTTATGCGAAAACAGCCCGAGTGCATGCGATGCGCCCTGGCGGGTCGTGTCGGTCGTCCTCGTGTCGGTCGTCCTCGTGGCGGTCGTCGTCGTGGCGGTCGTCGTCGTGGCGGTCGTCCTCGTGTCGGTCGTCCTCGTGTCGGTCGTCCTCGTGGCGGTCGTCCTCGTGGCGGTCGTCCTCGTGTCGGTCGTCCTCGTGGCGGTCGTCCTCGTGTCGGTCGCGGCCGGGACGGTGGCGGCCTCCCGATGGCGCGCCATCGCCGGCACCAGCGGCACGTCAGCTGCGGGGTACGCTGACGGTGATGGCGCCACGCCCGCCACAACAACCAATCATTCCAGCCATATGCGCCATTCGAGCGCAGGATGGACCGGACGGCGACGCGACAACTCCGACCAGCACGGCGTGACGGGCCTTGCGGTGGGGGGCCGGACGGGGCAAGGGGCGCGCCGACGGGAGCGCGAAATGGATTCGCCTTGTCCATCGGTTCGCCATGGACCGGGGCGAGCGCACCGGAGACGCGGTCAACCGGCCACGAGCATGTGACCGGGAGACGCGAAGGGGTTTCAAGGGTCCTGCACCTCGCGGGCGCCGCGCTGGCGTACGCACCGCGGGGTTCGGGCCGGCATCACGACGACAGCACGGCGACAGTCATGGGAACGCGCAGAACAGAACGCAGGGGACCGGGCAGGCCGGTCCAGTCCCGGAGCCGGGACACGCGCGGGGAGATCCTCGCGGCGTCGAGCAGCCTGTTCTCGGCGAGCGGGTACGTGGGCACGTCGCTGCGACACATCGCGCGCGAGGCGGGCGTGGATCTGGCGACGGTGAAGTACCACTTTGGCGACAAGGCGGTGCTGTACCGGGAGGTGTACACGCGGGGTCACGCGAAGTTCCTCGCGGAGCTGGGTCCGCCGCTGATGCGTCTGGGCACGGCGCAGACGCACGAGGAGCTGCGGGCGCTGGTGCGGGAGCTGGCGCGCGGGGCGGTGGCGTTCTCGGTGTGCGAGCGGGACTTCATCCGCCAGATGCACTACCGGACGCTTGAGCTGAGCGAGGACGTGACGAACGTGGTGGCGGACCTGCAGCAGGAGGCGCTGGACGTGGTGGCGCAGGGGTTCGCGGCGCTGGACGCGCGGGGTCTGATTCGCCCGGTCGACGTACGCGCGCTGCTGTCGTTCATGCTGCTGTGCGTACCGATGTGGGTTGTGGCGGCGCCGGAGCGGCCGGATCTGGTGGGTCCTCCGGGTCCGGACAGCGGGGTGTGGACGGAGCGTCTGGAGTCGTTCGTGTCTTCGGTGTTCGAGCGGGTGCTGCTGGAGGATCGGCCCGGGTAGCGGTGCCGGTGGTGGTTCCGGTCGCGGCGTCGGGGTGTTCGACAATCGGCGCGCTGCCCGTTGACGGCGGGTCGGCGCGGGTTACGGTAGGGGGAGTCGGTCATCGCTCCCTGTCGGGGACCGCGGGACGGGGTGCCAGTCGCTTCGCCTCGCATCGTTGACAAGCAGCGGCCCGCCGGGCAAGGCCGCGACGTTTCCAGACCCGAACGCGCACGAGTCCATGACATCCACCGCGAGCAAGCTCGTCATCGTCGAGTCGCCCACCAAGGCGAAGACCATCCGCAAGTTCCTGGGCAAGGAGTACCGCGTGGAGGCCTCGATGGGTCACGTGCGGGACCTGCCGTCGAACGCCGACGAGATCCCTGACGGGATCCGGAAGCTGTCGTGGGCGCGCCTCGGGGTGAACGTCGAGGCGGGTTTCGAGCCGGTCTACGTGGTGCCGGAGAAGAAGAAGAAGGTGGTGACGGAGCTTCGCCGCGCGCTGAAGGACGCGACGGAGCTGTACGTCGCGACCGATGAGGATCGCGAGGGGGAGTCGATTGGCTGGCACCTGGTGCAGGTGTTGAACCCGAAGGTGCCGACGCACCGGATGGTGTTCCACGAGATCACGAAGGAGGCGATCCAGCGTGCGCTGGCGAACCCGCGGTCGATCAACGAGCAGCTGGTGCACGCGCAGGAGGCGCGGCGGGTGCTGGATCGGCTGGTGGGGTACACGGTGTCGCCGCTGCTGTGGAAGAAGGTGGCGCCGCGGCTGAGCGCCGGGCGGGTGCAGTCGGTGGCGGTGCGGATGCTGGTGCTCCGTGAGCGCGAGCGGATCGCGTTCGTGTCAGCGTCGTACTGGGACATCAAGGCGCGGCTGGAGGCGGCGGGCGGGACGTTCGACGCGCAGCTGCAGACGGTGGACGGGCGGCGTGTGGCGTCCGGTCGGGACTTCAACGAGACGACGGGGCAGCTGATCGCGGGCCGCGACGTGCTGCAGCTGGACGAGGCGCGCACGCGGGCGCTGGCGGAGGCGCTGTCGCGCTCGGCCAGCTGGACGGTGAGCGACGTCGAGCGCAAGGAGACGACCCGCCGGCCGTACCCGCCGTTCACGACGTCGACGCTGCAGCAGGAGGCCAACCGCAAGCTGGGCATGAGCGCCCGGCAGACGATGCAGACGGCGCAGCGCCTCTACGAGAACGGCTACATCACGTACATGCGTACGGACTCGGTGAACCTGTCGGACGAGGCCGTGGGCGCGGCGCGCTCGCGGGTGGAGCGGCAGTACGGGGCGAACTACCTGACGGCGACCGTGCGGCGCTACGCGACGAAGGCGCCTGGCGCGCAGGAGGCGCACGAGGCGATCCGGCCTGCCGGCACGGCGATGCCCACCGCGGACGAGCTCGGGCTGAGCGGCCAGGAGTCGCGCCTCTACGAGCTGATCTGGATGCGCACGATGGCGACCCAGATGGCGGACGCGCGGATCGCCCAGACGAGCGCGACGATCGAGGCCCAGGCGGCCGACGGCCAGCGCTGCGGCTTCCGCGCCAGCGGGCGCGAGGTCATCTTCCCGGGCTTCCTCCGCGCGTACGTGGAAGGCGCGGACGACCCTGGCGCGGCCCTCGACGACCGCAACGAGCCGCTGCCGCGGCTCGACGAGGGTCAGGCGCTGCAGGCCCGCGACGTCGAGCCGCTGGGCCACGAGACGCGCCCGCCGGCGCGCTACACGGAGGCCTCCCTCGTCAAGGCGCTGGAGGCCGAGGGCATCGGCCGACCGAGCACCTACGCGACGATCATCGACACGATCCAGCAGCGCGGCTACGTCGTCGCCCGCAACAAGCAGCTCGTGCCCACCTTCACGGCCATGGCCGTCACCGCGCTGCTCGAGCAGACCCACGGCCACGTCGTCGACCTCGAGTTCACGGCCGCGATGGAGTCGCGCCTCGACGAGATCCAGTCGGCGACGGACGCGCAGTCCTTCCTGCAGAAGGTCTACTCCGAGGACGTGCTCCAGGGCGTGCGCGACGGCGAGGCGCTCGACGCACGCGAGGTCTGCACGATCCGCTACGCCAACCGCGACATCTCCGTGCGGGTGGGCCGCTACGGACCCTACGTCGAGGTGCCCGAGGCGGGCGCGGACAAGCCGCGCATCGTCTCGCTCCCCGCCGAGACCGCGCCCGCTGATGTCACCGAGGAGATGCTCAGCGACCTGATCGAGCGCGCCGAGCGCGGCGACGAGCCGCTGGGGACCGACACCGCCTCCGGCATGCCCATCTACGTGCTCGAGGGGCGCTACGGCCCGTACCTGCAGCTGGGCTCGACCCAGGACGCCGGCGAGGAGAAGCCCAAGCGCGTGAGCATCCCCAAGGGTACGGACCCGGCGACGCTCTCGCTGGAGCAGGCCCGCGCGCTGATCGCCCTGCCCCGCACGCTGGGCGACCACCCCGAGACCGGCAAGACGATCCGCGCCGGGATCGGCATGTACGGCCCCTACGTGCTGCACGACAAGGTCTACGCCAGCCTCAAGCCCGGCGACGACGTGCTGACGGTCTCCCTCGACCGCGCGGTCCAGCTGCTGGCCGAGAAGGCCCGCGGCCGAGGCGCCGCCCGCGCCGCCCTCCGGGAGCTCGGACCCCACCCCGATGACGGCGCACCCATCGAAGTCCACGACGGTCGCTACGGCCCCTACGTCAAGCACGGCAAGACGAACGCTACCCTGCCCAGGGACGTCACGCCGGAGTCGGTCACCCTCGAGCTCGCCGTCGAGCTGATCAAGGCCCGCGAGGCGGCGAAGCCCACCCGCAAGACGGCCGCGAAGAAGCCCGCCGCAGCGAAGAAGCCCGCCGCAGCGAAGAAGCCCGCCGCAGCGAAGAAGACCACCACGAAGGCTGCGACGGCGAAGACCGAGACCGCGAAGAAGGCCACCGCCACGAAGACCGCCACGACGAAGAAGACCACCGCCACGACGAAGACCACGGCCGCGAAGACCGCCACGACGAAGAAGACCACCACGAAGAAGGCCACCACGAAGAAGGCCACCACCGACGACCCTGCCCAGTAGCCGAGCGGCAGGCGCGCCACCCTGACAGAGCAAGCCGCACCCGCGACACCCACACCCGATCCGTACCTGCGGCCTTGACCGCGCATCGTTCGGGTGTATATGCAACGCGCGCCGAGCTCCGGGGTCCATCGCCCGAGATCCACCCCGGGCCGGCTTCGCCGGGCCAGTCGGCCCCTCAGGGAGAATGAGTTCGCATGTCGTCGAAGGAAGAAGGAATCGAGGTAACCGGCATCGTCCGCGAGCCGCTCAAGAACGCGATGTTTCGCGTCGAGCTGGAGAACGGACACATGGTGCTGGCTCACGTGTCAGGCAAGATGCGCCGCTATTTCATCCGCATCCTGCCTGGTGACAAGGTCAAGCTGGAGCTGAGCCCGTACGATCTGACCCGCGGGCGGATCGTGTACCGGGAAGCCTGAGAGCGGGCACGCGCCCCGTCGACGCCGTCAGCGCGGGTTCCTGTTGCCCGGCGACGGTCGTCCGTGCGTGCGCCATCATGCCGGAGCGGCTCCACGTCACGCGCTGACGTGCCTTGCCGCTCGGGGTGCGCGCGACTATAGCCGCGCCCGAGTCCGGGCGCGGCCATCGTCGCGCCACCGTCCAGGCGCCGGCTCGAACGCCGCGCCTGCCCCCGCACACCTGCCGGCACGTGAGAGGATCCATGAGCACACGCATCGAGCGCGACACGATGGGCGATATCGAGGTCGCAAGCGACCGCTACTGGGGCGCGCAGACCCAGCGGTCGCTCCAGAACTTCAAGATCGGCGAGATCCGGTTCACGCGCCCGATGATCAAGGCGCTGGGCACCCTCAAGCACGCCGCCGCGTCCGTGAACCGCGACCTGGGCCAGCTCGACGACGAGGTCGCGCAGCTGATCCTCCGCGCCGCCCAGGAGGTCATCGACGGCAAGCTCGACGACCACTTCCCGCTGGTGGTCTTCCAGACCGGCTCCGGCACGCAGACGAACATGAACACCAACGAGGTGATCTCCAACCGCGCGATCGAGCTCGCCGGCGGCGAGATGGGCTCGAAGAAGCCGGTCCACCCCAACGACCACGTCAACAAGGGGCAGTCGTCCAACGACACCTTCCCCACCGCGATGCACATCGCCGCCGTCTGCGAGCTCAACGAGACGCTGCTGCCGGCGATCCGCCGCCTGCGCGACACCCTCGACGAGAAGGCCCGCGCGTTCACGGACATCGTGAAGATCGGCCGCACCCACCTGCAGGACGCCACCCCGCTGACCCTGGGCCAGGAGATCTCCGGCTGGGTCGCTCAGCTCGACAACGGCATGACCCGCGTCCAGGCAGCGAACGACCTGCTGCTCGAGCTCGCCCTGGGCGGCACCGCCGTGGGCACCGGCCTGAACACGCACCCCGAGTACGCCGTGCGCGTCGCCGCGCGCATCGCCGAGCTCACCGGCCACCCGTTCCGCACCGCGCCCAACAAGTTCGAGGCGCTGGCCGCCAACGACGCCATCGCCTTCGCCTCCGGCGCCCTGCGCACCGTCGCCGGCGCCCTGATGAAGATCGCCAACGACGTGCGCTGGCTCGCCTCCGGCCCGCGCTGCGGCATCGGCGAGCTCCGCATCCCCGAGAACGAGCCCGGCAGCTCGATCATGCCCGGCAAGGTCAACCCCACCCAGAGCGAGGCGATGACGATGCTCGTCTGCCAGGTCTACGGCAACGACGCGGCCATCGCGTTCGCCGCCAGCCAGGGCAACTTCGAGCTCAACGTCTTCAAGCCCGTCATGATCCACAACCTGCTCGAGTCGATCCGACTCATCGCTGACGGCTGCGACAGCTTCCGCGACAACTGCGCCGTGGGCATCGAGCCCAACCTCGAGCGCATCGAGAGCCTGATGCACAACTCGCTGATGCTCGTCACCGCGCTCAACAACCACATCGGCTACGACAAGGCCGCGCAGATCGCCAAGACCGCCTACAAGGAGAACGCCTCCCTGAAGGACACGGCGATCAGGCTCGGCTACGTCACCGCCGAGCAGTTCGACGCCTGGGTCCGCCCCGAGGAGATGGTCGGCCCCCGCGCCTGATCGGCGCCAGCTGACCCGGACGTGACGAGCCGCGCGGCCCCCTCGGGGATCGCGCGGCTCGCCTGCTTCGTGGCGCCGTCACCGCACCGCGCCGGACGGCACCGCCGCAGCAGCGCTACCGCACCGCTACCGCACGGCCGCCGCGCTACCGCGATTAGGGCGCCGCGAGCGGCGCCACCCCGCTCGTCAGTCGAGCTCCGGCGTCATGGGCCCCGTCCCGCCGTACTGCTGGCGCTGGGCAGGCGTCACCACCCGCTCGCGGATGATGTCCGCGTAGACGGTGGCGCCCTCCGTGGCCGTGCGCTCGTACGTCTCGAAGTCGACGCGGTACAGGCCGAACCGCGGCTCGTAGCCCTCCGCCCACTCGAAGTTGTCCGTCAGGCTCCAGTGGTAGTAGCCGCGCACGTCCGCGCCGTCGTCGACCGCGCGCACGACCTGCTCCAGCGTCCGGACGACGTTCTCCGCGCGGCGCACGCCGTTCTCTGCCGCGATGCCGGCCTCCGTGACGAGCAACGGCAGGTCCGGGTACCGCTCGGTGAACTCCATGATGATGTTGTAGAAGCCCTCCTCGAGGTACTCGTAGTGCATCGTCGGGATCCACTTCGTGGGGTCCTGGATGTCGAGGCAGGCGCCAAAGGCCTCGAACCCGGCGAAGCAGATCATCGCGTCGACGCCGGGGATGCGCACGACCGCGTTGTGGGTGACGCCGTTGCGCAGGTAGTACTGCACGCCGAGCCAATCCAGCTTGCCGGTCCACTCCGGGTACTGGACGTCTGCCTCGCCGTCGAAGTCGCGGTCGAACGAGCCGCTGCGGATCGAGTCGACGAACAGGTAGTGGTAGAACGCGCGGATCCGCTCCGTGGCGGCGACGTCTTCCGGGTGGTCGCTGAGCTCGCCGCGGCGCACCGGCTCCCACTCGATGACGTTGAGGGTCATGCCGATGCTCGCGGCGACGCCATCTCCGTCCGCGTCGATCGTGTCGTGCTCGGTGATCGCGTCGTACATCGCGGCGTGCGCGCGGAGGAAGCCCTCGAACACGGCGACGAGCCGCTGGAACG
>ERZ869909.2377-NODE-2377-length-12632-cov-14.740661_pt1 | contig 12632 bp, 13 predicted proteins | sample MGYA00520892_ERZ869909 | MGnify/ENA primary metagenome ERZ869909 (study PRJEB32215, sample SAMEA104723947) | bioreactor metagenome | biome: bioreactor; feature: anaerobic bioreactor; material: water | place: China | collected 2015-03-12 ... | reverse complement strand
GATTCCCTTTCCATCTCTGACTCCTTCAAGTCGATGGGTGGGGAAAATTCGATTACCACAGGTGGGGATTATTGGATTACCGCTGACAACCGCCGAGCTGTTGACGCGGCAACTGCCGAAGGTCGAGGTCTATACGACCACCTTGGTGAGCGGTGCCACGGACAGCTCCGACATCCACGGCCCAACCGACTTCACCAGCAACGCGCAGGATCGCATCAGCACGTCGAGCGTGCCCCTGATCGAACCCGCGCACGTGGTCGGCCTGCCCAAGGGCCAGTGCTTCGCCCTCATCGAGGGCGGCAACCTGTGGAAGGTTCGCATGCCGCTACCGGCGCCCGATCCGGACGAGGTCATGCCCAGGGATCTCCAGCACCTTGCCGGTTACATGCGCCAGCACTACGCCGAGGCCGGCGAGTGGTGGGATGGCCCGACGCTGCCCACCCTGCAGGATGACGACACGCTGCCCGAGGACATGATCGCGGAGGCGCCGCCGGCAACATCCGACGCGCCGGACGACGAGGTGCGGCCGTGAAGGACCCGGCGGCCACCACCCAGCAGCAACGGGCACACCAGCATGGGCTGATCATCGGTCTCATCACCCTGCCCTGGCGCCTGTTCGGCGTGCTGGTCGCCTCGCTGCTGCTGTCCATCGTCATCGAGTGCGTGGGCATGCACCTGTTCTGGCCCGACCAGGGATGGCGCCACGCCCAGGGCATGCTCGAATACGAACTGGACCAGCTCTCCACTCACTTCACGCGCAGCGCCGTGGTGCAGGAACCCGGCCGCACGGCGCGCTCGCTGGTGGAAGGCGCCTACGAGTGGATCTTCGTGAAGACCGGCCTGCTGGAATGGATGCGCGACGCCTCAGCCCAGGCCAGCGCCCCCAGCCGCAGCAGCAGTCGGGACTTCCGCTACTACCTCAGCCAAGTCTACGTCTGGACCGAAAGCTACCTGATCGCCGCCGCCTTCACCACGCTGACCTTCCTCGTCCGCCTGCTGGTCCTGGTGCTGACGCTGCCGCTGTTCCTGCTCGCGGCCTTCGTTGGCTTGGTCGATGGGCTGGTGCGGCGCGACATCCGCAGGTTCGGTGCTGGGCGGGAGTCCGGCTTCGTCTACCACCGGGCGAAGGCGGCGCTGATGCCTCTGGCAGTGCTGCCGTGGGTGATCTACCTGGCATTGCCGGTATCCCTGCATCCGCTGCTGGTCCTGCTGCCGGGGGCGATGCTGCTTGGGCTGGCCGTGAACATTACCGCGAGCAGTTTCAAGAAGTACCTGTAGGACAAGTTTCTTCGGTGGAAACCGATGCAAATAATTGCCAGAGCTTCACCTCGAAGCCGAACCGGTTGTCGCCGCCGCAGGCGTTGTGTCTACAAAGATGTGCATCAAGCGAATGACATGGCCTGCGCCCCCCTGAGCTAAGTCGCCCAAATGCGCTGAAAGTGCTTCGGCATGTGCTTCTAGGTCACGCAACTGCGCCGTTTCACCATAGGTTGCGCGCATGCGTGCATCAATGCCTTTCACAATCGCAGCGGTGGGCAAACTCAACACGTAGCCGAGCATCATTCCCCAGTGATGGCCGGCGGCGTATTGCCCCGTGACAAATCGATTCACCCCTTGTGTCACGTAGCGCTGGTTTAGCCCAGACTCTCCATATCCTACTCGTTTGCATTCGACGGCCAGATAGGCCTCTTCATCCCCGAACTGATGCAAGAAGCGAAGAATTATGTCAATCCGTCCAAGAACCTCGGGATCATCGTTGCTCAGATCCAGCAGTTCAAACTCACCCATGATCTCGAGATTGGACAGGCCGAGATCCTTTTTCAGACGCCGCATCGCCTTCTTCACGTGGATCGTGATCGGAACCTCGAGCATCCCGGGCTGCAGCAACGGCCGAGCGGCGGCAACACTACTACATAGAAGATCGACAACTGTGGCGATTTGATCTTCGGACAGATCGAAAGAGGGGCGCCCTATCGGTAGGTCAGGAGACAGTCGCATGAAGCCCCTTGATCCAGTGGTCCGCCAAGATGGCATCTCCATCGTTGAGACCTGCTGTCCGTGTCCAGTAACGCACCTCAGAGGGTTTCAGAATGAAAAGCGCGTTCTCGTCGTAAATTCGGAGCACCCGCCGCTCGTTGAGGTACGGAGGAACGTCCGAATTGACTTGCCCACGGAAGATCGCCGCGAGACGCGCGACCTCTTTTTCGCTTCCTTGATGCACACACGGTGTTCCGGACGGGGCGCCGGCCACCATAGCGAACCTGACAGCATCCACGCCAGGTCTCCCATCGATGGCATTGCTGGTGGAGACACGCCGCGGGTAGATGACGGCTTCCAAATGCCGCTTGCCACGGGCACGCAGATAGGCGTTGACTGTCCGAACCACTTCGCTGGCGTAGGCCGCCAGATCGTCAGAGGAAGGGCGTGCAATGAGCATCAGTCGCTGTGCGCGGCTTTCAAACAACAGGGCGCGGGCGCGCCGAACCCCGTCGCTCACAATCACGATCTCATCAGGTTCCAGGTCATAGAGTTCGCATACAGCGTGATCCAGAGCTGCAATTCGCTCCAAATCACCGGGCTCCTCCGCAGCGGCAGCTTCAGCGGACAGCACAGCCTCAATCAGGTCGGCGTCGACTTCGCCCAAATTCGGCACTCGCAGCGCAAGCAGATCGTTTGGCTCAACAGTGGGGCGTTCCAGGCCCCAAGTGCTTCCACCAAAAGCCAGTTGGAAAGCGGTTACGCTTGAATTCAGAATGGCCGACAGTACCTTCGCTGCTGCGAGTTCTTTGTCAACGAACGAAATTCCATAGAAATTCTTGTTGTAGAGAACGCTCTCAGCACTCACTGACGCGCTGTACCTTCCCGGTTCAACTGCCGCTGCAAAATTTCCCTTCGGACAAAGAAGCAAGGGCCCTTTAAAAATTGAAGGATTGCGTGTCCGGTGTAGTGACTGATGCTCGAAACGTTTCAGCGAATGGGAAGGGATTCGAAGGGGACGATAGTCGTCTGGAGTTACGACCCCAAGCAAGTAATAGCTGTTAGGGGGGGAGTTGATATCTCCACCATCCACCTGGAAGCCTTGTCCTCTTGAGTCAAGACGAGCACTTACCAATACCTGCTCGAGCGTTAGAAATGTACGCTCTAGCTTCTCGATCAGCCAGCCATCCCGCGCTGTGCCAAATGCCGCCGCCTTGAGCATTGCGGGCGCGCGCAACACACGCTCCAACGGCATGCTTTTCAGTTCGCCAGGACCGACATGAAAAACGCCATTGCGCTTGAAGTCAGGTGTCCACGGAATCGAACCTACCAATAGGCGATCCTCACGTTCTACCAATGCACAGCGGCCGAAGAACAACAGGGCCGGTCCAGTCGCATCCGGGAATAGCCCATCCTTACGCAATGCGGAGAGATTTACCAATGCAACGGGGTGGAAGGTACGCAGAAGCGCTTCGCGCGCCTGGATCGCATGAACGTCCTTCGAGAAGAACGGCGATGCCTTCATGATCATCCCGATGCGTCCTGTGTTACCCGCCAAGCGTGATGCGACCCACAAGAATTCCTGGTCAGGACTGCGACGTGGCCGATTGGTCCGAATGTCGTCGGACTTGCGCTTGCGTGAAGCGGTCGCCTTCTTCACAAAGGTCCATGGAGGGTTGCCCACGACCGCATCGAATGGCCGATCTACGACCAAAGCCGGCAGATCGTCATGAACGGTATCGGCCTCAAAGAGCGTGACACCGATCAGATGATCGAACTTCAAATCCAGAATATCCTGAACTGGCTCCTCATCAAGCTCCAGCGCAGCGAGGTATAGGCTGAAAGCCGCAATACCCAGTGCGGATCTATTGATGTCGATCCCGTAGAGCTGCTTGTAGAGCACTTCTCGCACTACGGAGCGGCTCGCGGTTTTCCCTTGGGTCCGCTTCCAGACCAATCTCCGGAAAGCCTCGACCAAGAAGGCCCCTGAGCCGCATGTTGGATCGATCACGCGTGCCTTTGCAGGAAGCGCCTCAAATACCGGATCAAGCGTCAAGTGGACAAGTTCGACGGGCGTGTAATGCAGTCCCTGAGTATGTGCTTCATCCGCAGCACTCGACCGCGCGAACTGCTGGTAGATCGAGCTGACAAGATCAACGGGTATGGCGTCGAAACGAAAACGGAACAATCGACCTTGGCCCGATAGCAGGCTGCGCCCTTCAACGAAGTCACGAAGCAGTTCGAGATGCGCGTCGCCCAACCGCTGGTGCTCGGCACCTGGATCATCCATCGGGAACAGATCCCCGTTGAAGGTACTGCGCAACCAACGAAACAACGCAAATGCCGAATCAATCGTTGCGAACATGCCTGCCACGTCCGGCGAAAACTCCTTCGGCAAAAACGGCTGCGCAATACCGCGATCCACTAGGTATGACGTGAAGATGCAGCGGCCAATCAGGCGCTGAGCAAAGTCACGAGAAGCCTGTGTCTCCTCTTTGTCATCAGACTGCGGCTGGCCGTTGGCTGGGGCAAGAGCGGTCAACTGCTCCTCAAGCGCATTGATCTCATCGAGCAACTGGCGATCCACCCGATTCCGACGATCAATGCGCTTTCCAATGGCACTGGACCAGAACGCTCCGGTTTCGGTGGCGTAGCGCCCACACATGGCGTCCAAGGACCGCAACCTGCCTTCTGACTGCAAGGGAAACACGTCCAGCGGTTCGGTCGCAATCTGCTGCGGGCTTTCTTTCGCTGGCGATGAATAGCAGTCGTACAGGCGCACGTCCGTAGGTGTGATGATCCACAGCAACGGCGCGACGCCAACGTTCCAGGCGGCCTCATGCCATCGGGCGATCTGATGCTCGGAAGGAGCCTCGTCGCCGGCATCCTTGAAAATCGCCGTCGGCACATTCTGAGCAGAAAAGACCGCATCCGCCTGCAACCCCACACGGCGGTCCGAAAGAATGGCGCGAAGGCGGGACCCGGCGTCTTCACCGGCACGGGCCAGTCCCGGCGCCGGTTTGCCATCGTGCAAGAGGTAACCGGTTGCAGTGAGTGCCTTAGTAAACGCTACGCTACCCATGTCTGCGGCGTCTGGTAGTGTCATTCACTGCGGTATCTGCCGTCACACCCAAAGCGGGAAACAGTTGGAACTGACCGGGCACCACGGGTTTGGGGAGAGAAAAACTGTCCGAAAGCTGCTGCAGATGGGGGTCTAGCCGCAACATGATGCAATCGTCAATGACTGAGTCGGCATCGCGCGGATCGATTACGACCCATCGTTCGCCCCCATATAGAACCAAGGACTTGCCCCACAGTGACAAAAAAGACGTGCGAGCCAAGCCCGCTCTCATGGCGGAAAATAAATCGCGATGTGCGTGTAATTCCAGCTTGAAACGATCCCGCAGCACGACCGCAATCCGCAACAGCAATATCGTCTGCCACGAGTAGCGCGCCGGCGAGCCATGTCCTTTGGGCCTCACGTCGGGAAGAATCAATGCGCGACGGCTCGTCCACTCGCGGAGTTGCTCAGTCGAGAGGCCGGTGAGCCGTGTTGCGTCGCGCGTCGTGACGAGTTGCATTCTGGAAGATGTCTCTTGAAGGAAGATCGGGTGGCGAACCCGATCTTCTCACAAAATCGGGTGTGTTACCCGATTTTTCTGACGTCCTGATCGTCGCCCGCATCCTAGCCAGTCCAGCGAAAAAGGCGCTTGCTCACAGAGTCACCACATCGGTCACGGCCGAACGCATGGATGCCTCAACCAGAGCGGTTGCCGCACCGCTCGCGGCATACATCCCATCAATCCGGTCACCCTTTGATTCCCATTCACTACAGCGCTTGCCAAGCGTCTGCCGCAGCATCACCGCTGTTCTCTGACCGGGGAATGACACGATGGGACAAACCAACCGCCGCGCATCCGCATGGCCTTCGCTGGCCTTGCTGTTGGCCGTGTCGCTCTCGCCCCTGCAACTCGCGATCGCCGACGACACTGCGGAGCGTGAGCAACTGGCCGCGCTCACCCGCCAGCTCAACCTGATCGACCACCTCGCCGAGCACGCCGCCGGTACCGCTCCACAGGCGCGCGCCCGTTACCACTTCGACTACGCCCGCCTGCACCAGGACATCGAGCGCATCCGCCAGGGCCTCCACGATTACCTGACACCCCTGCGCGCCCAGCCGCGCGATCCGATCGAACTACTCGGCGACTTCCGCCAGCCTGACCGCCCCTCCGACGAGGAGGGGAGCCAATGAACGCCGCCCAGATCAGCGCCTTCCAGGCCAACGGCGGCTTCGCGCCCTCGGTCGTCGCCACTGTCGTGCTCAGCCTCGTGTTCGCCGTCCTGCTGCTGTGGGGCGTGTGGGCCATGCGCACCGCCTACACGGGCTGGGCCGAGCAACACCTCTCGCAACGCCAGTTCCTGGGTGTCGTCGTGCGCTTCGTCGCGATGTACCTGGTGCTTACCTATTTCCTGCTGTCCTGACCACCATGAAGGGCCCGACCGCCATGAAGAACCATCCGAATTCCCATCGCTTCGCCTCCTCCATCCTCGCGCCGCTGGCATTGCTGGGCCTGCCGCTGTCGGCCATGGCGCAGGGCCTGCCGACCATCGAGGACCCGTCGCGTGGCACGGGCAGCGGCATCATGCAGACGCTGCAGAACTACGGCTACGACATCGTGCTGCTGATCGCACTGCTCGTGGTCGCGTCGATGTTCGTGGGCGTGTGCTACCACGCCTACACGCGCTATTCGGAGATCCACACCGGCCGCGCCACCTGGGGCCAGTTCGGTCTGACGGTGGCCGTGGGCGCGATCCTGCTGGTGGTGGGCATCTGGCTGCTCACCAAGGCCACGGGCGTGCTGTAAGGGCCGATTGGTGATGGCCGCTTCGAACGATACCGCACACGACGGACTGGTGACCTTCCTGCCGCACCGGCTGAACCGCCAGCCGGTCGTGGTGCGGGGCCTGACCGCCGACGAACTGTGGATCTGCGCCGGGTTGTCCGCCGTGGCGGGGTTCGTCGTCGGCGTGCCGCTGGCCTGGGCCACGCACAGCATCGCCATGGTACCCACGGTGGTCGTGGCCGGGGTCGCGCTGGGTGTCTTTGCCGGCGGCGGTTTCCTGCGCCGCCAGAAGCGCGGCCGGCCCGACACCTGGCTGTACCGGCAACTGCAGTGGCGTCTGGCGCTGAGGCATCCGCTGATGGCGTCCTGGCTTGGGGAGCACGGTCTCATCACCCGCTCGGGCCGTTGGACGACGCGCAGGACCACCCGGCGCTCTCGCGGACGAGGTGCGGCATGAGCCGATTCAGGAACGAAGTCCTCCACCTGCAGGCGCACGTGCGCACGTTGCGTATGGCCGCCGGCGCGCTGTTCGTGGTGGCGCTGCTGCTCGGCTTCGGCTGGTGGAGTGCGCCCAAGCAGCTCACCATCCACGTGCCGCCGGACCTGCGTTCGGGCAGCACCCGCAAGTGGTGGGACGTGCCGCCCGAGAGCGTCTATACGTTCGCGTTCTACGTGTGGCAACAGGTGCAGCGCTGGCCCACGAACGGCGAGGAGGACTATGCGCGCAACCTGCACGCGCTGTCGGCCTACATCACGCCCGCCTGCCAGGTCTTCCTGCGCCAGGACTACGAGCATCGTCGCCGCAGCGGCGAACTGCGCCAGCGGGTGCGCGGCATCTACGAGATTCCGGGGCGCGGCTACGGCGACAACCCCACCGCGCGGGTGACGACGGTTTCGAGCCGCGACTGGATCGTGACGCTCGACGTGAGCACCGACGAGTATCACGGTGGCGAACAGGTCAAGCGTGCGACGGTGCGCTATCCGCTGAAGGTGGTCCGCCAGGACGTCGATCCCCAGCGCAACCCCTTCGGCCTGGCGCTCGATTGCTATGCCGGCGCGCCGCAGCGCATCGAGGCACCACCGCTGGAGCAATCGCCGGCCGCCACGCCCGGCGGGGGCGCTGGTTTCCCGCGTGGAGGCAACCCATGAAACGTCTCGTCCTCACCGTCGCGGCCGGCCTGCTGGTGAGCCTTGGCCCGGTGCCGTCCGCTCATTCCATCGAGATCCTGCGCTGGGAGCGCCTGCCGCTGGCCGTGCCGCTGGTGGTCGGCCAGGAGCGCGTGGTCTTCATCGACCGCAACGTGCGCGTTGGCCTGCCCGCGAGCCTGGGTGATCGCCTGCGCGTGCAGAGCGCGGGCGGCGCAATCTACCTGCGGGCGAGCGAACCCATCGCACCGACGCGGCTGGAACTGCAGGACGTGGAATCCGGCGCCATCATGCTGGTGGACATCGCCGCCGAAGACGCGAGGGACGGCGAGTCGCCGTTGGAGCCGGTGCGCATCGTCTCTGTGGATGCGGCCACCGGACACGGACGTGCCGCAGGTGCGAACGACCCGACGCAGACGGCACAGCCCGCCGCACGCCGCCAGACGCCGGTGCCCGTCATCCTGACCCGCTACGCGGCGCAGAACCTCTACGCGCCGCTGCGCACGGTCGAGCCCGTCGCCGGCATCGGGCGCGTGAACCTGCGACGCGAGATCGCCCTGGACACGCTGCTGCCCGCGCTGCCGGTCCGGGCCCGCGCCCTGGCGGCGTGGCGACTGGAGGATCAGTGGGTCACCGCAGTGCGCCTGACCAATACCTCGTCCCGCTGGCTCAAACTCGATCCGCGGGCGCTGCAGGGCGACTTCGTGGCGGCGACGTTCCAGCACCCTGACCTGGGGCCAGCGGGCGATTCGACCGACACCAGCGTGGTCTATCTGGTCACCCGGGGCCGAGGCCTGGCCGAATCGCTGCTGCCGGCGCTGAGTCGGATCGATGCCGGCATGAACCTGCCGCCGGCCGCTGCGGCCGGGAGGGGCTCCCATGACAAGTAACCCGCTCCTGAAGTGGCTGCTGATCCCGATGGCACTGCTGCTGGTGTTCGTCGGGGTCAAGCTGTTCTCCGGTGGCGACACGACGCCGGGCGCGCCGGACGCCGCCGGCCATCTCACGCCCGAGGAGATGAAGGCGCTGGGCATCGCGGGCGACACGGCGCGCGATACCGTCGCCACGCTGGTCGCACAGGTCAGGCAGCTGCGCGCCGAGTTGCAGACCGCGCTGGGCGACAACCGCCAGCACAGGGCCGAGAACGAGCGCCTGCGCGCCCGCGAGGGGGCGATCGACCAGCGCATCCAGAGCGCCCTCGACAGCGAACGTCGCCGGCTGGAGCAGGAGCGCAGCCAGGCCGCCAGTGACCGGCAGCAGACGCAGGGACTGATGCAGGAACTGCAACGGCGCCTGGACGGCCTGTCCGCCAAGGGCGATGCCTCCGACCTGCCGATTGGCCTGGGCCTTGGCGAGGACGATGGCCTGCGGTTCGGCAAGGACGACATCCGCTGGATCGAACCGGACGATGCCCCGCACGACAGCAAGGGCGGCGCCTCCGGCACGCTGCTGCCCAGCTTCCCCAGCAGCTTCGGTCCGGCCGAATCGGCGCCGCCGACGGCCGCCGTCGCCGCTGGTGACAAGGCCGCACGGGCGGCGGGAAGCACGACCGAGGCCGTCTATACCGTGCCCGCGAACGCCACGCTGATGGGCTCGGTCGCGATGACCGCGCTGATCGGCCGTGTCCCCATCGACGGGACTGTCAACGACCCGTATCCCTTCAAGGTGTTGATCGGTGCCGACAATCTCACCGCGAACGGCATCGAGATTCCCGACGTGGCCGGCGCCGTCGTCAGCGGCACGGCCTCGGGCGACTGGACGCTCTCGTGCGTGCGCGGGCAAATCCGCTCGGTCACGTTCGTGTTCCAGGACGGCACCATCCGCACGGTGCCCGAGGACGACGGCCGCCGCAGCCAGCACAGCACCAGCCTGCAGGACGGCCTGGGGTGGATCAGCGACCCCTACGGCATCCCCTGCGTCTCGGGCGAGCGGCGCAGCAACGCCCAGCAGTATCTCGGTTCGCAGGCCCTGATCACCGCGGCCGGCGCGGGCGCGGCCTCGCTCATCCAGTCCGACAACGGCAGCGTGGCCGTGGTCTCCAACAGCAACGGTTCGCTGGGCACGGTCGGCATCAGCGGCAATGAGGCCATGGGCCGCATCCTCGCCGGCGGCGTGCGCGACATGGCCGACTGGGTGAACAAGCTCTACGGACAAGCCTTCGCGGCGGTCTACGTGCAGCCCGGCGCCCGGGTGGCCGTGCATCTGGAGCAGCCGATCGCCATCGACTACGACGCCAAGGGGCGTCGTGTGAACCACCAACTAGGAGAAGCGCATGCGCCCGACCTGGATTGACCGGCGGATGGTCTTGCTTGTCGTCATCGCCTCGATCGCCCTCGGCGGCTGCGCGACCCATTCGGAGAAGCTGCTGCCGCGTGGCGAGCGCACCATGCTCGACATCTGGCAGCACGAGACCGGGGGCGGCCCGGGCAATCAGGCCGGCCGCCAGTTGCTCGATGCGCGCCAGAGCCTGCGCCGGCCGCTCACCGAGGCCGACGCGCGGGCGACGACCGCCCTGAACACGGCCTACACCCGCAGCGCCGCCAACGAGATCCATCGCCAGTTCCACCGGCTGCCGAACCCCGACCTGGTGATGTACGTCTTTCCACACCTGGCCGGCACCGAACCGGTGCCCGTGCCCGGCTACAGCACGGTGTTTCCGCTCTACCAGCGGGTGCAGTATGCGATGCCCGGCGAGCGCGTTGAAGAGTACTGACAACGCGTTCTGAGGGGCCGTGAAGGCGCAGCAAGTTCATGCCCGCCATCTGCGCGCCCCATCCAATAGTGCGCAATCTGAAGGCTTGAAACCGGCCGGTAGGAGAACCCCAGTATTCTGGAAGGGATCCAACGCGACTTTAGCGGGTAGAACGGGACAGCCACTTCCTTTCAAAGTCGCTAGCAGCGAGTGGCCGCCCGAAATGATAACCCTGGGCAAGCTGGCATCCCAGCGTGAGAAGCGCATCGACCTGATCGGCATCTTCAACCCCTTCCGCCAGGGTTTCCAACTCCATGCTTCTACCCATCGCGATTATGGTGCTGACGATGGCGTAATCGTTGCGATCGGTCAGCATGTCGCGCACGAAGGAGATGTCGATCTTCAGTTTGTTTACCGGGAAGCGCTTGAGGTAGGAAAGCGAAGAATAACCCGTACCGAAATCGTCAATGGAAAGCCCGAATCCGGCGTCGGCGAGCGCCCGGGTGATGTCGACGGCCCGTTCCGGGTCGCGCATCATGCCACTTTCCGTGAGTTCCAGTTCGATGTGGTGCGCGGCGACGTGGTTTTCGCGGGCGATGGAGAGCATCCGCTCGACAAAATCGTCATCGTCGAACTGGCGGGCCGCCACATTGACCGCCACCTTGCCGGGTACGGGGCAGTCGTGCTCGTGCCAATACCGCACCTGGCGGCAAGCTTCATGGAGTGCCCATTCGCCGAGGGAGCCGATCAGACCACGTTCCTCTGCGACGGGAATGAAGTCCGCCGGCGCAACCAGCCCCCACTCCGCATCCTGCCAGCGGGCCAGCGCCTCGGCACCAACCAGCCTGCCGCTCGGCAGGTGAATTTGGGGCTGATAGTGAAGTTGCAATCCGCCGTTGCCCAGCGCCCCTTCCAGGCGTTTGGCGATGGCGAGTTGCCGGGTGAGGTCCTCGCCCATCTTGGCGCGGTAGAAGCGAAATCCACCGCCATTGCCCTTGGCGCGGTACATGGCGATATCTGCGTGCTTGAGCAGGTCTTCGGTGGATCGTCCGTCCTCTGGAAAGATCGCGATACCGATGCTGGCAGACACAATGAAGCTCTGGCCGTTGATCGGGATAGGTGAGGCAAGGGTACGCCTGATGCGTTCGGCAATGCGGGTGGCTGTATCAGCAGAGTCGGCGGCGATGATTACGAACTCGTCGCCGGAGAGCCGCGCCAGGGTTTCCTCGGCACGCAAGGACCGTTTCAGGAGGCGCGCCACTTCCACAAGCACCCGGTCGCCAGCGTCGTGCCCCAGGGTATCGTTGATCTCCTTGAAACGGTCGAGATCGAGGAACAGCAGCGAAAGCTGCTGGCCGCGCCGCTCGGCCGCAGCCAATTCGTGTTTCAGACGATCCATGAACAGGGCGCGGTTGGGCAGCCCGGTCAAAGTATCGTAGAAGGCCAGGTTCTCGATGCGCGCATCGGCAGCCTTGCGTTCGGTGATGTCCTGGACGGTGCCTACAGCCTTTACCGGCTGGCGGTTTGAATCGAACTCGACCGCAGCCCGCTCCTCGACCCAGCGCGTCTCACCCTGGGTGTCGATGCGGTGCTGCAGATGGTAAGGTGCGCCCCTGAGTGCTGCCTGCCAGGCGGCATCCACCATTTCGCGGTCGTCCGGGTGGATGCAGGCGAGGAAGGTTTCATAACTGATCGCGGTACCCCGTGGGACGCCAAAAATGCGGAACACTTCGGGCGACCAGTCAAGCGCACCGGTGCCGAAATCCAGCCGCCAACTGCCGATATGGGCGACCTCCTGAGCATGAAGCAAGGTCGCTTCACTTTCCTTGAGCGCCTGCTGCAGGCGGGCCTGCTCGGTCATGTCCTCCACGATAACCAGCAGGCGAGCTTCTTCTTCTTCTTCTTCTTCTTCTTCTTCTTCCGCAAGGCGAATGCCAGTGAGGGTCACGCGCACCGGCATGCGCGAGGATTCA
>ERZ869909.2376-NODE-2376-length-12634-cov-3.733137_pt1 | contig 12634 bp, 13 predicted proteins | sample MGYA00520892_ERZ869909 | MGnify/ENA primary metagenome ERZ869909 (study PRJEB32215, sample SAMEA104723947) | bioreactor metagenome | biome: bioreactor; feature: anaerobic bioreactor; material: water | place: China | collected 2015-03-12 ... | reverse complement strand
AAATAATTAGTGTATCTCTTTGCAAAAGAAGATGAATTAGTTACGTGTAGCTCCATCCAAAGAATAGGTAGCTTCAATTCTAAATTCAGCGGAATCAGTAATAAATGGAGCATATTTGCTAGCTGAGTATTGACCAACTCCACCAACGTTGTAAATTTTGCTCATATCGTATCCTTTAGCTTCAAGGATTTGCATCATCCAAACAACGCGAGCTCCTGATTGACACATCAAGAAGATTGTTTTGTCTTTAGGGAAGATGGCATTTAGAATCGCATCAGATTCTTTGTATACAGCTACAGGAGCTGTTGGTTCTCCACCATACAATTGAACTAGTGATTCGTCTGTGTTCGCATCTTTATTAAAAATAAATGCGAAATATGGAATAACCTCAAAATTTTTGAAATGCTTTTGTGTATAGTCTTTGTAATCACGAAGATCAATATAAACGACATCACTACGATTTAGGTACTCATCCAAGTTATCAACATTAATGGATGAACATGCTGCAGAATAGACTCCAGCTGCACAAGCCACTTCAGCTGCGTCTGCACTTGGCTTGTATTTTTTAGTTGTATCAATTGTAGCAGGTAATTCTTTATGGAAGACATATCCATTTTCAGCTGGATTTAGTACCCAACCGGCTTCGATTAGTTGTTCATCTGTTCTTCCTGATGAACATGCAGCCAAGGATGCAGCTAATACTGCAACGACTAATAATTTTTTTAACATAGTTTCCTCCGTATGTTTAATTAATCAAAAAATTCATCTGTTGCATGATATTCCATAATTGCATGGATCATGCGAATAATGTTATTTGTTGAAACTGATGAACCTGTGAATGTGTCTAGCGTTAAATCTGCTCTACCTTCACCAGCGGTGTATGCACTTTCATCAATATCCCACATTGTGCTCAATGTCTTTAAATATGAGTTTTGTTTACCAAAGAAGTAAGGAATAAACTCATCTTTGAAATCTTTGTAGAATGCTCCTGCAGGTGTTGGACTGCTATCACCCCAGAAACCACCTAAGTACTCACGATTTGAATCCGCATCGAATGACAAGAAACGTAACTCTGCATCATCCGCATTACGGCTTTCAGGTAGCGAAATTTCAACATAAGCTGTTTGCCAGTAATTTACTGAAGCAGCACGGCAAGTACATGATAGATAAGTAATCTGATACTTAATGTAATCACGTGCCTTATACTTAAAGTTCACAAAAGCATAGAATGACGACTCGTTTCTTGGACCATCGATATGCGCAATTGGAACAACTGCTACTTCATTACCAATAGTACCAGGGCCTAAGTCCCCACTGGTATTCAAGAAATCATTAATCAATTCAAGATTGATTACTACAGGATCACCAGTATTATTGTTGTTATCTGCTGGAGTTTGTGTACATCCAAGCAAAGAGAACAATAAAACAACACTGATCACTGTTTTAAATAGTTTTTTCATATAAATCTCCCTTCGATGATATTATACATCTTGATAGATTATTTACAAGCATTTTATTAATATTTTTCACAAGTTATTATGTCCATTTAATTCACAAGTTAACAATGTCATTAAATATATTGACATTTGATAGGTAAATCAATAAACTGAACGTGTACCGAGGTGATGAAATGAAAAAATATTTGCTGATACTACTCTCTTCGCTGTTGTTATCCTGTGCTAAGGCGCCGGTAGAGACAATTCTTACCCTACCCGAAAAATCAGACCCACATAGCACTTCGATGATCGACTCACCTATACAACCTCATAATCTAGATTCATACATGTTTATTCAAGATGCTTATTATGTTGATACAAGATCACTCAACCAAATTCGTGATGAAGGTTATGTGGCTGGATTTCACTGGATACCTTTCTACGAGTTTATCGCTTCAGTAACTGATTCAAAAGCTCTATATACAATGAAGCAATTCCCACCAAAAGATGGACAAGAACGTATTTTTCTTGGTGATCCCGGAAGCTTTATTCAAAATTATGAAGAATCAGACCGAATCATGGAACGTATATTCCCAGATAATAAGCCAATTTTTGTTATTTCGACCGCAGGTGTTGAAGCGACTTATTTACTGAACCTACTGATACAGCTTGGGTATGATGCTTCTCTTTTGTACAATGTCGGTCCTTTCAGTAATTCAGTGGGTTCGTTAACTGCCTATCGACTTTTATCTGATAAAAAATACTATCAGACCCCTTCATTTGAAATCAATTATCAGATAGACATGAATTGGGATACCTTAACTATGATTTCAGAGGATAACTAGACTGTGAGCATGTCACTGATTGAAATGTACACGTTGTGTTATAATTTCTACTAGATAAAGTGAGGTATCGTCATGTTACAAGAAGCTTATTCAATGTTAAGGAATAAAAAATACCTTATGCAAGGGTTGCTATTCTTCTTTATATTTATTTCGATTTACACTGTGATTGATGGATTTAACATGAGTTATTCACTCATGGCTGATGAGTTTGGTATTAGCTTGGTTGTAATCAATATTCTACTGAATCTGATTATGGCAGGATCCAGTGCACTATTAATGAACTTAAGTACGATTATGGCTGTACTTAAAGGGAGTGAAAGTAAAGGGTCAAACTTAGGATTTGTTTCCGTATTATTTGGAATATTGACATATGGCTGCACACCCTGCATTATTGCCTTCTTCGCAAATATCGGTATTGCCTTCTCGGTGATTGCACTTCCATTTGCCGGACTTCCTTATAAACTTGTTTCTCTTCTTCTCATTATGATTGGACTCTGGTGGACTCGTCATGAAATAGCCCATGGACAATGCAAAGTAAAATTACAAGCAAAATAGCAAAAGAGAATCGCGAGATTCTCTTTTTTGTATACATCAGTCCATCACATACTCAACAAACTGACGTAATTTATTTGTTTTTGGATGGTCGAGAATATCTACTTTACCCTCTTCAATAACGACACCATCTTCCATATAAATCACATAGTCTGCTGCCTTTTTAGCAAAACCAAGTTCATGTGTGACGATAATAAACTTTTTGTGTTGGTTACGTAGTTCAAGAATTGTTCGAAGAACTTCGCGTGTTAGAATTGGGTCCAAAGCTGAAGTAGGTTCATCAAGAAACAGCACTTCAGGCTCAATCGCAAGTGACCTAACAATAGAAACTCTCTGCGCCTGACCACCAGATAACTGCGATGGTCGTTTGTGGCTATGCTCACTTAACCCAAATTGCTCGAGAAGTTGGTTCGCTTTCTTGGTTGCTTCGTCTTTGGAGTACTTGTGGACTTTCTCAAGTACCAAAGTAATGTTTTCAATCGCAGATAAATGCGGAAATAGATTGTGTGACTGAAATACAAATCCTACTTTTTTATAATACTCTTTAGCTTCTACATCCTTAACAGAAACATCATTAACATACAAATCCCCCACACTTGCTTCTTCTATTTTGCAAAGGAGTCTCAATAATGTTGACTTCCCGGCGCCACTTGGCCCAATAAGTGCAATCGCTTCAGCACCTTCCACTGAAAGATTAATATCTTTAATTACTTCTTTTCCATCATAGATGTGGGTCAGATTTTCAGTAACAATCTTCATAGTGATAACTTCCTTTCTATCCAACGAGACATCGCCACTAAAGGAATGGTCATCAGAAGATAGGTGATAAACATAAGCAAATATCCCTCCACATATAACAGAAGATTTGCCTGAATACGATCAATCTGGAAGTAGAGCTCTCTTACACCAATCACACTTAACAAGCTGCTTCCCTTAATAATAAAGGTTAGATGCCCTATCAGTGGAGGGAAAATCAGTTTAATCACTTGGGGTAAAATAATGTAACGATAACTTTGACCCTTACTAAACCCAAGTACCTTCATCGCCTGATATTGAGCATCATCAATCGATTTCATCGCTCCATCAAGTAAGGTTTTCATATACGGTGCCATGTACAGGCTAAAAGCAAGAATACCCACATTAAGCCGATTGCTTATTCCCATAGGAATGGCAACAAAATAATACATAGCAATAATAAATACGATCAATGGTGAACCGAAAACTACTTCGTCAAATATCCTTCCTACATACTGAATAAATAGGAGCGATGATTTTGACGAAAGATATAGAACAAATCCCATAATCATGCTGTAAACAAGTGATGATAAACTAATATACAGCGTTAATAACCAGCTTTGAAATATCTCGTTTCTTGCAGGAAATAGACGGAGTAAATCAAAGTTTTCTTTTCCGGGATAACTGTGGGCAATAAAGAATATCAATAGTCCATATAGAGCCAAGGCGAATGAAAAATGAACTGTTCTTTTAATCATTCAATTGTAAAAACAAGTCAATTCCGTCTTCAAGTAAGTATTCGTCAAGTAACATTGAATTATACTTCTCACGAAGACGTTGATTCACACCTGATTGTTCCATTGAAGCAATAAACTTATCCGCCTTTTCCTTAAGTTCACTGTTCCCTTTTGCAATACCCATACCTATTGGATTAACTTGTAGTGGTTCAATGAACATTACGGTTGTCTGAATATTTGCTTTGTGATTGCTTGCGGCCGCAAGTAAACTTAACACTGTAGCATCCGCTGCACCTGTTGTAACTTCAATAATCGCCAAAGCCGCAGAGTCTGTTTCAACGACCTGGCCTGGATTTGCTGCTTTAGTCTCAGGAATACTTAAAAAGATGGTTCCTTTTTGACCCGCAAATACGACATTATCATAGGCTAGCACATCATCGATTGACTCAAAGTTTGACGATTCAGCCAATTGGCGATTTACAAGAGTAACCAGTGGAAAATAGACGTATGGAATCGAAAAATCAATCGATTGCTTTCTTTCTTCTGTAATAGACATGGATCCGATAATGATATCAATCTCATTGGTTTGAAGTGATGTAATTAATGAACCAAAGGGTAAATCAACAATCTCAACTTCCCTTCCTAAAAATTCTCCAAGTTCAAAAGCAATATCAACACTAATTCCCATCGGATTTCCCTGACTGTCCACTGTTTCAAACGGAGGATATCTTAAGTCCATTCCGACTCGCAGTGGTGCTTCTTCTTTCGGAGCACATGCACCAAGGAACAGTAGTAGTACAATACTAATTAATAGAAACGTTTTTTTCATATTTCATCCCTCTTTCATATGTTGTTAGTATACGGTTTACACACTTTCTCTTTCAACTATTATGCATTATTAAATTTAATTTTATACAACATGAGCAAATGTATGACTTAACATCATGAACAAGGTATAATGACATTATAAAGAACCCCTAAGGAGGAACATCATGAACTTATCATCCTATGCTTTACTTGCAAATACAGCTAGTTTCGGGTATCACTGGGTATATGATCCTGAATATTTAAAAAAGATTGCACAGCAAGAAAGTCTTTTATTTACTTCACCTAATATCAATCATTATCAAAAAGCAAAGAGTGCTTATTTTGGGTATCCCTTTGGGAAAAAAGGAGATGTTACCACCCAAGGCATGATGCTCAAATGGCTGTTTGACGCCACAAAACAAAACCCGGGATTTTCATCAAAAGACTATGCGAAATTGCTCTATGAAAAAATGCAGCCAGGTGGAGAATATATTGGGTATGTAGAAACGTACACTCAAAAACTGATATTGAATATGACAATCGATCGTCTTCGATTAGACATTCCAAAAGCTGAAATGACAGATGATCATTTAGTTGGTTTTGTCCCCTATTTTGTAGCAAAAGATTTGAACTTAAGCAATGAATGGGTATGGGAGCAGGCACAGCTATTCACAGACAAAAACGAGTATGTGTCTTTGTATCAGATGTTTGATTCTATTTTACAACTGATACCTGAGTATACTCTTATAAATGCTATAAAGAAATCATTGAAGCTTGCACCAGAATCTATGAAAGCAGCTTTAGTTCAAGCAATCGAAATGAGTGATACGACGGATTTTATCAAATCCTATGCAGGGATCGCCTGTTCAATCCCTCAATCGATACCACTCATCCTACATTTGTTAGCTATGGAAAAAGACTTCATTTCTACCCTTCAGATAAACACTGAGTTGGGCGGAGCGAGTAGTGAACGAGGCATGTTATTGGGAGCGATCCTTTCCAAGGTTTATCCTGTTGATACAACCTTGTTCAATCATTTGAACGTCCACGTTGAGTAGAAACCAAACGAGTCGAAATCCGGCTCGTTTTTATATGTTATAATGATAGTAATAACCTTAACAAGGAGGTACTCAAATGAATATTCATGATTTTCGATTTGACGGAAGCAAGAAGTTTAAACTAAGTGAGTTTGATACAAAGCAAAAGGGTTCATTTGATAACAAACAGGAGGCACTGGATATCAAAGATGATTATATCCTTGAGTTGCAGGAGCTTCAGAATCGTTTGTATGCTGAAGGAGTTGAAGGTGTACTGGTTATCTTTCAGGCCATGGATGCGGCTGGTAAGGATGGCGCAATTAAATATGTGATGAGTGGTGTTAATCCCGCAGGTGTCAATGTTCATAATTTTAAAGTCCCGACGCCCGAGGAGTACGCCCATGACTATTTGTGGAGGGCAAGTCGAGTAGGACCTGAACGAGGAAAAATCACCCTATTCAACCGTTCCTATTACGAGGATGTGCTCGTCGTTAAGGTCCATCAGCTGCATAAAAAAACGCCTCTTCCAAAACGCTGTATCACTGAAGATATTTTCGAAAATAGATTCAGACAGATTAGGGACTATGAACGCCATCTCTACGAAAATGGCTTTCGAATTATCAAAATCTTCCTGCATATTTCGAAGGATGAGCAGAAAAAGCAATTTTTACAACGCATTGACGATCCGGCAAAGAACTGGAAGTTTTCGAGTGGTGATGTTAAGGAAAGAGGCTTTTGGGATCAGTATATGAACGCATATGAAGAAGCCATTAATGCAACCTCTACACCACATGCACCATGGTATGTTGTTCCATCGGATCGGAAGTGGTTTGCTCGTGCTGTTATCTCTGAAATTCTGGTAGGGGAACTTAAAGATATTAACCCTCAATACCCTGTGTTGCCAGAAGAAGAAAAAGAGAAGCTGTCCCTTTATAAAGAACAGCTTCAAAACGAATCATAAGATTAAGGAATTAAATCAAGCACAGCATCCACTGTAATCAATCCGGCACCTGTAGCCTTTTTATCCCACAGTAAATTACCATTTAAATCATAAGCATTCTCAATTGGCAGTGCTGCATACTCTAACAAAGACTCAACTTCTAAAGCAGACAACATTGGGTCTTTTTGTAACATTAAGGCTACAATCCCTGTAACATGAGGTGCAGCCATCGACGTACCACTCAAGTAATAATAGGATAATTGTCCTTGATTGACCTGATATGGTCCTACCACATAACTTCCCGGTGCCACAACATCAAGATCATGTTCATCTTTGGTTTTACGACTCGAAAAACTAGATACATAGAGTTCATCCAGAACATTGGTTTCACTAACATCGTAAGCATACCACCAAGATTGAAACCTAAACTCATTCATTGTACCCACTGAACCGACCGAAATAACCGGTTCATACGCACCTGGATATCCCATGCCTTGCTGACCATTGTTCCCAGCAGAGGCAACAATAATCACGCCCACTTCGATGGCATAATCTATCGCTGTTTTTTCCATAGCATCCAGAACAGAACCACCCAAACTCATGTTTATCACTACTGGAACATCCTTTAGTACCGTTTCTTTTAAATAAGCTACATATAGAATACCTTGTGTGATAACTGATGACCAACCACGACCATTCTGATTCAGCACCTTAACAGGAATAATGTTCACTTTAGGTGCAACACCATTTATTGAATTTCCTAAAAGATTAAATCCTAAAATGGTGCTGGTTACATGTGTGCCATGTCCATTCGTATCATGTTCCCACTTGTTCTTTTGACTCGAAACACGACCAACTTCACCGCCTCCACCACTATAAGAAATAGCTAGATGAGACATGATTCTTTCTTGTGGAAAATAAGATCTCCAACTATCATGAAGCCCGGTATCCAATACAGCCACATAAACACCTTCTCCATCATAGTCCACAACACGGCCTTGACCTAAATCAGTGACATTCACCATATCAAGATTCCATGTATTTAATCCTAGTGTGAAATCTTCCACCATGACACGATCAATCGGTGCACCGACACGCTCGGCATCCTCCGTAACATCAAGTACATAAGGTAGTGCTTTAATTGACTCAATTTGATTGGATTTCACACGCATCGTGATCGCATCAATTTTCTCAAATCGGTTAAGTAAAACACCATATTTTTTTAACTCAACTTCCATCTCTTTTGTCAAGTCTTGTGTTAACACGACATTGACACCTAAGTTCACTACTTTCGTAGATGCACTTACGGGTACCACTACAGCAATCATCGATAAGACCATCAAAATTCGAATAATCATTCTTTTCATTTTAAGCTCCTTTCCTGCTTTCTTGCGATGGTACTATCATCAGAAATTGCCACAAATACCGAAAACACTTTTGCCATTGCAAAAGTAACTTGTGGTATATTCTATTTCTGTTATATAGAACTACACTTATTATACTCCTACTTTTTTAAGATGTGCTAGATTAGCATAAAAAAAGAGGTAATTAACCTCTTGTTACAACATTTCCATGTTTATCCTTGGCAAAGCGGCCAGAGTCTCCATGAGTCGGATCCGGACGATTCCATGGCCATCCTCCAAACTGATCTTTGCGATAGTCATTAAACGCATCCATGATTTCTTCTTGTGAATTCATAACAAATGGACCATAGGCTACCATTGGCTCACCAATGGGTACTCCTTCCAACACAAGTAGATATGCTGTTTCATTCAAACTATGCAAAATCACTTCTTCCTGAACATCGCAGTCGAACTGATTCATCACATCGATTATCTGATGACCTACCTTGAGTTTACTTCCACGATAGAAATATACAGTACGATTTACATTCTTTGATCGAACAGGCAATGTAAAGGTTTCATTTGCTCCAATCTCAATCAGGAAAATTCCCACACCATGCGTTGGATCAAATGCATAGGATGCTTTGGGAGGGACTAATGACGTCAAGCCTCGAATCTCACCAGAAATAACTTTAACACTTGTATTTTCACTAAGTCTTTTTACTGGAATGTCTTCATTCCACATCATCTGATATACTGGGTCCACAAACTTATACTTACTTTCAAGGTTCAACCAGAGTTGAAACAACTCAAGTGAATTTGGCTCGTCTTTTTTTAGTAGTGGGAACATCTCAGCGTGTTGGCATCCAGAGCCAGCAGTCATCCACTGAACGTCTCCCATACCATATCGACCTGTTGCACCCATGTTATCACTATGATCTATGTATCCATCCATAACAATCGTAACCGTCTCAAATCCACGGTGTGGATGTGCTGGAAATCCAGGAACATGGTCACCATGATACATTCGAAAACCATTTACTTTTTGAAAATCATTTCCTTTGTTTCTACCATTTAACCATTTCTTATCGACTCCTAAATGATCACTCCCTTGTGGGTAATCATCCTGATGATAGACTCCAAGGATGAATGGACTCGAAACACTCAATTGTGTTTTCATGCTTTTAATATTCAATACCATTATCAAACTCCTTTCAACTGGATGTTAGCGAACTCCTCCTCCGCCTCCACCACCAAAGCCGCCTCCAGAGAAGCCTCCGCCACCGCCGAAACCTCCACCACCAGAACCCGCTTTAGCTTGTGGTACTGAAGTCATCGATGTGGTCATACGACCCAATGAGCGATCAAGTGATCTCATGAAGAAATAGGAATTCATTGGTGTTGGACCAACATACCATTGTGGTGCTTCGATGGCAATATTTTCAAATTTCTTTGACCAGGTATCTGTTACATTCAATACATACGCATAAGGTAAGATTTTATAAAAGTATTCTGGATCATCGTGTACAAGCATCTCCAGTCGGTCTTTTTCTGCAAGCTCGATAAAGTTTTTTAATCCAAGAATTTTCCCGTACCATTCAACCCCTTGGGATGTTCGCTTATGCATTTGCGATGTAAAATACAATCCTATCAAATAGCACAATAATACAACCATGGTCTTCCACTGACTTCCATTGTATAACCACACCATAAAAAATGTAACGATGGATGCAAAGAAAACCGCAAATAATGTGGAAATCATTAAACCAAACTTAGCCAACTTTTTGATCGCGTGCGCCTTTCTAGCATAGGAGATCACCATGATTGATGCAAAGATACCCACACCCACCGGAAAGGCGGCAGTTAAAACAGCCTCCTCCAGATAATATGTGTTACTGTAAACAATTCCCATCACTAATAAACCTAATGTGAACGGAAGGAAGAGACCAAAAAGGACTTGAAGTACATCGGATAATACATGAAATACTTTTCTCTGTTTGCTTCCAGTGAAATGTCTTGTAATACTTGATTTTGCATTGTTTAAGGAAACATAGAATTTTTTCTCTAGCTCCTTGGTTGTTACACTTTCCCGTCCGAAAAACAAATCATTAAATAGCGTTCTTTCAGCAAGGATTTTTGTACTTGAAATTTCTTTTAGTTTATTAAGCTGAATATTATTTTTATCCAACTCTTCAATGCTCAGATACCCTTCCTGTGCCCATTCAATGATCAGTGAAATCACATCTTTACTATCTGTTACACCATCAAAAACATAACCCACTTGTGCACTTGATAGTCCTTTTGGCGGTTCAAATTCTACCGTCACAACCGTAGGGTCATCTTTGCCATGTTTCATGTAAAGAACCATCACAAGCCCAAGCATTCCAACTGAGAAGAACAAACTGAGAACTGAGAAGTCAAAAGGGCGTCTGAAGGCAAAGAAGTCATTTGGAAGAATGATGTCTACAGTCAAAGCTTCACGATCATTTAATCCTGAAGTTGTTTTGCCCGTTAGTAAATTCCCTTCAACGGAATAGGTCACATTTGCCGGACTGCTCGTACCATATCTACCCGAATAGAAGAAAACATCTAGATCCTCAATACTTTTCGGGAAAACAACACTGAAGCTAATTTCATCTGTTGGCATTTCCCAATCAGAACCCAGTAAGTTAAAGTAAAACCGTTGTCTTCCTCCCAAGGCTAGATCCCGTGTAGTTATTGCATAGGAATACTCATAGGTTTTTAGACCGGTGTAACGCTGATTTTCATCTGCCATCGTTAAAACGATTCCATCACTATTTCGTTCAACAGAATAACTTTGGTTCTTAGCAGATATATTTTTTATTGGAAAACGATATTGTCGCTTTTCAACAGATCCATCCTCCAATGTCCACTCCATTTCATATCGTTCAGGAATGGTTACATAAATACCTCGATAAGGAGTTAGGAAGTTAACCGTTAATTTATGAGTCATCTGATAGACACCTTCTTCAGTAATCACCATATCAATATGGTGGTCCACAACATAAAGGTCTGTCTGTGCTTTTACATCATTGAAAAGCAGTAAAAGAAGAATAAAGATGCTCGATGAGATGATACCTAGAATTTTTTTCATAGCTGCACTCCTTTAAAACAAAAGGGACGATGTCCCTTTCTGTTAGAATTGTACTTTTACGTTTTGGCGTTGAGTAGCATCTTCAACTTCAAACAATGGACGTTTTGTGAATTTAAATATATTGGCCACAATATTGTTCGGAAATACCTCAACCATCGTATTGTACTGACGTGTCGTCCCATTATAAAACTTACGAGATTGAGCGATATCTTCCTCAATAACCTTGAGTTGAGCCTGTAAATCCAAAAACTGTGTATTAGCCTTCAAATCCGGATATGCTTCAGATAAAGCAAACAATCTGCTTAGTACACCCGAGAACTCACCTTCCGCTTTAATCTTATCTTCGATGCTTGTGGCATTTACAGCCATATTTCTCGCAGAAATGACTCTTTCAAGAGTTTCTTTCTCATGCTTTGCATAACCTTTTACGGTCTCAACTAGATTCGGTACCAGATCATAACGTTTAACTAAATAAACATCCATGGTTGAGAAAGCTTCTTCAACCTTGTTTCGCCATGAAACAAAATTGTTGTAGGCTGACATAAGCCATAAACCAAGAACAACGACTATCCCTAAAAATACAAAAGGCCACATAGTAATACCTCCTTGTTACTTTCATAACTATACACCTATTATATACCTATGGACACAAAACCTCAATATTCCTATTCATTACATATCCATTTGACTTGCATATTCAATTGGAGTATACTAAGGATGCAAACGGGGGTGTCTTGGTTTCGACAGGATTTCGTTTGATTCAAGGAGCAGTGGTGTGGCTACCTAAAGGCCAAAAAAAATAACTGGAAACAGACTTTCTTTCGCTGCTTAATTAGCAACTTTTAGCTATCAGCGCGTCCTGCACGGCTTTCCCATTGGGCTTTGCACTGACGACAGAAACGATGGGTAAGGATCCACAAGCGCTCTACGCGTGGATCTCGAAAACTCCACTGAGCACATCATGTCCTGTTTGTCTATTTCTTAGGATGTGATTAAAGGCAAATAGAATAAACTGTAGAACCTTGAATGTGGGACACTTCTTGGACAGGAGTTCGATTCTCCTCACCTCCACCAAAATGCAATTAAG
>ERZ869909.2375-NODE-2375-length-12639-cov-9.131747_pt1 | contig 12639 bp, 13 predicted proteins | sample MGYA00520892_ERZ869909 | MGnify/ENA primary metagenome ERZ869909 (study PRJEB32215, sample SAMEA104723947) | bioreactor metagenome | biome: bioreactor; feature: anaerobic bioreactor; material: water | place: China | collected 2015-03-12 ... | reverse complement strand
ACTGGCCCCCCGGCGCCGGCACGCCACGCGGCCTCGTCGACCGCCACGGCGCCCCACGCCGCGGCCAGGGCGGCGGCGCGCGCCGTGTCCGCCGGCGTCGCGGCGACCACGTGCGTAGGCAACCGCAACGGGGGGCGCTCGCGGGCATCCGGCATGGCGCAGGCTACGCCGCCGGCGACCCATGGTGACCCGGTCGCGACCGCTCGACGGGCGCGGGTCTCGCATCGTGGTCGGCCCGACGCGCGGGCCCTTGCGGAACGATGGCATCCGGGCGCATACTCGGAGGAAGCGCAAGCGGGTTGCCCCATGCGCCGTCGAACCGAAAGGCCGGGCCCGAGGAAGGGTGCGGCCACGAGGAGGTCATGACATGTCCACCAGCGATCTCGCCCGCCGCCGGCAGGCCGCCGTGGCGCCCGCCGCCTACTCCGTCCACCCCATCTACCCGGCACGCGCCGAGGGAAGTTACGTGTGGGACGCCGATGGCAAGCGGTACCTCGACTGGTCCGTGGGCATCGCCGTCATGAACGTCGGACACTCCCACCCGAAGGTCGTCGACGCCGTCCAGCGGCAGGCCGAGCAGTTCCAACACCTGTGCTTCGCCGTCGGCATGCACGAGACGTACATCCGGGTCGCGGAGGCGCTCGGTCGCATCGCTCCCGGCGCATCGCCGAAGAAGACCTTCCTGGTCAACTCAGGGGCCGAGGCCGTCGAGAACGCGGTGAAGATCGCCCGTGTCGCCACCGGCCGGCAAGGGATCGTCGCGTTCACCCACGCCTTCCACGGCCGCACGCACATGACCTTGTCGCTGACCGGGAAGGCCAACCCGTACAAGGCCGGCTTCGCGCCCCGGGCGGCCGAGGTGTACCGCGCCCCGTACCCGTACGTGTTCCGGAACCCGTTCGGCCTGCGCGCCGAGGACGAGGTCGCGGACGCGTACCTGACGCAGCTGAAGGACCTGGTGAAGACCACGATCGGCGAGTCCGAGGTGGCGGCGTTCGTGCTGGAGCCGGTCGCCGGCGAAGGTGGGTTCATCCCCGCCCCGGGCCGCTTCCTCCGCGGGCTGCGGGCGTACGCGACGTCGATCGGCGCCCTGTGGATCGACGACGAGGTGCAGGCCGGCATGGGACGCACCGGGCGCTGGTGGGCGGTCGATCGCTTCGACCTCGAACCGGATCTGGTGTGCACCGCCAAGGCCCTCGCGAGCGGCTTCCCGCTCGCGGCCGTGGTCGGCACGGCGGAGATCATGGACCGGGTCAAGCCCGGGATGCTCGGCAGCACCTTCGGCGGCAACCCCGCGGCCTGCGCGGCGGCGCTCGCGACCATCGACGTCATCGAGGAGGAGGGTCTGCTGGCCCGGGCCGAGGCCATCGGCGACGCGATCCGTGCCCGCATGACCGCGCTCCGCCAGCGGGTGCGCGGGATCGGCGACGTCCGCGGGCCGGGCGCCATGGTCGGCCTGGAGTTCGTGCGCGAGGACGGCATCACGCCCGATCCCGAGACCGTGAACGGGGTCGTCGTCCATGCCCGCGAGCACGGCCTGATCCTCCTCCCGACCGGCACCTACGGCAACGTGATCCGGCTCCTGCCGCCGCTGCGGCTGAGCGACGACGAACTGGCCGAGGGGTTGCGGCTCCTCGAAGACGCGATCGTGACCGTGACCGAAGGCGCACTGGCCGTCGCCTGACGCGAACGGCCGCGGCCCCGGGGGTGCGCGCCTCCCCGGGGCCGCACGCCCCCGGCGGCGGCCCCGGCGTCAGCCGCCCTGCTCGATCGGGACGCCCACCATGTTGCCCCACTCGGTCCAGGACCCGTCGTAGTTGCGTACGCGGGGGTACCCGAGCAGGTAGCGGAGGACGAACCACGTGTGACTGCTGCGTTCGGCGATGCGGCAGTAGGTCACGACATCCTTGTCCTCGGTGATCCCGAGGCCCGCGTACAGCTCGCGCAGCTCGTCGACCGGCCGGAACGTGCCGTCCTCGGCGACCGCCCGCCCCCACGGCACGTTGACGGCGCCCGGGACGTGGCCACCGCGCAGGGCGCCCTCCTGCGGGTACTCGGGCATGTGAAGCTTCTCGCCGCGGAACTCGGCGGGGCTGCGCACGTCGACCAGCGCTCCCGCGCCGTCCTTGACCCGCAGCAGGTGCGGCAGGACGTCGGCCGCGAAGGCGCGGATCGAGGCGTCGCGGTACGGAACCCGATAGCGGCCACGAGGCGGCCGGGGCACCTCCGGGGTCACCGGCCGGCCCTCCGCCAACCACTTCTGGCGGCCGCCGTCCATGAGCCGCACGTCGCCGTGGCCGTTGTACTTCAGGAACCAGAACGCGTACGCGGCCCACCAGTTCGACTTGTCGCCGTAGAGCACCACGGTGGTGTCGTTCGACACGCCCTTCGACTCCATCAACGCGGCGAACGTCTCGGCATCGACGAAGTCGCGCACGTCCGGACGCTGCAGCTCCGTGTGCCAGTCGAGCTGGACCGCGCCCGGCACGTGGCCCTGCACGTACAGCAGCACGTCCTCGTCGACCTCGATCAGCCGAACGTCGTCGTCGCGGCGATGGGACTCGACCCAGGCGGTGTCGACCAGCACATCGGGGAACGCGGGACCGCTCATGGCTCCTCCTGTCGCATCGGTCGGCTCAGCCTACGCGCCGGGACGCCCGCGCGCACCCTCGGATGCTACCCTCGCCGCGTGAACGCCTTGGTGCTCGCCCCCTCGCTGCTCGCCGCCGACCTGGGCCGCCTCGCCGAGGAGGTGGCGGCCGTGGTGGAAGCCGGTAGCGACTGGCTGCACGTCGACGTGATGGACGGCCACTTCGTCCCCAACCTCTCGTTCGGGGCGGCCGCCGCCGCGGCGGCGCGCGCCGCAGCCGACGCGGTGCGCCCCGGGGTCACCGTCGACGTCCACCTCATGATCGAGTCGCCCGAACGCTGGATCGACACGTACGCCGACGCCGGTGCCGACCTCGTCACCGTGCATGCCGAGGCGACGCCCCACGTACATCGCGCGCTCCAGCGGGTCCGCGACCGCGGTCTCCGCTGCGGCCTCGCCGTGAACCCGCTCACGCCGTTGGCCGTGCTCGACGAAGCGCTCGACGACCTCGACCTGGCGTTGGTCATGTCGGTCGACCCCGGCTTCGGGGGGCAGGGATACCTCGCCCGCAGCGATGCCCGACTGCGGACGGTCCGCGCCTGGCTCGACGCGCGGCGACCCGGTGGCCGCTTGCAGGTCGACGGCGGCATCGACGTCACCACCGCGCCGCGGGCCGCCGCAGCCGGCGCCGACGTGTTGGTCGCCGGCACGGCCGTGTTCGGGGCGGCCGGAGGTCCCGCAGCCGGACTCGCGGCCCTGCGTCAGGCGCTCGGCTCGAGCACCCGCCCCATCTGACGGAAGCGCGCCGCGCGCGAGCGCACGAGCTCATCGGGCGGAAGGGCGCGAAGGTCGGCCAGCGCCGCGCGCACGGCATCCGCGGTCGCGGCCACCGCGCCGGCCGGGTCCTTGTGGGCGCCACCCACGGGCTCGCTGACGATCGCGTCCACCACGCCCTGCTCCAGCAGGTCGCCCGCCGTGAGCTTCAGTGCCTCGGCCGCCCGCGGCGCCTCGGCGGCGTCGCGCCAGCGGATCGCCGCGCACGACTCGGGGCTGATCACCGAGTACACGGCATGCTCGAGGATGAGCACGCGGTTCGCGACGCCGATCGCCAACGCGCCACCCGAGCCGCCCTCGCCGATCACGACCGCCACGGCGGGAACGCGCAGGCGGCTCATGCGGCGGATGCTCTCCGCGATGACCCACGCCTGCCCCTGCTCCTCCGCGGCGACGCCCGGGTACGCGCCCGGCGTGTCGATCAACGCGACCACCGCGAGCCCGAACCTGTCGGCGAGCTCCATCAGCCGCATGGCCTTGCGGTACCCGCTGGGGTGGGCCATGCCGAAGTTGCGCTGGATGTTCTCCTTGGTGTCGCGGCCCTTCTGTTGCGCCAGCACCACCACGCCGTGGCCGTCCACGCGACCGAGGCCGCCGACCAGCGCCGGGTCGTCGCCGAGGGTTCGGTCGCCGTGGAGCTCCACGAAGTCCTCGACCAGCGCGGCCACGTGGTCGAGCGCCGTCGGCCGCCCAGGCGCCCGCGCCACCTGCACCCGCTGCCAGCGGGTGAGGTGCTCGAAGGTCTCGCGCTTGAGCCGCTCCAGGCGCTGCTCGAGCAGCGCGATCTCCTCGCCGAGGTCGACCTGCTGCTCCTCGGCGTAGGTGCGCATCTCGCGCACGCGGGCCTCGAGGTCCTCGATCGGTTTCTCGAACGGCAGGGGCACGCTCAGCCCCCCGAGCCCGAGCGCAGGAGCGCGATGACGGTGGCCAACCGCGCCTTGAGTTCGGCGCGCGGGACCACGTCGTCGACCATCCCCTTGCGCAGGAGGAACTCCGCCCGCTGGAACCCCGCCGGCAGGTCCTGCTTGATCGTCTGCTGGATCACCCGCGGTCCGGCGAAGCAGATCAACGCCCCGGGTTCGGCGAGGATCACGTCGCCGAGCGTCGCGAACGATGCCGTCACGCCGCCCGTCGTGGGGTCGGTGAGCACGCTGACGTACGGCAGGCGACGCTGGGCCAGCTGCTCGATCGCCACCGTGGTCTTGGCCATCTGCATGAGCGACAGGGCCCCCTCTTGCATGCGCGCGCCGCCGGACGCGGCTACCACCACCAGGGCGCGCTCCTCCTCGACGGCGCGCTCGGCCGCCCGCGCGATCTCCTCGCCCACGACGGAACCCATCGAGCCACCCAGGAACATGAAGTCCATCACGGCGAGGGCCACCGGCTGACCGTCCAACGCCGCGGCGCCGCTCACGATCGCGTCGGGGCGCTCGGCCTTCTCCTGGACCGCAGCGAGGCGCTCCGCGTACGGCTCGACGTCGACGAAGCCGAGCGCGTCCACCGGTCTCACCTGGCCGGACCACGGCACGAAGGTCCCGGCGTCGGCCAGCATGTCGATGCGCGCCGCGACGGGCATGCGCTCGTGATGGCCGCACTCGCCGCAGACGTAGAGGTTCGCCACCAGGTCCTTGCGGTACAGCTGGGCATGGCATGCAGGGCACTTGACCCACAGCCCCGCCGGGCTCGGGTCGTCGTCGCGGCGTGTCGGGCGTTGGCGCCGAAACCATCGTTCCAGGGCCATGCGTCCTCCTCGAAGGCCGGAATCGGCCCGGCGGTCATGCTACCCCCTCGGGACCGCCGTGCCGCCACCCCGTCGTATCATGGTCCGCATGGATCGCGCGAAGGTCGTCCTGGTCACGCAGGTCGGTCAGGGGTACGGCCGTGCCGTGGCCCTGGCGTACGGTCACGCGGGCTACGACGTCGTGTGCGCGGACCGCGACGTGGACCTCGCCGCCCGCACTGCGGCCGAGATCGAGGAGCTCGGTGGCCAGGCGATCCCCATCCAGGCGGACCCCACGGCCGCGCTCGACGTGCAGGCCGCGTTCGCCAAGGTGTGGGAGATCTTCGGCAGCCTCTCGGGTGTCGTGCACACGACCACGTTCGAGAGCGCCACGCCGTTCCCCTTGCTCGCCGAGGGCGAGTTGATCGAGCTCTTCGACGAGACCGTGCGCAGCACCGTCCTGGTCCTTCGCGCCGCCCTGCGCGCCGCGCCGGGGGCGTGGGTGGTGGTGGTGGCGCCTGCGGCGAACGCGGATCAACCCCACGTGGCGGCGGTGGGCGGCGCCTTGGCGCGCCTGGCGTCGAGCTTCCCGACCCCCGGCGCGCCCGTCGCCGCGGTCGACGACTTCGAGGCCGCGCCCGCCCGCCCGGGCCTGCGGGTCAACGTGGTCGTGCCGAGTCGGCCGGCGTCCGACCCCCGCCACGATGCCCCGCTGGTGCACGCGGTCCGCATGCTCGGTGGGCGAGCCGGCGACGGGGTGTGCGGGGCGGAGATCGCCGTGGCGTTGCCGCCGCCGCCGCAGGTGATCGAAGCGCTGCTGCCGGAGGTGCAGGCGGCGCTCGACGACACCGTGAGGCAGGACGAGGACTTCGAGACGTTCGAGGAGCCGGCGGACGCCGACGAACCCAGGACGGCGCCGGACGATCCGGTGCTCGACGACGGCCTCGACGACGAGGCGCTGACGGCGGCGCACGACGCGCTGCGGCGCCTCGTGCCGGACGACGACGAAGCGCCCTTCGCACGCCGCCCCGGTGGTCGACGGTGAAGTGCCCGTACTGCTCGTCGCCGGACACGCGGGTGGTGAACTCGCGGCCGGCCGACGACGGAACGGCGATCCGCAGGCGCCGGGAGTGCGGCGCGTGCCACCGCCGGTTCACCTCCTACGAGCGGGCGCAGTTCGAGGCGCTCATGGTGCGCAAGCGCTCGGGCAGGCTCGAGGCGTTCAACCCGGACAAGCTGCTCGACAAGCTCCGCATCGCGTGCAACAAGCGCCCGATCACCGAGAAGCAGCTGCGCGAGTTCGCGTACGGCTTCGAGGACGAGGTGCAGGTCCCGGAGATCGCCAGCGAGGAGATCGGCCGGCGAACGCTCGTGTTCCTGAAGGCGCTCGACGACGTGGCGTACATCCGCTTCCTGTCGGTGTACCGCGACTTCGACTCGGTCGATCGGTTCATCGAGGAGATCCGCCAGCTGGGCGGCGGCGCCGACCCGGGCACGTGAGCCGACCGCCGCTGCCGGCGGCGTTCCTGGCGCGCGAGAGGCTCCGCCAGGGCGACGCCGCTGCCGACGACTTGGCGGCCGCCCTGGAGCGGACGCCCGACCTGGGCCTGCGAGCGAACCCGCGAGTCGGCGGCGTGCGCGAGATCGCCGAACGACGCGGCTGGGCCGCGCAAGCCGTGCCGTGGTGCCTCGAGGGCGCGACGCTGGCGCGGACGGCGCGAGGCACCCACCCGGCCACGCGCCACCCGTGGCACGACGCCGGCGCCTACTACCTCCAGGACCCTTCGGCCATGGGCGTCGTGCCGCTCCTCGACCCGCGACCGGGAGAGCTGGTGCTCGACCTGGCGGCGGCACCGGGCGGGAAGGCGACGCACGTCGCGGCGCGGCTCGGTGTCGACGGCCTCCTCTGGGCACACGACGCGGTCCCCGCGCGGGCCGAGGCGTTGGTGCGCAACCTCGAGCGCTGGGGTGCCCCGCATGCCGTGGTGAGCCGCGGCGACCCGCGCCACCTGCGCCGGCTGGGGCCGGCGTTCGACCGGGTGCTGGTCGACGCCCCGTGCAGCGGCGAAGGCATGTTCCGCAAGTCGGACGCCGCCCGCGAGCGCTGGAGCCTCCACCGGGTCCGTGCCTGCGCGGCCGTCCAGGGGCATCTGGTCGACCTGGCCTGCGACCTGCTCAAACCCGGGGGGGTGCTGGTGTACGCGACCTGCACGTTCGCACCCGAGGAGGACGAGGGTGTGGTGGAGGCCCTGTTGCGGCGGCGACCCGACATGGACCTGGAGGACCTGGCCGCCGGTGGCATCCGGCCGCTCGCCAGCGACGCGGGCGATGGGCCGGTCGCGCAGGGCACGGTGCGCTGGTGGCCGCACCGTGGCCCCGGCGAGGGGCACTTCGCCGCCCGGCTTCGTCGGCGCGGCGAGCCGACCGCATCCTCCGCGCGGGCGCCGCGGCCGACGGCGACCCTGCGCCCCGCGGACGCAGGTCAGGTCGCGGCCTGGAGGGCGTTCGCGACCGAGACGCTGGGCACGCCGCCGCTTCCGGGTCAGCGGCTGGCCACCGACGGCGAGCGCCTGTGGAGCGTCCCGTCGCTCGCGTGGTCGCTCCCCCTCGCCGGCGCGCGAGCGGGCGTGCCGCTGGGGCGGGTGGCCACCGACCGGCTCGGTCGCCGCCGCTTCGAGCCGCACCACGCGCTGACGCGGGTCCTGCCGGACCTCGGTCGCTCGTGCGCGACGCTCGACCTGGACGAAGACGACCCGCGCGTCGCGGCGTACCTGCGCGGCGAGCCGCTGCCGGCACCCGGCATGGAGGGCTGGGCCGTCGTCCGCGTCGACGGCGTTCCCCTCGGCTGGCTGAAGGGTCACGGCGGGCACGGCAACAACCACTACCCGCGGGGCCTGCGCCGGGGCCCGGGGCCGCCTCCGGAGTTGGACGCGAACGGGTCCTGAGCCGCCCGCGGATCGCGGTTGCCGCGCCCGATCGGTCGTGCTACACTCGCGTTTGGTTTCGCGCGCGTCGGCCCTGGCGTCCACCACCGCCACCCCCGATCACCCGGCCGCGCACCCGCCCCAGCGCGCTCCTCCGCGGTCGACGCGGTCGTGCGCGAGGGGCGAACCCGAGAGGTGCGCCCAGCATGAGCACGTATTTCCCGAAGGAGCCCGCGAGCGCGTGGGTCGTCGTCGACGCCAGCGGCCAGACCGTCGGTCGCCTCGCGACCCAGGTCGCCAGCGTCCTGCGCGGTAAGCACAAACCCGACTTCACGCCGCACCAGGCCGGCGGCGACTACGTGATCGTGGTCAACGCCGGCAAGGTCGTGTTCACCGGCAACAAGCTGGACCAGAAGGTCTACACCCGCTACACCGGTTACCAGGGCGGACTCAAGTCCACCACCGCCCGCGAGATGCTCGACAAGCATCCCGAGCGCGTCCTGGAACGGGCCGTTTGGGGCATGCTCCCCAAGAACCGCCTCGGCCGCAAGCTGATCCGCCGGCTCAAGGTCTACGCGGGAGAGGCCCACCCCCACGCCGCGCAGTTGCCCACCCCCATGGAGATCCGTTGATGGAACAGTACTACGGCACCGGCCGCCGCAAGGCGGCGATCGCCCGCGTCTTCCTGCGCCCCGGCCAGGGTCGCATCACGGTCAACGGCAAGGAGTTCCAGGAGTACTTCCGGGGCATCCTCGTGGGCGTGCAGGCGCTCGAGCCCTTGAAGGTCACCAACACCGCCGGCCGCTACGACGCCCTCATCACGGTCGCCGGCGGCGGGCCCTCGGGGCAGGCCGACGCGATCCGCCTGGGGGTCGCCCGAGCGCTCGTGAAGATCGACCCGAACTTCCGTCCGGCGCTGAAGACGGGCGGCTACCTCAGCCGCGACGCCCGCGTCGTCGAGCGCAAGAAGTACGGCCTGCGGAAGGCCCGCCGGGCGCCGCAGTACAGCAAGCGCTGAACGCCGGCGCGGCGTGCCGGTGCGCCGGCGCACCGCCCGTCGGAGCGTGACCATGCGCGGCGCGGGGCCTTCCGGGCCTCGCGCCTTCGCGTTCGCCACGAGAGGAGCTTCCGACGTTGGACCCCATCCAGGCCATCGTGCTCGGGATCGTGCAGGGCCTCACCGAGTTCCTCCCGGTGTCGAGTTCGGGGCACCTGGTGCTGGCGAACTACTTCCTCGGCTGGGGCGATGCCCTCCCGGCGGTGGTGACGTTCGCCACGAACACCGGCACGCTGCTGGCGGTGCTCGTGTTCTTGTGGCGCGACGTCGCGGCCGCGCTCGGCGGCTTCGCCGCCGGCCTGCGTTCGGCCGAGGCGCGCCGCGGAGACGGCTGGCGGATGGCGCTGCTCGTCCTCGTCGGCAGCGTGCCCACGGTCGCGATCGGGCTCCTTCTGCGTCCGGTCTTCGGGGCCCTCAACGCCCCCCTGCCGGTGGCGATCGCCCTCGTGGCCACGGGCGCACTGCTGTGGACGGCGCCGCGTGGCGGTCCCAAGACCACCGTGCGCGACCTGACCTTCCGCGACGCGCTATGGACGGGCGTCGCCCAGGGCCTGGCGGTGGTGCCCGGCATCTCGCGGTCGGGCGCGACCATCGCGGCGCTCCTGTGGCGTGGAGCGTCGGCGGACCTCGCCCCGCGCCTGTCGTTCCTCATGTACCTGCTCGCGTCGGCCGGCGTCGCCGTCCTGACGCTCGACGAGATCCGCGCGGCCGACCTGGATTGGGGCGCCCTGATCGGGATGACGGTCGCCTCGGCCGCGGTCGGTTACGCGGCGCTCCTGGTCCTCTTCGCGGTGCTGCGGCGCGGTCGCTTCCGGGTGTTCGCTCCGTACCTGTGGCTGGTCGCGGCCGCGACGCTCGCGCGGCTCGCATTCGGCTGAGCCCCCCGCGGTAGCATGCGTGTCCGTAGGAGGCAGCATGACCGTCGTCACCCGCATCGCCCCGTCGCCGACCGGTGACCCGCACGTCGGCACCGCCTACGTCGCGCTGTTCAACTACGCGTTCGCGCGGCGGCACGGCGGTCGCTTCGTGCTGCGGATCGAGGACACCGACCAGGCGCGGTACGTGGCGAGCGCCGAACGCCGCATCGTCGAGGTGCTGCGATGGCTCGGCCTCACGCCGGACGAGGGCCCGGGCATCGGAGGCGACCACGGGCCGTACCGCCAGAGCGAGCGGCTGGACGTCTACCGCGCCCACGTCGAACGCCTCCTCGCCTCCGGGCACGCCTACCGCGCCTTCGAGACGTCCGAAGAGCTGGAGGCCATGCGGCTCGATCAGCAGCGACGCGGCGTCGACCCCGGTTACGACGGACGGGGCCGCAGCGTCGACGCAGCGGAACAGCGGCGCCGCGCGGCGTCGGGCGAGCCCCACGTGGTGCGCCTGCGCACCCCCGACGACGGTCACACCACGTTCCACGATCTCCTTCGAGGCGACGTGAGCGTCCCGAACGCCGAGATCCGCGACGCCGTGCTGCTGAAGAGCGACGGCTTCCCGACGTACCACCTGGCGAACGTCGTCGACGACCACCTCATGGGCATCACCCACGTCGTCCGCGCCGAGGAGTGGGTCGTCTCGACCCCACTGCACGTGCTGCTCTACCAGGCCTTCGACTGGGCGCCGCCGGTGTTCGCGCACCTGCCCCTCCTGCGGAACCCGGACGCCAACAAGACCAAGATCTCGAAGCGCAAGCTCGACACCAGCGTCGAGAGCTACCGCGACCAAGGCATCCTGCCCGAGGCGCTGCTGAACTTCCTCGCGACCATGGGCTGGAGCATGCCCGACGGCCGGGAGCTGTTCTCCCTGCGCGACTTCGTGGAGGCGTTCGACCTCGAACGGGTGTCGCTCGGGGGTCCCGTGTTCGACCTGAAGCGCCTGCGGCACCTCAACGCGCGCTACCTGCGCGAGGTCCTGCCGCTCGAGCGGGTCGCCGACCGGGTCGTCCCGTTCCTCCGTGCGGCGGGCCACGAACCCGACGACGAGGACTTCCTGCTCGACGTCGTCGACGTCTTGCGCCCGCGAGCGGAGACGCTGGCCGAACTCGCCGCCCAGGCCGACTACTTCTTCGCCGATCGGATCGCGTACGACGACGACGCGCGCCGCCGGCTGGCGGCCGGGCAGGCGTACCTCGAGGACCTCGAGCGCGAGTTCTCGCGCCTCGAGTTCTACGACGACGACGCGATCGACGACCTGCTCCACGACTACGTGCAGCGCCAGGCCGTACCGCTGGGCAAGGTCCTGATGCCGCTGCGGGTGGCGCTCACGGGCACCGGGCAGGCGCCCGCGGTGGTCGACCTGGTGGCGATCCTCGGCCGGCGCCGCACCCTCGCGCGCATCGGCCAGGCACTGCAAGCGATCCAGGAAGGCCTGCCCGACGACGACCCGGAACGCCTGCGGGCCGAGGCCGAGGCCGCCGCCAAGACCGCGGGCGCGAAGGGCAGGCGGCGCCCACCGTCGGCCGCCGATCGGGGCTGAGCGTGTCCTGGTTCGAGCGCCTGCGGCGCGGCCTGGGCAAGACCCGCGACCTCGTGACCCTCGGTGCCGCGCGCACCGGACCCGACTGGGAGATGGACTGGGACGACCTCGAGCTCGCCCTGGTCACCGCCGACGTAGGCGCGCGCCTGGCCGCCGAGGTGGTCGCCGAGGCGCGGGCGATCCGCGAACGGGGCGCGCCGTTCCGCGAGGCGCTCGAGACGGCTCTCCTCGATCAGTTGGAGCCCGACCGAACGCGCCAGAAGCTGCGCCGGGTAGGCTTCACGCTCGACGTCACCCGCAGCGTGGTGCCGGTGCGCGGCCACGTCGTCATGGTCGTCGGCGTGAACGGCGTGGGCAAGACGACGACGATCGCCAAACTCGGGCGGTACTACCAGCGGCACGGCAGGCGCGTCGCCTTCGCCGCCGGCGACACGTTCCGGGCCGCCGGCAGCGCGCAGCTGGGGGTGTGGGGCGAGCGCCTCGGCATCCCCACGACCACCGCCCCGAGCGGAGCGGATCCGGCCGCCGTCGCCTTCGAGGCCGCCCGGGCGCGCTCGGCTTCGGGCCACGACCTGCTGTTCGTCGACACCGCCGGACGCCTGCACACCAAGCACAACCTCATGGAGGAGCTGAAGAAGGTCCGCCGCGTCATCGACAAGGCCGACCCCGGCGAGCCTGGCGAGACCTGGCTCGTGCTCGACGCCGTCACCGGCCAGAACGGCCTCGAACAGGCGCGCCGGTTCCACGACGCGGTCCCCCTGACGGGCATCGTGGTGACCAAGCTGGACGGCAGCGGCAAGGGAGGCGTCCTGTTGCCGATCGCCCGCGACCTCGGCGTGCCGATCCGCTTCGTCGGAGTCGGCGAGCAGGCGGACGACCTGCAACCGTACGACGCGGCCGCGTACGTGCGCGCGCTGCTCGACCTGCCTGCACCCGACGGCCCGTGACCGACCTCCTGCTCATCGGAGCGACCGAACGCGAGCTCGCGCCCCTGGCCGACGCCCTCGCCGACGCCCGCGACGTCGCCGGCGCCTGGGGTCCGGCA